>JACCDW010025749.1_pt1 | contig 28431 bp, 19 predicted proteins | sample 7449781 | NCBI WGS metagenome assembly JACCDW01 (sample SAMN15323449, study PRJNA562643) | freshwater metagenome | isolation source: river surface water | place: USA:Blue River Watershed | collected 2017-08-18
ACCTGGTGATGACCCACAGCCACAGCCTGGACTTCGACATCGTGTTGCGCCTGCTCAAGCGACACGACACGGGACTGGTGGGCCTGATCGGCTCCGAGACCAAGCGCCGGCACTTCGAAGGTCGCCTCTCGGATCGTGGGCTTGCTGCCGATCGGATTGCCGACTTGGTCTGCCCCATCGGTGATCCGCGCATCCACGGCAAAGAGCCCGCGGTGGTCGCCGTTTCCGTGGCGGCCCAGCTGCTGAGCCTGCCGGTGCGCTCCTGAGGCCTTCGCCGGGGTCTTTCCGCCCCTTCCCCCCGCACCGATTCGGTGCATGCCCCCACCCATGTGGCGCGCCCCCAACAATTCGCGACCGCTCGGGCCTGAACCCACGAATTTGTCTGTCCTGTGACGGGTGGCCTACCTAAAATCCCTAAGAGCAGTAGGTGCTAAACCCCTTACAGGACCCATCCATGATCAAGAAAACCCTTCTGGCCGCTGTGGTGGCCACCCTGGCCAGCGCTGGCGCACAGGCCCAAAGCGTGTCGTTGTACGGCTTGGTCGACATGTCCGTCGTCAATACCAAGGCCCCCGGTGCGGCAAGCGCCTCCACCCAGGCGCAAAGCGGCAACATGACCACCAGCTTTTACGGCTTTCGCAGCACGGAAGACCTGGGCGGTGGCCTGAAGGCTGAAGCCGTGGCCGAGGGCTTCCTGCGCGCCACCAACGGCGCTGCGGGCCGCTTCGATGGCGACCCCCTGTTCTCCCGCACCGCAAGCGTGGGTCTGTCTGGTGGTTTCGGCAGCGTGGCCCTGGGCCGGCTGACGAACCCCCTGTTCGTGAATAACCTGATCTTCAACGCCCTGGGCGACTCTTTCGGCTTCTCACCGGCCATCCGCATGCTGCACCTCAGCGCTGGTCAGGCCAGTGGTGACACCGGCTGGAACGAAGCCATTCGGCTGACCCTGCCCAAGATCGGCGGCGCCACCGTGAACGTGGTGCATGCCCTCAAGGGCAGCCGTCCGGGCGCCAACACCAACGTGTCGGCCCTGTACTTTGCAGGCCCCTTGAGCCTCGGTGCGTCCTGGCAGGAAGTTCGCCGCCGTGACGGCGCCCCCGGTTCGGTGGGTGCCAGCGACAGCGACGCCTGGCAAATCGGCGCCGCCTATGACCTCAAGACGGTCAAGCTGTTTGCGCAAGTGGGCAAGGTGGAGAACATCACCTTCAAGACCGATTACGACCACATGGGTGTGGGCGCCTCAGTGCCCATGGGCCCCAATGGCAAGATCCTGGCGCAGTACAACTCCATGGAGCCCAGCAACGCCAAGGCCAGCAAGACCACGTCCCTGGCCTATGACCACTTCCTGAGCAAGCGCACCGACCTGTACGCCGTGTACATGAACGAGCAGGTGCCCGGCCGCTCTACCGGCACCACCTACGGTGTGGGCATCCGCCACCGCTTCTGATTCCCTTCGGGATCAAATGAAAAACGCCCCGCACATGCGGGGCGTTTTCTTTGGTGGTGTGTTGGGCTATCCAGTCTGGTAGGCGCAATTGGATTCGAACCAACGACCCCCACCATGTCAAGGTGGTGCTCTAACCAACTGAGCTATGCGCCTGTAGCCTTCCAGTATAGCTCATCGGCGCCGTGCCGCCCGCACCCCTGGCACCTGCAGCAGGCCTTGCAGCACCGATGGCAAGCGCTGGGTGGAGGCCATCTCCACCGTGAAGGTCATGTGCGCGCTGGGCCCATTGCGGTCTCGGATGGACTGCGTTTTTACACCCGTCACATTGATCTTCTCCCGTGCAAAGACCTCGCTGATGTCGCGCAGCAAGCCCGAGCGGTCTGCCGCTTCCACTTGCACGTCCAAGGGGTAGACGCTGCCCTCCTTCGACAGGCCCCACTCCACGGCGATGCGCCGCTCGGCCTGCTGCGTCATCAGATGCGCCAAACTGCTGCAGTCTCGTCGGTGGATCGCCACCCCGCGCCCGCGTGTGACGAACCCGGCGATGGCATCCGGTGGCGCGGGCCTACAGCAGCGGGCCAAATGCGTGAGCAAAGAGTCCACCCCCACCACCAACACGCCCGACCCCGCACCCTCGGCCTTCGAACGCTTGAGCACCAAGCCCTCGTCATCGGCCTTGGCGGGTGCCACGGGGCGCAGCAGCTGTTCAATGTTGCGCAGGGAGTATTCGTCCTTGCCCACCACCTCAAAGAGCTCGTTGGCAGCCTTGAACCCCAACTGCGTGGCCAGCTCGTCCAACTTAAGCGCGGTGCGGCCCTCGCGCTGTAGCAGACGCTCCACGGCCTCTCGGCCACGGGCGATGGTTTGTGCCTGCTCCAGGGCATTGAACCAAGCCCGAACCTTGGCCCGTGAACGGGCACTGGCCAAGTAGTGCAGTTCGGGGTTGAGCCAGTCCATCGATGGCCCGCCCTCCTTCACGCTGATGACCTCCACCGTTTGCCCGGTTTGCAGCGGCGTGTTCAGGGGAACCATGGCCCCATCCACCCGAGCACCGCGGCAGCGGTGGCCCAGGTTGGTGTGCAGCGCGTAGGCGAAATCGACAGCGGTGCCGCCGGTGGGCAGGTCCACGATCGCAGCCTGGGGCGTGAACACATAGATGCGGTCTTCGAACCCGGGGGAAGCCTGGTCCACCGCCTCGCGCTCCCAGGCCAGCAACTGCTGCAAAACGGCCTTGCGGGCCTGCGCCACGCGGTCCTCAAAGCCGCCGGAGGCGGACACGCCGACGTAGCCTTGTCGGCCCGCTTCTTTGTAGGCCCAATGCGCTGCCACGCCGAACTCCGCGTACTCGTGCATGGCGCGGGTGCGAATCTGAATCTCCACCGCCCGGCCCGACGCGTCGCGAACCACGGTATGCAGGCTCTGGTAGCCGTTGGGCTTGGGCTTGGCGATGTAGTCGTCAAACTCGCCGTCGATGGGCGTAAAGCGCTCGTGTACGCGCGCCAGCACGGCGTAGCACTGCGGCACGTCCTGCACGATCACCCGCATGGCGCGCACGTCCATGACCTGGGTGAACTCCAGCTGCTTGCCCTGCATCTTTCGCCAGATGCTGTAGAGGTGCTTGGGACGTCCTTGCACTTCGGCCTGCACGGGCAAATCCGTCAGCAGACCCCGCAGGTGCTCGGCCAGGGCCTGCACCCCAGCCTCGCGTTCGACGCGCCTTTCATCCAACAGCCGCGCCACCGTGTGGTACTGCTCAGGGTACAGAAAGCGAAAGGCAAAGTCTTCCAACTCCCACTTGATCTGCCAGATGCCCAAGCGATTGGCCAGAGGCGCAAACACCTCCAGAGACTCGCGGGCCAGGGCCTGCGGGCACGGCCGCTTGGCACCGGCATGCCAGCGCAAGGTCTGCAGACGGGAGGCCAAACGCAACAGCACCACGCGCAGGTCCCGAGAGAAGGCCAGGAGCATCTTGCGCACGCGCTCGGTCTGCTGTGCCCGCTCGTCTTCACCGACCTGTGCCGTGCGTGCAGCCCGCTGGATCTGCACCAGCTTGCGGGTATGCGCCACCATGCCACCATGGCTGGCACCGAAGGCCCGGGCGATGACCTCATCGGGCTTCTGGATGAAGTCGGCCGCGTACACCAGGTAAGCCGCAGCCTGCAAGCTCTGGGCCGCCCCCAGGCCAGCCAGAATCGTCGACACCCCCACGGCATGGCCCCAGGCGTCTTCGCCCGTATCCAGCGCACGACCTTCCAGCAAGGGCTGTGCGAAGACACGGGCCCGCTGCACATCGGTCAGCGCCGCCTGACCCTCAGGATCGGCCTGGGACTCCGCCTGCTGCTGAAGATCAGCCAGGGCCATGATGGGCAAGGCCAGGGTGCTGAGCCGTGCGGCTTCAGGTGCGGCTTCAGGTGCGGGGGCCACACCGCCGGTCGGGTCGTCGTGTGCAGGGGGCATCGCGTTCGTCCAGTGGGCCTCGGTTATCAGGCCAGGAGGAAGCCTGACACCGCCTGAACCTGGTCGGGTGCCACCAGTGTCGGCGCATGCCCAACGCCTTCAAAGGACTGAACCACAGCCCTGGGCCCACGCTGCGCCATCTCCTGGGACGTCTGTGCGGTGAGGAGGTCGCTGAGGGCGCCGCGCAGCACCAGGGTGGGCGCGGTGATGCGATCCCATGTTTGCCACAAATGCGCCTGTCCGGCGGCCACCAGGTCAGCGTTGAGTTGGCGAAACGGCACGGCGATGTCGGGGTCGTAGCGCAGGGTCCAGGCCCCGTCCAGGCCTTTGTGCAACTGCGGCCGTGTCAGGGCCAACCACTGCTCGCGCGTGTGGGGACCAAAGCCCGGTGTCAGCTGTTGCAGCTCCTCCGCCGCCTCTTCCACGCTCGGCCAGGACCGCTTGGACAGGTCCAAAAAATCGCCGATGCGCTGCAGCGCGGACAACTCCATGCGCGGCCCCACATCGTTGAGCACCAGACGGCGTATGGGGCTGCCTGGCAGGCCCGCCAAGCCCATGCCAATCAAGCCCCCCATTGACGTGCCCACCCAGTCCACGCGGGGCACATTCAACCGTGCCAGCAGTGTGACCATGTCGGCCACATAGGTGGGCACGGCATAGGCGCTGGGATCGGGCAGGCGATCCGACTCGCCACGGCCCACCACATCTGGACACACCACCCGGTAATGGCTGCACAAAGCCTGGGCCAACACATCGAAGTCACGACCCTGGCGGGTCAGGCCATGCACGCAGACCAACACCCGCGGATTGTCTGGTTCGCCCCACTCCCAATACGCCATGCGGTGCAGGCCACGGGCGTTGAGGCACTGCACATGGTTCAGGCGGGGTGGTGGCATATCCGGTCTCGGGCAGGCGCAGTCGGTGCGCATAGGTTCGATAATCGGCTGAATGCTAACAAGGCCGGCGCCGTGCCTGAAAGACGATTCGATCATGTTGCTCAAGGGAAAAGTTGCTTTGGTGACCGGGTCCACCAGCGGGATCGGGTTGGGGATCGCCCAAAGCCTGGCCCGTCAGGGCGCCCACCTCATGCTCAACGGATTCGGGGACGCCGACCGGGCCTGTGCCGCGGTACAGGCCGTCGCGCCGCCAGGGGTGCAGGTTCGGCATCACGGTGCGGACATGAGCCAGGTCCACCAAATCGAGGACCTGATCAGCAGCACCGAAAGCGCCTTCGGCCAACTGGACATCCTGGTCAACAACGCCGGCATCCAGCATGTGGCACCGATTGAAGACTTTCCGGTGGACCGCTGGGATGCGGTGATCGCCATCAACCTCACCTCGGCCTTTCACACCATTCGTGTGGCCTTGCCCGGCATGAAGCGGCGCAATTGGGGGCGCATCATCAACATCGCCTCCACGCACGGCCTGGTGGCCTCGGCCAACAAGTCGGCCTACGTGGCCGCCAAGCACGGCCTGGTGGGCATGACCAAGTCCGTGGCTTTGGAAACCGCCACCACGGGTGTCACGGTCAATGCGATTTGCCCCGGTTGGGTGTTGACGCCACTGGTGCAGCAACAGGTGGACGCCCGCGCCGCGGCTCAAGGCTTGAGCCAGGAAGACGCCAAGAAGGCGCTGCTGGCCGAAAAGCAGCCGTCGCTGCAGTTCACCACGCCCGAGCAGCTGGGCGAGTTGGCGGTGTTCATGTGCTCAGAAGCCGCCAGCAACTTGCGCGGAGCCGCCATCAACGTGGATGGCGGATGGGTGGCTCAGTAGGGAGCCAGGCAGCCGCACCACCGGCACCTGCGCGCCGCTGGATGACCCTGCCTTGATCCGGCACAGCCCCCAGGGCTGGCCTGAACCGCACACTGGTGCGCCTGACGGCCGCAGGGTGCGTGCCCGTCCTGGGAGGGCGCACATGGTGGAACAAGCCGAGGCCACGCGATGGCGGGTGCTGTTGGTGGATGGTGATGGCGATGTGAGAGAGCAACTGCGCAGCGCCTGGGTCAGGGGGCCGCTGGACCTCCACCATGCAGACGATATCGCCACCGCGGCCCGTCTGCACCAAGCCGTTCCATTTGATGCGCTGTTGCTGGACACCGACCAGATGACCGGACCAGGCCTATCGTGGTGTCGGAGCTTGCGCGCGGCTGGGGACGACACGCCCCTGGTGATGCTCAGCGGTCACGCCACCGAAATCGACCGCATCGTGGGTCTGGAAGCCGGTGCCGATGATTTCGTGTCCAAGCCCGTCCACCCCCGTGAGCTGCAGGCCCGCCTGCAGGCCATCGTGCGCCGCGGATCGGCGGGTGAACCGCCCGGCTCGCCTGCACGCTCCACCGAAGTGATCCACTTCGGTCCCTTTGAGTTCAACCTCCACCGACGCGAACTGCGCAAAGGACCCGACCCCGTGCCCCTGACGACCGGCGAGTACGCCATGCTCAAGGCCCTGGCACGCCACCCTGGACAAGCCCTGACGAGGGAACAACTGTCCCGAATGGCCCGAGGCCGTGCCTTCGGGCCCTTTGACCGAAGCCTGGATGTGCAGGTCTCACGCCTGCGCCGCGTACTGGAGGACGACCCCGCCCATCCAAGGTTCATCCAGACGGTCTGGGGCGTGGGCTATGTGTTCATTCCTGATGGTGCACCGGGCCCTGCATCAACAGGCACACCGCCCGAGCCTCGATAGCCCTGCCCTCACCCACCGGCCCCATGCGCTCAGCGGTCTTGGCCTTGATGTTGACTGCCTGAGGCTCCAGACCCAAGCAGGCCGCCACGCTTTTCCGCATGGCGGGGATGTGGCCCGCCAAGCGTGGCGCCTGCGCCACCACGGTGCAGTCCACATTGACCAAGCGCCACCCGCTGGCCGCAACGGCTGCGCAAGCCTGCTGCAACAAGACACGGGAATCGGCCCCTGCGAACGCAGGGTCGGTGTCGGGAAAGTGCGTGCCGATGTCGCCCATTCCCGCAGCGCCCAAGAGGGCGTCGGTGACGGCATGCAGCAGGGCATCGGCATCGGAATGGCCCAGGAGCCCAGCGGTGTGCGCAATCTCCACCCCCCCCAGCACCAGCCGCCGGCCGGGCACAAGGGCATGAATGTCCCAGCCCTCACCGATGCGCAGGTTCGGAAAGCTCATGCCTGTGCGCCCCTTTCCTTCATGAACGCGTTCCACCCACCTGTGCGCGCCTTTGCAGCACATGGCCAGCGCGTTCGAAATCGTCGGGGTAGGTTACCTTGAAGTTGTCCGCCGACCCCGGCACCAAGCGAGGCTGTAAGCCGGCCCATTCGATCGCGCTGGCTTCGTCGGTCACCATGGCTCCGGCGGCCATGGCCTGCTCCAGCGCCCGCCGCAAGACACCCAGCCTGAACATCTGCGGCGTCTGGGCGGCCCACAAGTGCTCGCGCGGCACCGTGGACTGCACGCGCCCGTGTGCATCACTGCGCTTGAGGGTATCGGGTACGGGATGGGCCAACAACCCACCCACGGGGTCGGCCTCACACACGTCGATCAGGTTCAACAGCTCATCCGCCGTGACCAGGCACCGGGCTGCGTCGTGCACCAGCACCCAGTCTTCGTCATGAAGCCCCTGGGCATGCAGTTCCTGCAAACCGGCCAAGACGCTGGCCGCACGCGTGGGTCCGCCGACGCGGCTGGCATGCACCCGCGCCCGCAAATCAGACGGGACGGCTGCTTCAAATGCACCGTCGTCGGCCGACAAAACCACCGTCATGCCGTCGATGTGCCCCTGACGGTGCAAGGTGTCGAAGGGCAAGAGGGCCCAATGCACCACGCTGCAACCGTGCATGGCGACGTACTGTTTGGGGCCGCCCGCACCCGATCGCTCACCACGGCCTGCACAGGGCAAGAGCGCCACGCGCAAGGCGCGCTGGCGGGTTGCTCGCAGGGCGGCCCATTCGTTCATGAGACGGATTCTAGAATCCGGCCCCACCATGCCCCTGAATGTTCCTGCGCTGGCCCTTGGCAAGCGTTACACCCTGCCCCGGCCGCAGGGGTCGGCCGATGCCCTGCAGCTGGCCCACCACGCACAAGCCTGCAAGAACCGGGGCCAGCCCCTGGTGGTGTTCACCGCAGAACCCTCGGATGCCCTGCGGCTGCAAGAAGAAGTGCGCCTGTTTGCACCCGCGCTGCATACCGCCCTGTTCCCCGACTGGGAAACCCTTCCCTACGACAGCTTCAGCCCGCACGAAGACCTGATTTCCGAACGCTTGGCCACCCTATGGCGGCTGCACGCCACACGCGACATCGACGTGCTGTTGCTGCCGGCCACCACCGCTTTGGGGCGCTTGCCGCCGGCCTCGTTCCTGGCGGCCACGACCTTTGAGTTTCGGCAGAAGCAGCGCCTGGATGAGGCAGCGCTGAAGGCGCAGCTGACCCTGGCGGGGTACCAGCACGTCAGCCAAGTGGTCTCGCCGGGTGAGTATGCGGTGCGCGGGGGGCTCATCGACCTCTTTCCCATGGGCTCGGCCGTGCCCTATCGGGTCGACCTGTTCGACAACGAAGTCGATTCCATCCGCACCTTTGACCCCGACTCTCAGCGCAGCCTGTATCCCGTGCCCGAGGTGCGCCTGCTGCCCGGCCGGGAGTTCCCGATGGACGAGGCCGCGCGTGCGGCATTTCGGGCGCGTTGGCGCGAGCGCCTGGAGGGCGACCCCACCAAGGCGCGCGTGTACAAGGATGTTGGACAGGGCATTGCCACGGCGGGCATCGAGTACTACCTGCCCCTGTTCTTCGAGGAGACGGCCACCATCTTCGACTATGTGGGCGCATCGGCCCAGGTGGTGCTCCACGGTGCCGTCGACGAGTCCCTGGACCGTTTTTGGCTGGACACGCGGGAACGTCACCGCTTCCTGCAGCACGACCCCGAACGCCCCATCCTGCCGCCCGAGGCCCTGTTTCAAAAGAGCGAAGACTTCTACGCCCGCACCCAAGCCCATGCCTGCTTGTCCCTGCGTGGCCACGAGGCCTTGGATTGGGTCCAGAAGCTGCCGGATGTGGCCATAGAGCGCGGGGCCACGCAGCCGCTGGCTGCACTGGAGCATCACCTCCAGCACGGGCGCAGCCGGGTGTTGATCGTGGCGGAAAGCGAAGGAAGGCGTGAGAGCCTGCTGGACCTTCTGCGAGAACATGGCTTGGCCTTGCCGGCGTTCGCCACGCTGGCCGAGTTTGAGGCCAGTGATGAGCCTGCGGGCATGACGTCAGCCAGCTTGGCCGAGGGCTTTCGCTGGTGCCGAGAGGGCGGTCAGCTGCCGCTGGACTTCATCACCGAGAGCGAACTCTTCTCCACCTCACCCACGGCGCGCCGGCGCAAGAAGCAGGAGCAAGTCAGCAGCGTTGAAGCACTGATCAAGGACCTGTCTGAGCTGAAGGTGGGCGACCCGGTGGTGCACGCCAACCATGGCATCGGCCGCTACAAGGGCTTGGTCAATATCGACCTCTCAGGCGGGGCCGATGGCGGGGCTTCGGAGTTCTTGCACCTGGAGTATGCCGACCAAGCCACGCTGTACGTGCCCGTTTCGCAGCTTCAGCTGATCAGCCGCTACACCGGTGTCAGTGCCGAAGAGGCGCCGCTGCACCGTCTGGGTTCTGGACAGTGGGAGAAAGCCAAGCGCAAGGCGGCCGAGCAGGTCCGCGACACGGCAGCTGAGCTGCTCAACCTCTACGCCCGGCGCGCAGCCCGACAGGGCCATGCCTTCCGGTTTTCAGCCCCCGACTACGAGGCCTTTGCCACCAGCTTCGGTTTTGAGGAAACAGCCGACCAGCGTGCCGCGATCCACGCCGTGATCCAGGACATGGTCAGCCCCCGGCCCATGGACCGCCTGATCTGCGGCGATGTGGGCTTCGGAAAAACCGAAGTGGCCTTGCGGGCGGCGTTTGTGGCCGTCACGGCCGGCAAACAGGTCGCCCTGCTGGCACCGACCACCCTGCTGGCCGAACAGCACTTCCAAAACATCAGCGACCGCTTTTCCAAGTGGCCGGTGAAGGTGGCCGAGATGAGCCGCTTTCGAACCACCAAGGAAATCAAGGAAGCCATGGCAGGCCTGGCCGATGGCACCATCGATATCGTGGTGGGCACGCACAAGCTGCTCAGTGCCGAGGTGCAGTTCAAGCGCCTGGGACTGTTGATCATCGACGAGGAACACCGCTTTGGCGTGCGCCACAAGGAGGCCATGAAGGCGCTGCGCGCCGAAGTGGATGTGCTCACGCTCACGGCCACACCCATTCCCCGAACCCTGGGTATGGCGCTGGAGGGCCTGCGCGACCTCAGCGTGATTGCCACCGCGCCTCAACGTCGCCTGGCCATCAAGACCTTCGTTCGCGCTGAGGGCAGCAGCACCATACGAGAAGCCGTTCTGCGCGAGCTCAAGCGCGGCGGGCAGGTGTACTTCCTGCACAACGAAGTCGAAACCATCGAAAACCGCCGCAGCAAGCTCGCTGAGTTGCTGCCTGAGGCGCGCATCGCGGTGGCCCACGGCCAGATGCCCGAGCGCGACCTCGAGCGGGTAATGCGAGACTTTGTGGCGCAACGCCACAACCTGCTGCTGTGCTCGACGATCATTGAAACCGGTATCGACGTCCCCACCGCCAACACCATCGTGATCAGCCGAGCCGACAAGTTCGGCCTGGCGCAGTTGCACCAACTGCGAGGCCGCGTGGGCCGCAGCCACCACCAAGCCTATGCCTACCTGCTGGTGCCCGATGTGGAAGGCCTGACCAAACAGGCGGCCCAACGCCTGCAGGCCATTCAAGACATGGAAGAACTGGGCAGCGGCTTCTACTTGGCCATGCACGACCTGGAGATTCGTGGGGCCGGTGAGGTCCTGGGCGAGAACCAGAGCGGCAACATGATGGAGGTGGGGTTCCAGCTCTACAACGACATGCTCAGCGAGGCGGTTCGTGCGCTGAAGGCGGGCCGTGAGCCCGACCTGCTCAACCCCCTGGGTGGTGTGTGGGGTGGCGGCACCGATGTGAACCTCCACGCGCCAGCCCTGCTGCCCGATGCTTACTGCGGCGATGTGCATGCCCGCTTGAGCCTCTACAAGCGATTGGCCACCGCGCGGACGGCCGCGCAGCTGGACGCCTTGCTGGAAGAGGTAACCGATCGGTTTGGAAAGCTGCCCGTCCAGGGCCAAACGCTGTTCGACACCCATCGGCTGAGGGTCCTGGCCCAGGCCTGGGGGATCATCAAGATCGATGCCGGGCCGCGCGTGGTGCACATCACCTTCAAGCCCAACCCACCCGTCGACGCTCTGCGCATCATCGAATTGGTGCAACGCCACCGCGACATCAAACTGGCGGGCAACGACAAGCTGCGCATCGAGCGGGCCACCCAAAGCGCTGCCGAACGTGCCCAATTGGTCCGTGACACCCTGCGCGCCTTGGGTACGCCCAAGTCCGACCCCGCCCCATCCGCCCACCCTTGAAGCAACGCCCTCCCATGGCCTCAGACCGCACCATTTTTCGACCCGGCCTCACCATTCGCGAGCTGAGCCCTCCTCTGAGGCTGCGCGACTTCGGATTGATCGCATTCGACATGGATTCCACGCTGATCAACATCGAGTGCGTGGACGAGATTGCTGCCGCGGCAGGCCGCAAGGACGAAGTGGCGGCCATCACGGAGGCCGCCATGCGCGGCGAAATCACCGATTACAAGGACAGCCTGCGCCGCCGGGTGGCGCTGCTGCGCGGGGTACCGGTGTCGGCCTTGCAAGAGGTGCTTGAGCACCGGCTGCAGCTCAACCCCGGTGCCCAACGACTGGTGCAGACCTGCCGCGAACAGGGGCTTCGCACCCTCCTGGTCAGCGGCGGCTTCACCTACTTCACCGACGCGGTCTGCGCGATGTTGGGGATCGAAGCGTCACGCAGCAATGTGTTGGAAGTGGTAGACGGACAACTAACCGGGCGCATGGTGGACCAGTCCTGGGGCGACATCTGCGATGGCCACGAAAAGCAGCGCATGCTGCTGCAGACCTGTGAACGTTGGGGCCTGCAGGCCCATCAGGCCATCGCCGTGGGCGATGGCGCCAACGACCTGCCCATGATGGCCGTCGCCGGCTTGTCGGTGGCCTACCACGCCAAGCCCAAGGTGCGCGAACAGGCACAGGTCGCCATTGAAGCCGGTGGGCTCGACCGTCTGCTGGAGTTGTTTGAGCGCTGAACAGCGCTCCAGACGCCCCAAGCTCAGCCCTGCATCTGCGCCCACACCTTTTCCAGGCGCTTGACACTCACCGGTTGGGGCGTACGCAACTCCTGGGCGAAGAGGCTCACGCGCAACTCCTCCAGCAACCAGCGGAACTCCTCCAAGCGCGCATCTGGGCGCCCCTTGAGTTCCTGCAGGCGGCGCAGCCAACGTTGCTCCAGGGGCCGCAGCTCCGCCAGCCGCTGCTGGTCTCGTACGGCGTCTGCACGGTGCTTGTCAATGCGCAGCGCAACCGCCTTGAGATAGCGCGGCAGCTGCTGCAGCTGCAACCACGGGGTCTCGAACAAAAAACGTTTGCCCAACAGGCGCTGCAACTGGGCCTGGATGTCCTCGTGGAGCTCCTTGGGCAGGCGCGCGTCACGCACCTTGCGCAGCGCAGCGGCGTGCTCGGCCAGCACCTGGTGCGCCAAGCGCGCCACCTCCTGGGCCACCAGGTTCAGCCGTGGCCGACCCTGCTCCAGCGTTCGGGCAAATGAAGCCGCATCGGTGGGCAGTGATTCGCCCAGAAACGCCCGATCCAAGGCCACGTGGATGATCTGCTCGCGCAACTCTTGCTCGGTCCCCAGCGGCATGTAGGCCACGGCCATGCGCTGCAGATCGGGGATGTTCTTTTCGAGGTAGCGCAGCGGTTCCTTGATCTGCAGGGCGATCAGCCGTCGCAAGCCCTGCCGGTGGACCGGCTGCGCCTGCTCGGGCTCGTCGAACACCTCGATGCGCACACCGCTGCCTTGGTCCACCAAGGCCGGGAAACCCACCAGAACCTGTCCCTTGCGACGGATCTCCATCAGCTCCGGCAACTCGGCAAAGTCCCATACCGTGTGCAAGCGGTCCTGTGCCGGTGCCTGGCCTGCAGGCCCCGCCAGGTGGCCATGCCCCTGCGGGTCCGATGGCGCGGGCTTGGCCACTGGCATCGCGGCGGTCTTGGCCGCCGCTGCAGCGGGCGGCGGCACCAAACCGGTCTCTGAGGACCCCTGGCGCTGCAAGGCTGCCAGGGCCTGAAATGCACCTCGGGCCTGCGCGCCCCACTCGGCCTTGAGGGCGGCCACATGCCGCCCCATGCCCAGCTGTCGGCCGTGCTCATCGACCACCCGCAGGTTCATCAGCAGGTGCGGCGGCACCTGTTCCAGCTTGAAGTCGGCCTTCTGCACCGCCAACTGGGTGCGCTCGCGCACCGCCTTAAGCAAGGCGTCCATCAAGGACCCTTGCCCGAAGTCCGTGAGCTCGCAGAACTCCGCGGCAAAGTCCGGCAGCGGCACCAGACGCGAGCGCGCCTTTTGGTGCAGCGATTTGCACAGGACCAAGACCTTGTCCTTGAGCATGCCAGGCACCAGCCACTCGCAGCGGGCCTCTTGCACCTGGTTGAGCGCGTACAGCGGAACCGTGACCGTCACACCGTCACGCGCGTCGCCAGGTTCATGCAGGTAGCTGGTTGCACAGTCCACACCACCCAGCCGCACGATCTTCGGAAACGCCTGGGTGGTGATGCCCGCGGCCTCGTGCCGCATCAGCTCTTCGGGGGTGAGCTTGAGCACATCGGGGTGCTGCTGGCGGGCCACCCGGTACCAGCGCTCCAGGGTGGCAGCGCTGCACACCTGCTCGCCCAAGTGCTCGCCGTAGTAGGCCTCAATGAGGGCGTCATCCACCAGCAGGTCTTGGCGCCTGGACTTGTGCTCCAACGCCTCTACCGAGCGGATCGCCCGGCGGTTGTGTGGCAAGAAGGCAAAGCGTTGATCCCACTCTGGCGGGACATCACCCTGAACCAGGGCTTCACGAATGAAGATCTCCCGTGCCAACGCGGGATCAACCTTGGAGTAGCTGATGCGGCGGTTGGCATAGACGAGCAGGCCATACAGCGTGGCCCGCTCCATGGCCACCACCTCACCGGCCTTGCGCTCCCAATGTGGCTCCAGCAGTTGCTTCTTCAGCAGGTGGGCGCCCACCTGAATAATCCAGCCCGGCTCAATGGCCGCAATGCCCCGGCCGAACAACCGGGTGGTCTCCACCAGTTCCGCCACCATGATCCAGCGTCCCGGCTTGCGGCTGAGGTGGGCCCCGGGGTGACGCCAGAATCGAATGCCCCGCGCGCCCAGGTAGTGTTCCTCTTCATCAGACTTCAGGCCCACATTGCCCAGCAGGCCGGTCAACAGTGACAGGTGCAGCGGTTCATAGCCAGCGGGTTCGCTGTTCAGGCGCCAGCCGTGCTCGGCCACCACGGTGTGCAGTTGAGCGTGCACGTCGCGCCACTCGCGCACGCGCCGGGGGTTGATGAACTGCTCACGCAGGCGGGCCTCCTGCTGCCGGTTGGACAGCTTGTGGGTGGCCTGCGCCGTGCCATGCCCGCGCCCCTCCTCGATCCATTGCCACAAGCGAAGGGTGCCCATGAACTCCGAGCGTTCGTCATCGAAGGGCTTGTGCCGTGCATCGGCTGCCGCCTGGGCCTCCAGGGGTCTGTCACGCACGTCCTGGCAGCTCATAGCACTGGCAATCACCAGCATCTCGGTGAGACAGGCACGGTCTTTCGCGGCCAGGATCATGCGGCCAATCTTGGGGTCCAGCGGCAGACGCGCCAGGGCGCGGCCCAAATCGGTCAGCGCCAACTGCTCATCTACAGCATCCAGCTCAGCCAACAGGGCATAGCCGTCGGCAATGGCTTTGCGCGGCGGCGCCTCCAAGAAGGGGAAGTCCTCCACGTCACCCAGGCCCAGGCTCTTCATGCGCAAAATGACGCTGGCCAAGGAACTGCGCAAGATCTCGGGGTCGGTGAAGGCAGGCCGGGCGGCAAAGCCCGCTTCGTCGTAAAGCCGGATGCAAACGCCCGCAGCCACACGACCGCAACGGCCAGCGCGCTGGTTGGCTGCGGCCTGGCTGATCGGCTCCACCTGCAGCTGTTCCACCTTGTGTCGGTAGCTGTAGCGCTTGACGCGCGCCGTGCCGGCGTCCACCACGAATCGGATGCCGGGCACGGTCAGCGAGGTCTCCGCCACGTTTGTGGACAGCACGATGCGCCGCCCGTTGCTGGCGGAAAACACGCGGTCCTGTTCGGCCTGGCTCAGGCGTGCAAAGAGCGGCAGGATGTCGGCGCTGCGCAGCACCGGATGTGAGGCCAGGTGCTTGCGCAGGTGGTCGGCGGCCTCGCGGATTTCGCGCTCGCCGGGTAAAAACACCAGGATGTCGCCGCCCTGCGCACCGCCGCGCCACAGCTCATCCACAGCCTGTGCAATCGCATCCTGAAGGTCGCGGTCTTTGGATTCTTCAAACGGCCGCCAGCGCACCTCCACCGGATAGGTTCGCCCGCTCACCATGAACACCGGCGCAGGCCCCTGTGGGCCGGCAAAGTGCTGCGCAAAGCGCTCCGCGTCGATGGTGGCCGAGGTGACGATCAGCTTGAGATCAGGCCGCCGAGGCAGGATTTGACGCAGGTGGCCCAGCAGAAAGTCGATGTTGAGGCTGCGCTCGTGGGCCTCGTCCACGATGATGGTGTCGTAGGCCCTCAGCAAGGGATCGCTCTGTGCCTCGGCCAGCAAGATGCCGTCGGTCATCAGCTTGACCCGTGCACCGGGCTGAAGCCGGTCTTGAAAACGCACCTTGTAGCCCACCACCTCACCCAGGGGGGTCTGCAGCTCTTCGGCAATGCGCTTGGCCACACTGGATGCGGCGATGCGCCGGGGCTGTGTATGGCCGATCAGGCGCGGGCGCTCCCCAGGGGCACGCGCCACACCACGCCCCAGGGCCAGGGCCATCTTGGGCAGTTGGGTTGTCTTGCCTGAGCCCGTTTCCCCGCACACGATCAGCACCTGGTGGGCCTGCAGGGCTTGCATGATGTCGTGCCGGCGCTGGCTGACCGGCAAGGCCTGCGGAAACTCGAGGTGCAGCAAGGGGGCTGGGCGTGCTTCGTTGCTCATGGACAGGGGCGCGATTATCCGGGTAGCTGCGGCACAATCCCACGGCAGACTTCAGCGCCCATGAACCTCGTCTTCCCCCACACCTTCGTCCCCTGGTTCCGCTCGGTGGCGCCTTACATCCACGCCTACCGGGGGGAAACCTTTGTGGTGGCCGTGGCCGGTGAAATGATCGCCGCGGGCAAGCTCAACCCCTTTGTGCAGGATCTGGCCATCCTGCATGCCATGGGCATCAAGATCGTCCTCGTTCATGGGTTTCGGCCTCAGGTCAGCGAGCAGTTGCGCGCCAAAGGGCATCCCGAGCGGTTCAACCAGGGCCTGCGGATCACCGATGCCACGGCACTGGACGCCGCTCAGGAGGCCGCAGGCCAGCTGCGGTTTGAGATCGAGGCCGCGTTTTCCCAGGGGCTGCCCAACACCCCCATGGCCAACGCCACCGTTCGTGTGATTTCGGGTAACTTCCTGACGGCGCAACCGGTGGGCGTGGTCGACGGCGTTGACTTCATGCACAGCGGCGTGGTCCGCAAGGTCGATGCGCCGGCCATTCGACGCGCCATCGACACCGGCACGATCGTCTTGCTGTCGCCCTTTGGGTTTTCACCGACCGGCGAAGCCTTCAACCTGGCCATGGAAAACGTTGCCACGGCCACGGCCATTGCCCTGCAGGCCGACAAACTCATCTTCATGACGGAAGTTCCCGGGGTCCGGGAGGTATTTGACGACCCCGAAAGCCCCATCGACACCGAACTGACCCTGGCCGATGCCCGCAAGATTCTGGGCAAGCTTCCGGCCCCTACCCACCCCACGGACACGGCCTTCTATTTGCAGCACTGCGTCAAAGCCTGCGAAGCAGGCGTCGAGCGATCCCACATATTGCCGTATTCCGTCGATGGCGCCCTGTTGATGGAGGTGTATACCCACGACGGGATTGGCACCATGGTCGTGGATGAGAAACTCGAAAGCCTGCGCGAGGCACTGGCCGATGACGTGGGTGGAATACTGAAACTCATTGAACCCTTCGAACAGGACGGCACCCTGGTGCGCCGGGAACGCCATGAAATCGAACGGGACTTGGCCAATTACACCGTCATTGAGCATGATGGCGTGATTTTTGGTTGTGCTGCCCTCTACCCCTACCCCGAGGCCAAGACCGCTGAAATGGCGGCTCTGACCGTCAGCCCCGAAGTGCAAGGTCAAGGAGACGGCGACCGCTTGCTCAAGCGCATCGAGCAACGCGCCCGCGCCATGGGATTGACCAGCCTCTTCGTGCTGACCACCCGCACCATGCACTGGTTCATCAAGCGGGGCTTCCAACAGGTCGACCCCGAGTGGCTGCCCGAGGGCCGCAAGCGCAAGTACAACTGGGACCGCCGGTCGGTGGTCCTGATGAAGAAACTCAGCACCTGATATTCAAGGAGAAACCATGCCCCGCATGATCCAGTGCACCCACTTGAAGAAGGAGGCCGAAGGCCTTGATTTCGCTCCCTACCCGGGGGAATTGGGCAAGCGGATTTACGAAAATATCAGCAAGGAGGCCTTCGAGCAGTGGAAGCGCCACCAGACGATGCTGGTGAATGAAAACCGCCTCAATCTGGCCGACCTGCGGGCGCGGCAGTATCTTGCTCGTCAAATGGAACAGTATTTCTTTGGCAACGGTGGAGATCAACCCGCCGGCTATGTTCCTCCGTCGGCTTAACCTTGAGGAAACTCATGGTCCTGCATCACCAGGCGACTCGCGATACCCCCAAATGGGTTGGAAATTGAATATCCTAGGTTAATTGGTATATAGTATTGATTGACCATTAACCCTTTAGGAGCATCACTTGAGTACTCTGCAGGATCTGTTGGCACAAAAAGCCGAACTCGAGCGCAAGATTCAAGAAACCCAGCGCAACGAGCGCCAAGCGGCCGTCGACAAGGTTCGGGCCCTGATGGCCGAGTTCGGCTTGTCGGTTGAAGACCTGGGCGGCAAAGCCACGGGCCCGGGCCGTAAAAAGGCGGCCACCGACGGCACCCGCAAGGCAGCCGTGAAGTACCGCGACGCCAGCGGCAACACGTGGTCGGGCCGCGGCCTGCAACCCCGTTGGCTCAAGGAAGCCCTGGCCAAGGGCAAGTCCCTGTCAGACTTCTCGGTCTGACACCGCACGCTGCGCGGCAGCGGCTGCAGCAAACGGCCTCCTCGGAGGCCGTTTTCTTTGGCGACGGACACGCCGCAGGGCAAGCCCTGCGCCCTGCCCGCTAGACTGCAGGGCATGATCCCGAGTGGCTTCATCCAAGACCTCTTGACCCGTGTTGACGTGGTCGATGTGGTGGGACGCCACGTGGAGTTGAAAAAGGCCGGCATCAACCACAAGGGCCTGTGCCCTTTCCACGGCGAAAAGACCCCGAGCTTCATCGTCAGCCCGACGCGCCAGACCTATCACTGCTTCGGTTGTGGCGTGCATGGAGACGCCTTGCGGTTCTTGACGGAGTTCGTTGGGCTGGGCTTCGTGGAGGCGGTGCAGGACTTGGCCCAACAGGTGGGCATGACGGTGCCCGATGATGATCGATCAGCGGAGGACCGCCAGGCGCAGGCGCAGCGCCGCCAGGAGGCCACGACCCTCACCGACTTGTTGGGCAAGGCCGCTGCCCACTACCGGCAGCAACTCAAGCAAAGCCCTGAAGCGGTGGCCTATCTCAAGCGGCGCGGCCTCACCGGCGAGGTGGCCAAACAGTTCGGTATCGGCTACAGCGCCGACAGCTGGCACGGGCTGGCCAGTGCCTTTGTGGCCTACGACGACCCCAAGCTGGAGGAAGCCGGACTCGTGATCGTCCACGATCCCGGCACCCCTAAAGAAAAGCGCTACGACCGGTTTCGCCACCGCATCATGTTTCCGATTCGGTCGGTGCAGGGTGAGGTGATCGGCTTTGGGGGGCGGGTGCTCGACAGCGGGGAGCCCAAGTACCTCAACTCCCCCGAAACGCCGGTGTTCAGCAAGGGGCGCGAGCTCTACGGCTTGTACGAAGCCCGAACCGCCATCCGCAAGGCAGGCTATGCCCTTGTGGTGGAAGGCTACATGGACGTGGTGGCCCTGGCGCAGTGGGGCCTGGGCCACGCGGTGGCCACCTTGGGTACGGCCTGTACCGAAGACCACGTGCGCCGCTTGATGCGGTTCACCGACAGCGTCGTGTTCAGCTTTGATGGGGATGCTGCAGGGCGCAAGGCAGCGGCGCGGGCCTTGGAGGCCTGCCTGCCCCATGCCAGCGACACCCGCAGCATTCGCTTCCTCTTTCTACCGCCTGAACACGACCCTGACAGCTTCATCCGCGAACACGGTGCGGCCGCCTTTGAAACAGCGGTTCAACAGGCGGTGCCCCTGTCCAAGCAGATGTTGGCTCTGGCGGCCGTGGGATGCGAGATGGACACCCCCGAGGGGCGGGCCCGCTTTGCCCACCAGGCCCACCCCCTTTGGGTCGCCTTGCCCGAAGGCGCCCTGCAACGCCAGATGCTGCAGGCCTTTGCACAAGCGGCCTCGCTGCCGGTACAGGAACTGGCGGATCTGTGGACGGCCATGGGCCGTGCACGGGGCACCGCCCAGCACAGCGGCCCGGCCCCCTCCCCGTCGGGCCTGGCGCCATCGGCTGGGCCAGGACAGGCCAGCAGCGCAACGGCGGGCCTCGAGGGCGGCGCAACCGATGGCGGCTACGGCAGCGGCTATGGCGTCAGTCCCACGGGTGTCATCCGTGGCGGGCGCAACCGGCGGCTGTCCTGGGCTGAACGCCAATCATTGGCAGACCCCATGCGCCGCGGCACCGCGCCGCCGGCCCTGCGGCAAGCGCCCCGCAGTCCTTCGGACTGGGTCACGCGACTGCTGCTGATGCAGGCGCACTGGTGGAGTGAACTCAGCGCCGATGACCTGGACCTGCTCAACAGCCTGCCCACGCCGCACGCCACGCTGCTGCGATGGCTGGAACGCGACATCGAGGAACATGGTGCGCGCCCATGGGCAGCCTTGCAGGTGGCCTTGGAACAAGTGCCCGAGCTCAGCCGCGCGTGGCGACAGCTTCAACAGCACCAACCCGACGAGTCGGAATCCACCTGGGCGAGCTTGCGCCGTGCCTTGGACCAGCTGCACCTGGATCGGCTCAAGCAACAGCAAACCGAACTGGCCGCACGTGCCGGCCAAGACCCCAGCGCCTTGGCCGAGTACCAACGCGTGTTCGAGCGTTGGAAGTCGCTCAAACAGTCCCTGGCCGCCTCCGCATCCGAGGGCAGCGGCTGAAGTGGTCCTGGTATAATCCAAACCATGCGCCGCCGGCCCCCTGCGGCCACCGTGTGATCGAACGTGCATGAGGGCTCCACCGGGAACCCTGGGCCAACGGCTCTACCCGGATTTCACGAACCGAGGCCCAGTGCACGGCCCCTAAACGGACCGAGCCCCCACACGGATCGCCCACCGAAACCGGAAAGCCAGTCGCGCACGGTTGTCTGCTTTTTTAGCCCTGACCCGCGCACGTTTGTCCCCTTCGCACCAACGCCCTGCACCACATGACCGCCAAGAACGCCGCCCCGTCCGCTTCGAACGCCAAGAACAAGACGCCCGCCAAGGCCGCTGCCAAGGCCGCTGCCAAGACAGCCGCCAAGGCCGCCACCAAGCCGGCCACCAAGCCGGCCACCAAGACGAGCACGGCGGCTGCGAAGGCCAAGCCCGCCCCAGCGCCGATCGCCAAGCCCAGCGCCAAACCCAAGGCTGAAGCCAAGGTGGACCCCAAGGCGGCTGCAAAGGGTACTGCGAAGGCCCCGGCTGCGGCCAAGGGCGCAGCAAAGACTGCCCCGGTTGCGGCGCCCAAGCCCGCGGCCAAGGGCACGCCCGCCAAACCGGCCAAACCGGCCAAGACCGCTGCCGTGCCTGTCAAGGCCAGCCCCGCGCCAGCCAAGGCAGGCACCAAGGACAAGGCTGCAAAGGCCGGCGCCAAGGCAGCGGCCGGCAAGGCCAACGCCAAGGGCAAGCCCAAGGCCGAGGAAGAAGTCCTTGAAGAGGACTTTTCCGACATCGAATCGGACCTGGAAGCCGAAGCCGATCCCGAGACCGCCGCGGCCGAAGCCGATGCAGAAGAGCGAGCCAAGGCCAAGCCCTTGCGCATGAAGGTCAGCCGCGCCAAGGAGCGCGCCCTGATGCGCGAGTTCGGCCTGGATGAAACCGCCCTGACCGAGGAGGAGGTCAACAAGCGCCGCCTGGAACTCAAGGCCCTGATCAAGATGGGCAAGAAGGACGGCTACCTCACCCATCAACAGATCAGCGACCACCTGCCCGAGAAGCTGGTGGAAAACGAGATTCTCGAGGCCATCGTCTCGATGCTCAACGACATGGGCATCGCGGTGTACGAGCAGGCCCCCGACGCCGCCCTGGTGCTGATTGAAGGCGGCAACGCCGCCACCGCCACTGAAGAAGAAGCCGAAGAAGCCGCCGAAGCCGCGTTGTCGACGGTGGACTCCGAATTCGGCCGCACCACCGACCCGGTACGCATGTACATGCGCGAAATGGGTACGGTTGAACTGCTCACCCGCGAAGGCGAAATCGAAATCGCCAAGCGGATCGAAGGTGGCCTGCAGGCCATGATGGTGGCCATCTCTGCATCGCCCACCACGATCGCCGAGATTCTGGCCATGGCCGACAAGATCGCGGCTGGTGAGGTCCAAATCTCCGAAGTGGTCGACGGCTTTGTGGCCGAAGACGAGGCCGATGACTACGTGGCCGAAGAAGACTTCGACGAGTTCGACGAAGAGGAAGACGACGACGGCGCCGGCGGCTCCAAGGCCCTGACCAAGAAGCTCGAAGAGCTCAAGAACGCGGCCCTGGTGAAGTTCAGCGAACTGCGCGTTCAGTTCGACAAGATGCGCAAGGCCTACGAGAAGGAAGGCTACAAGTCGCCGGCCTACAACAAGGCCCAAGGCGGTGTAAGCGAAGTGATCATGAGCATCCGCTTCACCGTCAAGACGATTGAACGGCTGTGCGACATCCTGCGTCAACAGGTTGACGACGTGCGCCGCTACGAGCGCGAACTGCGCAAGATCGCCGTCGAAAAGTGCGGCATGCCGCAGGACCACTTCATCAAGACCTTCCCGGCCAACATCCTGAACCTGAAGTGGGCCGAGAAAGAAGCTGCAGCCGGCAAGCCCTACTCCGCCGTGCTCAGCCGCAACCTGCCGGCCGTGCAAGAGTTGCAGCAAAAGCTGATCGACCTGCAGTCGCGTGCTGTGGTGCCGCTGGATGACCTCAAGGACATCAACAAGCAGATGAACGCGGGCGAGCGGGCCAGCCGCGAAGCCAAGAAAGAGATGATCGAGGCCAACCTGCGCCTGGTGATCTCGATTGCCAAGAAGTACACCAACCGTGGCCTGCAGTTCCTGGACCTGATCCAGGAGGGCAATATCGGCCTCATGAAGGCGGTCGACAAGTTCGAGTACCGCCGCGGATACAAGTTCTCGACCTACGCCACCTGGTGGATTCGCCAGGCCATCACGCGCTCGATCGCCGACCAGGCGCGCACCATCCGTATCCCGGTGCACATGATCGAAACCATCAACAAGATGAACCGCATCTCGCGCCAGCATCTGCAGGAGTTCGGCTTTGAGCCCGACGCCCCAACGCTGGCCGAGAAGATGGAAATGCCCGAGGACAAGGTCCGCAAGATCATGAAGATCGCCAAAGAGCCGATCTCCATGGAGACGCCCATCGGCGACGATGACGACTCGCACCTGGGCGACTTCATCGAGGACACCAATAACGTGGCCCCGATGGATGCCGCCATGCAGGCCGGCTTGCGCGACGTGGTCAAGGACATCCTGGACAGCCTCACTCCGCGCGAAGCGAAGGTGTTGCGCATGCGCTTTGGCATTGAAATGCAAAGCGACCACACCCTGGAAGAGGTGGGCAAGCAGTTCGATGTGACCCGCGAACGCATCCGTCAGATCGAGGCCAAGGCCATTCGCAAGCTCAAGCACCCCAGCCGCAGCGACAAGCTGCGCACCTACCTCGACAACATTTAGGCCTCGGCACCCTCGCCCGGCTCTGTGCCGGTCTTCGGCGCCACGGCGCCGGAGACCGGCCGGTGCCGACAACTCCTCACACCACGCCCGGATACCGGGGCCACGCAGGCCCTCGAGCAGCGGGCTGCCCGACAATAGCGGGACATGAGCTTCCAAACCGAACCCGCCTACCGACACGGCAGCGCCGCCCGCACCGCCGTGCTGTTGGTCAATCTCGGTACGCCCGATGCACCCACCGCGCCAGCCTTGCGCCGCTACCTGGCCGAGTTTCTGAGCGACCCCCGCGTGGTGGAGATTCCGGCCGTGGTGTGGAAGCCGCTGCTGCACGGCATCATCCTGCGCGTGCGCCCAGCCAAGTCCGCGGCCAAGTACGCCAGCATCTGGACCCCTCAGGGTTCGCCGCTGGCACACTGGACCCAGCAGCAGGCCACCCTGCTCGATCAGGCCCTGCAGGCCCGGGGCCTGGACATCACGGTTCGCCCGGCCATGCGCTACGGCAACCCATCGGTGGCCTCGGTCTTGGATGACCTGAAGGCCGGCGGCGTTCAGCGCGTCCTGATGCTGCCCCTGTATCCCCAGTACGCGGCCGCCACCACCGCCAGCGCCCAAGACGCCGTCATGGCCTGGTCTGCACGCCAACGCCGAATGCCCGAGTGGCGCTTCGTGAACCACTACCACGACCACCCCGGGTACATCCAGGCCCTGGCCGGCCGGGTGCGTGCACATTGGGAGCAGCACGGCCGCAGCCCCAAACTGTTGCTGAGCTTTCATGGCGTGCCCGAGCGTTCCCTGCACCTGGGCGACCCCTATCACTGCGAGTGCCACAAAACCGCGCGGCTGCTGCGCCAGGCCCTGGGCCTGGCCGAGTCGGAGGTGGTGGTGACCTTCCAAAGCCGCTTTGGCAAGGCCAAATGGCTTGAGCCGTACACCGAGCCCACCCTGATCCGCATGGCCCAAGAGGGCTGCGAACGGGTAGACGTCATGTGCCCGGGCTTCACCTCCGACTGTCTGGAAACCCTGGAGGAAATCGCCCAGGAAGCCCAACACGCCTTCATGGCGTCCGGCGGCAAGGCTTTTCACTACATCCCCTGCCTGAACGACGATCCCGCTTGGATCGAGGCCCTGGCCTCCATCGCCGAACAGCACCTGCAGGGCTGGCCGGTACAGGCCGGCGCTGCCGACGGTCCGGCGGCCCAGGCAGAAAGTCGCCTTCAGCGCGAGGCCGCCCTGCGCCTGGGCGCCAAGGATTGATGGGGCGGCGTTCGTCGCCCCACCGCGAAGCCGCTGAAGCGGCGGCTGATGCGGCGCAGGCCAGCCGATGTCGGCTCGACAAATGGTTGTGGGCGGCGCGGTTTTTCAAGACCCGTGCCCTGGCCCTGGAGGCCATCGACCGTCACCGCGTGTGGGTGGGTGGCCATGCCGCCAAGCCGTCCCGAGAGGTGCACCCGGGCGATGAGATCGAAATCCGAGAAAGCGGCGGGCTGGTGCGAACCGTGCGCGTGCTGGGCCTGAGCACCACCCGGGGCCCTGCGCCCGTGGCCCAAGCCCTGTATGCCGAAACCGAGGCCAGTCGCTTGGCACGGGAGGAAGCCCAGCGGCTGCGCCGCATGGGTGTGGAGCCCGCCCTCAGCCAGCCGGCAGGCCGCCCCACCAAACGAGACCGCCGCGAGCTCGGCGACTGGGACCGCTGGAGCGCCAGCTGGGACGACGCCAGCCCCTCTTGAATTGGCCGGCGGCGGCCCCATCTGACGGAGATCGGCCCGCGGGGCCGCCTGCACAGCGGGCGCCGGCCCACACCGCATGAAACCGACTGATCGCAGGCAGGGCCTGCTGATCGAATCCATCAAGCGCCAATCCACAAGACACCACATGAGCACCGCGCAAGAACCCCAGGCTGGATCAGCAGCCGAACCCCTGGACCCCAGCGCTGCCGCCCCGCAGGCGGGCAGCGCACTGACGCCCGAACAGCAGCTGGCCGAGCTTCAAGCGCGGCACGCCGAGGTGTCGGACGCCTACCTCAGGGCCAAGGCCGAGGTGGAAAACATCCGCCGCCGCAGCGAAGAGGACATCAGCAAGGCGCGCAAGTTCGCCATCGAATCCTTTGCCGAGAGCCTACTTCCGGTTCGAGACAGCCTGGAAGCGGCCACCGCCCTGACGGCGGCCACCCCCGAGCAGATGCTCGAAGGCGTCAACGCCACGCTGCGCCAGCTGGCCTCGGCGCTGGAGCGCAACAAGGTTCTGGAGATCAACCCACCCGCGGGGACGAAGTTCGACCCGCATCACCACCAGGCCATCAGCATGGTGCCCGCCGAGCAGGAACCCAACACCGTGGTAACGGTGTTGCAAAAGGGTTACCTGATTGCGGACCGGGTCTTGCGGCCAGCACTGGTGACCGTGGCCGCACCCCGTTGATCGGGGCTTGGGGGGGCTTGAAACCTCCACGATTGACCCTACGTTCTATCCAGACTTGAATGACGCCGCCACGCGCGGCCACCCCCACACTAGGAGCCATCATGGGAAAGATCATCGGTATTGACCTGGGCACGACCAACTCGTGCGTCTCGGTCATGGAAGGCAACACCACTCGCGTGATCGAGAACAGCGAGGGCGCCCGCACCACGCCGTCGATCATCGCCTACCAAGAGGACGGTGAGATCCTGGTGGGCGCCTCGGCCAAGCGCCAAGCGGTCACCAATCCGCGCAACACCCTGTATGCCGTCAAGCGCCTGATCGGCCGCAAGTTCACGGAAAAAGAAGTTCAAAAGGACATCGACCTGATGCCCTACACCATCAGCGCGGCCGACAACGGGGACGCCTGGGTGGAGGTGCGCGGCAAGAAGCTGGCGCCGCCCCAGATCAGCGCCGAAGTGCTGCGCAAGATGAAGAAGACCGCCGAGGACTACCTGGGCGAGGAAGTCACCGAGGCGGTGATCACGGTCCCGGCCTACTTCAACGACAGCCAGCGCCAAGCCACCAAGGATGCCGGCCGCATCGCCGGTTTGGACGTCAAGCGCATCATCAACGAACCCACCGCAGCAGCCCTGGCCTTCGGCCTGGACAAGGGTGGCAAGGGCGACCGCAAGATCGCCGTTTATGACCTGGGTGGTGGCACCTTCGACATCTCCATCATCGAAATCGCCGATGTCGACGGTGAAATGCAGTTCGAGGTGCTGTCGACCAACGGAGACACCTTCCTGGGCGGCGAAGACTTCGACCAGCGCATCATCGACTACATCATCGCCGAGTTCAAAAAGGAACAAGGTGTTGACCTCACCAAGGACGTGCTGGCCCTGCAGCGCCTGAAGGAAGCCGCCGAAAAGGCCAAGATCGAGCTGTCTTCTTCTTCGGGCACCGACGTCAACCTGCCCTACATCACGGCAGACGCCAGCGGCCCCAAGCACCTGAACATCAAGCTCACCCGTGCCAAGCTGGAGAGCCTGGTGGACGAGCTCATCGAGCGCACCATCGACCCCTGCCGCACCGCCATCAAGGATGCGGGCGTGAAGGTCAGCGACATCGACGATGTGATCCTGGTCGGCGGCATGACGCGCATGCCCAAGGTGCAGGACAAGGTCAAGGAGTTCTTCGGCAAGGACCCTCGCAAGGACGTCAACCCCGATGAGGCGGTGGCCGTGGGTGCGGCGATCCAGGGCCAGGTGCTCTCGGGTGACCGCAAGGACGTGCTGCTGCTGGACGTGACGCCGCTGAGCCTGGGTATTGAAACCCTGGGTGGCGTCATGACCAAGATGATCAAGAAGAACACGACCATCCCCACCAAGTTCGCCCAGACCTTCTCCACCGCCGACGACAACCAACCGGCGGTGACGATCAAGGTGTACCAAGGCGAGCGCGAGATGGCCACGGGCAACAAGTCTCTGGGCGAGTTCAACCTGGAAGGCATCCCGCCCGCCCCGCGTGGCACGCCCCAGATCGAGGTGACCTTCGACATCGATGCCAACGGCATCCTGCACGTGTCCGCCAAAGACAAGGGCACGGGCAAGGAGAACAAGATCACCATCAAGGCCAATTCTGGTTTGTCGGAAGACGAGATCCAGAAGATGGTCAAAGACGCCGAGCTCAACGCGGCCGAGGACAAGAAGAAGCTGGAGCTGGTGCAGGCCCGCAACAGCGCAGAGGCCATGGTGCACTCCGTCAAGAAGAGCCTGGGCGAGCACGGTGACAAGCTTGACGCGGGCGAGAAGGACAAGATCGAAGCCGCCGTGAAGGATCTGGAAGAAGCCCTCAAGGGTGAAGACAAGGCGGCCATCGAGTCCAAGACCGAAGCCCTGATGTCGGCCAGCCAGAAGTTGGGTGAGAAGGTCTATGCCGAGGCCCAGGCCGCTGCCGGAGCGGCGGGTGCCGCCGAAGCAGCCGCCGCCGGCGCCGGAACAGCCCCTGGCGGCGCAACGGCCGCCAAGCCTGCCGATGACAATGTCGTCGACGCCGAGTTCAAGGAAGTCAAGAAGTGATGCCCTGGGGTGCGGCTCGGCCGACACCCCACGTGCCGCGTGAGGCCCGCCCCTAGCGGCGGCAGCCCACGCGGCTTTTGAGTTCATAGAGCCAGGAAACCCGATGGCCACCAAGCGCGATTACTACGAAGTGCTGGACGTTCCCAAGAACGCCAGCGATGAGGACATCAAGAAGGCCTATCGCAAGCTGGCGATGAAGTACCACCCTGACCGCAACCAGGGAGAAGGTGCGAAGAAGGCCGAGGAGAAGTTCAAGGAGGCCAAGGAGGCCTACGAGATGCTCTCCGACCCCAAGAAGCGTGCGGCCTACGACCAGTTCGGCCATGCGGGGGTCGACCCCAATATGGGCGGAGCCAGGGGCGGCCCGGGTGGTGAGGGCTTCGGTGGTTTTGCAGAGGCCTTCGGTGACATCTTTGGCGACATCTTTGGCGCACAGGGCGGCCGCCGTGGCGGTGGGCAACAGGTCTACCGAGGTTCAGACCTGTCCTACGCCACCGAGATCACCCTGGAAGAGGCCGCAGCAGGCAAGGACACCCAGATCCGCATTCCCAGCTGGGAAACCTGTGAAACCTGTCACGGCAGCGGCGCCAAGCCAGGCACCAGCCCCAAGGCCTGCACGGGCTGCAACGGCTCGGGTGCCGTCCACATGCGCCAGGGTTTCTTCAGCATCCAGCAAACCTGCCCCCAGTGCCGCGGCTCGGGCAAGATCATCCCCGACCCCTGCACCACCTGCAACGGCGCGGGCAAGCTCAAGAAGCAGAAGACCTTGGAGGTGCGCATCCCCGCGGGCATTGCCGAAGGCATGCGCATTCGCTCCGTGGGCAACGGTGAGCCCGGCGTCAATGGTGGCCCCCCTGGCGACCTGTACATCGAAATCCGGATCAAGGCCCACGACATCTTCGAGCGCGACGG
>JACCDW011481437.1_pt1 | contig 28423 bp, 31 predicted proteins | sample 7449781 | NCBI WGS metagenome assembly JACCDW01 (sample SAMN15323449, study PRJNA562643) | freshwater metagenome | isolation source: river surface water | place: USA:Blue River Watershed | collected 2017-08-18
ATCCGGCTTATAGGGCGACTCTTCTTTAAAACAATGAATAGTGACCTTTTCCCGTGCGGAGATGGTCACTTTTCTATTACAGGTTTAATCAAAACCTAAACAAAGTTTGCGATTTTTTGTGGGCAAAAACGTGGACATGTGGGCAAAAACGTGGACCTAAATTAGAATGAGTTTATGAAATTTGGAATCCATTCAGAGCAGTATCAGAACAATTACTCAAAAGAAGAAGAGCAAAAATTCACTAAAGTATTCGGCGAATTAACATCTGAGTTTGCTTCAAAAATGGCTGAGGGAGTTCAGGCAGGGGATGAGAGCGTTCAGGCTCTAGTGAAGCAACATTACGATTTCATACTTCAATTCTGGATTCCTACGAAAGAGGCTTACAAGTCACTTGCAATGAATTACATCCTTCCTTCTCCATATAGAGACCACTATGAAGAGATTGCTAAGGGGTTAGGCAAGTTTCATTATGATGCTGTTTGTATTTGGGCTGATAAGAACTTGTAAAGTTTTGCCAAACTTTGCATAACTTTGTGGGCAGTTACGTGGGCAATCGGCATTATTGAGCAAGAATCGAAAGTCTCCGGCTTATAGGGCGACACTTCTTTAACTTTACGGAAGCGAGCAAATTTGTTTAGCGTCCATTGTTGAGCAAGAGTGAGGGGGGTGGGGCTCGAACCCACGACGACCGGATTATGAGTCCGGGGCTCTAACCGACTGAGCTACCCCCTCGTGCTTGGCAAATCTTACTTCTTCTTAGAAAGTGCTTTATCCAATCCAAAAAAGATCAGCGCAAGTATGTAACCAGCAACATAAATCATCACCAAAGTGGTTGCGACCGAGATATAGCCATATTCGATCACATCAAAGAAACCATATGGATAACGGTCAATGATTGCGCCGCGACCAAAGGTATAAGCAAGGTATGCAGTTGGAATAACGAACACCGAGATAGTCATCTTTAAGTTGAAGAAACCTCTAGGACCAACCAAGAGCCAGACCAAAACTGTAATTGTTGGCGTGATGTAGTGCTGAAAAGCGTTGGTATAAACATTCCAACTTTGTGGATCTGCGGTTGGAGCAATTAATAGGTGATACAGAATTCCAGTCATTGTAATCATCAATATAGATGTGCTTCGGAGCCATTTGAATCTTTGATCATTGCGATTGAAATTCAAGTAAAGCATAGTGATTGTGATTGCAACTAATGCGTTGCTCCAGATAGTGAAGTAACCAAAGAGATCGATAAATCTAGTAAGCGCACCAGCCATTCCTGGTGAATGTGGCCCAAAGAGATGGGGTTCGTACTCTTCCTCAGGAACCAAATCAAAGGTATTGACTATTAACGATCCACCAAATCCCAACCAAGCTGAGATTGCGTTGATACCGATAAACACTTTTACCCTGCTTGTTTTTCTTAAATCCCTAAAATCCATGGTTAATGTTAAATCTCAAGTAGCCTTCAACTATGCGAATTCGAGCGGTTTTGGCTTTGTGCCTTGCATTTACGGCACTGCCTTTCACTTCGGGAGCAAATGCCGCCCCAAATTACACCTTTCCAATTCCAAGCAGTACTAATTGCAAACCCACTTACACTCGCTACCACCATGATTATCCAGCCACTGATATCTTGGTTAAAAAAGGTTGCCGATATGTGGCGGTTACTTCAGGAGTAGTCGACGAATTGCGTAGTACCGATCCCTATGATTACCGAAAACCTACTCCGATCACCAAAGGAGGAATCTTTGTTTCTATAGTTGGCGATGACGGAGTTAGGTACTACGCATCGCATTTAAAGAAGATCGCACCAGGAATCGAAGTAGGTAGCCGCGTAGAAGTCGGGGATTTACTGGGGTTTGTTGGAGATACCGGAGACGCTAAAGGCACATCTCCACACATTCACTTTGGAATCAGTTGGCCGACAACTGAAGCAGACATTTGGTGGGTACGTCGTGGCATGGTCTTTCCTTGGCGCTATTTAGATAAATGGAAAGTTGGAAAAGATCGCTCTCCTGCAAGCGAAGTGAGAGCGCTATTAGCCACGAACGGTGAAATTCCACCGCTTCCCAAAAAGTAAACCAGAAATGAGCCAAAGAACATGAGTATTTTGCAATGGTTATTTGAAGCCACTATTAATTTCGGCAGTAAGTCGATTGCAGTTCGCGAAATCATCGGTGGTACGTTGGGATTAACTAGCGCGATTTTAGGTGCTAAGCGTTTGGTGGCTGCATGGCCAATTGGAATTATTGGCGATGCACTGTTAGTAACAGTCTTCTTGGGGGCAGTATTTTCTTTTGGCGACGATGCAGAACATAATAATTTTTATGGACAAGCTGGCCGAAACATGTTGTTGATTGTGGTCAGTGTCTATGGATGGATACGTTGGTCTCATCACAAAAAGCTAGGAAAGAATGTACCAGCGGTAGTTCCTCGCTGGACTACGACCAAAGAGAAGTTATGGCTGCTTCCCTCGATAGTTGTCTTCTTCCTAGTTTCTATGCAGATATTTAAAGCTCTTGGGGAAAGTGGCCAGTGGCTATTTGTAGACACTTGGATATTTACAGGAACAGCGCTTGCGACATTTGGAATGAGTCGCGGATATGTGGAATTCTGGCTGGTCTGGATTGCAGTGGATCTAGTAGGAGTCCCATTTGCATTTAGCAATGGTTATTACCCAACTGGGACTCTGTATGCGATCTACCTGCCTTTTGTGATTTGGGGCTTCTTCAATTGGCTTAAAATCTCAAAGATAGAAAAAGAAGTTGAGATACAAAAGAACTAAAAATAAAAAACCTCCGAGAATTTCTTCTCGGAGGTTTTATAAGTGTTAATTTAGTTAGCAGTTACTTGATCAGCCTGTGGGCCCTTTGGACCCTGGACGACCTCGAAAGATACTGACTGACCCTCATTAAGAGACTTGTAGCCATTGCCTTGGATAGCTGAGTAGTGAACGAATACATCTTGTCCGCCACCATCTACTGCAATGAAGCCGAAGCCCTTTTCAGAGTTGAACCACTTAACTGTGCCTGTTGCCATTAATTGTTTTTCCTATTTCTTTATTTCTTTAGATTTCTCTAGATTTTAATTTTAGCGAAGCTTGGATTTGGCTCCGCTGGTCTTCCTTCTAGCCAAATTTCTTTTAAAAACTAAAGCTTCGAGCGTCCGACTAGTCGCAAGCCTACCTGTCTATTCGCCCCCAACCTAACCCGAGGCTCTCCCTGGGTGGACAAAGTCAGGTTAATCGTTGGAAAATTAGGCGCTGTAAGTTGAAGCAAATCCAAGCAAGAGTCTTTTGGGCTGGGGAAGGTGCAATAAGTACCTTGCTAGGAGCAACTTCTGATGAAACGTGGATTTCTAACCATTCACTCATGCCCGTTGGCATTGGCGCGCCATGTCGAATGGGCGATTGAAAATACTTTGGGTCCAGTGCAAATCTCATGGCGGAACCAACCGTTACTTGCAGGAATGCAGCGAAGCCAAATTGAATGGCGAGGCCAGAGAGATCATGCAAGTAATTTAGCTAGCGCACTTAAGAGCTGGCATTACTTAAGGTTTGAAATTTCTTCAGATAACGAACTATTTCGCTTTACCCCAGAACTTGGTTTGCATAGAGCGGTCATCGATGAACTTGGGAGTATTTTAATTTCAGAAAATCAATTGAAATTTGCCATGTCAAAGACCGATGAAGCTATGCGTGAAGCGCTAGATGTGGCGCTAGGAACAGAGTGGGAAGTAGAACTTGAGCGCTTTCGTGGGGTAGATTTGCAGGAAGTTGCACACTTGCGTGCAATTTAAAGTTTTTTAATGCAGAGGAATTTTATGGACGAGATGATTGAAAAACGTAAAGCCACCACAATATTAATTGCTGCCATGATAGTTTCACTTGCAATGGGTCTTGGGCTAGCCCGAGTCGGATCAGGTTTTGCATCTCGATCAAGTGATGGAATTGTGGTAACTGGTTCCGCAAAGGTAGATGCGGTCGCGGATAACGTAGTTTGGACACTTTCGATTCAAAACACGGGGAAGACTCCAGCGTCAGCAGTAAGTGGGATTGATTCCGGAATTAATGCGCTGCAAAAGTATTTGGTAGATGGTGGCATTAAAAGCGATCAATTGACTTTAGGTGCAGTTAGCAGTTACGGAACCGAGGAATACATCAACGGTAATCCGACGGGACGAATTCTGAATTATCGAGCTAACCGTGAAATCACAGTACGCACCAAAGATGTGCAATTAGTATCAAATTTAAGTCAGAATATTGGAACATTGCTACAAGCGGGTATCAACGTCAGTAATTACGGCCCTCAATATTATGTGTCAACTCTCTCTAAAATTCGTCCAGAATTATTAAAAGAAGCCACTAAAGATGCAAAGTCACGCGCGGAAGCGATGACCGAGGCCGTTGGTGGAAAAGTAGGCGCGATCACTTCTGTTAAGGCTGGACCTATTCAAGTCACCACTCCGGATTCAACGATGACTTCTGATATGGGAATGTACGACACCTCTAGTATCGATAAGACAGTAACCGCGACAGTTACAGTCACATTTAAAACCAGTTGATTCGTAATTCCTAATCTTTTATTCCTAATCTGTAGCCAACGCCATGCACAGCCTGGCAGATGTGTGGTCCGCCTGCTTTCTTTACCTTACTGCGAATTCTTGAGACATGACATTCGATCATATGGGTATCGCCATACCAATCGCCCCATGCGTTCTTTATCAACTCTTCTCGAGACACAGCTCGATCGGGATTAGCAATTAAAGTTCGTAAAATATCAAATTCCCTTCTCGTAAGGGGCACTAGATGATCATTTACCTTGAAACTTCGACGCTCGATATCCAATTCAATTGGTCCAACCACATATCTTGTCTTTTCAAGTTCTGGGCCATTTTTTCTGCGGGTAATTGCATCAATTCGAGCGTTCAACAATTTAGGTGAAAAAGGCTTGGTAATGTAATCATCCGCACCAGTTGCAAAACCCAGAAGTTGATCGACTTCCGAATCTCGAGCCGTTAAGAAAATTATTGGAATGTTTCTGTAGCTTCGTATTTGCCTACAAAGCTCCAACCCATCAATATCATTCAAACCAATATCTAAAACAGCTACATCTGGCTTGAACTCATGGAAACTTTGAATCGCACTCTTGCCATCGGCGGCCTTTACTACCGAATATCTTGCCTCCATAAGTGTTTCAGCAATCAATGAACGAAGCGCAGAATCATCTTCGACTACCAGTACTGTTTGGCTCATATTATTTATCCCCTTTTTCTAACTCGATTTGGATTGTTTCTATTGCTTCTTCTTTAACTCTACTCAGGTTGTTCATGTTCTTCTCTAATCGCGCGGACAACAGAAGGTTCTTCAAAGATTCGGAAAGCTCTTGAAACTGAAAAGTTCCAAGAGTCCCTTTAAGACGATGAAGAAGTTTCGGAATTTCAATTACTTCACAATTTTGTAAGTCTTTAAGAGCATCATGAAGAACCAGATTCTTATGAACATCAATGTATTTTTGTATTCGATCAGTCTCATTAATCATTCAATGAAGCCAATCTCAAGCAGATACTGGGCAAAATTGAAGTATCAAATGGTTTTCTGATAACCCAGGTGGCACCCATTGCTAGATATTCTTCATCTGGAATAGACACATCAGCAGTCATTACTGCTACTGGAATATCGTAGTCAACCGCCATTTGGAGGACTGAAATACCACCCTGGTGGCTGTTTAGCTGCATATCTGTTATTACTGCATCCATCGAAATTTTGTCCATAAGACTCATAGCTTCAAACTCATTGGCTGCGAGATAGGTTTCGACTTCTGGATGCACATCAAATATGAAATTAATCAATATTCTTAATTGGGGATCGTCTTCTACGATAAGAATCTTAGGCAACATTTGAGGCCTTAACATTTGGTAAGTTGGCCTTAGAAACTATCGGTAAGGTGATAACAAAAGAAACATCATGATTCTGATTTTGTAATTTTATATTGCCACCACAAGAAGATAGATATTCAAATGCTAAATAAAGTCCTAGGCCCGTACCACCGGTCTTTCCATTTGTAACAAATGGCATAAAAATGCGTTCAGCTATATTTCTAGGTATAGCTGGGCCATTGTTTTTGATCTTTAGAATCAAGTTAGAGCTATCAGAATCTGCAGAACAATAGATATCAATCTTTCCAGATCCTGACATGGCATGATTTGCATTTTCAATTATGTTCTCAACTATTCGTTCAATCTGTTCTTGGTTGGCAAAAACCTCTAATTGCCTCTCAGACCCAGAAATTGGGAGATGCAGCTCAATTTTGACCTCAGAACTGATCATTTTTTCTAATGCTTGAAGATGATCTCTCAAAAATCTCACTAAATTGAAATTTGAATTCTCAAGTATTTGGATCCGAGAGATTTCACTTATTTTCTTCGACACTTTTAGTGCTCTATTGGTTGAAATCAGCAAATTATCCAGGATTTTCTTGCCAGTCTCATCTTCAACTTCATTTGTCAAAAGTTCTACAAAGCCACGCATTGATTGTGAGATGTTTCCAAAATCATGCGCAATTCCTTGTGCAAATTTCTGAATCTGTGTTATCTGTTCTTTTCTTATTAATAATTCTTCGTATTGGATCTTTTTTTCAGTCTGTTCCTGGAAATTTGATATATCGACAATCTCTACCAGCAACACCATGCCAATTTTGGAGATTTCGCACTTAATAGTTTGATCAAAATTCAACCCTTTTTCGATTACTACGCGTGGAGATCCGTCTACAACTGTTTTTCTTAATGCTTGTATACATTCAGAATGCAAGTCTAAACTCACTAAATCTAGTAAATTTGAGCCAACAGGGTCTTGTTTAGAGAATTTGATTAAGTCATTTGTTGCTTGATTGTATTTTAAAATATTCATGCTTAGGTCGCATATTAAAAAAGCGTTTTTTAATGATTGCAAGGCACGATTTAGATCTTGCTCTATCAGTGACTCCATTTTTACCTCCTGAGACATTAAAGAGTTAAGCCCTCTCAATATCCTCGCAGAGCGCGATAAAGAGTGGTCATATCTTGAATATGTCGCGATGAATATGACGGAATTTCGAAACATTTGAGAAAAATGATGGTGTTCAAATCTGGCAGAAGGCCGGCTATCAGATTCAACTCAGGAAAATCAAAAAAGTGAAGAATATAAATTGAAATGGGAGAAAATGAGTATTAATCGGAATCTGACAACAAGTCGTACAAGTAGATTTTTGAAAACCGGGGCAGTAGCTACCGTTTTAGGCGGATCAATCTTAATTTTTGGAAATGGCGTTTTTGCTGGTTTAAATGCCACGGTCTCGGCGGCTAACACAGCTAGTTCTGGAACCCTAGTTTTATCGAGTAGCAATAATGGAACCGGGTTTTCACAATCAGTTGCAAACCTAGCCCCTGGTGATGTGGTTAATCGCTACGTTACTTTGACCAATGGTGGGACACTAGATGCTCAGAACTTGGGGCTTGAAGTTACAGCTACCGGAACCCCTGCTCTAATTACAGATGGAGTAGCTCCTGCTACAAATAAGGCAATTACGCTTGCAGTATTTTCTTGTAGCGGTGGCACTTGGAACACCACAACCGGTATCTGCTCAGGTACGACAAACACCGAGGTAAGCACAACCACCTTAAGCGCGTTTGCGTCAAAGAAAACCTTCTTGGTCTCTCCAAATCTGATGGCAAATGGTTCGACAAATCTTCAATTGCAATTGACATTGCCAGATCAAAACGAAACAACCGTTAATGGTGTTGCACCAAGCAATTCTGTACAAGGAGGCTCCGTGTCACTGTCATATCTATTTAGTGAATCGCAACGTACTAGTACTGCTACAAATAGCTAATAAATAGTTGATATGTTAAGAAATACTGGATTGGGAACGATGAGATTGTTACGCATTCTTGCGATAGCAGTTTCATCGTCCCTGATTTCGGTGGATGGTTTACAAATGGCCTCTGCAGCAATTATTGCCAACTCCCAATCAATTACAGCAAAGGCAACTGGCAATTGGCGGAGCTTATTGGCTAACGCAAATGGGGCCGGGGCATCAGGTTCTTATAAGATTATTTGGACCGGAGGTTCAAATAAGCAGAGCGAGCTTTTGGCGATCGTTAATACAGGCACCTTCGATTTGATTGCTCAACATTTAACTTTTAGCTCGGCGCGCAACAATGGAGATACAAATGGAGCGCCAACCCTTAACTTTGAAAGTTGCTCTGGGAATTGGGATAACGTGAATTTAACATGCTCGGGAACCATTTCATCGATTGCCAGCGCATCTTCCGGTCAAATAAATATAAATCGCTATCTGATTGCAGGTAATCGACTCATATTGCGTATCACACAAACCAGAAGTGGTACAGGAAATTATATATCTACTTTCAACACACTTACTTTTAGAAGTGACATTAGATCTGGAATAACTGTGAATTCATGAAACTCAAAATCTACAATTTTTTCTTAATCATAGTAATTTCAGCGAGTACTACTTTGACTTTTTATGCTTTCAAATATCATCTTAGAGTTGTTCACGTAGTTTCAGATTCAATGAATCCGATATTTCAGAGAGGTGATTTGATTTTTGTTAGATCTATTCCAAGCATTGAATTAAAAGTTAATCAAATTGCAGTATTGCCCACTTTAGAGTCAGAAAACATTCTTGTAGCGCACCGAGTCATTAAAGTTAATCGCAATTCAAATGGTGAACTCCTGATATCAACAAAAGGAGACGCTAATCCAATTGCCGATGATGATCAAAAACAAATTGTCAGTGATCAAGTTCCGATATATATGGGTGTCATCCCAATTTCCAAAGTACCTGGCTTAATTGAAAATAGATCATTGGTAGCTAACGGTTTAGCTCTATTAACTGTGATTCTGTTGGTTCTTATTTTCAAAAATCGAAAGATGAAGCGAGGATATTATGCGAAAAGTTAACCACTATAAAAAGCCAAAACTTAATACAGCCCAAACTTCGCTCTTTCAGCTACTTAATCTTGCGTTGAATTCTGCCTGGGATGGATTTTCTATCTGGCGTGCAATTAGAGATAGAAACGGAAAAATCTTGGACTTTGAGATGATTTATTCAAATGAGGCCTCAGTAGATCCTGAGCGAGCTATAGCTGCGAGATTGGTTCATAAGCCAATTGAGAAGGTAATTAAAAATGGAGACTTACAGCGTGTTAAGCGCGCTCTGGGCAATTGCCTTGACCAATACTCATCAGAGTACGGAAGCAACAAAGTCACCATAATCGACGGTTGGGAAGGTGGAGTTGAGCATACGGTGATTGCATTGACATCAGACGAAGTCTTGATTGCAAATCTAGATAAACGGAATAGCCATTCGATAGTGAAGCATCACGATTGGCTATACGAGCACGATCCACTCACGGGATTGATAAATCAAGTTCTATTAGATGAATTATTGAGTCAATCTTTAATGGATCTCCAAGCAAATAATGAGCCATTTGTATTCGGAATCATAGATATTGACGATTTCAAGCAGATCAATACAAAGCAAGGACATGCTTTTGGCGATATGGTTTTGCGTAATTTCTCAGAATTAATTCAAAGCAAGTTACAAAAAGTAGACCGCTTGATTCGGCTGACCGAGGATGACTTCGCGGTTATCTTGAAAAATAGCCATGACCTCTCTGAGATTACAACTTTTAGCAAGAGCTTACTTGACGGCGCCAAGAAAGGTTGGAGAATCAATGGCACATTCACAAACCTCAGTTTTTCTGCGGGATTTGTATTGGTCACAGATCATCAGATGCTGCCACGAGAGATCTATCATCTAGCTGAGTCGCAGATGTTTAAGGTGAAAAATGAAGGTAAAAATGGCGCGATTTCGACTATGTTGCATGGATTATTTGCAAGTTGATTTAGAGCGGAATGTTGCTATGTGCTCCTCGAATTGGCTCTGCATTTGCTAGCGCTTTCACAATCTCTGATCTCGTTCGATCTGGAGGGATAATTTGATCTACTACCCCAATATCTATAGCGCGCTGCACGCCACCGGTTAGCTTGTCATGTTCTGCAGCAAGCTCTAATTCCATATCTTCACGTTGATGCATAGGCAGATCTGCTAATAATCGCCGATGTAAAACTCTGATTGCTGCAACGCTTCCCATGACCGCAACATCTGCATTAGGCCAAGCCAAAACTTTGGTAGCGCCAAGAGCTCGAGAGTTCATCGCAACATAAGCGCCTCCGTATGCGTGTCGAGTAATCAGCGTTACACGAGGAACAACTGCCTCACCAAAAGCGTGCAATAACTTAGCGCCACGGCGTACAGCGCCTTCCCACTCTTGACCAGCACCAGGTAAAAATCCAGACACATCTGCGATAACTAATAAGGGAATTCCAAATGCATCACACATTCTTACAAATCGTGCCGCCTTCTCTGCAGCAGCGGAATCTAACGCGCCACCCAAATGCTTAGGATTATTCGCAATGACCCCAATTGTGTGACCACCCAATCTTCCGATAGCAGTCAACATATTTGGGGCCCAATCGCCCAATAGCTCCATTGATTCATCAGTATCCAGAAGCGCTTCCACCAAGGGATGCACTTCATAACTTCGCTTGCGAGATTCGGGTACAAATTTCTCTAAATCAAGATCTTCAACTGTTTCTGAAAATTGACCTAAGTTTGCAAGCAATGAAGTTAACTTTCGGATATCTTCGAAAGCTGCAGCTTCGCTTTCGGCGATGATATGCGCCAGGCCAGAATTCTTTTTATGCGCCTCTGGGCCACCTAAATTAGCCATGTCCACTTGTTCGCCAGTGACACTTTTAACCACATCTGGGCCAGTGACAAAGATTCTTCCTTCGGGTGCAAGCACAACGACATCGGTAAGAGCGGGACCATAAGCACCGCCACCTGCAGTTGGTCCGAGAATCAAAGAGAGTTGAGGGATTTTGCCAGAGGCGGTGATTAGTGATTTGAAAACTTTTCCAAATGCATGAAGAGAGAGCACACCATCTCGAAGTCGCGCACCGCCTGAGTGCCAGATACCAATGATCGGTAAAGATTTACTGATTGCCACTTCATAAGCTTTTACGATGACTGCTGCACCTTCTGGCCCTAGCGCACCTCCTTGCACTGTGGGATCAGATGCGAAAACTATTACGTCGTTGCCTTTTATTTTTCCACTGGCAGCGATCATTCCACTCTTATCGCGGTTAGTGATTAATTGAAATTGACCATCGTCGAGCAACTTTGAAATTCGAAATTCAGGATCTTTAGAGTCTGGCATCTTATTAATTGCTTTGATTGGCTCAAATAGATTTGAATACTAAAACTACGTCGTGCCCGCCAAATCCAAAGGAATCATTTAGTGCAGCAATGTCTCCGTCAGGTAACTTGCGTGCAGAATCGCGTACTACATCTACTGTCACTGCTGGGTCTAGGTTTTCTATGTTTATAGTTGGCGGCGCTAATCGCTCTTGCAACGCTTTAACTATAAATACAGATTCCAGTGCTCCAGCGCCACCTAGTAGATGCCCGGTCATGGATTTTGTTGCAGAGACTGCAACATGATCAGCATCAGCACCAAGCGCGCTACGTAGCGCGTTTGCCTCTGCCACATCTCCAGCAGGCGTCGAGGTGGCATGTGCATTTAAATGGAAAATATCTTTCGTGGTCAATCCTGCATCTTGTAACGCCAGCTTCATCGCTCTGATTACTCCGCTACCTTCAGGATCTGGCGCTGCAATGTGATAACCGTCGGAAGTTAATCCTTGTCCTGCGATCTCACAATAAATCTTGGCACCACGGGCCTTAGCATGTTCGTACTCTTCTAGAATCAAAATGCCGCCACCTTCACCAAGTACGAAGCCATCGCGATTTAAATCGTAAGGCCTAGAGGCTTTTTCGGGCGCATCGTTTCTAGTTGATAAAGCTTTCATTGCTGCAAAACCTGCCATTGGAAGCGCATCAACCGAAGCTTCGACTCCACCTGCAATGACCATATCAGCGCGGTTATTTCTAATCATTTCAAATGCATAACCAATAGCTTCGGCACCGGATGCACATGCTGATACCGGAGTATGTACGCCAGCTTTAGCTTTAAATTCCAGACCCACATTGGCAGCTGGACCATTCGGCATAATCATTGGAACTGTGTGCGGAGAGACTAAACGTGCACCCTTCTCCATCAATGTTCGATACTGCTCAAGTAGAGAGGTAACGCCACCAATTCCGGAGGCGATAACCACACCTAATCTCTCTAATTCCACTTCAGGTGCACCTGCATCGCCCCAAGCCTCACGCGATGCGATTAACGCAAATTGTTCAGATCTATCCAATCGACGAATCTCAACTGGCTTCATTACCTCAGATGGTTCGGTAACTACCTCTGCTGCAAAATGAACTGGCAGAGTTTGCGCCCACTCTTTCTGCAAAGTTCTAGCGCCAGATTTACCAGCGATGGCATTAGTCCAAGTAGTTGCGACATCTCCGCCAAGGGGAGAGGTCGCCCCAAGGCCAGTTACAACTACTCTGCGCGTCATTTTTTGCGATTGATTAAGCGGAAGCTTTTACGATGAAGTTAACTGCATCTCCGACGGTTGCAAGTTCAGAGACTTGATCGTCTGGAATTTTCACGCCAAAGCGCTCTTCAGCAGCGACCACAACTTCAACCATAGATAATGAATCAACATCTAAATCTTCAGTGAAGTTCTTTCCAAGTTCGATTGATGCAGCCGGAACACCTGCGACCTCTTCAACAATCTCTTTCAAGCCAGCAAGTACATCTGCCTCATTTAGCGCCATTTATCTTCCTTTTCTTTTAGCTTTCTATTTTCTCTAATCTTTTTGAGCTTAAGTGAGTATTGTGCAGGGTAAATGTGCTTACTTTCTAGTAACTTGCAGGTTTTGGCGGTAATTTCACAACTTGTGCAGCATATGCCAAGCCTGCACCGTATCCAATAATCAGTGCTAATTGATTATGTAATTCTGGATGCTCATTCAATAGCGCATCCATGGCAAGCGGTATCGACGCTGCAGAGGTATTTCCATTGGTTCTAATGTCATCTGCAATGACGATATTCGAGGCAAGTTTCATATCTTTTGCCATTGATTCAATAATTCTCAAATTAGCTTGGTGCGGAACAAATGCTTGTAAATCCTCGGGTTTGATTCCAGCAAGTTCAATTGCTTTTGTGCCAACTTTGCTAACTGAAAAAACTGCCCAGCGAAAGACGCGTTGGCCTTCTTGAAGAATGTATGGCCATGCAACTTCTGATGCTGGTACTGGATTATCTTTAAAATCCAACCAAGAGGACATGGTGATGGCATCTCTTTGATCAGAATCCGAACCCCAGGCAGTTGGGCCGATTCCAGGTTCGTCACTCGGTCCAATAACCACAGCACCAGCGCCATCGGCGAAAATGAATGCGGTTGCGCGATCATGTGGATCGGTGAAGTCACTTAATTTCTCGGCACCTATTACTAGCGCATATTTTGCGGTACCACCTTTGATCAAATCGTTTGCAATTCCTACGGCATATGTAAAACCAGCACAGGCCGCTGAAAGATCGAATGCTGCTGCTTTATTGGCGCCGATATTTGCAGCAACTCCAGATGCACCACTTGGGGTGTTATGCGGATAAGAGATACTCGCCAAAATCACGACGTCAATGGAATCGCTTGAGATATTTGCTCTGCTTAGCGCTTGTTTTGCGGCAGCAGTTGCCATGTCAAGGACCGAAACATCTTTATCTGCAAATCTTCGTGATGCAATGCCAGTTCTTTGCTGTATCCATTCATCTGAAGAATCAATTTTTTCTATGATCTCAGAGTTTGGCACCAGATTGGTTGCACGATAAATTCCAACTGAGAGTATGGAAGCATTAGTGCCAGAGCTATTTTGTATCATCAACCACCATAACCATTATGTCTCTGTGCAAACTCTTTAGCAGCATCGATGTCATCTGGGCTCTTTAGTGTGAAAGTTTCGATACTTGCAGCCGCTCGCTTTAACAGACCTGCCAAAGTTCCGGCAGGAGCAAGTTCGATCGCCCCAGTTACTCCCAATTCCACTAATGATTGCATGCAGAGATCCCAGCGAACCGGATTCGCGATTTGATTTACGATTCTGGAGATTGCATCCGTTCCACTTGAAACCACCTGGCCATCTCTATTTGAAAGTAGCTGCACTTTAGGATCGTTGGGGCTTAATTTTGTAACAAAATCAGAAACCTCTGAAGTGGCGCTCTGCATGTACTTGGTATGAAATGCCCCAGCAACGGCAAGGGCGCGAACTCTCGAACCATTTGGGGGATTTTCAATCAATTTATCAATTGCAGATAATTCTCCAGCAGCCACAATCTGCCCGGCACCATTATCGTTAGCTGCAATTAATCCAAATTCCGATAAAGTATTTAAAACTTCAGATTTCTCTCCACCTAATACGGCTGCCATTCCAGTATTAGATTGACTTGCAGCTTTAGCCATAGCTAAACCACGTGCTCTAACTAATTGGAGAGCTTGGGTTTCACTTAAGACCCCAGATAAGGCAACTGCGGCAATCTCTCCTACTGAATGTCCGGCAACGATTTTAAAATTAGTAATTGCAAGTAATTTAGCGCTAATCAAACTTGTAGCCACAATAAGTGGTTGGGCGTTTGCAGTATCTTTAATTTCATCACTAGATGCGCTGGTGCCAAGGCGTTCTAAATCTAAATCAATCTGCAATGACCATTTAGAAAGTTCCTGCCTGGTTTCATCGTTCAACCAAGGTTCCAGCATGCCGGGAGTTTGCGAACCTTGTCCAGGCATCAACAGTGCAAGCATGAGCGTTAGTCTAAATGCGACTTTGCTTTACTTGAAAGTAATTACCGATTTACCAACCAAATTTGCAATGAATGTGGAGAAACTTCAATCTTTTCTGAAGGTTTTGCAATTCTCGGGTTATAGCTCTCAGTTTGAGAGTATGTGTCGAAAATGGATCTATAACTATTTCCCCAGGCATCACTTGGAAGAGTGAAAGTTGTCTGCTCGCCAAATGAGTTCATGAGCAGCACTAGACCATTCTTCGGTCCAGCTTCCAGAAATACCGTAAGCGATCTCTTATCTCCATCAGACCAATGTTCATCACGCATCTCATTGCCAGAGAGGCTAAACCAAGCGATATCTTTTCGATCTGTACCAAAATCAATGCGACCGGTAAAGAATTCTGATGTGATGTCAGAAAGATAGGTTTTACGAATTCGATTTAATTCGATGAAGGCATTTAATAGATCTTGATTCTTAGAATCTGGCTGCCAATCTAGCGCCCAGCCACCTAGCCATGCGCTCTCATGGTTCCAATTCTCTCTATTCATATCTATTGGCAAGGTAAATGCATTGTTGCTGCCATATTGGGTTCGACCAACTTCGTCACCCATCGTGACCATTGGAACACCTGATGAGAGAAGCAAAGTAGCCATCATAGATTTTTGTAATGAATTGCGAATTTGATTTAACTTTGGATCATCAGTTGGTCCTTCATGTCCAACATTCCAAGAGCGATTTGAGTTATTACCGTCTCGATTATCTTCGCCATTGGGCAGGTTACGTTTATCTTGATAGGTAACCAGATCATTCAATGTGAAGCCATCGTGCGCAGTCACAAAGTTAATAGATGAAGTCGGACCTCGGAAATAGAAGATATTGCTCGAACCAGCAATCGAAGAGGCGAGCGCGCTAACTCCCTCTCCATATCCACGAGCTAAATCACCTAACCAGAATTGCCTCACGGCATCTCGGTAGTAGTCATTCCATTCACGCCATGGATACTGGAATTCGCCTAATGAGTATCGAGAGATATCCCAAGGCTCGGCGATTAATTTCAACTGCCTTAAGACAGGATCAGCAGTAATCGCTGCAAACAAAGCTGAATCAATCATGTCGCCAGTTCGATTTAATGAAGGGGCTAAATCAAATCTGAAACCATCGATCCCGATAACTTGGCTCCACCATCGAAGTGAATCGATTACTAGTCGCACTCCATGAGGTTTGCCAGCGCTAAAGGTATTTCCGCAACCTGTGTTATCGATGTAATGGTTAGTGCCACCATGTCGATACCAATTGCGATTGTCTATTCCTTTGAATGAGATATGAGGTCCACCAGTTCCACCTTCGGCAGTATGGTTGTAGACCACATCCAAAATAACCTCGATGCCATTTTCATGCAATCTATCTACCGCAAATTGCAATTCTGAGATTGGATCATCAGTAGATGCGTAAGCTCTATGTGGCGCACTAAACGCGATTGGGTTGTAACCCCAATGATTCTCACGCCCACGCGCCCAGATTGAAGGCTCGGTAGCATGTTCATGGATTGGTAAAAGTTCCAACGCGGTAATACCGATTCGTTTCAAGTAATCAATCGTTGATTGATGGCCGAGCGCTTTATACGTACCGCGTTCGGATTCAGGAATCTCAGGATTACTCCAAGTAAGTCCCTTTACATGCACTTCATAAATAACGGTATCTTGCCAATTGATTCTGGGATGATTTATTTGGCGGGGTTCATGGGCCGTGACCACAGAGAGCGGAACGAACTTTGCAGAGTCACGTTCATCAATCAAATTGGTATCTCCGCTACCAAAACCATCTTCACTCTTGTGTCCATAAATCTCAGGGACGAATTTCAAAGTTCGATCCAACATGTGCGTATATGGATCGATTAATAATTTGCTGGGATTAAAGCGTGCGCCACGCTCTGGTTCCCATGGTCCATAAACTCGGTAGCCATATCTCTGTCCGACCTTTACACCTTTTAAATAGCCGTGAAAGATCGGGCCATTTCGGTGAGAGAGCGAGTACCTAGTCTCAACCAACTTTCCATTTATCTCATCGAATAGGCAGATCTCCACGGCATCAGCTGCCTCAGCCCAGATGGCAAAGTTTGCGCCCTCTGCAGTTGCAGTTGCGCCTAAATACCGTGGATCTGCTTGAAGCATGGAGAGCAGTCTGCCCTGAAACTTTGAGAATTTCGGCTAGGCGGAAATGCTACCGACCAGTAACATGTGCACGTGAAAATCGCAGTCACCGTAAAGCAAGTTCCAGACTCTTGGGCTGAGAAGAAATTTGTATCGGGGCGTATTGATCGCGAGAGCGTCGACGCGGTTTTAAATGATTTAGATGAATATGCCATCGAAGAAGCGCTACGAATCTGCGAAGCAAATGGCGGAACCGTTGATGATGGCGGCGAACATACGATCACATTAATTTCAATGGGCCCGGCTAGAGCACAAGAAGCGGTTCGTAAAGGTCTATCAATGGGCGCAACAAGTGCGATCGTAATTACCGATCCCGCGCTCGCAGGTGCAGATGCGATGGTTACCTCCGAAGTACTTGCAAAGGTAATTAAAGAGGGCGAATACGATTTTGTAATCTCTGGAGTTGAAAGTACAGATGCCAGAATGTCAGTAATTCCAGCGATGTTAAGCGCGAGGCTTGGATATGCACAATTAACTTTCGCAAATAAAGTTGAAGTGGATCTCGCTTCAAAGAAAATCGTAATCAATCGAATCACTGATACTGGCGAAGCAGAACTCGAAGCAAATTTCCCAGTAATCATGAGCGTGGTTGAGAAAATCAACGAACCACGTTATCCGTCATTCAAAGGCATCATGGCGGCCAAGAAGAAAGAGATAACCACTAAAGATTTAGCAGCGATCGGTGGAGCAGATAGCGCATCCTGGACTGAGGTAATTGAAGCAAATCCAAAACCACCAAAGGCCGCCGGTGCCAAGATTGAAGATGACGGAACAGCTGCTGCGAAATTAGTGGACTTCTTAGCAGAGCGGAAGTTGATATGAGCAAAGTATTAATCGTCGCTGATAATCCAAAGAATACTGCTGAGCTAGTTGGCGCTGCAGGTGCGAACGAAGTAGTGGTTGTCGAAACTAATTCTGCAAAGGCAATTGCAGAATTTGCGAAAGCAAATGGCGTAGCTGCCATCTTCATCGCTGCAACTATGGATGGCAAAGAGTTGGCAGCCCGAACTGCTATCGAACTGCAATCCGGAATCATCACTGATGCCATTGCCGTTGATCCAGATTTTGTAACTAGCCAATCGATTTTCGGTGGTAGCTACACAGTGAAAGCAAAAGTTTCCAGAGGTATTCCGGTGATCGCAGTTCGACCAAATTCAATCGAACCTGCAACATCTGTCCCGAGCGCTACCAAGTTAGATGGCAATGATCATCCGTTAGTCACTGTGAAATCGACTAAGCCAAAGAGCAAAGGTGCAAGACCAGAACTTGCAGAGGCGAAGATTGTGGTGTCGGGTGGTCGTGGCATTGATGGCAATTGGGATGCCGTCGAGAAATTTGCAGATTCATTAGGTGCGGCAATCGGAGCATCTCGCGCAGCGGTAGATGCAGGTTGGTGCAGCCATGACATGCAAGTGGGCCAGACTGGTAAGAGCGTTAGCCCAGATCTCTATGTTGCTTGCGGAATCTCCGGTGCAATTCAACATAAGGCGGGAATGCAAACTTCCAAGACCATCGTGGTAATCAATAAGGATGCTGAAGCTCCAATTTTTGAGATTGCTGATTTCGGTGTAGTTGGAGATCTAGTCACCGTTTTAAATCAAGCCGCAGATTTGATTCAAGCGCGTAAATAGCCTAAAAATCAGAGTCAATCATCGGAAGTAGAATTGCCCAATGGCAATTTATCTAGATCATGCGGCGACCACGCCCATATCGGAGATTGCCCTCGCCGAATTCAATCGCCAATTAAGAGAGATCGGTAATCCCTCCTCACTACATATTTATGGCCGTGAGACGAGACGCGCACTTGAAGAGGCGCGTGAAAAGATTGCTACCTTCGTAGATTGCGCACCAAGTGAGATCATCTTCACGGCATCTGGCACCGAAGCTGATAATTTGGCAATCAAAGGTCTCTACTGGAAATCAGGCAAGAAATTAATTTTGATCTCTGCGATCGAGCATCACGCGGTATTAGACCCTGCAAAGTGGTTAGTTGAGAAAGAAGGCGCAGAATTAATTGAGATCCCGGTGGATAAAGATGGGATTATTGATTTAAATTTCTTGAAAAATGTAATTGACACCCGTGGTGATGAAATTGCGCTAATTTCAGTGATGCATTCCAACAATGAAACGGGTGCGTTGCAGCCAATTTCTAAAGTCATCGAATTAGCAGGCGAGATTCCGGTGCATTCGGATGCAGTTCAATCTCTACTCAAAGTACCAGTAACTTTTAAAGGATTAACTGCGCTAACCATCAGCGCACATAAAATCGGTGGCCCTATTGGAGTTGGCGCGCTAGTTTTAAAGCGAGGTTTGGATATCCCTGCACTACTTCATGGTGGCGGGCAAGAGCGTGAGATTCGAAGTGGCACTCTTAACGCTCCGGCCATCTGCGCCTTTGCGGCTGCCTTAACTGAATATCCTTCGGATCAGATTTCAAATCTGAAAAATAAATTGATCACCGAAATCAAAGAGTTGATCTCAGATGCAGTCATTAATACGCCAAATAATTCTCTGCCAAACATCGTCAATGTAACCTTTCCAGGCACTACTGGCGAAACGCTTCTGCTGTTAATGGATATGGAAGGTATCGCTTGTTCTACTGGCGCAGCATGTAGCGCTGGGGTACATCGACCTAGCCACGTATTAGTTGCAATGGGTAGAAGCGAAGACGATGCCATCGGAACTCTGCGCTTCTCTCTGGGCGCGCAAAGCACCGAAGCCGATATTCAACAAGTATTAAAGGTGTTACCGGATGTCGTAAAGAGAGCGCGAGCTGCAAGATGAAGCTAATCGCAGCGATGTCTGGTGGGGTGGATTCTGCAGTTGCAGCAGCCCGCGCAGTCGAAGAAGGTCATCAAGTAGTTGGTGTGCATTTGGCGCTAGCCTCAAATCCACAGAAATATCGATCTGGTGCTCGCGGCTGTTGCACTGTTGAAGATTCGCACGATGCAAGGCGCGCGGCGGATGTCATCGGTATTCCGTTTTACATCTGGGATATGGCTGAAGAGTTTCATCAAGGCGTAGTAGAGAATTTTCTATCTGAATATTCAGCAGGTCGCACCCCAAATCCATGTTTACGTTGCAACGAGAAGATCAAATTTGCAGCAGTTTTGGACCGCGCTAAAGCAATGGGATTTGATGGAGTTGTAACCGGACATTATGCGATTATGCGCGAGACAAATGGCGAACGTACTTTGCATCGAGCAATTGATAACAGCAAAGATCAATCTTATGTTTTGGCAGTCTTAAATCGCGAACAATTGCAAGGCGCTTATTTTCCATTAGGCGATACCGAGAAGATTGATATTAGAAGAGAAGCAGAAGCACGCGGTTTGGCAGTTGCTAACAAACCAGATAGCCATGACATTTGTTTTGTGCCAAGTGGTGATAACGCAGGTTGGTTACGCGAGCGTTTGGGAAGCGAAGATGGACCAATCGTCGATCAAGATGGTGCAGTAATCGGCCAACATAAAGGCGCATACACCTACACAATTGGTCAACGCAAAGGGCTCGGAATTACAGTGCCGGCTGCAGATGGAAATCCAAGATTTGTTTTAAAGATCGAACCAAAAACCAACACAGTTGTCGTAGGGCCAAAGGAAGATTTGGCTGTGACCAGAATCGTTGGAGAGCGGCCAGTTTGGTGTGGTGCGAACCCGGGATTTGAATGGAAGAGTGGTCTGGTGCAAGTTCGTGCTCATGGCGCAGCCTTGCAATGTACTTATCGCGAAACCAATGATGGCGTTGAGATCGAATTAGCTGCACCGCTTCTGGGTTTAGCTACCGGACAAGCAGCTGTTCTCTATGATCACGATCGCGTGGTGGGATCAGCTACTGTTTGCGAGACTGCATGAATCCACGCCAAAGAATCTCGCAATTAACTGAAGAGATTCGTGACCATATCTTTCGTTATTACGTTCTAGATAATCCAGTAATCACTGACGCGCAATTTGATGCGCTGATGCGCGAATTGGAAGCGCTGGAAAAAGAGCATCCTGAGCTTCGGGCATCAGACTCTCCAACTCTAGGTATCGGCGGAGGTTTTGCTACCACCTTCGAACAGGTAGATCACCTAGAGAAGATGATGAGCTTGGACAATGTCTTTGATAACTCTGAATTGGATGCTTGGTTTGATCGAGTAGCGAAAGAAGCGCCAGATGCTAAATGGCTCTGCGAATTAAAGATCGATGGACTTGCAATCAACCTGCGCTATGAGAATGGAATTTTAACCAGAGCGCTAACTCGCGGTAATGGCACAACCGGCGAAGATGTGACGTTAAATGTTAAAACCATCAAAGGACTGCCACATCAATTATCCAGAAATATAAAAGGAAAATTAAAAGAAGTTGCTTTCCCAGAGTTGATTGAGGTACGTGGCGAGGTCTATTTTCCAATCGCAGCCTTCAATGAATTAAATGAATCTCTAGAAGAATCTGGCAAGCCCACCTTTGCAAACCCTCGAAATGCTGCAGCTGGTTCTTTGCGACAGAAAGATCCCAGAGTCACTGCTTCCAGGCCACTTAGCGTGCTAGTCCATGGAATTGGTGCGACCGCTATGCAATTCGAACATCAAAGCGAGGCCTATCAATTTTTGAAGGGCCTAGGCCTTCCGACCAGCCCGCACTTTAAAGTTTTAGATACAAAAGCTGAAGTAATTAAGTACATTGAGAAATTTCAGAAGCTACGTCACGAGCTAGAGCATGAAATTGATGGCGTAGTAATCAAAGTTGACCAGATTGATTTACAACGAAAATTGGGGGTTACTTCTAGAGCGCCAAAGTGGGCGATTGCCTTCAAATATCCTCCAGAAGAGGTGGTCACCAAACTTTTAGATATCAAGGTAAGTGTTGGACGAACTGGCAGAGTTACGCCATTTGCAGTCATGGAGCCAGTGGTGGTTGCAGGTTCAACAGTCACGCATGCGACGCTACACAACTCTCAAGAGGTAGAACGCAAAGGTGTTTTGATCGGCGATTATGTTGTGATTCGAAAAGCAGGTGATGTAATTCCTGAAGTTTTATCAGCGGTGATTGAAAAACGTACTGGCAAAGAGATCGCTTTCAAGATGCCAAAGAAATGCCCGGATTGCGCAAGCCAACTTGTAGAGCAGAGCGCTGGTGATGTTGATTTACGTTGCCCTAACGCTCAGAGCTGTCCCGCACAATTACGCGAAAGACTTTATTACATCGGATCTCGTGCAGCGCTGGATATCGATGTTTTAGGACATGAAGCGGCAAATGCCTTATTGGAATCCAAAATTATTAACGACGAATCAGATTTATTTGATTTAACCGCAGCGCAGCTTTCCAAATCTGATTTCTTTAAGAAGAAAGATGGCACTGCTGCCGCAAATGTTCAGAAACTTTTAGATGCCCTCGAGGTTGCAAAACAACGCCCCCTATGGCGAGTAATCGTCTCCTTATCCATCAGACATGTTGGGCCAACTGCAGCTCAAGCTTTGGCAAATCATTTCAAATCAATAGATGCGATCTCCAAAGCAAGCGTTGAAGAACTCTCACAAGTTGATGGCGTTGGGGGTGTGATTGCGGATTCCATAGTTGATTGGTTCACCGTTACTTGGCATCAAGAGATCATCAGTAAATGGAAGAAAGCCGGAGTGGTGATGCAATTACAGCAAAGCCAAAGCGCACCACAGACTTTGGCTGGATTAACTTTTGTCGTTACTGGAGGCCTTGATTCCTTCACTAGGGATGGCATAAATGAAGTAATTGCAGCTCATGGAGGCAAATCAAGTTCTTCGGTTTCGAAGAAGACTAATTATTTATTAGCAGGTGTTGATCCAGGTTCGAAATTGGCCAAAGCACAGGAGTTGGGCGTGCCGATCATAGATGAGGCAAAGTTCAAAGAGCTCTTATCTGGCCAGTAGACTTATAACCATGTCAGCGCTATTTCATTTATCAGAAGCCACTCGAGAATTGCCGCAAAGCCCAGTTGTTTTCGGAGTGGTCTCATTTGCAATCCTGAGCTTCCTTCTCTATCTGGTACTTAGATTAGATAAATAAATTAAATTTGAAAATTGGAATTTACGGCGGAACTTTCGACCCGATACATAATGGACACCTCAGAGTCGTCGTAGAGTTATTGACTCGAAAAGTTGTTGATCAAATTATTTTAGTCCCGGCAGGTGCGCCACAACTTAGACAAAATCCTCCAAAAGCGGATGGTCCAACCAGATTGCAGATGTGCAACCTGGCCATCGCGGATCTTCCTAAAGAGTTGAAACATCAAGTTCTAGTTAGCGATATCGAAATTAATCGTGCTGGACCAAGTTTCGCTATAGATACGGTTAATGAGATTAAAGGTGATAGCTCAAAGCATGAATATTTCTGGATTATCGGAAGTGATGCTTACGAAAAAATTGATCAATGGCATAGAGCAAAGGAGCTCAAGGAATTGGTCAGTTTTATCGTTATCGATCGCCCAAGCAATGCCGGTGATACAAGCGATACCAGTGATAGCAGTGAAGGGCTAGATATCGGAGCGTTAGATATCTCAGCCACCGAGATCAGATCCGATAAGTCAGTGCACGGAGTATCACCATCGGTAAGAAAATTTATAATCGAACGGAAGTTATATGCCAGTTAGTGATCTAGTCCGCAGAGAGTTAGATATCGCCGCACAAGCAGCGGTTGATAAGTTAGGAACCGATTTGGTTGCTATTGATCTATCGGATCAGAGTCTCTTATCTGAGGCATTCTTGATTGTCACAGGACAAAATCCACGACAGGTTGAGGCAATTGCGGATGAGATTGAAGAGAAGCTTAAGGCAATCAATGAAAAGCCAGTTCGACGTGAAAATGGCGAAGAGTGGATTTTGATTGATTACTCTGATTTAGTCGTGCATATCCAATCTGAGAATTTACGTCGGTATTACATGCTTGATCGACTATGGAATGATTGCCCGACCATTCCGTTGCACGTTAATGAGCAGAGATGAGTAGGCTCAAAAAACATGAGTGATTTACATAAACATCCACATAACAAGATCGTGCTCTGGCGCCATGGCCAAACCGATTGGAACATCGCAAATCGTTTTCAAGGCTCAACCGATATTCCATTAAATGAGACCGGTTTAGCTCAAGTAGCTAGAGCTGGAAAGCTACTTACTGGACTCTCTCCAAACCAAATAATCTCAAGTGATTTATCAAGAGCATATACAACTGCAAAGGCGCTGGCGGATTTAGTTAATTTGGAGATTTCTAGAGATATCAGGTTACGTGAAACGGATGGTGGAAATTGGGAGGGAAAAACCGGCGATTCAATTCGTGAAACTGATATTGAGAATTTCATCCGTTGGATTGATGGAGATGATAATCCAGCTGGAGAAGTGGGAGAGCGCAGAAGCGAAGTTGCATCGAGAGCGACTGCAGCAATTTATGAAGCGCTCGAAGGAAAAAGCAATCACACTTTGATAGTCGCAACACATGGTGGTACTGCAAGATGCATTATCGGTTCTATGCTCAATTTACCAATGACAACTTGGGGCTCCATTGGTGGTTTATCGAATGCAGCTTGGTCAATACTTTCATCCACTCCAAAGGGTTGGACTTTGGTGGAACATAACTCTGGATCGCTACCCGAACCGATATTTGGCGAAGAATCAGGTGGAGAGAACGAGTAACTTTTCTCGGCTTTGGGAGAGTTATTTAATTCTTATACAATGACGCGTTGTTAGGGGCCTGTGGCGCAGCTGGTAGCGCACTTGCATGGCATGCAAGGGGTCAGGGGTTCAAGTCCCCTCAGGTCCACAACTAAAGAATTGCTAACTAAATAAATTAAAGAATTAAAGATTGTTTATTTATATTTAAAGGAGAGCCATGAGCACCGAACATCAAGCGTATGACTTCGCTTATGTTCAAGAGAAGTGGCTACCAATCTGGGACACAATCGCACCATTTCGATCAGGTCGAAGCGATGATCCTCGACCAAAGAAATATGTACTGGATATGTTCCCGTATCCGTCAGGCGATCTACATATGGGTCACGCGGAGGCATACGCACTTGGAGATGTGATCGCACGTTATTGGGCGCAACGTGGTTTCAATGTCATGCACCCAATTGGATGGGATGCATTTGGTTTGCCAGCTGAGAATGCAGCCATCAAGCGCGGTATCGATCCAGCTGGTTGGACCTATGAAAACATCGCAGTGCAAAAAGCCTCAATGCGCCGCTACGCATGTTCATTTGATTGGGATCGAGTCTTTAATACCTGTGACCCCGAGTATTACAAATGGAATCAATGGCTATTTTTAAAGATGTACGAACGCGGCTTGGCATACCGTAAAGCATCTGCAGTTAATTGGTGCCCTGATTGCCAGACGGTATTAGCTAATGAGCAAGTGGTAGCTGGACTTTGTGAGCGATGTGATACCGCAGTAACAAAGAAGAAATTAACCCAGTGGTATTTCAAGATTACTGATTATGCAGATCGACTTCTTGATGACATGGCACAACTTGAAGGAAAGTGGCCAGAGAAAGTTCTGACCATGCAACGCAACTGGATTGGTCGCTCAACTGGTGCGAATGTAACTTTCCAGATTGAGGGTCGCACAGAGCCAATCAATATCTACACAACTAGGCCAGATACTTTGTACGGCGCGACCTTTATGGTGGTCGCAGTAGATAGCGAATTGGCTTCAGAGTTGGCAGCAACCTCTCCTGCCAAGAATGACTTTGAGAAGTATTTAGAAGAGGTGCGTGCGGTTTCCGATATTGATCGCTTAGCGACAGATCGCCCAAAGACCGGTGTCTTCTTGGAGCGCTATGCAATTAATCCAGTAAATGGAGAACGCTTACCAATCTGGGCTTCAGATTACGTCCTTTCAGATTATGGAACAGGCGCGATTATGGCGGTGCCGGCTCATGATCAACGAGATCTTGATTTCGCACGTGCTATGAAGTTACCGGTCAAAGTTGTAGTTGATACCAACGAGGAAGATCCCGCAATTTCAGGTATTGCAACTACTGGTGATGGAAAATTAATTAACTCTGATCAATTAAACGGTTTAAATAAAGCAGATGCTATCGCCAAAATTATCTCGATTTTAGATGCTAAGAATTTAGCTAAAGCTGCCAATAATTATCGCCTCCGTGATTGGTTGATTTCGCGTCAGCGCTATTGGGGCACTCCAATTCCAATTATCCATTGCGAAACATGCGGGGAAGTGCCGGTACCACTTGAGCAATTGCCCGTTAAATTACCGGTAGCTGCAGGGCTAGATTTGAAACCTAAAGGTAGCTCGCCACTTGGCGCGGCATCAGATTGGGTAAATGTGCCATGTCCAAAATGTGGCGCAGCTGCAAAGCGTGATGCCGACACTATGGATACCTTCGTAGATTCATCTTGGTACTACTTACGTTATGCCGATCCCACAAATCCAGATGCGCCATTTGATCCAAAGAAGATCGAAGAGTGGTTGCCAGTTGATCAATATGTCGGTGGCGTAACCCATGCAATCTTGCACCTTTTATATAGCCGCTTCTTCACCAAAGTCTTACATGACATGGGAATGGTCAAATTCAACGAGCCATTTACTAGATTGCTAAATCAAGGCATGGTCATCATGGATGGCTCTGCGATGTCGAAAAGTCGCGGCAACCTGGTTCGACTATCCGATGAATTGCAGAATCACGGAGTCGATGCAATCCGTTTAACAATGGTATTTGCTGGCCCTCCAGAAGATGATGTTGATTGGGCGGAAGTTTCACCATCAGGATCGGTTAAATTCTTATCAAGAGCTTGGCGACTTTCTGGTGATGTAACTAGCGCGCCTGGCGTAGATTTCAAAACAGGAAATCTCGAACTTAGAAAAGCAACCCATAAAGCGCTTCACGATGCCGCATTTGCAGTCGAATCCTTTAGATTCAATGTTGCAGTAGCAAGAATCATGGAGTTGGTAAATGCAACTAGAAAAGCAATTGACACTGGTTGTGGCGCAGCAGATCCAGCAGTTCGCGAAGCAACGGAGGCGATTGCAATCATGCTCTCGTTGATCGCACCTTTTACTGCTGAAGAGATGTGGGAGCGCTTAGGACATAAGCCATCTGTGGCGCTTGCTGGTTGGCCGGCTGTGGATGAATCACTTTTAGTTGCAGATAACGTAACTGCCGTATTACAGGTAAATGGCAAGATCAAAGAACGTATCGAGGTCAGCCCTGAGATCTCAGATAGCGATTTAGAGAAATTGGCGCTATCAAATCCATCAATCAAAGTAGTGCTAAATGGAGCAACGCCAACCAAAGTCATCACGCGCGCTCCAAAGTTAGTAAATATTGTTATCCCCAGTAATTGAGATAATTTAAATTCTTCACTTCGCCAATTGATATTAATTGGCCATGCAAACTAAACCAATTGATTCATTGAAACTGTGGTGGCAGGAAGTAAATTTCACCGCCAGCCAGAGAAAAGCTCTCGCAGTTATTGCACTCATTGCAGTGGCAATTAGCGCTTTCTATATTTTCAAACCCAATCCGGCAGAGGCCATCCCTGAGACGCCGGTCGTGATGAAACCAGCACTTTTAATCGTGGATGTAACCGGAGAGGTAATAAATCCCGGGGTATACCAATTAAATGCTAATGCCAGAGTAATTGATGCAGTCAAAGCGGCAGGTGGCGCAAAGAAGAGTGCGGATCTCTCTCTAATTAATTTGGCGCGAGTGGTCAAAGATGGAGAGCAGATTTATATTGAAGCCAAAATCAGTAGCCAAAGCTCAAGATATCTAAGTAGAGGCAACTCCTCGCGAGCTTCCATTGGCAACGGAACTATTAATATCAATCGAGCAAGCCCTAAAGAGTTAGAGAGATTGCCAGGAATTGGACCAGTTTTAGCCTCCAGAATTGTGGAATTTCGAAGTGCAAATGGCTCATTTCTAACCGTCGAAGACTTAGGCAAAGTTCCCGGAATCGGAAATTCAAAATTAGAGAAGTTTCGAAACCTGATTCGCATTTAGATTTTCGGTTAGCTGTAGTTAGCGCTGCTATCTGGCTCGGCGCATTGTTACAGAGCCAGATAGCTCCATGGCGCATCTGTTTGATTGCAGGTGCGCTTTTGGCGCTACATCAGATTTTCTCCCGTAAAATTTCACGCTTTAAAACTTCGGTGGTGCTGCTTGCGCTTTTAGTTGGCGCGATGGTTATGAGCTTCAGGCAGGTATCACTTGAAAGAAGTCAGATCCATAAATTAATTGGCAATGAAGTGACTTTAGACTTCCAAGCGGTGAGTGATCCAAAAGCAATTGCTGGCGGGAGAATTAGCCTGATAGCGAAAGCTAAGGGTGTTCCAGTACGTGTGATTGGGTTTGGCAAAGAGCTTCTGCCAAGCCAGAATTTTCGAGCGCATGGAAAATTAGTCGAAAGTAAAGAGCCCAGAGTGGCAGCGCTATTTCTAA
>JACCDW010818309.1_pt1 | contig 28414 bp, 28 predicted proteins | sample 7449781 | NCBI WGS metagenome assembly JACCDW01 (sample SAMN15323449, study PRJNA562643) | freshwater metagenome | isolation source: river surface water | place: USA:Blue River Watershed | collected 2017-08-18
CCCCTTGACAAGGGGGGCTTTAGCCGAACTTGCCCCCCTGTCAAGGGGGGTGGCCCCGCAGGGGTCGGGGGGTTTCCCATCAAATTTTTACTCTACCACAATACAATCCGCCTTACTCTTCTGCATCTGCACTGTGTAATGTTTACAGAAACTTTCGGCCTCAACTTGATCAGAAAAATTACCAATTTGTAAACGGAAGAAAATGCCCTTCTTACCTAAATTAACTTCCTCGGTAAATGGTTTTAAACCTGAAACTAAACGCGAATTGCTGCTGATTTTTTTCCAATATTCGTCAGCTGATTTTTTGGAAGTAAGCGCAGCAACTTGTACGCGAACGTAACGTCTTTTTTCAGTTTTAGGCTTGTCGATATTTTGATCGGAAAGTTTTTTGGTCGGAGCTTTCGGCTCAACTTTTCCTTTCGTCAACAAATCTTGTGAGCCTTGGGTTTCTTTGGGTTTATCGCTGTAAACTAAAATTTGTTGTTGCTGTGTTTTTCTTTTTTCTGCTTTGGTTTCAGGTTTTTTGACTTCTTGTTCTGATTTATCTTCTTCAGCAACATTTAAATCAGGAACGCTTTCACCAATGTCGGCAACTAAATGTTTTGGTGGCAGTGCAGGTTCTGGAGAGATGCGAATTTTAGAAGCTGCTTTAGTGATCGATTCTTTCTTAGTTCCGAAAATATCTTCATAGATTGAATCGTTGATTTTGTGCTCGTCACCGCGTATTGCCACTTGATCTTCTTCCACAACTTTTATTGGACCTTCGGGAGATTTGATGGTTTCAACATTGTTGTCTTGTTCTTCGTAAACGTAGTAATAAGCGCTGATTGTGATGTAGATAAAGCAGGAGATCGAAAAAAGTGTCGCGCAAGACAAGGCAATTTTGCGCATCAATTGCGATAAATCTTTTTTCTTTTCGTCTTTTACGTAGCCGAAATCTTCCATTATCTCATTTCCTCAACTGCTTTGATATTAAAGATTGCCAAGCCTTCGGCGATAATTTTTTTCACCGACAAAATGAGATAAATTCTAGCTTGCGTAACTTGCAAATTATCTTTGATGATAAATTTCAAATCAGGATTTTCTGAACCTTTATTCCACAAAGAATGAAGTTCAGCGGCCAATTCTTGTAGGTAAAATGCGATACGATGTGGTTCGAAATGTAGTGCCGCCATCTCAACAATTCTTGGGAAGTTGGTGATTTTTTTGATGATTTCGATTTCCGATTCGTCGGTCAACTTTTGCAAAAGTTCTTCATTTATTTGAGGTTTCAAATTTACCACTTCTTGCGCCTGACGCAGCACCGAACAACATCTGGCGTGAGCATATTGGACGTAAAAAATCGGATTATCTTTCGATTGTTCGATCACTTTCGCTAAATCGAAATCAAAAGGTGCGTCGTTTTTGCGAGTCAACATAATGAAGCGCAAAGCGTCAGCACCAACTTCGTCAATCACTTCGCGAGCGGTGATAAAATTGCCAGCGCGTTTCGACATTTTCAGCGGTTCGCCATTTTTCACAAACTTCACCATTTGGCATAAAATTACCTTCAACTGCGCTTGTTTGTTGGTCAAAGCTTCAACAACGGCATTTAATCTTTTGACATAACCTGCGTGATCGTAACCAAGTGGCATGATAAATTTTTTGGCGCCGCGTTCAAATTTGCTCAAACAATAAGCGATATCACCAGCTAAATAAGTTGGTGTGCCGTCAGATTTTTTGACAACACGATCTTGATCGTCACCAAATTTTGTTGAGTAAAATAAAGTTTGATCTTTATCATCATAGCCTTCTGGTAATGCTCCAACGCCTTTTTCAGTTTTTGGTGCTTCTAATTTTCCAACGTAAATTAAGCCTTTATCTTCTAAGATTTTGATTGCTGAGTCGATTTTATTAGTATCGTGTAATTCTTTCTTTTCCGAAAAATAGCTATCGTGCTTTATGCCAAGGGCAAGTAAGTCGCGTTTAATCATTTCGATCATTTCGCTAACAACAAAATCGCGAATTTCAGGAGAATTTTCTGCTAGATTTTCACCAAATTTTGCTTTCAAAGATTGACCAATTGGAATCAAATATTCACCCGGATAAAAGCCTTCGGGAATTTCGATATTTTGTCCGCAAGCTTGCAAATAGCGTAAATAAGAAGATTTGACCAAGGTGATAATTTGGCTGCCAGCATCATTAATGTAATATTCTTTTAAAACATCGTACCCAACTTTTTGCAGCAAACTCGCCAAAACATCGCCGTAAATTGCGCCGCGAGTGTGACCAACGTGAATTGGGCCAGTTGGATTTGGTGAGGCATATTCCAAATTCACTTTTTCGCCATTGCCTAAATTAGGGAAAATAAATTTTTCCTGTTTCAACAAATCAGCGATAATTTGGTAAAAAGCTTGGTTCTCTAGAAAAATGTTGATGAATCCGGGGCCGGCAATTTCAATTTTTTTTATCTGAGCATTATTAATTTCGGCGATGATTCTTTGTGCCAACTTGCGTGGATTGTTTAGGCTTTCGATGCTGGAAAATTTTTTACTCAGAACCATCGCAGCGTTGCAAGCTAGGTCGCCATGCGTTTTTTCTTTGGTAGGTTCAACGGTAAAATTATCGAAATCTTTTGCGTCAAAAGTGATGTTATTTTCAGCGGCAATTTTTTGAAGAGCAGCAATAAAAACTTCTTTGAAAGAACTAAAAATGTTAAGCACGGGAAAAATGATTTTAGATTTTTGATTTTGTATTTTAAGAATGACTTGTCTGTGAGATTAAATCTTAAATCTAAAATCAAAAATTAAAAATTAGTATGTCTAAAGAAACCGCTCAGGTTAATTACGAAAGCACGATTTATTTGCTTAAGCGCATCACCAAAGAATGTATAATGATTCATTGGCGCACCTTTGCGTTGTCGATTACTTTGATGTTGGTGATTGCAGGAACCACTTCATTCCATGCTTGGTTAATCAAGCCTGCGCTCGATAAAGTTTTTGTTGAGAAAGATCACTTTTGGTTAGTGTGGATTCCAATAATTGTGTTGTTGGTAACAATCGTGAAGGGTTTTGCTACTTACTTCCAGCTCTTGACGATGAATGTGCTTTCGATGCGAATTACTGCAGATTTGCGCAAACAGCTTTATGCTCAATTTATCAAATCAGATATCGCGAAGTTGCATAACCGCTCTTCTGGAGACATGACGGCTAGTATTATGAATGAAGTTGGGGCAGTTGTTGGTTTGATTAGTACAATTGTAAATGGTTCAATCAAACAAGTTTTGACCTTGGGATCATTGATTGCAGTGATGTTTTATCAAAGCGTGGAATTGTCGTTAATTGCTTTTATTGGCTTTCCTTTGGCAGCTTATCCGATCTACAAAATCGGTCGTCGCCTGCGTAACATGTCTTTCAAAAACCAAGAAATTGCTGGTAAATTTGCATCGCAGTTAAATGACACTTTGCAATATTCGAAGTTAGTTAAGTCCTACAACTGTGAGGATTTTGAGATCAGCCGTATGTCTCGCGTGATTGAAGAAATTTTCAAAATGAGCAAAAAAATTTCGCGCTTATCTCTGATTTCTTCGCCTTTCGTTGAATCTCTCGCTGGTATTGGTGTTGCTGCGGTGATCTGGTATGGTGGTACTAAAGTAATTAATGGCACGACAACTACAGGTGCGTTTTTCTCGTTTTTTGCGGCAATGATGATGGCGTATCGCCCGCTTAAATCAGTTTCAGGAATGAACTCGGGAATCCAGATGGGTCTTGCTGCAGCGACACGTTTTTATCGTATGATTGATGAAAAGCAGAACATCGTTGATAAGCCAAATGCGTTGGCAATCGATCACGTTAAAGGCAACATCAAGCTAGAAAATGTCGACTTCCGTTATGTTGAAGACAAATTGACCTTAAGTGGCGTAAATGTTGAGGTTAAGGCTGGTCAAACTATCGCTTTAGTTGGTCATTCTGGCGGTGGAAAATCGACAATCATGAGTATGATTTTGCGTTTCTACGATCCAGAAAATGGTCGCGTGACGCTTGATGGTCACGATATTCGTGATCTTACTTTGCAATCGGTGCGTAAATCGATGGCGGTGGTGAATCAAGAAGTGATGTTGTTTGATGACACGATTCTAGAAAATCTGCGTTACGGCAAAGAAGACGCAACAGAAGAGCAAATTATTGCTGCGGCAAAAATGGCAGAAGCTGATGAATTTATTCGTGCTTTGCCAAATGGTTATCAAACCCAAATTGGTCAAAATGGTATTCGTTTGTCGGGCGGTCAGCGTCAAAGAATCGCGATTGCGCGTGCCATTTTGTACGATGCGCCGATTTTATTGTTAGATGAAGCAACTTCTGCACTTGATCCAGTTTCAGAAAGATTAATTAAAAATGCTTTGGCGAAATTAATGAAAGGACGCACTTCAATTGTGATTGCCCATCGTTTATCAACGGTGATCCATGCTGATAAGATTTTTGTAATTTCCGAAGGAAAGGTGGTGGAATCAGGATCGCATCAAGAATTAATCGACAAAGGTGGAGCTTACGCCAATTTGTATTCTAAACAATTTGATATTGATCAGGATTTGTAATGCAGAAGGAACAGCCAAATAATTTGCCAGAAAAGAAAAAGGAAAAGCAGAAGAAGAAAAAGCAGTTGTCGGAAGCGCTGCGGAAGAATTTGTTGAGAAGAAAAGTTGGGGAGAAGAAGGAGTAATCTAATATTCTGAATTCGTAGCGAGAAACCCCCCGACCCCTACGGGGCCACCCCCCTTGACAGGGGGGCAAGTAAGGCTCCAGCCCCACTGTCAAGGGGGGTGGCCCGCAGGGTCGGGGGGTTTCTTTAGCAAAACTAAAAATGTCTAGTCAGACGTAAGAACAAAAATCTATTTCTGCGCTTTCAATTTTTTAACTCTGGCATCCAAATCAACCAAAAATCCATCAACACCTTTTTGTGAAATTGCTGAGTTAAACTCTGATCTTTGAGTTTCGATCAAACTCACACCTTCAGCGATAAAATCTAAAATCACTAATTTTCCCTCGCGCTCTTTTACTCTGAAATTAACGTTGATTGGTACGTTAGAATCTTTTGGTAAAAATTCTGATTTAGCAACGAAGAAGCCATTTTGTTCAGTCACTTCCACAACGTCAAATCTACGACCATTATAATTTCTGAATTTTGGACCGTAAGTGTTAATCATGAAATCGCGGTAAAGTTTAGAAAATTTGGTTTTGTTTTCTTCAGAAAGAGTTTTGTAGTTTTTGCCTAAAACGAAGCGTGAAATCCAGTCGGCATCAATTGCTCCATCAATAACTGTGATAATTTTGTCTTTTTTCTTCTCTTCAGAAATGCCTTTTTCGTTGGCAATTGAGATTATTTTTCCGCCAACTTCTTCAATGAAGGTTTTTACTTTCGGTTTCATTTGAGCATCTTGAGCCAATGCCGAAGATGAGAAAATAATTAAAAAGAACGCAGTAGTTAGAAGTTGTTTCATGTTAATTTTTAATGTCGTTGTTACGTTTTTGAGTGTAGGCGCTTCTGAGTGTAGCGTAAGGATCGAAAGATTCTTTTCTGACATCGTCAATAATGTCAATCAAACTTTCCCTTGTGTCGACTGTACGCATAAAAGTGACTGCAATTAAAGCTCCATCTCCAATCAAATAAGTTTTGCCGCCAATTTCGAAATAGTTGTATGAAGCGGGATTGACCACTTGATCAGTAACAGTGCCGCCAAAATCACGAACTGAGCTTGGGCCCATAAAAGGAACCATCAAATAAGCACCTGATTTTACGCCGTAATGTCCCAGAGTTTGTCCAAAATCTTCGGGATGATAACGTACGCCTTTTTCGCCAGCGACATCGAAAAGTCCGAAAACTCCAATAGTAGAATTAATGAGAAAGTTGGAGAAAGTTGCTAAACCATTCTCTCCTTTGCCTTGAACAAAGGAATTAAAAGCTGAAATCGGCAAAGCAATATTGTTCAGGAAATTGTGTACAGAATCGCGCGCTGGTTTCGGAACGTTTTTGCGATAGCCTTTAGCAACATATTCTAAAAAATAACGATCGAGGAAATCGTTAAAGACGTAGATTTTGCGATTATATTTTTCGAGCGGATCGTAAATTTCTTCGTTGTTTTGGCTGTCGAATGCTTCGAACTCGCTATCGTCGAAATCTGCGGGATTGGCGTAACAATTCCCGAGAGAAATAGTGAGGAAAATAGCACAAACTAATGTTAGTATAGTGAGCTTTTTGAACATTAATTTATGGTGTCCTGAGTAGAATCTTGAACTTCTGATGCCAAATCTGACTCGATTAATTGTAGTAGATCTTGCCCAGCTTGATGTTGTGGATTTCTTTTTAGTAATTCTTCCAAAACTATTTTGGCATCGACGCTTTTTCTATTCAAAACTAAACAATAAGCTAGCTGGTAGTAAGAATCATAATGCTCTGGCCAAAATTTTCTGATAAAGCGGAAGCGAAAAATTGCTTCTGATAAATTGCCATTTTCAATGTGTTTGAGACCAAGATTATAGTTGGTTTCAAGAAGGTTATCGTATTTCTCCTTCATGGTTACGAGCTCGTCTTTTACCGAATCAATTTTGTTAAAGATTCCGTCAGTAAGTTCTTGTGACTTCTGGCGTATAGCAACCGCTATGCCATCTTTACTTTCTTGTGGAGTTTTGTCGGATTTTTTAAACAAGAATTTTTTTACGAAGCCGCCGATCATAAATTATGTGATTTTTGGAAAATGAAAAAGGAGAGATCCCACGAGATGGCGACTTTTTTACTTCGCTGACTGAAATTTTTCAAACAAAAATTGTCGAATTGGATCAATTGTGTTTTTGAAATGAAGTTTCTGTTTAGTTGATAATTTGCACCAATTGTTTTGATTGATTTGAGAGCTTGTAGTCCACTTTCAAACTCCGATTTGATAATTTCTGATTTATAAATTTTTTCTTCAAATCCACTATTTTTCAGGGCTGATTTGATTTCGGCGGATTGCGGTAACTGGTTGAAATGAAAGTCACAACCTGATTGAACGCTGGCAGTTTTAAGCTCTTTTAAGCTGTTAGAAGTTGGAATACAAAAGGCAAATATTCCATTTGGTTTTAAGATTGCAGAAAAATTAGCGAAGTTTTTTTCAAAATCTTCCAGCCATTGCAGAGAGAAAGATGAAATTAAAACATCAAAGCTTTGGCCTTTGAAAGGCAGATGTTCGAAGTCACAATTGATTTTGAAGTTGCCAGATTTTTGTTTGAGCATGGCGAAACTTAAATCAGCTTCAAAAATTTCTTGGGAGAGATTCTCGGCTATAAATCCTGTGCCACAGCCTAAATCGAGAATTACAGAATCTTTTTGAATGAAAGGTGAGGCGAGGCGACATAATGTTTCTGCCGCCTGTTTTTGTACTAAAGCTGCTTTGTTGTAACTTTGTGCCGCGCGAGAAAAATTTTCGCTGATGAGTTTTTTATTTAGCATTTTTTGCTTCTTTCTCGATCAGATCAACGATGTGGTTAATCAATTCTTCGGATGCAACTTTGTGATCTGGCTTGCCATTTATATAAACGTTGTGACGACCGCCTCCACCGCCAGTAATGCCGATTTGCGTGTGTGCCGCTTCGCCAAGACCATTTACTACGCAGCCTAAAATTGAAATAGTCAGCGGAGTTTTGATGTGCTCAACGCGCTTTTCAACGGCTTCGACAGTTTTGATTACGTCGAAAGCTTGACGGGCGCAAGATGGGCAAGAAATCAAATTCACGCCGTGATTGCGGATTCCAAGACTTTTTAAAATTTGATAAGCCACTTTAATTTCTTCACGCGGATCGGCAGAAAGTGAAACACGCATCGTGTCGCCAATTCCGCTCCACAGCAAAGTTCCAAGGCCGATCGAAGATTTTACTGTTCCGGCGGCCAAACTTCCGGCTTCAGTAATTCCGATGTGAAGTGGATAATCGCAAACTTCCGCTAAAGCGCGATAGCCAGCGACTGCCAAGAAAACGTCAGAGGCTTTAACGCTGATTTTGAAATTGAAGAAATCGTTATCTTCCAGAATTTTGATGTGGCGTTGTGCTGATTCAACCAAAGCTTCCGGAGTTGGAGTTTTATATTTATTAAGCAAATCTTGTTCAAGTGATCCGGCGTTAACTCCGATGCGAATTGAACAGCCATAATCTTTGGCGGCCTTAATTACTTCGCGAACTTTTTCATCTGATCCGATATTTCCGGGATTAATACGCAAACATTTTGCGCCAGCTTCAGCGGCTTCAATGGCGCGGCGATAATGGAAGTGAATATCGGCGATAATTGGAACTGGGCAATGTGGAATAATTTGTTTAAGTGCCGCAGAAGAATCTTGATCGGGAACAGAAATACGCATCAATTCGGCACCAACTTCTACACATTCATTAACTTGACGAATTGTGGCTTGAACATCGATCGTTGGCGTATTGGTCATTGATTGAACTGCGATTGGCGCATCGCCACCAATAGCAACATTGCCAACAAAAATCTGGCGCGACTTGCGGCGATGAATAGCGCGATAAGGACGGACTTCGTTTAATTGTTCCTGACTCATGAAAGTGAATTAAAAAATTTGAGGATTTGCGAGCGATTTTTCTCGATCAATTTTTGCAAAATTTGAGGATCATAATTTAAGACAGCAACAATCGAAGTAAAGTCTCTAAATCCTGTGCCGGCATAATTCTGAAAATTTGCGATCTGCGAAATTTCAAGATAAGATTTTACGACTAAAGCGCGGAAGAAAATTGCGGCGAAGTTGGATTCTAAATCTGCCAAATTATTCGGCATTTTTTCTGATCTTCTCCATTCAAACGAAGGTAAGCTTTTTATGTTTTCTTCCAAATTATCAAAAAATTCGAAGTAAAATTTTTCTAAATTTTTCTCGTTTAGTTTAAAAATATCGCTCCACATTTCGGCATCAGAATTATCAAGACGAAAAGCGGTTTTGAAGAAATCATTGCTAATTTTTTTTGGTGAAAAATCTTTAGTCAAAAACGATAAAAACTGCGGTAAATGGGAAACTAAAGCGTAAATTTCATCGTGTTTTTTAGCTTCTAAAAACTCAGGAATAGCACCAATTATTTTTACGAGTTCACTAACTTTTTTGAGAGATTTTTCGTCACAGTTTTCAGGACAAATAATGAACTTTTTTTCACTAAAAAGTTGTGCGTCAGAATTTTCGAAACCAACTTTTTCTGATCCAGCAATTGGATGACAAGGAATAAAATTAGACTTAAAAAGTTTCTTCAAATTGATTTGTTTAATCGATCCTAAGTCAATAATAACAATATTAGATGAGATTTTTTTTACGATCTCTTTGGCAATTTTTTCATAAGTCGAAAGTGGCGTGGCGAAAACGATAAAATCAAAATCGCTAAGATCTTCATCAAGCATAACAAAATCATCAATTATTTTTGATTTTATTGCTGCTTCTAAAGATTCAGGATTGAGGTCGTAAGCGTAAATTCTTTCGCTAATTTTATGTTGACGTAATGCTTTTGCAAAAGAGCCGCCAATTAATCCAAGACCAATGATTAATGTTTTTTGAAAATTTTTTTCTGACAATTTTTTGGGAAAGATTTTGATTGTTATTTTTTAATTCTTTAGTTGCTTGCAAAATTCTATCAAGCACTTAGTTTTTTCTCAAATCCCGCAAATTTTTTTAGCGAAAATCATGAAAAAAATCGTTTTGCTACTGTCTTTTTTTGCCTTGGTTTCTTCTTGTGCAGCAAAAACAGTTGATATTAAAAGTCCTTGCGTTTCTAACGATGACGGACCTTGCGGACCAAAAAAATCAGTCAATGACTGGTGGTTAAAAAATACCAAAAATCCTAATACTGCTATTCATTCTTAGAAAAATATGGCTGAAGCACAAAGTGGTGGCGCAAAATCTTTCGCCGAAAGATACGCAAAAAAAGAATCTAGTTTCACTTCTCAAAATTTAAAAAGGGAAGAAATCGTTTCCAGCAAGTCTGATTCAGGCTCTGTTTCGGACTCGATCCTTGCCAATCAGAAAAATAATAATATTAAACCAATTGATCCTCAGAAAAAAATGCAAGCCGAACTAATATATCTTGTAAAAGGAATCGATGCCGGTCGCAACGCCTGGTATTACGTTTTGGTTGATCGTTTGAAAGTTCAACTTTTCTTAAAAGCTTTGAATGACGAAATTATCCATTTGGAAAATTACGGTAAGATTTTGCACTCAGCTTATGGTGATGAACCACCTGAAGAAATCACTCTTTCTCTAAAAGAGGAATACGGTATTGCGTAGTTATATTCTTCTCTGTTTTTACTAAGTTTTACAATAATCTCGCATGTGCCTTGAGTCATGCGGGATTATTTTTTGCCCAATTCTAATCAACATCAGATCGGTATTTATGAAAAATCTCGCAAAAATTTCTGTTGTCGTTGTTATATCAACGGCTGTTGGTTTTTTTTCAGCAGTATCATTTTCGCAAATCGAAATCAAACCTCTTAAGTTTGATCAGAAAAATTCTGAAGCCGATCAAAGAGAATTCCTGCAAGACATAATTTCCCGTGTTAAAAAAGAATATGTTGAAGAAAAAACCGATCGTCAATTAGCGGAATCTGCAGCAAATGGTTTGCTTTCTTCGCTTGATCCACATTCATCTTACTTAAACGAAGATGCTCTTAAAGAAATGCAAGTACAAACCAAAGGTGAATTTGGTGGACTTGGTGTTGAGATCACCATGGAATTTTCGTTGGTAAAAGTTGTGAGCGCGATTGAAGATACTCCAGCGTTTAAAATTGGCATGAAATCTGGCGATTATATTAGCAAAGTTGATGGTAAAAGTGTTGTTGGTTTGACGATTGATGAGGTGGTGAAAAAACTACGTGGTAAACCAGGAACTAAAGTTGAAGTTACTATTCTAAGAAAAGGTGAAAAAGCACCTATTACCAAAACCATTACACGCGAAATCATTAAGGTGAAAGCTGTCAGATCAGCGCGATTCAAAGATGTAGCTTATGTTAAAATTAATAGCTTCTCTGAACAGGCTCATTCTGGTTTAGTTAACGAATTGAAAAGATTAAAATTACAAATCGGTGAAAAAAATCTTAGAGGATTTGTGCTTGATTTGCGTAACAATCCTGGCGGTCTTTTAGATCAGGCGGTAAAGATCAGTGATGAATTCTTGTCGAAAGATAAAACCATCGTTTCAATTGCTGGTCGTGATAAAAGTACTACTAAATACTTTAAAGATTTGTCTGACGAGAATCTGATTGCTGGTGTGCCAATGGTTGTATTGGTTAATGAAGGTTCAGCTTCGGCATCAGAAATTGTTGCGGGTGCCTTGCAAGACAACAGCCGTGCGATGATTATGGGTGTAAAATCTTTCGGTAAAGGCTCGGTGCAAACAGTGATTCCTTTGGAAAAAAATCACGGTGCAATTCGTCTTACTACTTCGCTTTATTACACGCCAAGCGGTAAATCTATTCAGGCTCATGGAATTGAGCCAGATGTTGAAGTTTCTGACGCAAAAATTCAGAAACAAAAAAATGATGATCCAAATTCTGAAGCTGACTTAAAAGGTCACATTGAAGTGCAAATTCAGGAGGCGATTGCTGATGCTAAAAAAGAAAAAATTGGTGACGATAATTTTGATTTATACGACAAAGATTATCAGCTTGCACGCGCTATCGATCTAGTTCGCGGCGTTAGTATTTACAAAGCAACTATGCAAAAATAATGCTTAAAAATTTCGCCTCAAAATTTTTTCTTATCTTAATTTTGCTAATTTTTTCTGCGTCAAATCTTTTGGCGCAGAAAGCTGAAAGTGTTTTCGTAGTTGCCAAGATTAATAATAAAGTTTTGACCAATCTTGAGCTGTTGGATCGTTATCGTTTCGTTCTGTTTTTTTCTAAGATTAAAGTTAATTCGGCGATTGAGCGTAAAAATCTGCTTGATCAGATTGTTGATAAAATGGTCGATGAAGAGCTGATTAGACAAGAAGCGGCCAATTTAAAAATTGAAGTTCTATCTAATGAAGTTGACGAAGCTGTTGAAATGATGGCGCTGCATCAGAAGAAAAATGTTACTCAGTTTAAAGTTTCGTTGATCGAAAGAAATCTTTCTTACGCAAATTATTTGCGACAAGTTGATGCGGAAATTTCGTGGTCGAAAATTGTTTCCCAAACCCTGCGGGGACAAGTAAAAATCACTGATGCAGAAGTTAATGAATTTTTTGAGCAGTATAAATTTAACACCAATGTTTCAAAATATTTGCTGGCGGAAATTTTTATTCCTGTAGGCGATAATTCCGATATTATGGCGAAAAAATTAGTCAGCGAACTAAGATCTGGCGCTGATTTTCGTAGTATAGTTAAACAATTTTCGCGTCATAATGTAACTGCGGAAAATGATGGTGAGTTGGGATGGGTTTCACAAAATGATATTGATGCTAGAATTTTTTCGGCGATCGCTAAGTTAAAAAAGAATGAGTATTCTGATCCAATTTTGGTGAATGATGGTTATTACATTTTCAAAGTTTTGAACATCAAACAAGAAGCAAAAATCGAAGAGCGCGATTTGAATGTGGCGCGCAATCAGATTTTTGTGAAGAAGTTACAAACAGTAGCAAAAGGACGATTGATGGATTTGAGAAAGAAGGCTTTTGTGGAAGTAAATCGTGATGGAATTAATTCGATGAGTTTTTAGGAAATAATTTTAGTGAGATTGAGTTCTGCTAGGTAAACCCCCCGACTCGCTTCGCGAGCCACCCCCCTTGACAGGGGGGCTGGACTCGAACCATCGCCCCCCTGTCAAGGGGGGTGGCTCGCGAAGCGAGTCGGGGGGTTTCTTTAGTTTTATTTCTTAACTTATTAATTCCCCAAAGCCGCCACACCCGGCAAATCCTTCCCTTCCAACCACTCCAAAAACGCTCCACCAGCAGTTGAAATATAAGTAAACTTATCAGCCAAGCCAACCGAATTAAGCGCCGAAACTGAATCTCCGCCGCCAGAAACTGAAACCAATTTCCCTTCTTCGGTCAATTTAGCTGCAGTTCTTGCGAAGCTGTCAGTTCCGATATTGAAAGGTTTAATCTCGAAAGCACCAAGTGGACCATTCCACACTAAAGTTTGATGTTGCGTTAACTCTGCTGCAACTTTCGCACTGCTTTGTGCGCCAATGTCTAAGATCATGTCATCTTCTGCGATATCATCAATCGATACAGTTTTGCACTCAGCACCTGCTTCAAATTTTTTGGCAACCACAACGTCAGATGGCAGCAAAACTTGGCAACCATTGGCTTTGGCAGTTTCAATAATTTGTAGCGCTGTGTCTTTTAATTCTTTTTCGCACAACGATTTACCAACATTTTTACCCAAAGCGTAAAGGAAAGTGTTAGCCATGCCGCCTCCAACCACAATGGTTTGAGCTTTTGCCGAAAGTGAATTTAGTAAATCAAGTTTAGTTGAAACTTTCGCGCCACCAACAACTGCCATCATTGGTTTTTTTGCATTTTCTAAATGGTTGGTCAAACCATCCAATTCTTCTTCCATCAAGAAACCAGCGGCAGATTTTAAGATTGCTGGAATACCAGTAATTGAGGCGTGAGCGCGGTGTGAACAAGAAAAGGCATCATTTACATAAAGATTGGCAAGTGATGCTAATTCGCGTGAAAATTCCGGATCATTTTTGGTTTCTTGTTTGTAGAAGCGCAGATTTTCTAACATGATTACTTCGCCGTAATTTGTGGCTTCCACAGCTTTTTTTACTTTTTCACCGATACAATCATCAACGAAAGAAACTTTGATGCCTTCAAGTAATTCAGCAACACGAGCTACAAGAGGTTGAACGGACATTGAAGGTTCAACTTTACCTTCTGGTCGGCCGAAATGTGAAATTACGATCACTTTCGCTTGGTGTTGTGCCAAATATTTCAAAGTTGGAATTACGGCTTTGATGCGAGTATCATCTTCGATCTTGCCATTTTTCATCGGTACGTTGATGTCAACACGAACGATTACATTTTTATTAGTTACGACGTAGTCTTTTAAACGGTTAAATTTAGGCATTGTTGAAATTCGGAGATTTAAAAAATGAGGAGAAAAAACTTGATTTTGGTGCGATGGTTTTTATTTTGCGCGGCCTCATTTCTTTTTCTACAAGAAATTTCTCCTTCAAAATTTAAAATATAACGCACTCATGGGTACTAAGAACAACCCGAAGAACAGGGTAAAAAACGTCGAAAAAAAGAAGCACAACGGTAAAGATGTTGAGCCAGTTTATTACTCTGGTGTTCACGCCGGACACGGTAAATATATGTCTGCAAAATATGCTGGAACTACTCAGCTAGTTTTGGTTGATAACAGACCAATCCAGTGGGACGAACTTAACTAATTTTTGGGGATAAGAGACAGGGAATACGTTAGGTAAGTATTTTTACTTACTTTTCTTAATCCTTATTTCTTATCCCTAATTTTTTGGAATAAAAAATCTTATGCCTGAAGTAATCATCAACGGCCCTGCCGGTAGAATCGAGGGCCGCTACCATCAAAATCCTAATCCGAAAGCGCCAGTTGCTTTAGTGTTGCATCCGCATCCTTTGCATGGTGGAACCATGAACAACAAGATTACTTATAATCTGTACAAATCTTTCGTGAATAACGGTTTTTCGGTTTTGCGTATTAACTTTCGCGGTGTTGGAAAATCACAAGGCAAGTTTGATAATGGTGTTGGTGAATTGCTTGATGCCACTGCTGTGATGAATTGGCTTCATGATCAAAATATGGAAGCTTCAGATTTCTGGATTGCCGGATTTTCCTTTGGTTCTTGGATTGCACTTCAAACCGTAATGAGAAGACCTGAGCTAGAAAACTATATCTTGGTTGCTCCTCCAGCGACAAAATATGATTTTAATTTCATCGTTCCTTGCACTTCTGCGGGATTAATCGTTCAAGGTGACAAAGACGAAATTACTAAAGAAGTTGATACTGCGAAATTAGCGGAAAAATTGTCAGCACGTGAAGGTGCTATCGTGAGCTATCAAATGGTTCATGGTGCGGATCACTTCTTTAAAGACCACATGGCTGACTTTGAAGCGATCATCGATCAACACATCAAAGATCGTTTGGTTCTTGATGCCACAAAAGTTCGTAAAGTTAAGCGCGATAGAAGACGCCGCCGCAAGAAGAAGAATGTTGCTGAGGTGAAGCCAGAGAGGAATTACTTCCCTGTGAAACCCCTGTCGTCTTTTGAAAGCTAATTGGTAATCCCAAAACACTTCTAATGCCGAGGAATGCAAAAGCCTCGGCTTCAATTGCATCACCATTAAAACCAACTTCATCAACGGTTTTTACCACTACACCAGACAACCACTTTTTCATTTCATCCATCATCGCGACGTTTTTACGTCCGCCGCCGCACACTAAAATTTCCTTCGGTTTTTCACTCAAAAAATCCAAACTAAGTTGGATTGCTTTAGAATGCATATAAGCAAAAGTGGCTAGTGCATCTTCAGGATTTTTTAAGCTGTTTATAGGAGAGAGTAGGTCTGAAAAGTCGTCGCGATCAAAAGATTTCGGTGGTTTCTTGTGAAAAATCTCATTCTGTAAAATGCGATCAGCTAAAATAAAATCGATCTGTCCGCGTTTAGCTAATTTACCATCTTCATCATAATCAAGATTGAATTTTTTCTTTACCAAATCATCGAGAGGTGCGTTGCCGAAGCAAGTGTCGAAAGCTTCGATGTCATTCTCGTTATCGTTGCGGATGTAAGTAATATTGGAAATTCCACCAATATTTAAAACCGCCATGGGGCGTGGTTGATCGCTAAAAAGATGAAAGTGATAAATTGGAACTAAAGGCGCGCCTTGTCCGCCCAAAACGATATCGCGACTCCTAAAATCTGCGACCACATTAATGCCAGTTTTGTGTGCCAACAAATGCGGATTACCAACTTGCCAAGTAGCACATCGTTCTGGCATGTGTAAAATTGTGTGTCCGTGAAAAGAGACTAAATCAATTTCTGAAGAAGAAATTTTATTTTTTGCCAAAAAATCGTTTACCAAATTTACGTGAAGTAAAGTCAGATCATCTTCAACAATTTTGATTTCCGAAAGTTTGGGATTCCCGTAAATTAAGCTGGCAAGGCGGCTCTTAAATTCTGGAGTGTAAGGCAAATAATCAAAATTTTTGCGATTAATAATTTTTTTACCGTCACTTTCAATCAAGGCTAAATCAATTCCATCCATTGAAGTGCCACTCATTAATCCGATGCTTTTGTAAAGTTTTGTCATTCTAACTTAATAACAGATGTGATTAAAAATATTTATGAAACTCAGTTTCTTATCGAGATTTAAGGAAGCTGTTTTGCGCAAGTCTTTCAAGCTTTCATCTTGAATCGTGAAAATTTTTTCTGGTGGAAATTTGCGTATTAAATTTAGAAAAACTTTTTCTTCTTCGAAGTAAAAATTGATAGCAACATTGTTGCTGAATTTCGCGAGGCGCGCGAAAAAAAACTCGCAGCATTTTTCAAAAATTGTGAAAGGAAAATTTTTATCGGCGATTTTTTTTACCAGTTCTTCGCTAGTTTTTTTGTTTAAAATGGAGCGCAAGAAAAGCTCATAAAACCTTGTTACTTCAAGTCCATAATTGATGGCATCAGCTGGAGAATTATCACAGATTTCAGCTAAAAATTCTAAATCTTTTTGTGCGAAACTGAGATTATTTTGTTGTAAAACTTTGTTGAAATCTTGGCGCGATAAATCAGGAATCTTTACCAAATGACAACGCGAACGAATTGTTGGTAAAACGCGATTTAAATTATGTGAAATTAGAATCAGAAAATTATTCGGTCGTGGTTCTTCCAAGATTTTTAGTAAAGCGTTTGAGCTAGATTTATTAAGCTCGCAAGCTGAGTCGATAATGATGAATTTATTTTTTGAAATCGCTGAAGTCTGATTAGAAAAATTACTGATGCTGCGAATTTTATCGATGCCAATTTCTTTTTTTTCGGCGTCTTTTTCGATCAAAAATAAATCTGGATGTTGCGAGTAAGAAGAGTTTTTTGTACTTAAAATTTCATTTACCAATTCATTAGCAAAGCTGGCTTTTCCAATGCCTTTTTTGCCGTGAAGTAAAATTGCATGATGCAGTTTGTGATTTTGGTAAGAGTCGAGAAGTGATGATTTTGTTAATTCAAATCCAATCATTTTATTTGAATTTCGGCCCTTCAACCCATAATACAAGAGACTTTCTGGTGCCTTTTGTAACTGGTAATACGCGATGAATTATGAAAGAAGGGAAGGCGACTAAAGTGCCTTTGCGCATTTCTAAAGTTTCTAACTTACTTTCAGTGGAAGTGTTGATCTGGAATTCTCCGCCTTCGAAATCAATTCCTGGTTCACTGAGTAAAAGTACCAAAGATAATTTGCGGGTTAAAGGCATTTTAAAACTTTCTTCATTGGTGAAAATATCCATATGAAAATCGTATTTTCCCGCTTCTTCAGATTTATACTGTGAATATTGGAAATAGTCGTAGCCGTATAAATCGAAGTTAAAAAAGTTATTGTTAATATCTTCAACACCGAAATTTAGCTGGTCGAAGATCCAAGCGTTGTCGTCGTTACGATTATGAAAATTCACCTGTGAAATTCTGATCGCTTTATCGATGTTAGGGTTGTCTTGTGAAACGGTAGAATTTTGTAATTCGAATGATTCGCAATATTCAACAATACGATCGATGTCGTGATTGTTGAAAAAATGATGCCAGTAGATCTGCGTATTAAGTCCTTGAGCTATTTGTAAAGGATCATTGGATATTTTACGCATAAGCTAAATTGATTATTCTCCGCCACCCAAAGAGTGAACGTAAAGAGCCAATTGCTTGATGGTAACATCGTCAAGTCTTCCAGTCCAATAAGGCATTACACCAGCGCGAGCGTAAGTAACAGTATACTCGATATCTTCTTTACTGCCACCGTAAAGCCAGATCGCATCTGATAAATTCGGAGCACCAACTGATCTGTCGCCTTTGCCACCAACTCCATGACAAGCTACACAGTTGGCTTTGAAAATTGCTTCACCTTTTGGATTGTTCAAAGTTTTGTCAGAAAGTGACATCACATATTGTGCAACGTCTGCGATTTCTTCTTTCTTCAAAATTTTATCTAAACCAAATGAAGGCATAACGCTGTTACGAGTTTTATCGTGGCTTGAGCGAATACCAAAAAGAAGAGTTTGATAAATATCTTCAATTTTTCCGCCCCACAACCAGTCGTCGTCATTTAAGTTAGGAAAGCCTTTAAATCCTTGTGCACCAGTACCGTGACAAGCAGCACAATTTTCCTTAAAAGCTGCACGACCACCATTAAGAGCAAATTCCATTAGTTTCGGATCTTTCTGAATTTGTTTTAAATCTCTTTGAGAGATTTGTTCTAGGTAATCATTCCTGATGGCATCAATTTCTGCTTGAGATTCTTTAAGCTGTGATTGTTGTGACCAACCTAGACTGCCTTTGGTATTTCCACCAGCAATTGGCCAAGTTGGATAAAAAAACCAATAAATTACTGACCAAATAATACAGATAATCCAGACAATAAGCCACCAACGCGGCGCACCAATATTGTATTCTGAAATGCCATCCCATTCGTGACCAGTAGTTTCAGCTTTCTTTTCAAATTTTTCTTGTTTGTGATTTTCGTGATTATGTTCAGTCATGATCTTTAAGCGGTATTTGTGAAAATTGATCGAATTTCTTTTTTGCTCCTTTCTTGAAAACTGAGTAAATTACATAGCAGAAAATCAAGAAGAAGAACACAGTTGCGATTGTTGGAGCGTAGTGGATTAGGGTTTGTGTCATTTTTTAAATTTTTTACCAATTTCGAGTTTGGTTAAAGAAACCCCCTGACCCCTGCGGGGCCACCCCCCTTAACAGGGGGGCAGAACTAAGACCAAAGCCCCCCTGTTAAGGGGGGTGGCCCCGCAGGGGTCAGGGGGTTTACTTTATTCAAACTCTTACTTTTTCTCCACTGCGTCGAATTTTTTAAAATCAACGAAGGTTCCTAAAACTTGCAAGTAAGCAACCAAAGCATCCATTTCGGAAATTTTGTTTGGATTACCGTCGAAGTCGTGAACGTTAACTTTGCCGCCGTAGCGTTTTTGCAGAGCTTCTGATTCGCGTTCGTTTGAACCTTGGACTACTGCATCGGAAACGGCATTTTGAATCATTTCATCAGTGTATGGAACACCAAGCTTGCGAAGCACTTCCATGTCGTCAGCAATGCCAGAAAATTGAGCATCGCGTTCCATTAAGAATTGGTAAGTTGGCATGATTGATTCAGGAACTACATCGCGTGGATTAATCAAATGACGAACGTGCCATTGATCAGAATATTTACCGCCAACGCGTGCTAAATCTGGACCAGTTCTTTTTGAACCCCATTGGAAAGGGTAATCGTACATGCTTTCAGCAGCGATTGAATAATGGCCGTAGCGTTCAACTTCGTCACGCAAAACACGAACTTGTTGAGAATGGCAACCGTAGCATCCTTCGCGTTTGTAGATTTTAGAACCGACTAATTCAAGCGGCGTGTAAGGGCGCATTCCATCAACTTTCTCAATTACAGTTTCCATGCGGAAGAGTGGTGCGATCTCAACCAAGCCACCGACTGAAACTAAGATGATTGTAAGGACTAAAAGTAGAATCGAGTTACGCTCGACCTTGCCATGATGTTTAAACATTATTTGAAGTACGAATAGTTTTGTAGAAATTGTAGGTCATAAGAAGAGCTCCACTTAGGAAGAATACTCCACCGATACCGCGGACTAAATAAAGCGGGCGAACTGCTTTTACGCTTTCAATGAATGAATATTGTAAGAAACCCATTTGGTCGTAGGCGCGCCACATCAAACCTTCGGTGATTCCGGCGATCCACATTGCAGTGATGTAAAGCACGATGCCAATTGAAGCCAACCAGAAATGGGTTGAAACTAGCTTCATTGAGTAAAGTTCTTTCTTACCCCAAAGCACTGGGACCATGTGATACAAAGATCCAAAGCTGATTAGAGCAACCCAACCCAAAGCGCCAGAGTGAACGTGGCCAACTGTCCAGTTGGTATAATGTGAAAGAGCATTAACAGTTTTGATTGCCATTAGTGGGCCTTCAAAAGTACTCATGCCATAGAAAGCAACAGCGGTAATTAGGAAGCGTAAAACTGGATCGGTGCGAAGTTTGTCCCAAGCACCAGAAAGAGTCATGATACCGTTAATCATACCGCCCCAAGAAGGCATCCACAGCATGATTGAGAAAGTCATGCCCAAAGTTTGTACCCAATCAGGAAGAGAAGTGTAGTGCAAATGGTGTGGGCCAGCCCAGATGTAGATAAAGATCAAAGACCAAAAGTGCAGAATTGAAAGACGGTAAGAATAAACTGGGCGTTGGGCGCGTTTAGGAACGAAGTAATACATCATTCCGATGAAACCGGCGGTTAGGAAGAAACCTACTGCGTTATGTCCGTACCACCATTGAATCATGGCACTTTGAACGCCGGCGAAGATTGGATAGCTTTCGCTGCTATCCCAACGTAGTGGGATAGAAAGATTGTTGACGATGTGAAGAATCGCTACGGTAATAATAAATCCAAGGTAGAACCAGTTAGCTACGTAAATGTGAGGTTCTTTACGATTTTTAATCGTCATCATGTAAACGAGTAAGTAGCAAACCCAGACGATGGTTAACCACAAATCAGCATACCATTCTGGTTCAGCATATTCTTTGGCTTGAGTAATTCCACCAAGATAACCAACTGCAGCCATTACGATGAAAGCTTGGTAGCCCCAGAAAATAAACTTGTGTAACAAACAGCTACCCCAAAGACGAGCTTGCGAAGTGCGTTGCACCACGAAAAAACTGGTAGCGAAAAGTGCGTTGCCGCCGAAAGCGAAAATTACTGCGGAAGTATGAAGAGGGCGAAGGCGACCGAAATTAATGTATTCTGATCCTAAATTCAGTGCTGGAATTGCAAGTTCTAGAGCAATGTAAACACCAGCAGCAAATCCAACAATTCCCCAAAATGTGGTGGCGATAGTGAAGAGTTTTACGATGTCGTAATTATAAGAGACTGGAGAATGTGAAGCTTGAGCTGAAGACATATTTAGCTTTAAATTATTACTTTAATTGCCATCAAAATAAGCATGATTACGTTAAGTAAAATCAAGCCTTTGGCGATAAATTTAAATTCTGGAATTTTGTTAAATAACTTGCCACCCAATGCCGTCAAAAAAAGTGACGGAAATGTGCTGACACCAAAAAAAATCATTCCTAAAGCGGCTAAGAACGGATTCTGAATTGTTGCGCAAATCAGGAACGCCGAATATAAAAGTCCGCATGGGATAAAGCCAAGAACAAGGCCTAGAAAATATCCTCTTAAACCACGCGGATCCTGAAATAAAAATGAAATTTTTTTGGAAAAAAAGTGAAGTCCACTTTCTAAAATTAACGATTTAAATCGCAATTTAATTTTCTTTGAAAAAGCGACTTCTGGCAAGATTTCTTTTTCAAAAAAAAGGCTCGAAAAAATTAACGCTGCAATCAGTAAAAATATTACCGAGAAGATTTTGAATCCGAAAAAATCTTCGATATTCTGCGTGAAGTAAGAACAGCAAAAACCTATCAAGGAATAACTTGAAATGCGACCAAGATGGTAAGGTAACAGCGCTAAATTTTTTAGTTTCTGAAATTGCGAAAAATTTTGCAGCGAAGTTTTTTGTAAACGATTTGAAACTTGAGTGACAACAAACGGACCGCACATTCCCACACAATGAGAAAATCCGCCGAAAAATCCTAAGCTGATTAGTGAAAAAATTAATGTAAAATTATCTGTCATTATTGTTTACAAAATTACAGCCGCTTTCTAAATTCCGCGGCCTTCAATTCCCTTCACTTTAAATTTAATCAAACATGAAAATCAACTTCGCAAAAGCTCACGATTTTTCTACGCTTAAAAATGGTGTTGCTGTTTTGGTTTTTACCGAAGAACAAGCAAAAAAAGCCAACATTAAAGCTCTAAAATTTGCCAAGGAAAATTTTGACTTTTCGGGAAAGTCAACCCAAAGCTTTTTAGTTTCAGAAAACGGAAAGTTGGTTGGTCTTGTTGGTGCAGGGTCAGAAAAAAAATTAGATGAATTGGCGTTAAATAAAGTTGGATCGAAAATCGTTGCTTTGGCGAATGGTGCTAAAATCAAAAATGTTTCAGTATTTTTTGACTTAAAAAATTCTGCAGATGCAGCGGCTAAAATCGCATTCGGTGCGGCTTTGCAGAGCTATCGTTTTAACAAATATTTTGAAGATAAAAAGAAAGACAAAGCCTTCCACTTACAATCTTTAACCGTGACGGCTCCTGATGCAGCAAAGGCTGAGAAAGAATACGCGCCACTAAAAATCTTGGCAGACAATATTTTCTTCACTCGTGATTTGGTCTCTGAACCTTCAAATACCTTGAATCCAGAAAGTTACGCTGCGATCTGCAAAACTTTGGCCAAAGAAGGTTTAGAAGTTGAAGTGCTTGGTGAAGCAGCAATGAAAAAGCTGGGAATGGGCTCTTTACTTGGTGTTGGACAGGGTAGTGAATTTGAATCACAAATGGTGATTTTGAAATGGAACGGCGGCAAAAAAGGCGAAGCGCCTTTGGCTTTCGTAGGTAAAGGCGTTACTTTCGACACTGGTGGCATTTCAATAAAACCTTCAGCAAATATGGAAGACATGAAAACTGACATGGCAGGAAGTGCTGTTGTTGTTGGTTTGATGCGTAACTTGGCACAAAGAAAAGCGAAAGTGAATGTGATTGGCGCAATTGGCTTGGTTGAAAATATGCCTTCAGGAACAGCGCAACGTCCGGGTGATGTGGTTCGTTCAATGTCTGGTCAAACTATTGAAGTTATTAACACTGACGCAGAAGGACGTTTGGTTTTGGCTGATGTGTTGCACTACACTAACACAAAATTCAAACCGAAATTTATTGTTGATTTAGCGACTTTGACTGGCGCGATTATTGTCGCTTTGGCTGATGTTTATGCTGGATTATTTTGCAACGACGATGATTTAGCGAAAAAAATCGAAAGCTGTGGAACTAAAACTGGCGAGCGTGCATGGCGTTTACCAATTGGCGCTGAATACGATGAAATGATTAACTCTGACATTGCTGACATGAAAAACGTTGGCTCAGGACGTGGCGCTGGAAGTATTACTGCAGCTCAGTTTTTGAAAAGATTTGTTGGTGACACTAAATGGGCTCACTTGGACATTGCGGGTGTTGCTTGGAAAGGCAAGGGTGACGCGATGGCGGTTAAAGGCGCTTCGGGTTACGGGGTTAGACTTTTGAATGAATTGGTGAAGAGTTACGAGAAATAATTAATATTGCGTTTCGCTCTTGAAACCCCCCGACCCTTCGGGCCACCCCCCTTGACAGGGGGGCGGGACTCGAACCATCGCCCCCCTGTCAAGGGGGGTGGCCCGAAGGGTCGGGGGGTTTCTTTAGCAGAACTCATAATAGGGGTTTCTTGAGTAAATCTCATAATTACAAGAAAAACATAAATGAAAAAATTACTTATCCGCGGCGGTAAAAAACTTGATGGTGTTGTTGAAATTGCCGGTGCGAAAAACGCTGCCTTACCTTTGATGGTAGCATCAATTCTTACTGAAGAAAAACTCACACTGACTAACGTTCCTCACGTATCAGATATTGCCACAATGGCCAATCTTTTGATGAATCTCGGCATTGACGTTCGTCTTGATGGTTTGGACGAAGATGGTGGCAATCACGGCCGTGTCTTGGTTTTTGACGCTAAAGATATTTCTAACCCAATCGCACCTTACGATTTGGTACGCAAAATGCGCGCTTCGATTTTCATTCTGGGGCCTTTGTTGGCGCGTCTTGGTAAGGCTAAAGTTTCTCTTCCTGGTGGTTGTGCGATCGGAACTCGTCCTGTAGATTTACATTTGAAAGCGATGGAAAAACTGGGCGCAAAAATTGAGTTGGAAGGCGGTTACGTCAATGCTCACGTCGATGGTCGTTTGAAAGGCGCTGAAATTAATTTCGAAAAAGTTTCAGTTGGTGCGACTGAAAATACCTTAATGGCGGCAACTTTGGCGGAAGGTAAAACCATCATTAACAACGCGGCTTGTGAGCCAGAAATTATTGATCTGGCCAAATGTTTGACCGCAATGGGTGCTAAAATTGAAGGTGCTGGAACGCCGCGCATTACAATTCAAGGTGTCGAAAAACTTCACGCTGCTAAACACAGCATTATTGCTGATCGTATTGAAGCCGGAACTTACGCGGTTGCGGCTGGAATTACTGGAGGCAGATTGGTGTTACAAGGCCTTGAAATGTGGGTTCTTACAGGTTTTCGCGAAGAATTAGAAAAAGCAGGATTATCTCTAAAACAAATTACTCCTAATGAAATTGAAGTGACGCGCGCCAGTGATGTGATTCATCCGGTCAGCATTTCAACTCATCCTTATCCAGGATTTGCCACCGACATGCAAGCGCAGTTTATGTCACTAATGGCGGTTGCTGACGGTGCTTCGACAATTGAAGAAACCATTTTTGAAAATCGTTTCATGCACGTTTTGGAACTGGTTAGAATGGGTGCGAATATTGAATCGCACGGCAATTTGTCGGTGGTTAAAGGTGTAAAAAAATTGACAGGTGCAGAAGTAATGGCGACTGACCTAAGAGCTTCGGTATCGTTGGTTTTAGCTGGTTTGGTTGCTGATGGTGAAACTGTAATTAACCGTCTTTATCACTTAGAACGTGGCTACGAAAGATTGGCTGAAAAGCTAATCGCCTGTGGTGCGGATATTCGAATATTGTATTAAAACTAAAACCCGAACAGCCCCCCTGTTAAGGGGGGTGGCCCGCTTAAAGCGGGTCGGGGGGTTTCTAGCCAAGAACTCGATCTGAAAATTAAATCAGACCGAATTTGGGACTACAAACCCCCCGACCCCTAGCGGGGCCACCCCCCTTAACAGTGGGGCTGTAACGGGTTAACTTATAAATCACTAACATGTTTCAGTTAATCGCTAGAAAAATCTTTGGCTCGGTGAATGACCGTATTATTAAATCGCTGCTTCCGGAGGTTGAGAAGATTAACGCGCTTGAGCCACAAATGGCAGCGCTTTCGGATGAGCAGTTAAAGGCTAAAACTACCGAATTTAAAAATCGTTTAGCTAAGGGCGAATCTTTGGATTCTTTGTTGCACGAAGCTTTCGCAGTTGTTCGTGAAGCTGGTAAACGTGTGATGAACATGCGTCACTTCGACGTACAGTTGATTGGTGGGATGGTTTTGCATCAGGGAAAAATTTCTGAAATGCGTACTGGTGAGGGTAAAACTCTCGTCGCAACTTTGCCGTGCTACCTCAATGCTCTTGCTGGCAAAGGTGTTCACGTGGTTACTCCTAACGATTATCTTTCACGCCGCGACTCAGAATGGATGGGTCGAATTCACCGTTTTCTTGGTTTGACTGTTGGTTGTTTGACTAACGAACTGACTGACGACGAACGCCGTGAGGCCTACGCTTGCGATATTACTTACGCTACTAACAACGAACTAGGTTTCGACTATTTGCGTGACAACATGAAATTCGATCGCGAGCAAATGGTGCAGCGCGGCCACTTCTTCTCAATCGTTGACGAAGTTGACTCAATTTTGATCGACGAAGCACGTACTCCGCTAATTATTTCAGGGCCAACTAACGACAATTCAAAACTTTACGAAGAGATCAACCGCCTGATTCCGCGTTTAACTGAAAGAGATTTCCAACTTGAAGAAAAAGATCGCGGCGTTTTTTTGACTGATGCGGGAATTGAGAGTTTGGAAAAAATGTTGAAAAGCTCGGGAACAATTGCTGAGGAGGCTTCGCTTTACGATCCAGAACATTTAACTTTAGTGCACCACATCAACCAAGCGTTGAAGGCTCACAAAATTTTCAAAAATGAAATCGACTACATCATTAAAGACGGCTCAATCGTAATCATTGATGAATTTACTGGCCGTATGCAAGAAGGTCGCCGTTTTTCGGATGGCTTGCATCAAGCTCTGGAAGCTAAAGAAGGCGTGAAAGTGCGTAACGAAAATCAAACTCTCGCTTCGATTACTTTCCAAAATTATTTCCGTCTTTACAAAAAATTGTCAGGCATGACTGGTACGGCGCAAACTGAGGCTGTTGAGTTTGAAGAGATTTACAATTTGCGCGTGGTTGAAATTCCAACTAACAGAACTGTTAGCCGAATTGACGAAGACGATGAAATTTACAAAACCGAAAAAGCCAAATACGACGCGATTATTAAAGCGATCAAAGAAGCTCACGACAGACAGCAGCCGGTTCTGGTTGGCACAACTAGCATCGAAAAATCGGAATATTTGTCGCGCCTTTTGAAAGCCGCAAAATTGCCGCACAGTGTTTTAAACGCCAAATATCACGAGCAAGAAGCTGAAATTATCGCCCAAGCTGGTGTACCTGGAGCGATTACAATTGCCACCAACATGGCGGGACGCGGTACTGACATTATGCTTGGCGGTAACGCTGAAATGATGATTGACGGCGAAGCTGACGAGCAAAAACTCGCGGCCATCAAAGCTAAAGTTGAAGCTGACAAAAAAATCTCAGTTGCTGCTGGTGGTTTATTTGTGATTGCAACTGAACGTCACGAAAGCCGTAGAATTGACAACCAATTGCGTGGTCGTTCTGGTCGTCAAGGTGATCCAGGAAGATCGAAATTCTACTTGTCGTTGGAAGACGATTTGATGCGAATTTTCGGTTCAGAAAAATTGCAAAGCATGTTGTCAACTTTGGGTTTGAAAGATGACGAAGCGATTTTCCATCCGTGGATTACTAAAACTTTGGCCAAAGCACAGCACAAGGTGGAAATGCGTAACTACGAGATTCGTAAAAATCTTTTGAAGTACGACGACGTAGTCAACGAACAGCGTAAAGTATTGTTTAAATTGCGTAATGAGGTGATTGATTCAGCTGACATTTCGGGTAAAATTCAAAATTCGCTAAGCCAGATAAATCAAGAGTTGATTGAAGATTGTATTCCAAAAAATTCTTACGTTGAGCAATGGGAAATTGATCTTTTGGAAAAAGAAATTTTCCGCATTTACGGCGTAAAATTTGATCTGAAAGCAGAAAGCCAAAAAGATGGCGTAAGCGAAAAAGAAATGCTCGATTTCATTAATGGTCACACCAAAGCAATTTTCAGCGAAAAAGAACAACGTGTCGGTGCTAGTGTTTTACGCCAGATTGAGAAACAAGTTTTCTTGCTGACGCTTGATTCGGAATGGAAAGACCACTTGTTGTCGTTGGATAAACTTCGTCACGGCATCAACCTTCGTGCTTACGCGCAGAAAGATCCGTTGATTGAGTACAAACGTGATGCTTTCAGTCTGTTCGAAGACATGATGTTGCGCATTGAAGAGCAAGTGGTTAGCCGCGTTGCTCACGTTCACATCAACATTAATTCTGAAGGCGAGGTGAACTTGCTTGAGAAGGCACCAAAACAAAAAATGTTTGAAACTCGTAACGATCCAGCATTTGTGCAAAGTGAATCAAAACAATCAGCGCGCGCTTCTTCATCTCCAGTGAAAGTAAATGTTAATCCGCAAGATCGTAATCCACTTGATTCAGCAACTTGGGGTAATGTGGGACGTAATGAAATGTGTCCTTGTGGAAGTGGTAAAAAATACAAACAATGTCACGGATAATTTTACTTAATTTATGATCAGAGCCGCAACAACCCAAGATTTACCACAAATTACTGAAATTTATTCTTACTACGTTCTGAACTCGATTGTTACTTTCGAAGAAGAGCCACCTTCGGTTGATGAAATGAGAAGCAGATTCGAGAAAGTCAAAAAAGAAAATCTGCCGTTTTTGGTTTTGGAAGAAGAGGGAAAAATTTACGGCTACTCTTACGCTTACAAATATCGCGAGAGAAGCGCCTACCGTTTGACAGTCGAAAGTTCAGTTTACGTAATGCACGGCTCTAACGGCAAAGGTTACGGCACTTTGTTAATGAAGGAGCTGATGTCGCAACTTAAAGATTCTGGCATCAAAACAATTGTGGCGATTGTTGCCAGCCCGCAATCAGTTGAATTTCACGAGAAGTTTGATTTCCGCAAAGTCGGAACTTTGGAAAAAGTTGGCCTTAAATTTGGCGGCTGGTTGGACACTACGTTATTGCAGTACGATTTCTTTTAGATTTTGTACTTTGGCTTGCTAAACCCCCCGACCCCTAGCGGGGCCACCCCCCTTGACAGGGAGGCGATGATCAGAGTCCCGCCCCCCTGTCAAGGGGGGTGGCCCCGCTAGGGGTCGGGGGGTTTAGCAAGCCAAAGTACAAAATCTAAAAGAAATCGTACTGCAATAACGTAGTGTC
>JACCDW011755416.1_pt1 | contig 28412 bp, 29 predicted proteins | sample 7449781 | NCBI WGS metagenome assembly JACCDW01 (sample SAMN15323449, study PRJNA562643) | freshwater metagenome | isolation source: river surface water | place: USA:Blue River Watershed | collected 2017-08-18
AATCTCATTGGCGTTCTAGTCGCCTTCTTTATCTCATTTGTTAGCGGAGCCATCTGGTTTGGCCCAAAGACCTTCTATCCAATTTGGATGAAAGCCAAAGGCGTTTCATCTGGCCAGCTCACCCACCAGCAGAATAAACCGGCAATCCTCTTTGGCGGAACCATTGTGGGAGTGCTCGTACAGACCCTCACTGTGGCGCTCCTCGTCACCTCGCTTCAGGCAGGAAACCCAGAGTTCTCAATCCTCGATGGCGCTCTCGTCGGTGCGGCCGTCGGAATTGGAATTGCGGCATTTGCCTCACTCTCTCACCGTCTTTTCGGTGGCGACACCTTCAAAGTCTGGATTATCGAGACTGCAAATGACGCAATTAATTTAACAATTGCTGGCGCAGTGGTTACGTTCTTTAACTGAATCGGTGTTTGAGATGAACCAGTACGAAAACGAAGTAAAGGAACGTTGGGGTGATACCGATGCTTATAAGCAATCGACAGCTCGGACTTCAAAATATACGCAAGCAGATTTTGCTGCGGCCAAGATAGATCAAGAGGCGGCAACTGAACTCTTTGTTATGGCATTCGGAAATAGTTATTCGGTGAATTCAGAGGAGGCGCAAAGAGCAGTGGTAGCTCATCGTGCTGCGATTACTAAGTGGTTCTATGACTGTTCAATTGAGATGCAGAAGAATCTCGCATTGATGTATGTCGGAGATCCTCGATTTAAGGCCTACTACGATGGCCGAGCAAAAGGATTGGCACAATATGTGCATGATGCCATTATGGCTCAATAGTTAATTCAAAATTCCAATATTGACCAAGATCGTATTTACCGCGCCTACTATCTTTCCCTGAAGCTGAAAGATAGATGTAATCACATCTGCAAATGGCTCAACGAGGTGACTGTACTCAGTCTCATATATACCGAAGACAATGAGATAGAGCCCCACAGCAATCAAGAAGATTGCTGAAACAACTTCGATGATTCGCATGGAGTTTCGAATGCGCTTGAGGGTAGCTTGCGAGAACAGTGCGATGAGTGCGATGACCACGATTGTCACAGACATGCCAAGGGCGTAGAAGAGGTAAGTCTTGAGAGTCCCGAAGAGACCGAGATCGAGCGAGGCGCTAGTCGCCGCCAAAAGGGGGCCGATAGTGCAACTCACCGACCCAAGTGCAAATGTGACCCCGTAGAGGTAGAGGCTCTTTAGCCGAGTAGAAGGCGCGGTATTGGGGCTCCATAACTTCTTCAGAAATACGGCACGTCCAAGCACGGTGGCCACACCAAGGGCAATCAATAGGACGCCAATAGTGATTGTCACGATCGGCAGATAACGCTGGATCGAAGTACTGATCGGAAAGATCACCGCGGCAAAGAGGGCAAATACCGAGATAACACCCAAGGACATCAGCGATGAGAATTGGAGCGCTCTACCGGTAAGTTGAAGCGGACTTAGCTTCTTAGTTGAGGAGTTGATCAACATCGTCATATAAGCCGGGAGCATGGCAAAACCACACGGATTAAATGTGGCAAAGACGCCAGCGGCAAAGACGAGCGATAAATCCTGTGTGCTAGTCATTTCTTCGCGGTGAGCGCAACCAATTTCTTCGCCAGGAACTCTTCATCGCTCGGACCAACTTTGGATGAAATCTTTCCCTTTGCATCTACAAAGATCAGAGTTGGCTGGATGATGACCCCAAAGCGATTCCAAATCTTTCCACTTTCGTCATTGAGATTGGTAAAGATTGAAGTTCCGGTATGGGATACAAAATCTGCCATCTCTTCACCAGATCCGAGCGCACCTACGCCGAGGAAATTGACCTTGCCCTTGTACTTTTCGGCGGCAGCAACAATATAGGCAGATTCGTTCTTGCAGATTGCACACCAGGGAGCCCAGAACCAGATCACCGTCGGCTTCTTATTTGCTAGGACCTTTGATGAGAAGCTCTTGCCATCAACAGTCTTTGCAGTAAAGGTGAGTTTGGCTTTATTGGTCGTAAATGAACTCTGGAAATTTGCCTCGGCAGGTGCGATCGCAAGCGCTGACCCCACTGCTATCGAAAGCGCTGATAGCAGTGAGATGAGAGCACGTCTCTTCTTCATTGGTTCCTACTCAATCTTGTCGAGCTTGAGCTTAATGCCAAGCCATGCGCCGATAAAGGAGAAGAGGAAGAAGGTCCAACCTGAGAGCGCAAATGCCTGGCTACCAGAGAGGAGATTTCCCACGGTGCAACCGAGGCTGGTAAATGAACCCCAGCCAAGGAGAATTCCGCCAACAATGGAAGATCCTGTTCCCTTGAGAGTCGGAATCTGTGGCTTAAATCGATTGCCAGAGATAGATGCTGCAAGAGCTGCAGTAAAGAAGCCGATTACCAGCCAACCATTGTTGGTAATCGTCTCAACCGCAGCACCGATACATCCTGACAGCCCATCAAGACCAACAAGCTCTGGATAGAGGTTGTACTTGGTACCGATTGACTGCGCAATCGTGTTGAGCTGTCGAGTTGTGCCAAGCGGCTCGATCCGCAGGTAGGCAGCGATTCCAACAAGACCAACAATGGTGCCGGTGATAAATGGGTTCCAACGCTTCTTGATCAGAGCGTTGCGAATCTGAGCCCACTCAATCTCGCCAGTTCCGTGAACTTCACGTTCTGCAGGATTGCTCCGTGTGATGAGGAAGTAGAGAGCAACGCCGATCAAAGCAAGAGTGAGAGCGAGCGAACCGGCATACCCGAGGTAATGAGGTAACCAGAGCTTCGGTGCTCCTTCGATAAAGGTGCGATAGATGAAGTTCCAAGAGTTGAAAGAGAGGATGAAGCCGATGATGACTCCGATCAGCCCTGGAATTGCACGCAGGTAGCCTTGAGTCAGTCGGAAGAACTGACCTGAGATACAGGCACCTGCTAGCGCCATACCGATACCAAATGCGAGGCCACCGAGAACGAGAGCCAAACTCAAAGGTCCGATATGTGCCGATGGTGGCAGTTGGTCTTTACCAGGAACCGGTAAAAAGATTCCGAAGATCACGGTGTAACCGATGGCGCCGACTGCAAGTGAGGTAAAGATTGCAATCAGCCCATAGTTCTTACGCTCATTGATTGAATCTCTAAAGATGCAGAAGATGCAGAAACGTCCGCGTTCAAATGCGATACCGAGTGCTACACCAATGAGTAGCGATGTTGCTGCTTTGGAACCGTAGGTTTCGCTCTTCTCGAGTACTTGAGAGAGAACTACCAGGAGCGCGATGATTACACCCGCAATGGCGGTACGAATGGAGTCTTTACGACTCCATTCGTACTTAGTTTCTACTGAACTCACTTAGAAGCTGCCACAGTCTCAATGACCGCCTCTGGAGCGGTTGCTGCGAATTCGAACCAAGATCCGTCGTAGTTCTTCACATTTGTGTTACCCAGGATCTGAGTGAGTGCGAACCATGATGCTGATGCAAGGAGACCAGTACCGCAGTACAGAATCACCTTTGTGTCCTTGGTTACTCCGACAGCCGCATATGCTGCCTTGATATCTGCAGCTGACTTAAATGTGCCATCAGAGTTGAGGATGTTTGCTGTTGGGATGCTCTTAGCAGTTGCGATATGTCCTGCCTTTGCAGCTGTTCCAAGACCAGTTGCAGCGCCCTTGCCTTCGTAGCTAGCGCTATCGCGAGTGTCGACGATGATGGCACGTGATGCAGCCTTCTTCTTCGCATTGAGGATTACCTCTTCGATCTTTGCGCGGAGCTTTGTAGATGCTGATTTAGCCTTAAATGTTCCAGTTGCCTTCGCTGGAGTTGCTGCGAAAGTTGTTGCTCCACCAGTTGAAGTCCACTTCTGGAGTCCGCCATCGAGGAGTCGAACATCTGGGTGGCCATAGAGGTTAAAGACCCAGGCTCCCCAGGTAGCGCGGAGGTTTGACTTTCCTTCGTGGTAGAGAACAACGGTTGACTTATCGGTGACGCCAAGTCGCTTGACAACCTTGTCGAAGTTTCCGCGAGTGACAACGCCGTTCTTAAGCTTTGACTCTGAAGAGTTTGCAAGCTCGGTCTTCCAATCGATGTACTGAGCTCCTTCGATATGAGTGCGTGCATAGACTGCGTTATCGGCATCGCCGACGTGGAGAAGGATGAGATTTGGATCAGCGAGATTTGCTTTAAGCCAAGTTGTTGAAACAAGCGCCTTCGTTGGCGTTGACTCTGTTACTGCACTTGCTGATGGAACAATCGCCGTCGAGAAGAGAGCGGCGATAAGTGAAAAGAGCGTGACTTTCTTTAACATGATTCTCCAAATTAAGGATTAGTAAGTTTGATAAATAAATGAAAAATAACTTGCTTTTGCTGCGGGCTGAAGGTGTAGATCAGCAACAGATAGTGTCAATGCGGCAGTAATCGACGATACGTCGCTTAGTTAAATTAACTGCCTGATTTCGCATGGGTGGGAGGCTAACGAAGTCAAATTCGTATTGCAACACACATATAATTCACATCTGCAAGTAAATTGCATCTGCACAATTTACGAAGAAACTAAAGGTCCATTTGAGAGCCGAGGGTAATTACACGGCTCTCTGGTAAGCCAAAGTAACTTGATGCTGTCGCAGAATTTCGATGAAGTATGCCAAATACCTTCTCGGTATATCCCTTGAGGTTGCCCTCGGAAGTCTCTAAGAATTTGCGATCGGCGAGGTAGTAAGTGCATTTTGCTTCGTCATCGGCCGGCATTACATTTTCAATAATCGCTCTTTGAATATTTACATCCTGCTTGAATCCAACCCAGACGTAGAGCTGTCTTACCCGTGAATTGACCTCTTTGATAATCGGTTTAGCTGTGACTACCGGGACATCGCCTTGAACCACACTGACAATCAAAATCTCTTCCGGGCACGAGTGGAGGTTGGTCAATTGTGCAATAAGCGCTTGGGGGACTTTAAGTGCTGATGCCGAGAGATAGATGCCGGTGCCGGGAATGATGGAGATTTTGCCTTCGGCAATGATCGCTTCAACTTCATCCCAAGTCATATCTTGCTTACGTGTCGCAAATTCAAGGGCTCGCTGACCCTTACGCCAGACCAACATGACATAAGTAATGAGCACGCCAATCAATAGAGGCACCCAAGCGCCCTTGAAGATCTTGGTTACTGTTGCTAGGAAGAACGATAAATCGATGGCGATAAGAATTGGGATTACTACGAATAACGCCTTTTTGCTCCACTTGAATTTCTCTGCTGCGATATAACCAAATGCAATGGTTGTCATCAGCATGGTCGCAGAAATTGCAAATGAGTAAGCATTTGCTAACGCGCTGGAAGTCTTGAAATTTACGACTAAGAAGACTGAGCCTAAGCCGACGATCAAATTGATCGCCGGAACATAGATCTGTCCAACAACGGTAGAACTTGTATGGACAATTTTGAGTCGAGGCAAGAGCCCAAGCCGTACCGCTTGCCGAGATAAAGATGCGACGCCGGTGATGAGTGCCTGTGAAGCGATAATTGTTGCCAGCGTTGCCAATACAACTAGAGCTAAACGTGTTGCATCATTAGGCGCTAAGGCGAAGAAGAGACTCTTCTCGCTCCCTGGATTTTCAATGGCAATAACTGCTTGGCCGAGATAGTTGAGCACGAGCGCTGGTGCAACAATAAAGAACCAGGCGATACGTATTGGGCGCTTACCGAAGTGGCCAAGATCTGCATAGAGCGCCTCTGCGCCGGTGATTGCGAGGATGACCGAAGAGAGAATGATGAAGGTGTGGAAGCCATGATGGGCTACATATTCCACTGCATAACTTGGCGATAGTGCTTCGATAACCTCAGGGCGATCTTGGACCTTGAGAAATCCAAGATAGCCAAGGGTTGCAAACCAGATAAGAATTACCGGACCGAAGATCTTGCCGAGGGTTTCACTGCCTTTATATTGAAAACCGAAGAGCAGCACCAAAATCAGGACAGTTATGGGAACGGTCCAACCAGCAAATGTTGGACTGAGCGTCTCTAAGCCTTCGGTCGCTGAAAGTACTGAGATAGCTGGCGTAAGCATTCCATCGGCGACAAGTAGAGCTGTACCTACGAGCATAAAGACAATAAAGAAGAACTTTCTGCCCGAGGTAGCGCTTCGCACCTTATTGGGAAGCAGTGCGAAGAGGGAGAGAATTCCGCCCTCACCATTGTTATCTGCACGCAATACGAAGACGAGATATTTGATCGAGACCACGAGCATGAGTGACCAGAAAATCAGTGAGACAACGCCGTAGATATCGTAAATTTCAGATCCGGCAGTGTGGAGAGATTCACGAAGTGCATAGATTGGGCTGGTTCCGATATCACCAAAGACAACTCCGAGTGCGCCAAGTGTGAGCAGCCCGAGAGAGCCATGGGTACTTGTCTTTTGCATAACTGCCTTCCGAAGCGGTCCGAGAAGTGTATCTAAATTAAGCTGTCGCTAGCCCTGCGGTGCGACGGATAAAATCGACGGTAAGTTTTGGGAAATTCCACATAATCACATGGGCACAGTTCTCGACCACAATCCACTTCGCGTGTTTAGGCAGTACTGATCGATCTTGGGCTAGCTCTTCCGGGAGAGTCTTGTCGTTATCGCCGAATACGACAGCGACTTCAACGTGGTGGGGGATATGCGAGTCAAACTTACGCCCACGCAGCCCTTGCCAGAGATGTTTGTAGCCTTTGGATCTCGCCATTGCGATAACTGAGTCACGACATGTTTCATAACTGAGTTCGCGCCACAAATGAGTGATCTTTCTATATCCAATCGCCTTCAATGGTGGCAGGTGATATGCCAGTGGCATAAAGAACTGTGAAATCTTTGCGAGGATGCGAGCATCTAAACTTGCCGGCAATTTCTGAGTTGGACCTGCTTGCCACAAACCAGCTGGCGCTAATGCGGTAACGCTCTTCACTCGATCTGGTGCCACTGCGGCCATCTCCAGCGCAATCCAGCCACCAAGTGAGTTGCCGGCAACATGAAGCTCGGTAATGCCGTGATCACGTTCCATCATCTCAATGACATTATGGGCGAGAGATTTCGGATCAAAGTTTGATTCAGGATTGAGCGGAGCCTCGCCATGACCCGGAAGATCGATGGCATAGACCGAGAAATCTTTAACTAAATCCGAGATTATGCTCTTCCAGATTGAGCCGGCAGAGCCGAGGCCATGAACGAGCACTAAGGCTGGCTTGGTAGAGCCATCGGAATAGACCTTTGCAAGAGCGCTCACGTGGCGAGTATATGGAAGATGCGCCGGATTTGTTCTGTCCCCTTGTAGCCTTCTCAGATGATTGGAAAGCTTCATGGATTTGTTATCGACTGCAAAGACCCGATTTCTCTATCTAAGTTCTACGCGGAGATTCTCGGTTTTACCGTAGTCCAAGCGGAATCGGATTGGTCTGTGATTGGAGATGCTCCCGATCGTCCCGGCATCGCCTTTCAACTCGTTGAAAATTACCAGGCTCCAATATGGCCTAGCGGTCAGGTCCCAACTCAAGCGCATATCGATATTCGAGTAGAAGATTTTGAAAAATCTCTAGCAGAGATCGAAAGGCTGGGTGGAAGTCTACTTTCAAAATCGTCAGATATTTTCTGGGTTTGCGCAGATCCCGAGGGCCATCCATTCTGCATCTTTAAGGGTTAAGTGAGCGTCCTTACTGTTCATTCTTCTTTCGGAAGTAAGCAACAAGTGCATTTGCATGGCCGTGGCCCATCTCAAACTTCTCTTTCAAATGAGCCACCTGCTCCATGTGAGCGAGCTTTGAGACCTTTTTAAGCTCTTTCATCCAGTGCTCAATCGGCTTGCCAAACTTCTGCTCTATTGATGGGAAGTAAGAAGCCGGCCCCATAACTTTCTTCTCTGCCATGGGTAAATCGTAATCGCTATTCTTGCAAACTTAAAGAGCAGAATTTCCTAAGGCGCAGAGGCCTTAACCTTTCGGATCGACAGCTCCATCTGGCCAGGCCACGATACAAACTTTGTTTCCTGACTTGTCCGACAAGATCCACGATGCTGGAGCATGGGCATCGTCAACAATGATGCCACCCGCGCTCACCGCTGCCGCAAGTCTGTCTTGAATATGCTCCTTTGATACCGAAACATCGATATGCATAGCGTGCTTTAGCGACTTCTTCTCGCTAAGTTCTTGCATCCACACCGTTGAGCCATTACCTAACGGATCAATTGCATTGTCATCCAACATCGGCTCATAACCAAGCACTGCACGCCAGAAAGGTAAGTCAATTGCATTGGGCTTTGCAGATATTGCAATCTGAATCTCTTGCACTTGGCCTGGATCTGCGACCGCTCCAAATGAAGAAGCCACCTTTGATATCGCTCGAGCAACCTCAATGTGTTCAGCTTCAATATTCCACACTTCTCGCGTCAAACGAACAGTCACTCGTTCGGAGACAATCGTAAGTTGCACCTTAGTGCCATCAAGCCCTGGGAGTTGAGCTATTGATTGTGTAAGTCGAGTTGCCTCACTGAGCGATTGAACTTTATAGACAGCGGTAGGGCCGCCATGCAATACAACCCAATCTTCTAAGCCATCTGCAGCGAGAAAATCTTCACGACCTTGTTCGCTCATTTCTCCAACCTAACCAACATCTTCTTCATCTGCACAATCTGCTCACTTTGAAGAGTGTCGATTGAGTCGGCGAAAGAGCGAAAATCCGGCTGATTTGAATCGGTAATCATCGTAACCATGTGCAGCGCACCATCATGGTGGCCAATCATGCCCTTAAGCCAGAAGATGTCGAAAGCGGTTCCACTAAGAGAGTTCAACTTACTCAAATCTTCGTCAGAGAGCATTCCACCCATCTCGTGTCCCATGTCGTGGCCAGCTTTGAGATTCTCTCCATTTTCGGTGAGCCATTTCTCCATCTTCTTTATCTCGGAAGCTTGGCCATCTCGAATCTCCTTCGCTAGCGCGAGGAGCTCTAAATCTTTAGATTTTTCAAGAGCCAAGTTGGAGATATCAACTGCCTGCTGGTGGTGAGGGATCATCATCTGAAAGAACATGGCATCAGAGCCAGACATTGAGTTCTGCGATGAAGAAGTCTGGTTATGCATCGTCGAGTGATTCATGCCGTCTGTGTCAGAGGCATTGTTATTGCTCACCACTATGAGGAGAATAGTTGCCACTAAAGCCGCAATTACTCCAGAGAGAATTCCAGTCTTCCTATCGATATTGATTTGCATGGCTGCTCCCAAAAGTTTCAGGTTCTGCTGTAACTCTACACTCGTTTTGAAGAGGACACTCAATAATCTGAGTCAAAGCTTTAGGGAGAGGCCAATTCTACTGAGCATGAGTTTCTCTTCTAGCGCAGGCGAGAGATGGCTTACGTAACTTTCAGTAAAATGCCATTGATCGAAATAGGCGAGTTTATTTGAAATTACCACTGGACATAGCAGTGCTGTACAGGCCCACCGAACAGTATCGATATAGATTCCGGAGACAGCCTTTACTGCAGCCGCTTCAATCTTATTGAAACGCGCATTGTCTGCTTGGGTTCGACCGGCGGCGCACAGAGCGAGATTTGCTCTAGGTCGGCTTATGCAAGATACGGGATCTTGACTCAAACTCGGATTATTTCCGATGACAATCAAATTTTTGGAGAGGATGGAGAGATTCTTGAGCGCCAGTGGAAACTCTCTCTCCCACATAAACGGTGTATCGAAATCCGAGATTTTGCCATTAGCTACGGCAGGTTTCCATTGGTCCGTAACAATGATCGCTTGGGGCTTCAATTCCTTAATTTGAGGCAAAACTTTATTTTGCCATTGTACGCACTCATCAAATGGCCTATTGAGCTGATAGCTCCAGACGGGCACTTGAACAATTGGGCAGGCAAGTTTTGCGAATAATCTAACTTTAAACTTGTTCTTCTTTCCAATCACGTCTAAGGCACTCATCCACATGGAAGCATGAGAATCTCCATAAATTACCACGAGTTTAGAGGAAGTCAGATCTCCACCTTCACAAATAGGGGTGTCAATAGAAGGAAAATCCACTGAGCAGATTTGGTCAAGCCATGGACTCTTATCGTTCCTAGCATTAAGAATATTCTTCGCAACAGCAGGCGGAAGTTTGCTGACTTTTGTTGCCGCCTTTACATCGTTAGCGATCTTTGCATCAAGAGAAGCTGCCTGGACGGGGTTAAGGTTTAGCATCAGAGCAGTTGCCATGACAGTGATGATGATGATTTTCTTCATTGTTTTCCTATCGCTGTGTGGTGAGAAAAAAGTACGATGCTGCAAGAGAGATAGTCGTCATTGACACGACGATTGCGAGAATTGGGTGCTTTAAGATTAAATTGGAATTTCTGAAGGGTCTCTCAATGCAAAAATGTGAGACTAAAGTTGCTATCGCCGTGAGTAGTACTACTTGGATAATACTTACGATGCCGAAATCGGGGTTTATATTCTTGACGATAATCAAGAAGGGCCAGTGCCAAAGATAGATTTGGAAAGATACATCTCCTACAAAGCTCATAAGACGCCCATTGAGAAGATAAATATTCTCTTGGTCAGCTCGACAGAGAAGATAGATCGTAACGGCTATTACCGGCAAGGTGGTCACACGTGGCCATTGCATACCGGGGGTAATTAGGATTGCCGAAATCATCAGAATGGATAGTGTGGCGAACTCAAGGGCGCGTGATATACGAAATTTCTTGCCAACAAGTAAAGCTAGCGCACCGGCAATCAATTCCCAGCTTCGCATTAGTGTGTTGAAGAATATAGGTTCTCTACTAATTTCGCTGAAATAAAGCGCAAGTGACAACGTTGAAATTGCAATCACTGAGAGAACAAGTATCTCAAATCCGGCTGTAATCTTTTTTCCCTTGAGGGCAAGAAAGAGCAATGGCCAAAATATGTAGAACTGTTCTTCTATGGCGAGCGACCAGTAATGCTGAAGTGGATGCGACTGCTGGCCGGTCGAGAAGTAATCTAAAGATTGGCTTTGAAAGAAGAAATTGCCGAAGAAGATCGTAACCCAGCCAGCACCCTCTTTGAAATCATTTTCGGCGACAATCCCTAAGAAGTATCGAGTCATTAGTAACGTAGCTAGAATAACAAATAAGGCACTGGGGAGAATTCTGCGAAACCTACGAACATAAAAATCACGAAGAAAAGTCTTTGGATTAGTAATGTGTAGGCGGAGCATCTGTCCGGTAATGACGTATCCTGAAATTACAAAAAAGATATCTACGCCGATAAATCCACCGGGAACCAAATCTGGTGCAAGATGGCCCAGAACAACCAGGATGACAGCCCAAGCGCGCAAATTTTGAATATCTTTGCGGTTCTGGGCAGTGACGGGCATTTAGATCACGATTTTAGACTCGGAAAAACCAGAATTTGAGAAGTTGGGGGAGTTCAACTGAAGGACTGCATCACCGTATGCCGCCCGAGTCATTGGATCCCAGTTAACTGAACAATTTTCCATGGTGAGGTCCGAAACATTAATGACTTCAAAGCCGTTGTGTTTCCTGTGTAATACCGGTTCAATTCCGTTTGGCCTCAAATCAATTCGTGAATCCCATTTAGATTCCTTGCGGATGTTAACTTCGACATTGCGATACGTCACGCCTTGAATCAACTCGGGCCTCGCGGCGTAGTTGAGTATTCCTGCCTCAGTCTGACAAGTGATGTTTTCAAATATGATGTCACGAACAAAGCCCTCATATGTGCGTTCGATATTTCCATCTGTACCTTGGATTGGATCGTCCCATGAGAAGGCTGTCACGTGAAGTGCTTCGCCGTGACCCCACCACATGTCACTAAAAGTGCGGGTGTGGACGATTGAATTTGAGAATCTAACGTTCGAGATTGTTCCGCCCTCACGAGCCCTTACGGCGAATCCACGATGAGAGTCTTTGACGATGCAGTTACTTACTAGGACATTCTTAATATCTCCGACAGACTCAGTGCCTAGGGTGATTGCACCTGAAGTCGACGTCATAATGCAATTATTGATCAAGACATTTGCAACGTCTCCGTATTGAGCAGTCTGAGAACATGATTTGAGCGAGATGCAGTCATCTGCAGTGATGAATTCACAATTTACAATCCTGACATTTTGGCAGCGATCGATATCAACGCCGTCCGCATTCGGAACCATCAAATCTGTGAGAATCCTGATTCCATCAATAAGAAGCCCATGGCAGCCCGTTGTGCGCAAGGCCCAGAACGCAGGGTCCTTAATCGTAATATCCCGGATCGTGAGGTTCGAGCATTCAATCATGAAGATGGTAAAAGGTCGCTCAAGATATTGATCACGGCCACCGAGAGGTCCGCGCATCTTATGTATGTATTGACCGCGCTCAGCTATGAAATTATCGGAATTTCCATCTATTGTTCCATCACCACTGATTCGGGAGTTATGGGCTTTATAGGCGGAAATAAATGCTCTTTGAGGAAGCACGAACTCATCTACAGTTCCCTCAGTTAGATTCTTAATGTTGTGTTCTGATGTGTAATCATCATAATTGGAACTCGCCCGAAGGACCGCACCATTCTCCAAGTGGAGATCGACATCGGCCTTTAGTGAGATGCTGCCACTGAGATAAACACCGCCAGCAGGGATGATTACTTGACCTCCACCGGCAATCGCGACCTTTGCTATCGCTTCTTGAATGATTGCTGCATTGTTGAATCTCCCATCATTGCGTGCTCCTAAGTCATCAATCGAGATCTTCATGACTGATTTACGATTCGATTGTGAGACCAGAGAATTGCATCAATGTGCTTTGAAATCTCAAGGAGATCACTCTCATTTCCGGAGATTGTGAAATTATGTTCTTCACCTGGAAGCAGCGATACATTCTGAGAGTCAATTTGAGTTCCAAGAGCGATGATTTCAGGCAAAATTGAAAGCTCGTGAATGTATGTATTAGCGGTGACTGCAACATGAAGCTTTCCATCCTTCATTTGTGCGAAATGCTTCACTTCATGGCGTGGTGCGGAAACTGCAGGCTTAAGTGTGGTTCTACGTGAGACTCGAACCTCTGGTGTAGTTGCAAGGATAAAGCCTTCAAAATCTCCACCAGCGATCTCTGGAAAGAGCTCGACTCCCGGCGTGCGGTAAACGCTGTAACTATCAAGTTCAACCTCGAGCAAGTGTTTCGCCACCACCATGCCGGTCTTGTTGATGAGGAAGACCTCAACCCGAGGTGACCATTTCTCTGGGTGATCATTGAGGAAGGTGATTTGCGCGCCTTGATCGACTCGACCCACGATAAGAGTTCGTGGGCGGTAGGCAGCTTTCATCGCATGCCAGGCCAATTTTCTAAATCCAGTGAAGTCGAGGACTGCCCAACTAATTGCTGGCCACATATCGTTAAATTGCCAAAGGATTGATCCTGAGCAAGTTTCGTAGAGGCTGCGGAAGTGCTTGAGCCCAATTTCTACAGCCCGAGCCTGATCTAACGCAGCAGCGAAGTACCAGGCGTGGCCAGAAGTAGGGGGCACCGCAAATTCGCGAGAGAGTCCCGCGGCAATTTTGCTCATGCCGTCGAAAGCTCGCTGATAATAAGCAACCTCCGGGGTTGTCGAATCTAAATCATCTTTGCCAATTGCGCGAGTGAGCATTGACCAAGAACCTGGTCCATTAAAGCCGAATTCTGCGGCAAAAGATGGTTGGTACTGCTCGTAGCGCTCATAACCGGTTTCATTCCAAACGTCCCAAATATGGTTTGTTCCAGAATTGAAATTACGGACATCATCGGTATTGGTTGAGTAGGGAGATCCTGGAATGTATGGACGAGTGTTATCAATTGTGCGAAGGGTGTTTGGAATTGTTTGACGGTAGAAAGTTTCTCCCCATGGACGACCAGCCAAGTCTGGCTGCCATCCCCAGTGCTGAAATCCTTCAATACATTCATTTCCACCACACCAGATAACCAAACTTGGGTGAGCTGAAAGTCGGCGTACGTTCTCTTCAACTTCAGCAGCGACTTCCTCAAACATCTCCGGAGTCTCTGGATAGGCGGCGCAAGCGAAGAGGAAATCTTGCCAGACGACGATACCCTCTTCATCACAGAAGTTATAGAAATCCTCGGATTCGTAAATTCCACCACCCCATACGCGAATGCCGTTGATATTTACCTCAAGCATGTCGCGGATGCGTTGTTGATAACGTTCTTTAGTCACCCTTGTTGGGAATGGGTCATCTGGAATCCAATTCGCGCCACGAATCCAGAGCCGTTCGCCATTTACTTTAATCGCAAATAAGTTCCGTTCGCCGTTAATCGGAGAAGTATCGAGTTCAACCTTTCTAAACCCAATTCGCTTGCTATGAGTCTCCAGTAACTCACCTGAGGCATCAAGGAGATCAACTTCCACATAATAGAGAGGTTGATCGCCACGACCACGTGGATGCCAAATCTGTGCGCTTGGAGCCTTTATTACTTGGGTAATCTTTCCATCTAAAATATCAAGCGAACCAGCTTCAATTGCTGCGCCGCCATTGATTGGTATTAGTCGATAGCGTGCAGCGAGACCATCTAATTGACCCCGAAGCGGAATATCCAGTGAGAATTCTGGAGTGGAGTCTTCGACGTTAGGCGTAATGGCAACGTTGTCACAATAAGCTGTCTGCCAACTATGAATCTCAATGTTCTTCCAGATGCCAGAGGTAATTGTGATTGGACCCCAATCCCACCCATAGCTACAAGCCATTTTGCGCTGATAGTTGTATGGCATGTCATATGGACGCGGATACAGGCCGAGCGTTGCCACATGTTCTTCAGCATCCGTGAGCGGAGCCTTAAAACTCACTTCTAGTGCAAGATCGCCCACCTTAATCTCATCGCTCACATCGATTCGATATGAGCGATGCATATTCTTGGAATTTAGTCGTACTCGACCATTGATTGTGACTGTGGCAATGGTGTCTAGCCCATTAAAAATCAGATGCTTGTTGCCAGGCGTCAAATCCTTCTTAATAGTTGTAACGTACTTGCTATCTGTCTTCCAGAGCCAAAACTGGTCTTGTTCCTTGCCATTAATCGAGATGTCATCAATAAAGCCAGCAGCGATGAGATCTGTATGGACACAACCTGGAACGGTAGCGGGGAAGGAGGCTGGAATTGCCTTCTTAGTGAATTTCGTTGGGTCGTTTCGCCAAGCATTATGACCATCTTTTACCGGCGCAATATCCCAAGCATCAGGGCGAGGAGAAAGCGATAGTTGCCAATTACATGATAAGGCCTGTATTGAGTTTTTAGTCATCGCCCGAAGTCATCCTCTACTCGCTCGATATCGTCCTCACCAAAATAAGTACCGGTTTGAACCTCAACAAAGATAACTTCATCAGAGCCAATATTTGCAATGCGATGAAGCACTCCAATCTCAAAATCGACTGTAGAGCCAGCACTTAGAGTTTTATCTTCACCATCAATCGTTACTAGCGCAGTTCCCTGAACTATAAACCAGTGCTCGGCTCGTTTTTGATGGCGCTGATAGGAGAGTCGCTTGCCAGGGCCCACCCATATGCATTTGACTTTATGAGTAACTAATTCCTGAAGTACTTCATAACGACCCCAAGGACGTTCTGACTTTTCGAGTTCCATGATTTTTCCTAACCTAAAATAGCAAGCGCAGCACCGAGCACGCCTGCATCTCGTTCAAGCTCAGCCTTTTTGAGCTCGATATTACGAAGGAAGCTGATCGCCTTTGATTCTTCCTTGATGTGTTTTTGAAGCGGTTTCCAAAAAATGTCGCCGGATTGAATTACCCCGCCACCGATAACGACATGGTTGATGTCGAGAGTTCCACAGAAATTCACAATTCCAATAGCGAGAGCACGAGTACCTTGATCAATCGACGCTAAGGCCGCCGAATCTCCGAGGTTCGCTGATGCTGCGAGCTCAATAAATGAATCTGAATTTGATTTCCAGCCAAGTTCTTTTGCGATTGCAACCATTTGAGGACCGCTCGAGTAAGCCTCTAAGCAGCCGCTCCGACCACAAACACATTGTCGGCCTTCGAAATTAATCGAATGATGCCCAATAAAGCAAGAATTCCCAGATTCACCAGGGAATATTTTTCCATCGAGTACTAACCCTCCACCGATTCCGGTTGATACGACCATTCCCAACATATTTGCTAAACCACGACCTGCACCTAGTCTATGTTCGGCGTGCGCAAGAGCCAGCGCATCCCCATGGAGTACAACTTTATGATCTGGCGCCAATTCATTAGCCAGGGCAACAATTGGAAAATCTCGCCAGATTGAAATATTTACTGGGCTAATTGTTCCTGCCTTGATATCTAAAGGACCAGCAGAACCTATGCCAGTTCCAAGAAACTCTCCCTTGGCATTCTTTAAGTAGCGCTCACCTACTTCAGCAATACGATTCCAAAGCGCATTCGAGTCAGGAGCACTGGTTGAAATTTCCTCTTTCTCAAGGACCAAAAATTCGCTAGAAATTCGGGCAATCGCTACTTTGGTTGCACCTACGTCGATACCAAGGGCATAGCTGCTCATGATTCTTTCCTCTGAGTTTCCTCGTTATTTCGCATTTCAACCTTCATGATCTCAGTCCGATAGCTCTTATCTATTGGATTTTCAAAGCGTCGAAGAAGCAGTTCGGCAGAGAGGCGTCCTAGTCGTTTTGGATCGTGATCCAATGTGTCAATATTCAATAAATTAGCTGAAGGGAAGAGATCGAAACTCACGACTTTCACTTTGTTTCTAACAACACTAGATATTTGGCCCACGCCCATGGCAATTAAGTCATTTGTGGCGATAATTCCATCGATTTCTGGATGCTCAGTTAGCAGATTTCGTGCTGCGACAGCTGCTTCGTCAGAGGTGTGAATGTTAGTAACTATAAAATAATCCTTCGGTGAAAGTTTTCTACTTAGAGTTGCCTGTTTAAAAGCTTCGATACGCTCGGACGCGGTCCAGATACTGGTGGTATCAGCGATAATTGCAATTTTCTTACAATCTAGAGCCAAGAGATGATCAAGACAAGATTGGATGCCACCGCGGTTATCGACAGTTACCGAGTCAGCATCAAGGTAAGGTGCGGGGCGATCGGCAAATACAAAGGAAAATCCTCTTTTGCGCTCTTGGTGAAGGTGGCTGTAATCCTCTCCCGAAGGAACAATTATCAAACCCCTCACTCTTCTTTCTAAAAGAGATTCAATGAGATTCAACTCTCTCTCACCGTCGTCTCGAGCTGTTGCGATAATTAAGTCAAGGCCTTCTTGAGCCAATCGTTCTTCAGCTCCAGCAGCAAGCCCAGCATAAAATGGGTTGGCCAAATCAGAGATGATCATGCCGATAAGATTAGAGAGAGAACCAACTCGGAGCTCTCTTGCAATCCGATTAGAGCGATAGCCCAAAAGAGTTGCAGCCTTCTTCACGCGATCTGCCGTAGCACTGGAAACTTGGTGCGATCCATTCATGACACGGGATGCAGTCTTTATGCTAACTCCAGATATGGCTGCTACATCCGCAAGCGTTGGATGTGCAAGCGGATCGGCCGCCAAGCCCAAGTCCTTGGATTCTTTCATTGTAGTCACACTATCACTCGCTCAATCCGGAAGGCTATGTCCCCAATAAATTTCGGTGCTGTTATTGAAACCTTCTTTTCGGTGCTTTGAACGTTTTGGGAGGTCAGTTGAGTGCCTGTAAATGTATTGATGAAAGTTACTTTATATTTTCCATCTAGCTCAACAGGAATGGTTATTCGTCCACCCTTTGAGACAGGATCAGGAAACTTCTTCTGTATCTGCTTCTTGGTCTTTAGTGCGATGATTGCAGCATCTAGTAGCTGCTGTGTCTTTGCTGAGCGATCGAAATTGTTATGACGAATCCAGCCAAGGATAGTATTCGCAGATGAGAGAGTAAGTGTGGAAGTCATAGGAAGCCCCTGGGTCCTACTAGGCTTCATCGAAGGTAGATTTAAACCTGCCACCAATTTCGAGAGCCCTTTGGTATGTCCCCACAACTCAAGTGGATCAATGTAAATGTCCCACCACCAGTATGAAGCGGGACCTGCGAAGCCAACAAAGACGGCGGCCCATTGCGAATTATGCAAGTGAAGGCCAGTTGGATCTGTGAATGGATCCTCCGTTACGGTCCCTGATCCCATCTCGCCGACAAGTATGGGCTTATTGGGGAATGCGGCTCTAAGGACTTCAGCTTGAACGCCGAGAGATTTTATTGGGTCAGATGCATCATAAACGTGCGTAACAATGTAATCGAGGTTATCCCAGTTTTGGATGCTGGCTGCAGAAGACCAGGAACTAGTGCGGAGAGTGCGGTATGGGTCTGTTGCATCGAGAATGGCAGAAGACTTTGCAATCCAAGAAATTAAATCCTTCTCTGATATTGGTGTGAAGTTCACTTCATTCCACCATTCCCAGGTAAATAACGATGGGTAGGAAGCGTATCTCGCAACTAGGTAGTTCAATCTACGTTCCCAAAATCTCCAAGCCACCGAGTTCGTTGCAAACTCAGCGGCATTTGAAATTGGACCACCATTTGTAACGTTATACGGATTCGAGTACCACTCAGGATTCACAGATGAACTAAATGCCCCGTGGTTAATCAATACAAGGTTGATTCCGATGTTGTACTTGGCAGCAATAATGAAAATTTGATCCAAAATCCAAGCTCTATCTAGCCGCTTTGAATAGTCTCCAAGCCCAGTATCAGTCCATTCGATTCCGAGTGACCATGAAGCCATCCAGACTCGCGCAACATTTACGCCAGCCTTCGAAGCTTGCGAGAACCATTGGTTGTATTTCTCTATCTCTTCAAATCGATTTGCCCAAGCGATATTGTATGCAATCGGCACGAAAGGACTATTACCTCGCACAAAGGTGTTTCCCTTCGTAGTCACCTTCTCCAAAGTGACATAGTCTGTAGTCACCTCAAGAGTAGAGACCGGAATTGATTGACCTTTAATTACTGCGGAAAAAACGAGGCTGTACTTTCCCGCTTTTGTACTTGCGAATGCAATTCTCCAGTAAGGCTCACCGACCTTAACTGCACTGCGCTGGTTATTGATATTTGTAATTTTGTACTCTTGATACCAGAATCCTTTTGCGACAATCGTGGTGTTATCAGGTTGGGTTATCGTTGCTGAAATATCTGCTAAATCGCGGTCAAAAGGATTCTCAACTGTTGGCAGCCCCCTGATTCCAAGTACTACTGGGAGAGTCGGATCACCTTTCGAGATTAATTCAGCCGAGGATTCGGCATGAGCCATGGGAAAAGCAGAGAACAATGGCGCGACAAGGAAAGTCACAACAAGGAGAATAAGTGTTTTCCGCATTGATCAACTCTTACTTCAATCCGGATAGTGCGATTCCACGGATAAAGTGCTTTTGGGTCGCAAAGTAGAGCGCAATAGTTGGAATGCTGGTGATAAGCGATGCCGCCATAATTACGCCTTGAGTTCCAATATTGCCAGCTCCTGCATTTCTTAGATTTGCAAGCGCCACCGGCAATGTTGCCATGTCTTGGCTAGTGGTAATAATGAGAGGCCAAAGGAAGTTGTTCCATTCCCCGATCGCGGTAAAAATCATCATCGCTATTAAAGCTGGTTTCAAGAGCGGAAGAATGATTCTGAAATAAATGGTGAATTCATTGGCACCGTCTATTCGCGCCGCCTCAACGAGCTCATCAGGAATTGAAGTGAGGTACTGAGTGAGAAAAAAGACGATGAAAGCTTTGGGCAGCGCTGGGACAATGTAAGCCCAGAATGTATTTAGCCAACCAAATGAATCCATAAGCAAGAAGCCCGGGATGAGTCCAACCTGCCAAGGAATCATCATGGATCCGATAATGATCAAGTAGATCGCCTTTTTTCCTTTAAAACGGTGCTTGCTAACGACATAAGCGGCAAGCGATCCAATAAAGAGTGTGAGAACGGTAATCGAGATGTTGACTAAGAAGCTATTGAACATGAAGCGAAAGAATCCAAATTTAAGGTCCGGGTACCTCTGGAAGAGGCCCTGCATTACATCTTGCTGGTAATTGGTTGGATCAAAATTACGATCGTAGTAATTTCCCAAAATCCAGTTCTTAGGCCAAAGAGTAGGTGGTACAACTTGTAGCTCTTTTACCGATTTGAATGATGAAGTTATCATCCAGTAGTAGGGAGCGACCATCACTAATGTAAGTAGATAAATTGGCACACGTCGGAACTTAGCCATTCGAGTCTTCTTCTCAAATGGATTACTAAAGGAACCGCTCCGCTCCATGAGTGCTTCATTCTTTCGTTGCTGAGACTTAGATAAGACTTCACTCATTTGAGATCCTCCAGCGAGCGAGTAATTCGTAGATTAATCATGCTGACCAGGAAGATGATTCCGAAAAGAATCCAGGCAATCGCAGAGGCGTAACCAAGCCTAAATTTATTAAATCCAGAATCATACAAATACGGGACAATCATCAGGGCCATATCGCGAAGACCGCCAATTGAACCGACGCTTGTTGGAAATAGGAGATATACGCCTTCAAAGATCTGAAAAGCTCCAATGATTCCAGTGATACCGACATAAACCATTACTGGACGGAGAAGTGGGAGGGTGATGTAGCGGAAGCGTTCACGAGGACCTGCTCCATCAATAACCGCAGCTTCGTAGTACATGGCCGGAATTGAATTGAGCCCTGCTAGAAAAAGAATCATTCCAAACCCAGCTCCGCCCCAGATAGACATAAAGACCAATATCGGAATGGCCATCCAGGTGGTGGCTAACCATTCAATCGGGGCAACACCGAATACTTGAAGGAGGGCGTTGAGCAGGCCAACTCCATCTCCTCTGAAGACCCAGCCCCAAACTAAAACCACAGCGATTCCGGAAGTCACCGATGGAAGGAAGAATATAACTCGTAGAACGCGATTAGCCCTTGAGTCCTCTTGCAATGCGAGAGCTAGCGCAAGCGAGGCAATCATGCCGAGGATTACCGCACCGATTACATAGAGAACTGTATTTGAAAGGGCTTTGTGAAACCGGTCATCATGCAAAATCAAAGTGGTGTAATTTCCAAATCCAACACTTCCACATGGAGCTTGATCGGGGTTACAAATTGCGTTGTATCGCATAAACGACAGACGCAGACTGGCAAGTACTGGATAAACACTAAAGACTAAAAATAGAAGCGCGAAAGGGGAGAGCATTAAATAAGTCGAGATACCAGTTTCACTGAATCGACGAAAACCCTTCTTGCCTATAGCAGGGTGTGTGTCTGTGGTTTTCTCTAACATCTAATCTCCTCTCCTCATCCAAAATTCTTAATGACTAACTAAGTGACAGTGGATGGAGGAGAACCTCCATCCACTGTCGTCCCTAGGTTTCGCTCTTAGAGCTTGGACTTCATAACAGCTGCTGCCTCATCGAGCGCAGCTTGTGCTGTCGATGATCCAAATAGGAAGTTCTGAAGCGCGGTAGTTACACCTGCCTGTGAATCTTCCCATCCGTTGCAGTTAGGAGGTCCCTGAGCATCTGCAAGTTGGCTCTTGATTGTCTTCAATACTGATGCAGGATACGCATCAATAGTGTCAGCGTTGCTGATGACTGGAGACAAGAAGATTGCATTTTGAGCAGCTCCAACAAGGTTCATCTGACGTACAACGCTACGGTCATAAAGTGTCTTGATGAACTTAGCAGCAAGCTTCTGCTGTGCTGGTGATGCGTAACCCATTACTGAGATACCGCGGCCACCAATGAATGCAACGCTCTTTGATCCTGGAGATGCAGGTACTGGAGCTACGTTCCAATCTTTGTAGTCCTTGTAATAGGTGTAGTAGCTACTTGCCTGGAAGTTTCCAGAGAAGCCGATGCCGTAGCCACCCTTCTTGATGTTGTCGTTCATGCTCCAATCAGCTACACCAGGCTTTGGTGCGCCGAAATCAGAGTAGAGCTTCTTGTACTGGGTAAGTGCGGCAACGCCCTTTGCATTGTTAATTGTGACCTTGCAAGTAGCGTCATAGAGAGATCCACCCATTGAGTACAACCATGAGAAGAAGCCGAGCCAATCAGCATTTCCCCACTCGTTGTAGACAGGAGTTGTGACACCTTCGGTTGTCTTCAACTTCGCAGCTGCTGCATTGAATTCTGCGACAGTCTTTGGTGCTGCTGTGATTCCAGCCTTCGCGAGTGTGTTCTTGTCATAGAACATCATCATCAATGTGAGGTCGAACGGAACTGCATAGACCTTGGTTGACTTATATCCAACGAGTGCCTTGTAGATCTGTGATGGGACCTTTGGCTGTACATAGCTCGCAACACCTAGTGCACGAAGATCTGCCAGAGCACCCTTGTTACCAGCTGAGATACCCCATGAGAGTCCGCCTGTGAAGACATCTGGACCCTTCTTGGCTGCTGCTGCGGCCAAGACTTTGGCATAGCCATCGCCCCAAGAGATTGCCTGGACATTGACTTTGACACCAGGGTTGGCATCTTCAAATGCCTTACCCGCTGCCTTCATTACAGCTGCATCAGCATCGCCGCCGGTCGCCCAGACGGTCAATGTTTGCTTTGCAGCATTTGCTGGCGCACTCAACGAGACGCCGGCGATCATGGAAATAGCTACCGCTATTGCTCCTAAACGCTTCACGCATAACTCCTTCTTTGAAACGCGAGCGGACTTCGCTGCGCATTGCTGGTAGATTTCTCTAAAATGACAGCGTTGTCAAGATTCTTAAGGAGCACGTTTTAATAACGTTTCGAAAGTCTTTCGAGACATAAACTTGTCCAATAAGACAATGAGCGCTGCCAGCTAATCTTTCAAAGAACCTCGAGAGAAATTACAGGTCGGCTTACTTGACGGTCGAGTCAAGTGTGATTTGTTCGTTGCCGGTAACGCTGAAGGTGAGATGGAGACCATCGCCGGCTTTTGTCGGACAAACAATCGCCCATTTGAATGCGATAGATTTTCCAGGCTCGATGATTGTCTCCATAGGCAAACCCACGACTCCGGACGCCTCTTCAAAGACATCGAAACATGATTGCGATGCATCTCCATCGAAAGCGCTCTGAATGAGCGCAAAAGAGGCGATATCAGCCGCTTTTGCGCCAGTATTGCTCACGGTGATGTCCATGATTAGTGGTCTGCCTTCTACTCCTAACGCGGCGGGATCCTTTGCAGCAAAAGCTGCTGGATCGCTGACATTGAGGATGAGCCCATCGCTTAGAGTAATATCGCTTCCAAAGCCACCGGTAACTTCATCGAGAGTCTCTTCGTTGGCCTGCTCTGCCAACGCAACATCTGATGTCGTATCCCCGTCCATCGGCACGCGTGGGCCAGCGGTGAAATATGCAATCGATACGACCGTAGCCAGGGCCAGTGGTGTCACAATTTGCCAACGTTTCATTTCAACTCCTCTTTCGTTACGCGGAGATTTCCATTTTGTTCCATCGTTGTCAAGCCCTATAAATCCCTAATTAAGCTCTACTTTCGAGCATGAGCTCTAGAAGCGCTCGGTCAATATTGAGCCCTTCGAAGTTTTCATAGACCGTTCCCGGGCGTCCATGATTGGCGATTCCAAAGTTGCCATCGAACTCCCAGAGTGAATATCCCCAACGTGATTCGCGATAGATATCAAAGAGGTCCTTAAACCAGGCAAGGGCAACATCGTTATTTGTGTAGCGATAGCAGCCAAATTCACCGATATGAACCGGTCGCCCCATCTCCTGAACTTCTCTCCATGGCGCATAGAAATCCCATAGGGATTGACGGTTCCAAAAGGTGCCTTCGTACTCGCATGGGTATGTAGGAACCGGCATTCCTTTGCTGCCATCCCACCATTCAGCTTTGTAGTGACTTACCAACATCGGTTGATAGCCACGTCCGCTATGCACAACATTGAGATCTGCAAGTTCAGGCATTGCGAGGTGACCACCAGCAAGTCCATTGATAACAACCGTTCTCTCTGGATCAATTGCCCGGATTGCTGATGTCACTGAGCGAATAACCTTTTGATGAATATCTCGCGTAAAGCCACGTTGGCCCTCGGCAGGTGGTTCATTGACTAAATCGAAGCTCATTAAATCTAGATATTGGCCCCGATACCTCTCTGCCACAACCTCCCAAAGGCGATGAAAGGTTTGTTGCGGTAGTTCATCTGCCCAGAGATTGGTGCTTTCGAGTTCCCATCCGTTGATGCAATAGCCGGGCGCACGGTGGAGGTTAAGACTGATATGAATCCCGCGAGAAATCGATTCGTGAACATATGAATCGAGAGTCTTGAGGAAACTCTCGCGTACTTCGCCATGCAAGTCATCTATCCAAAATCGATAATCTGTTGGAAGCCTTAAGAATTTAAAGTCATATTTCGCCATAAAGTCGAGCATTCGCGTATCAGCTGGCAGAGTTTCTGGCATATGCCCTTTTGAATATGCCCATTGAGCATTAAACCCATAGCCAAGATTTTCCTTATTTGTAATCATGCCGCTCCACCTTTAGACAATAGTCGTTCCAACCAGCGCGCCTGCACCAGTTGGTGTTCAATACTGCCACCTTCATGAGTATTGAATTCATATACTTTCATCTCCGCTCTTCCTGCATAATGATTTTTCATGGCGAAGATAGTGTCGGGTGGGCAAATTGGATCGTGCAGTCCCACTGAAATTAGAGCAGGGCAGTTGGCCCTCGTGACCAAATTCATGCAATCAAAGTAAGAGAGTGTGTTAAATACCAAATCAATTTCATTGCGGTGAATTCGGCAATACAAAGTAATTTCGTGGTACGGATAGGTATCAACCATCTCCGTAGCACGACGATAGTTACATAGAAATGGCACATCAGGTATAGCAGCAAAAACCCCATTGGCGAGTGAGGCTGCTGCCAAAGCAATGCCACCACCTTGACTTCCGCCGGCCACAATGACCCGATCTGGATCAACGCCGGGCAATTGTTTGGCGGCTTCTACAAAGGCCACGGCGTCAACGAAGACCCTTCGGTAGTAATAATCATTCTTATCGTTAATTCCAGAAGTCAGAAATCCTGGGGTTTGTGGGCCGCGAGGGTAATTACCATCAGGCGTATCACTTAATCGGAATCCACCACCTTGGCCACGAGTATCCATAACCAACACCCGATATCCAACTGTGACCCAGAAGAGCCATTCATGCGGAAGCCCTCGTCCGCCACCATACCCGTCGTACATGACTATGCATGGTGTCGTGCCCCCAATGGAAAGAGGTTGAAGGAACCATCCTTTGATGGGATCAGAATTAAATCCAGCCACCGTAACGTCCGAGACGCTAACTAGTGCCAGCGGAGTTGAGTGAGGCAAAATTGTTACATCTGGTCTCTTGGGTAAAAACTCATCAAGAGTTCGATCCCAAAATTCATCGAAATCAGATTGGCGAGTCAGTGGAACCGCCAACGTCTCTAATTGCTCCAACGATAATCCAACTAGCATGAGATTTCCTTCCCCATTGATTTAAGAACTTTCCGGAATAAATGTTTGTGCGTCGTAGAGCCTGCGATACAACCCTCGTTGTTCGACTAATTCCGCATGCGTCCCTGATTCAACAATTCGCCCTTCGTCAAGCACCAAAATCACATCTGCTTCTTTAACCGTTGAAAGCCGATGAGCCACAACGAATGAAGTTCGCTCACTCATCAGCTTAGACAAAGCATTCTGAATTAATCTCTCTGATTCTGAGTCGAGCGCCGCAGTTGCTTCATCTAGAATTAAGATTCTTGGGTTCCGGATTAAGGCACGAGCAATAGCTATCCGCTGCCGTTGGCCTCCGCTCAACCGGGCGCCCCGTTCGCCGACAATCGTCTGTACGCCATCACTGAATTGAGACACAAATCCCCAGGCGTTCGCATCTTTGAGGGACTTTTCAATATCCGAGAGTTTTACATCGCCAAGACCGTATGCAATATTTTCAGCAATTGTCCCCTCAAAGAGAACCGATTCCTGTGGAACAACCGAGATGAAATTTCGAACTGTACGAAGATCAAGACTCTGGGAATTCTTTCCATCGATTTTTATCGTTCCCGTGGTGGGCCTCAGAAGGCCAATCACTAAATTAATCAGAGTCGATTTACCGGAACCCGAGGGTCCGACAAGTGCAACCATCATGCCAGGCTTAGCCTTGAAGTTTATTTCAGAAAGCGACGGCTTATGGTTGGTTGGATAAGTGAATGAAACAGAGTCAAATTCAATTTCACCTTCGACACTCTCAACAGCAACTTTTCCTTGATTGATCTCGAGGTCGGGTGATTCGAGAATATCTCCCAGAGAAGTAATAGATGCAAACCCTTTAGAAATTGCTGGCGCCAAGCTGGCCAGTAAAATTATGGATCCAATTAATGCTCCAAAATTTGCCGTTAATAGAACAACATCCCCGGCTGAAATTCCAAACTTTCCCTGAAGTGCAAATATCGCCGAGAGAATTAAGCAGATTACGTTGGCAAGTTGGAAAGTGACCCATGCGGCAGCATTAAATTTTCCGTTGATTCGGTCGAGTCTAAGGCCAGCCTCACGAACAGAGGCAAACGAATCCTGCATACGCTGCACCGCGCGGCGTTCGAGTCCATGTGCGCGAGTGACTGGTAAAAGTATCGTCATCTCATTAACTTGAGAAGACATTCTTTCGATTTCACCTCTAAAACCCTCGTTGTACTCGTTGAGAGATTTACGTAACTTGATAATCGTAATTGATGCCAGAGGGGCCACTAAGATGAAAAATATTAGAAAGTTGGGAACTCGTATGGCAGTGACAATTAGTGCGCCCATAAGGCTATTTACGGCAGCGAGCCCACCATCTGAGATATGACGCATCATTTGTTCTATATTTTCTACATCACGTACCACTTTGGTCTGAAGTGCTCCGGCATTCGTTTTTTGGTAGAAGCCGATACTAAGCTGTTGCATACGTACAACTAAAGCCGATCTGAGTCGGTTTTCGATATCCCGAATCGAAATTGCAAGATACTTTACGTATAGGAGATTGGTTGGATAATTCTGTAAAACAACGAATACAAGAGCCAATCCATTAATAGCAAGATCTAGAATGCCTTTCTTCTGGACGACTATGTCAATAAGGTTGGCGGTAATTAATGGGATAAACCAAGCTGGAGAATGTTTGATGCTAAAAAATATTATGGCAAGAATGATGTTTTTACGCTGGTTGCCGAGCAAGAACAACAATGTCTTTATCGGACTCTCACCCCTAAAGTGATGTGCCAATTCGTTTTCTTCGAGATGCATGAGAATAAAGTACTCACGAATTGCATAGAAGAAATCATCTCTTTATAACAATTTTGATGTCCCGAGTCGTAATTTAGGACATCGAAGCGGTCGCCGTTGTAGTTCTTGGATTACTCTGTCGACATGGACTCACGGTTGATTTCAGCAGTAATTGGAATTCTCTTGGTCCTCATATACGCCCTCGGCTCAGGAGTGTGGGTCTCTTCCTCTCCAGGATGGTACGCATCGCTTAATCGACCACCGTGGCAACCACCTAGCTGGATCTTTGGCGTCATCTGGCCATATAACTTCACGATGTTGGCTGTTGCCTCTTATCAAGTATCAAAGTCCTTATCGCGATTCCAGAATGTAGCTTGGTTAATCTTTTTTGGATTGAGTGTTGCTGCAGCGCTTACATGGGCTTACCAATTTTACGTTCCGCACAACTTCGCTCTAGCGACAATTGCTCTTGTTTCCGCAGCGCTATTAACTCTTCCGGTTCTCTATCTGACTTTTAAAGCTTCAGCGCTCATGGGACTCCTTCTTGCGCCGTATCAAATCTGGGTTGCGGTTGCAGCGAGCTTGGCTTGGGGTTACTTAACTAGAAATTAGAGCAATTACGTGATTTAGGTTCGGAGAATTTTCTCCATCGGACGTCCCTTTGCAAGCTCATCAACCAACTTATCCATATAGCGAATATTCTTCATCAACGGATCTTCGATTTCGACAATCTTTACACCACAAATAGAGCCAGTAATCAGTTTTGCATTTGGATGAATCTTCGCGGCCTTAAAGAAATCTTTGAAGGTAGTCTGCTTCTTTAGGTGGCTCTTTAAGGTCTTTGAGTCAAAACCTGTAAGCCATGTAATTACTTTAATCAATTCGGCCTCTGTGCGATCCTTGCGCTCAACCTTGTTCACATAGTGAACATAGACATCAGCAACAGGCATGTCGAATATTTTGTGAATCATTTTGCCTTACGTCTTCTGTAGCTGAACACTGTGACAGAGATAATCAGAATTAGTCCTAGCCCTTGTAGTCCTGGCGAATCATCAGATTCACCAGCGATTATGGCAACAATTCCGAGACCAATTAGAGGCAGCGCCATCAACTTTCGCATAGCTTGATGTTATCTATCTAATTAGGAAAATAGAAGAGTCGCCCTATAAGCCGGACACATTCCATTTACGCTTGAAAATCGGCACTTGCCCTCACTTTTGCCGTCAAACAAATACAAACTTAAACG
>JACCDW010494896.1_pt1 | contig 28410 bp, 26 predicted proteins | sample 7449781 | NCBI WGS metagenome assembly JACCDW01 (sample SAMN15323449, study PRJNA562643) | freshwater metagenome | isolation source: river surface water | place: USA:Blue River Watershed | collected 2017-08-18
AAGGAGACATCATGGCAACTGCCCAGGCTTCGGCTGGCATCACTGCCGAAGAGCGGAAAGTCATTTTCGCATCTTCGCTCGGTACCGTTTTCGAGTGGTACGACTTCTATCTGTACGGCTCGCTGGCTGCGATCATCGCGAAGCAGTTCTTCGCCGGCACTGACCCGAACACCGGCTTCATCTTCGCACTGCTGGCGTTTGCTGCAGGCTTCCTGGTGCGTCCGTTCGGTGCGCTCGTGTTCGGCCGCCTCGGCGACATGGTGGGCCGCAAGTACACCTTCCTGGTCACCATCCTGATCATGGGCCTGTCGACCTTCATCGTCGGCCTGCTGCCCAACTATGCAAGCATCGGCATCTCGGCGCCGATCATCCTGATCTCGCTGCGTATCCTGCAGGGCCTCGCGCTCGGCGGCGAATACGGCGGTGCTGCCACTTACGTGGCCGAACATGCACCGGACGGCAAGCGCGGCGCGTTCACCGCATGGATCCAGACCACCGCGACCCTGGGCCTGTTCCTGTCGCTGATGGTCATCCTGGCCACCCGTACCGCGATCGGCGAAGAAGCTTTTGCTGACTGGGGCTGGCGCGTGCCTTTCCTGGTGTCGGTCTTCCTGCTCGGTATCTCGGTCTGGATCCGCCTGTCGATGAATGAATCGCCGGCCTTCCAGAAGATGAAGGAAGAAGGCAAGGTGTCGAAGGCCCCGCTGTCGGAAGCCTTCGGGCAGTGGAAGAACCTGAAGGTCGTGATCCTGGCCCTCGTCGGCCTGACCGCCGGCCAGGCCGTGGTCTGGTACACCGGCCAGTTCTATGCACTGTTCTTCCTGACGCAGACGCTGAAGGTTGATGGCGCCACCGCCAACATCCTGATCGCTGCCTCGCTGCTGATCGGCACGCCCTTCTTCATCGTGTTCGGCGCGTTGTCCGACAAGATCGGCCGCAAGAACATCATCATGGCGGGCTGCGTGATCGCTGCGGCGACCTTCTTCCCGATCTTCAAGGGCCTGACCCACTACGCGAATCCGGCGCTCGAAAAGGCCCAGGCTTCGGCTCCGGTGACCGTGATTGCCGACCCGGCAGAGTGCCAGTTCCAGTTCAACCCGACCGGCACCAAGAAGTTCACCTCGTCGTGCGACATCGCGAAAGCGAAACTGGCGGCGGCTTCGGTCAACTACCAGAACGTCGCCGCACCGGCAGGCACGCCGGCCGTCATCAAGATCGGCGACAAGGAACTGGCTTCGTACAGCTCCGCTGGCCTGTCGAAGGAAGACGCAACCGCGAAGGACAAGGAGTTCACCGACGCGCTGAAGGAAATGATCAAGGAAGCCGGCTATCCGGCCAAGGCTGATCCTTCGCAGATCAACAAGCCGATGGTCCTGCTGCTGCTGTTCATCCTGGTGCTCTACGTGACCATGGTCTACGGCCCGATCGCGGCGATGCTGGTCGAGATGTTCCCGACCCGTATCCGCTACACCTCGATGTCGCTGCCCTACCACATCGGTAACGGCTGGTTCGGTGGCCTGCTGCCGACGACCTCGTTCGCGCTGGTCGCGTTCAAGGGCGACATCTACTACGGCCTGTGGTACCCGATCGTGATCGCCCTGATCACCGCCGTGGTCGGTATCCTGTTCGTGAAGGAAACCAAGGACAACGACATCAACGCTCACTGAGCGCTGCTGCCGGACCCCGCGTCCTGACCCGAAACCGCCGGCCCTGCCGGCGGTTTTTTTTCGCCCGTCTTCCGGCGACGGCAGCTGCCTTGACCGCCGCCCCGCCCGCTGCGCTATGCCAGCCACTGCGTTCATGCGCTACTAAGGCCACCCACCCGCGCGCAGCCGTCGCGAACGGGTGCGCCTGCGCCAACCCACCTCCAATGCAGGACCGCTCATCAGATCTGTTGCCCGGTCGCGACAAGACTGCTCAGTCGCCTGCGTCCACGCCCCGAAATTTCGATCAACAGCGCGAATTCCCCTTTTGAATGGGAACCATTTTGGGTAGAGTCTGAAATTAAGAAAGTTAAACTTTTAATAATTAAAATTTGCTCAGAGAAACTCGACGCCAACAGGCCGGGGAGGAGGCAACATGGACATCGAATGGCTGGAAGACTTCCTGGTGCTATCGGACCTGTCCAGCTTCACACGGGCAGCGCAAGCGAGGAATGTCACGCAATCCGCATTCAGCCGCCGCATCCGGTCCCTGGAAGAATGGATAGGCATCCCGCTGGTGGACCGCGACACCGTGCCGCCGCGGCTGACGATGGCAGGCCACCTGTTTCGCGACGCGGCGCGCGAGATGGTCAGGCAATTGCATGACACACGGGTCGCGCTTGGCCATCGGAGCAAAGCCTTTTCCGGCATCAAGCTCTTCGTCGCCTACTCGCTGACCCAGCATTTGCTGCCGCAATGGATCGATCACATCAACCACCACATCAGCGGCCTCAAGTTCGAGGTGCTGGCCGGCGAAACCTATGACGGCCTCGTCGCCCTGTCCGGCGGACGCTGCGACCTGCTGATGGTCTATCACACCCCGGTGTTGCCGATTGCGGTGGATGAGCGGGCCACGCCATCCATCGTCCTCGGCACCGACCGCGTGGTCCCGGTGTGCAAGGCCAACGAGGATGGCGAGGCGATCTACCTGCTGTCCGAAGCCAGGATGCGCAACCTGCCGATGCTGTCCTACCCGCCCGAGACCTTCTTCGGCCGCCTGTGCAACAGCCTGATCCGCTTCCGCCCCAGCGACCCGTACTTCAACGTCGTCGCACAAAGCCCGCACCCGCGCATCCTGCAATCGCTGGCCTGTGTCGGCCTCGGCATCGCATGGCTGCCCGAACGCATGGTGCGCGAAGACCTCGACGCGCGCCGGCTCGCGCTGGCCGGCGATAGCGAATGGAGCACTTCCGTCGAAATCCGCCTGTATGCGTCGCAGGAGCGATCGCGCCTGCTGCAGGCCGGGTTGTGGGAAACCATCAAGGAAGCACAGGAACTTCGCACTGCATTCAGCGCATGAAGGTCTGCCTGAAAGTGATGGGTGAACGACTGCTGGCCCGGGTGGCTGCCGAGATCGCCTGCACCGACTCTGCCTTCCCGCGCCAGTTCGGTGCCCACCTGCCCCTGCAGTGGAAGATCGAACAGCTGCCACCCCCGGTGGCTTCCAGTTGTCTCGACAGTTCGACATCGCAAACCAACGTCGTGCTGCTGGAAGCGCATGACGCCGCATTCGTCGATGCGCTCTGGTCAATTGCCAGTCGCGACTATGATGCGATCGCTCGCGAGCCGCGCCAACACGGCAAGTGCGACCGCCAGGCTACGGCACCGGTCATCCTCGTATTCGACCGCGAACTGCCGACTGCGCAATTGATGGAGATGCCCGCGATCGTCACCGACTGGGTCATCGGCCTCGATGCAGTGCATGAACTCGCGCGCCGCGTGTTCCTTGCTCTCAAGCGCCGACAGCATCTGGTCACTGCGTCACAGGACGCACGACCGACCTTGAGGCTGGAGTCGCGCCGCTTGTGCCACGGTGAACAGTCCATCCTGCTGACGCCGTCCGAAGTTGCGGTGGCTGAACTGTTCCTTGCGCGCTTCGGCAGCGTGATTCCGCTCGACGAGATACAGCTGCTGTTCAAGCTGGCCGGCCGCTCCGTCGAAGGCAGCAATGTGCGCGTGACCATGTTCCAGCTCCGCTTCAAGATCGAGGCGCTGACGCGCTGCCACTACACGCTGACCAGCGCCTATGGGCAGGGCTATGTACTCAGGCAGGGCAAGGCAGCCGACACCCACGGCACCTCGGCCGCATGGGCAGCAAACTAGCCGGGCGGGCTGCCTCGCCGTTTTTTGCCTCACGCTGTTATCGGACGCAATTTTTCTACGCAGTTTTTCTACGCAGTTTTTCTACGCAGTTTTTCTACGCAGTTTTTCTGCGCAGTTTTTCTGCGCAGTTGTTAGATGTCAGGGCTCGGCGGCCGGGCCCGTGCGGTCGCGATTGACGTTCTCATTCGACGGTCGCGGCGCGACCCAGCCGGCGCTGTTCCAGGCCAGTTGCGCGAGCCTGTCCATGATCTGGCCATCGCGCAACCGCGCCACCCACCAGTCCAGTGCTGCGCCGCGCTCACCGGTGCGCCATGCAATGCAGAAGTTTTCGGGCAGCCGGGTCTCCTCGACCTGCTTTTCAATCAGCCTTCCTGCGTCGATGGCAGGTTTCACCCACGCCGCCGGCAGGTAGCCTGCGCCCAGTCCCGCCAGCTGGAAGTTGAACTTGTCGACCATGGCCTGCACGGTCAGCGTGTCCTGTCCCATCAGCAGGCCCACCGTACGCGGCGGCAAGCGGCGCGCGGAGTCCGACACCGACACCATGCGCTGCGCGATCAGGTCTTCCTTGCGCAATGGACGATCGAGCGCGGCCAGCGGATGCGAAGGTGCGACCACGAACACGAAGTCGAGTGAGCCCAGAGGCACGGTGCTGTAACCGCCGCCCGGCGGGCCTTCTCCGGCCGCACCAATGACGAGGTCAACGCGCCTGTCGAGCAAGGCTTCCCAGGTCCCCGACAAAGCTTCATAGGACAGCCGCAGTCGCGTGCTGTCGGTGGCGCGATAAAAGTCGCGGATGTCATCGGCCAGCAGCAGCGCCGGAAACAGCACATCGAGTCCGATCGAAAATTCGGCTTCCCAGCCACTCGCCACCCGCCGCAGCTTGTGCTCGAGATCGCGCGCCGCCAGCAGGAGGTGCCGCCCCTCATCCAGCAAGGTGCGGCCGGCCTCGGTCAGCGTCACGCGCGGACCCGCGCGCTCGAACAACTGGATGCCGAGGTCCTCCTCGAGCTTGGCGACGGCATAGGAAATCGTCGACGGCACCCGGAACAGCTCCTTGGCCGCGGCCGCAAACGAGCCACCGCGGTCGATCGCATCGACGACCTGCAGCGCATCCAGACTCAGTTTCAGCATGATGATGATGAATATTCGAAAATTTCGATGATAGATCGGGAAATTTTCCGCTTTTGTTTCCCGGCACAAACGTGGATACTGCATGCTCGACGAAATCCCGATAAAATAAGTCGGGTTTTTCAGGACCCGGCACAAGCCGAATTCGGCCCGAAAGGGCTCGAAATGGTTCGAAATTATTGCACGTCAGGAGCCACCATGATCGAAATTCGCAAGGCAGAAGACCGCGGCATCGCCAACTTCGGCTGGCTGGATTCGCGCCACAGCTTTTCTTTCGGCAGCTATTACGACCCGCGCCATACCGGCTTCGGCCCGTTGCTGGTCATCAACGATGACCGGGTACAGCCGGCGCGCGGCTTCGGCACGCACGGCCATCGCGACATGGAGATCATTTCCTATGTGCTCGAGGGCGAACTCGCGCACAAGGACAGCATGGGCAACGGCTCCGTGCTGCGCTACGGCGACGTGCAGCGCATGAGCGCCGGTACCGGCGTGATGCACAGCGAGTTCAACAATTCACCCAGCCAGCAGGTGCATTTCCTGCAGATCTGGATCGAGCCGTCGGTGAAAGGCATCGCGCCCGGCTATGAAGAGAAGCATTTCGACACCGCGTCCAAACGTGGCCGCCTGCGTCTGGTGGCGTCGCCGGACGGTGCCGAGGGCTCGGTGACGATCCACCAGGATGCGCGGATGTATGCATCGCTGCTCAATGGCGACGAGGCGGTCAGCCACACGCTGGCAGCGGGCCGCCGCGCGTATGTGCACCTGATCCGCGGCGCGCTCGAGGTCAATGGCACACGACTGCAGACGGGCGACGCCATCAAGCTCGAGGGCGAACCGAAAGTCGAGATCAGCAACGGCGAGGCAGCCGAGTTCCTGCTGTTCGACCTGCCCTGACGACAGACCCATGCAAGGTCAGCACAAGCGCAATACAAGCAACACAATCAGAACAAGCAATACAACCCGGCGATCACACCACCAAAGGAAAACATCATGACCACCATCCTCTATCTCAACAGCAGCGTACGCAGCACCGGCTCCGTATCGCGTCAGCTGAGCGGCGAATTCATCGAGAAGCTGAAGGCCGCCCACCCGGGCGCCAACGTCGTCACGCGCGACCTCGCCGCCAACCCGCTGCCGCACCTGTCGGAGTCCATGGTCGGCGCGTACTTCACGCCGCCCGAGCAGCGTACCGAAGAGCAGAAGCAGCTGATCAAGACCTCCGATGAAGTCGTGGCCGAACTGCTGGCCGCCGACATCGTGGTTGTCGGCGCGCCGATGTACAACTTCTCGGTCAGCTCGACGCTGAAGTCGTGGATTGATCATGTGGCCCGTGCCGGCGTCACCTTCAAGTACACCGAGACTGGCCCGGTCGGCCTCGTGCAGGGCAAGAAGTTCGTCATCTTCACCTCGCGCGCCGGCGTCTACAGCAGCGGCCCGGCACAGGCGATGGACTTCCAGGAAACCTACCTGCGCGGCGTGCTGGGCTTCCTCGGCATCACCGATGTCAGCTTCATCAGTGCCGAAGGCCTGGCCATGGGCGACGAGGCGGTCAACTCGGCGCTGGCCAACGGTCGCAGCGCCATGGACGCGCTGATTGCGGCATAATTCAGTCTGACCACCGGAATGCGGCGGGCGCGAGGCATCGCGACGCCGCATTCTCGTTTGCGCGGCAGTGCCGGCGCATACCCATTTGACAAAACGGCTCGCTACCCGCCCAGCCCCTGCCCTCACGCCTTTCCCATGTCGCACCCTGCTCCGTCCAACGCCACTCCGTCGCCGCTGCTGACGCATGCGGCCAGCTGCGCACTGCCCACGCCGTGGGCCACGTTCCAGCTGCACGCCTTCATCGAGGCAGCCACGGGCAAGGAGCATCTGGCACTGGTGCTGGGCGAGGTTGGCGACGGGCAGCCGGTACTGGCGCGCCTGCACTCCGAATGCCTGACCGGCGACACGCTGTTCAGCCAGCGCTGCGACTGCGGCGCGCAGCTCGAGAATGCCATCAAGCGTATCGCTCGCGAAGGACGCGGCATCCTGCTGTACCTGCGCCAGGAAGGCCGTGGCATCGGGCTGGTGAACAAGATCCGTGCGTATGGCCTGCAGGAGGCCGGCGCCGATACCGTTGAAGCCAACCACCAGCTCGGCTTCGATGCCGACCTGCGCGATTACGCGATCGTCGAGCCCATGCTGCGTCACTTCGGCATCAGTGCGTTGAAGCTGATGACGAACAATCCGCGCAAGATCGATGCGATGAAAAAGCTCGACATCGGCGCCGAGCGCGTCGCGCATATCACCACATCCACTGACCACAACGCGCACTACCTCGCGACCAAGGCCAGCAAGCTCGGCCATCTGCTCAATCACGCTCCCGCGCACGCCGACACGCCTGCGGACGACTGAGCCTGCGCTGGTCCCAGGGACAAGTCAGCGCTGGCGACATTTGTGGCGCCTCAATCGTTCCCACCCGATTTGCGCAAATCATCGCAAGCCTTGAGCAAGCTCAAATAACGGTCGGCAAGCTGCCGTAACCTGCACGCGAGGGACTTGCTGCAGTCTCCTCGAACTTGCCTAAATCCCCTTTTAGGTTTGCGCTCTCCCCCCGGGAGAGCTTTTTTTTGGGGCTGCGGCTGCCTCGAATGCGGGTCCGGCAAATGAAATTTTTTTGCGCCTTTCCTGCTGCAACGCAATCTCCACGCCCTGTTTTTCCCCCATTTCAGCCCGCCCGCAGCCGACTTTGCCCTCGGAGGCCAGCAGCTTTTGCGATGCACCATCATCCCGAGCGATCTCGGAAAAATTCCCTATTCGTAGTAGTGCATTACTACCCAAAGCGCGTTATCGCGGGAAATAATCGTTACGCTTTCAGTACCGTCCTGCGGATGCGACCGAAACCGGACAAAGATCCGGATCGTGCGCGCCCGCAGGGGGCAGGAAAAAATACCGAGAAAGCAGCACTGCACGCCGACCTGAACATCGCGGTGTCGCAGCCATGACCAGAAAAGCAGAGGAGACAAGGATGTCCACACCCCACCAGCCCAAGCGCCGGCAATTTTTCAAGATTGCTTCCGCCGGTTCCGCCGCTGCCGCCACGGGCGGCCTGCCGATGTTGTTCACGCCGAATGCGGCCCTTGCAGAAGAGGCGCTCGGCAGTGCCGCATTCAAGACCCTGGTCAAGATTGCGCGCGACATCTTTCCGCATGACCGCTTCGAGGACAAGCTGTATGAAAACGCCGTTGGCGTCTATGGCGAACAGGCCAAGTCCGATGCGGCGCTGAAGCAGCTGATCCTCGACGGCATCGCCAAGGCCGATGCGGATGCGCAGTCGCGTTTCGGCAAGGCCTACGCTAATGTCGCCGCCGAAGACGACCGCGTCCAGGTGCTGAAGGCAATGGCCGACGCCAAACACCCGTTCTTCCTGAAAATTCGCGGCGACCTCGTCGTCAGCCTCTACAACCAGCCGGCCGTCTGGGCCAAGCTCGGTTACCAGGGTCCGTCTGCGCAGCTCGGCGGTTACATCAACCGCGGCTTCAACGACCAGGACTGGATGGGCGAAGCGCCGAACGCATAAGCGATTCGCGACCCATCAAGAACAAGAATTCAGGAGACACACATGGCAAAGAAATTCGGCCTCAATGATGAGGTAGTGGTAATCGTCGGCTCTGGCGCAGGCGGCGGCACGCTGGGCAATGAGCTCGCACAAAAAGGTATTGACGTCGTGATTCTCGAGGCCGGCAAGCGCCACGAGATCCAGGACTTCGAAAACGATGAATGGCCCATGTTCAGCAAGATCTCATGGCTGGACAAGCGCACCACCTCCGGCACCTGGCGTGTGTCGAACGACTTCCCGAACCTGCCTGCATGGATCGTGAAGGCCGTCGGCGGTTCGACCGTGCACTGGGCCGGCGCATCGCTGCGCTTCCAGCCGCATGAATTCTCGGCACGCTCGGTGTATGGCGACATCAAGGGCGCCAACCTGCTCGACTGGCCGATCTCGTACGAAGAGCTCGAGCCCTACTACGCACGTGCCGAAAACAAGATGGGCACCACCGGCACCAACGGCATTCCTCGCCTGCCGGGCAACAACAACTACAAGGTGTTGGCTGCCGGCGCGAAGAAGATGGGCTACAAGGAATTCCACACCGGGAATATGTCGATCAACTCGAAGCCGCGCGATGGCCGCGGTGCCTGCCAGCAGATCGGCTTCTGCTTCCAGGGCTGCAAATCCGGCGCGAAGTGGTCCACGCTGTACACCGAGATCCCGAAGGGCGAGGCCACCGGCCACCTGGAAGTGCGCTCCGATGCACAGGCCCTGAAGATCGAGCATGACGCCAGCGGCAAGGCCACCGGCGTGCTGTATGCGGACTCGAAGGGCAACCGCTACTTCCAGAAGGCCAAGGTCGTCTGCGTGGCCGGCAACTCGATCGAATCGCCGCGCCTGCTGCTGAACTCGGCATCCAGCATGTTCCCGAACGGCCTCGCCAACTCGTCGGGCCAGGTCGGCAAGAACTACATGCGCCACATGACCGCATCGGTGTACGCGATCTTCGAAAACCCGGTGCACATGTTCCGCGGCACCACGATGGCCGGCATCGTCAAGGATGAATCGCGCCACGACCCGAGCCGCGGCTTCGCCGGCGGTTACGAGATGGAGACCCTGTCGCTGGGCGTGCCCTTCCTCGCTGCGTTCCTGAACCCGGGCGACTGGGGCCGTGATTTCTCGACCGCGATGGATGCGTACGACAACATGGCCGGCATGTGGCTGGTCGGCGAAGACATGCCGCAAGAGTCCAACCGCATTACGCTGCATGCGACCGAGAAGGACCAGTTCGGCCTGCCGATCCCGAACGTGCACTTCAGCGACCACCCGAACGACATCGCCATGCGCAACCACGGCTTCAAGCAGGGCGGCGCGCTGTACGAGTCGATCGGCGCCAAGCGTGTGATCAACACGCCGCCGTACCCGTCGACCCACAACCTCGGCACGAACCGCATGAGCGCCAACAAGCGCGACGGCGTCGTCAACAAGTGGGGCCAGACGCACGACATCAAGAACCTGTTCGTGTCCGATGGCTCGCAGTTCACCACCGGTGCGTCCGAGAACCCGACCCTGACCATCGTCGCGCTGGCGATCCGTCAGGCCGAGTTCATCGAGCGTGGCCTGCGTACCAAGGAGATCTGAGCATGACAACCGCATGGTCCAAAGCTTCCGTTCCGGCCATGCTGGCTGCCGCCCTCGTCATGGGGGCGGCAGTGTCGGCGCATGCCGAAACGGCCGGTGAGAAGCTGTACAAGCAGAACTGCGCGGCCTGCCACGCGGTGCAGAAGGATGCACCGATGGGCATGGGCCCGAACCTGTCCGGCGTGTTCGGCCGCGAGGCCGGCAAGCAGGAAGGCTTCCCGTATTCGAACGAGTTCAAGGCGGCACTCGCGGGCCAGCCCTGGACCGCGGAGCTGCTCGACAAATGGCTCGAGCAACCGCAGAACGTCGCCAAGGGCACCTACATGATGTACCAGCAAGCCGACGGTTCGGTGCGCAAGGAAATCATCGAGTACCTGAAGACGGTCAAGTAAGTCCATCGGCCACCTGCGATGCCAGTGCCGTCGTCGCATCCGTGCGAGACGGCACCATGCGTCGCAGCTGGCCGGCCAGTTCCGCGGTCAGCATCAGGGGCAGTACCAAGGTCCGTTCCGGGCACACTACCGAGGTCATCATTCCATGTGCGACATCTACACCAGCGCCGATCCCATCCACTACGAGCAGCGTACGCGCTCGATGCGCATCCACGGCGTCGTCACCAGCATACGGCTGGAGAACCTGTGCTGGGACATCCTGGCACGTATCGCCGCCAAGGACCAGATGACGACCAATCAACTGATCGGCAAACTGTATGACGAGATCGTCGAGCGCCGCGGCGGTGTCGACAACCTGTCTTCGTTCCTGCGCGTGTCCTGCATGCGCTACCTGTCCTATGTCGCCGAGCAGCAGGAGAAGGATCACCTGATGCTGAAGCAGCCGGCGTCGGCCGACACCGGCGACGGGGCCTGCGCTGTTGCGGAGGCGCCGGCGGACGAGAACGCCGTCATGACCGGCACGGGCCGCCCCGCCGCCAGCCTGCACCGACTTGAAGGCAAGCGTACGCGCCGGGCCTGACCGGGCCATCCGGCCATTCCGGCCATCCCGCGCCTGAATTGACGCGCTTTGCGGCCCCGGACCCCGGTGCCCACCCCCGACAGCCAGCTGGCCACCCTTCCTGACACTTGCCTGCAAGCGATTGCCGAACTACATTTGCGGTTTGTTTATCCGACAGGGCCCGCCAGAGGCCCGTGCGCATCCATGACTTCCCCAATGCTGTTCACGCCGGCAAGGATCGGCCCGGTATCGCTCTCCAATCGCATCATGGTGTCGCCGATGTGCCAGTACTCGGCCATCGACGGCAATGCCAACGACTGGCACCGCGCGCACCTGTCGACGCTGGCACTGTCCGGCGCCGGCCTGCTGTGCATCGAGGCGACCGCCGTCAGCCCGGAGGGACGCATCACACGCGGCTGCCTCGGGCTGTGGAATGACGAAAATGAAAAGGCGCTGGGCGAGATCGTCGCGATGATCCGCGCCACATCGCCGGTGAAGCTGGCGATACAACTGGGCCATGCCGGTCGCAAGGGCTCCAGCCACCGTCCATGGGAAGGCGGCGCGCTGATCCCGACAAATGAAGGCGGCTGGACCACGATTGCGCCGTCGGCCGTGCCGCACAAGCCGGATGAAGAAGCGCCGTTGGCGATGACGAAGGACGACATCGCCCGCGTGAAGCGGGATTTCGTCAGCGCCGCGCAGCGCGCTGCACGGCTGGGCATCGACGCCATCGAACTCCATCTGGCGCACGGCTACCTGCTGCACCAGTTCCTGTCACCGCTGGCCAACCAGCGCGACGACGACTATGGCGGTTCGCTCGAAAACCGCATGCGCCTTCCGCTGGAAGTATTTGCCGCCGTGCGCGCAGCCGTGCCGTCGCTGGCGCTCGGCGCGCGCCTGTCGGCAACCGACTGGGTCGAGGGCGGCTGGGATGTCGAGCAAAGCCTCGCGCTGGCCGCGAAGCTCGAAACCCTCGATGCGGATTTCATCGATATCTCCTCCGGCGGCGTCTCGCCGAACCAGAAGATCGTGATCGGCCCCGGTTACCAGGTCGCGTTTGCCGCGCAAGTGAAGCAGGCCGTCAACATCCCCGTGATGACGGTCGGCCTGATCACCGAGCCGAAACAGGCCGAGGACATCCTGCAAGCCGGCAGCGCCGACATCGTCGCGCTGGCGCGTGCCTTCATCGTCGAGCCGCGCTGGCCCTGGCGCGCCGCCGCCGAGCTGGGCGGGCAGCTGGAAGGCATGCCGCCCTATTACCGCTGCCTGCCGCCCGGCTCGCCGCGCATCTTCGGCGACGTCGTCAGCGCGCAGCGCTGAGCTCGCCGCAACCACGGCGGCGCTGCCCTGTCTGAGCGGCTGTGCTTGCTGTTGTGTTTGCTGCTGTGTTTGCTGCTGCGTTCGTTGCTGTTTCAGCTGGCGCGCTGGCGGCTGCGCCGCTGCTCGCGGCTCGTGCGAATTTGCAAACAAAAAATTTTCAAAAGCCAGCCGAAAAGTTTTCATTTAGCTGCTGCACCGGCGCCGGGAAACGCGTGGACAAGGTTTCTGCCCTTCAATATGATGGGCAACTTTGTTTGATAACCCAAAAAAGTTACGGGGAGATGAACCATGTGGTCACAAGTCTATGACCCATTTAACAACGTCTGGCTGTCGACGCTGGCGGCGGCCATTCCTGTCGTGGTCATGCTGGCCGCACTGGCCTTTTTCCATATCAAGGCGCACATCGCCGCGATCATGGGTCTGGTATCCGCGCTGGTGGTCGCCGTGTTCGGCTTCACGATGCCGGGCGATGTCGCCCTCTCCGCGGCCGCTTACGGCGCCTGCTACGGTCTGTTCCCGATCGGCTGGATCATCCTCAACGTGATCTTCCTGTACCAGCTGACCGAGCGCAAAGGCCAGTTCAAGATCCTGCGCGAGAGCATCGCCGGCATCAGCGGCGACCGTCGCCTGCAACTGCTGCTGATCGCGTTCTCGTTCGGCGCGTTCTTTGAAGGCGCGGGTGGCTTCGGCACCCCGGTGGCCGTCACCGGCGCCATGCTGATCGGCCTCGGCTTTGCGCCGCTGGCAGCGTCCGGCCTCTCGCTGATCGCCAACACGGCGCCTGTCGCTTACGGCGCACTCGGCACCCCGATCATTGCGCTGGCCGGCGTCACCGGCCTGGACATGCTGGAGCTGTCCGGCATGGTCGGCCGCCAGCTGCCGGTGTTCTCGCTGCTGGTGCCGTTCTGGCTGATCTGGGCCTTCTGCGGCTTCCGCGGCATGCTCGCCATCTGGCCGGCGATCCTGGTGGCCGGCGCATCGTTCGCGATCCCGCAATATTTCATCTCCAACTTCCACGGCCCGTGGCTGGTCGACGTCGGCGCTGCCGTGTCGTCGATGGTCTGCCTGACCTTGTTCCTGAAAGTCTGGAAGCCGAAAGCGCTGTGGACCTCGGCGGCCGGCAAGTTCGAAGGCGGCGACCAGGCCGGTGCGTCGAACGGCGGTGGCCATGAATACTCGCGCAAGGAAGTGATGAATGCGTGGACCCCGTGGCTGATCCTGTCGGTGGTGGTCCTGCTGTGGGGCATCCCCGAGTGGAAGAAGGCGCTCGACGGCTTCTCGCTGATCAAGATCGAATGGGCACACCTGCACAACCTCGTGCAGAAGATGCCGCCGGTCGCAGCCGTGCCGAAAATCGAAGAAGCCATCTTCAAGCTCAACTGGCTGTCGGCTACCGGCACCGGCATCTTCATCGCATCGGTGGCCTCGGCCTTCCTGATGGGCTACCGCCTGACCGAGATGGTTCGCGTTTACTGGGACACCCTGAAGCTGCTGAAGTACTCGCTGCTGACCATCGCCGCAATGCTTGCACTGGGCTACTCGACCCGCTACTCGGGCGTCGATTCCACGCTGGGCCTGGCCTTCGCGAACACCGGCGTGCTGTACCCGTTCTTCGGTACCTTGCTCGGTTGGCTCGGCGTTGCGCTGACGGGTTCCGACACCGCATCCAACGTGCTGTTCGGCGGCCTGCAAAAGACCTCGGCCGAGCAGCTGGGCCTGAGCCCGGTGCTGATGGCTGCGGCCAACTCGTCGGGCGGCGTGATGGGCAAGATGGTGGACGCACAGTCGATCGTCGTCGCATCGACCGCTACCAAGTGGTACGGCCACGAAGGCGAGATCCTGCGCTACGTGTTCTTCCACTCGATCGCACTGGCTGCGCTGGTCGGCGTGCTGGTCACCCTGCAAGCCTATGTGCATCCGTTCACGCTGATGGTGAAGTAAGCCAGGCGCCCTCGGATCGCTTCAAACAAAAAACCGTGCAGTGCCGAAAGGCCTGCACGGTTTTTTGTCGGGTACAGCTTTCGCTGTGTGCAGCTTTCCGTTTTGCGCAGCTTTTTCGGATGCGCCATCGGCGCCGGGCCGAACATAGCTGTACGACTATGTCTGCATGACCATGCGCTTGCGTGCCCTCAAGCGCGTCGCAGATCGATTTGCATTCCACCGCCGCCGCGACAAACATAGCCGCTCCCTTTCACCAGACAGGAGTGGACATGAATGGCATTTCTCCATGGGGTGGCTATGGTGCTCAACAAGGCGCACAAGCAATGTCGCCGCAACAGTTCGGCCCGCAGGGTATCTTCGGCAGCCTGCTGGGCGGGCCGGTCGGCGGGCTGATCGGCCGCGGCATCGGCGGCCTGTTCGGCAACGCGGGACTGGGCAGCCAGATCGGCCAGCTCGCCGGTGGCATTGGTGGCGGCATCCTGCCCTTCTCAGCCGACCCGATGCAGCAGTATGCACAACAGCTGGCTCAGCAACAGCTGCAACAACAACTGCAACAACAACAGCAGTTCGCACCGCAGGGCCTGATCGGCAACCTGATCGGACAGCTGGGCCAACCCGTGGGTAGCGCCATCGGCGGTATCTGGGGACAGTCGGGCCTGGGCGGACAGATCGGCAATATCGCCAGCCAGTTCGGCCGCATGCTGCCCTTCTCCGCGGATCCCATGCAGGCCTACGCACAGCAGGGACAGCAGCAGAACCCGCTGCAGCAACTCCAGCAACTCCAGCAACTGCAACAGCTGCAACAGCTGCAGCAGCTGGCACAACTGCAGCAGCAACAGCAGCAGCAAATGTCACCACAGGGCTTCTTCGGCAACCTGATCGGCCAGATCGGACAGCCGCTCGGCGGCGCCATCGGCGGCATGTTCGGCCAGTCCGGCCTCGGCAGCCAGCTCGGCGGCATCGCCGGCCAGTTCGGCCGCATGCTGCCGTTCCAGATGGATCCGCTGCAGCAAGCGTGGGCGCAACAACAAGCGGCCGCACAGCAGCAACAACAACCGTACGGTCAGGCTTACAACCAGGCCTATGGACAGGGCTACGGCTCGGGCCAGCAAGCCTACCAGCAGGCACAGCCGACGCTGCACTGAGTGGCGCGGGCACGGCATGCGGCCGTGCCCGCTTTCTCCCGACAAGGAATCACGATGCCCATCATCCAGGGCGGCCCGGGCCGCGGGCGCTATCTCGTCAGCAGCGGCGACAGCGCGAAGCTGGCTGGCTTTCTCACGGAGGCAGCGCGCATGCCCGATCTGCAGCTGCTGAACACCATCGGCCCGCAAGGCGCACCGCATACCGCCGTGTACGACATGGCACATGCAACGGCTGCGCAGCTGTCGCAGCGCTTCGCCGCCAGCGGCGACATGAAGATCGAACCCGACCAGCCTTTGTCGATGTTCGGCGATACACCGACCTGAGCCCGGCCCCGTGCCAAGCCCGCCAGCCAAGCATGCAAACCCGGCCCTCGAGCCAAACCTCATCAACGCATTCCAGCAAAGGACTTCCATGGCAACCAAACCCGATTCGCCGGCCACGCCCTCGCCGGATACCTCTGGCAGTCGCGATACCGCTGCCAGCAGCACGAGCCCAGCCCATCGCCAGCGCAATGTGCGCCAACGAAAAAGCCAGTTTCTGGTCGCGCCGCGCCGGCATGGCGCGATGCAGATGATGGGGCTGGCGCCGCTGAATTTTTCCGTTGTCGAGCAGGCCTTGCGCGATGCACCCGACATTGATGTCATCGACAAGATCGCGCCGAAGCAGGCCGTGGGCGCGCTCGGGGCAGGCCTGCAGGAAGGTGGCGTGCTGGTCGCACTGATGAATGACGAGAAGGCCAGCGCACTGGCGATGCAGGCGCAGGGGCAGTTGATCATCGAGCGCGACCAGTCGCTGCAACTGCTCGATGCAAACTATGCGCAGCCCCCGATGGTGACCTGCAACCTGCCCCTCACCGGTACCGCCTTCACCGCCGAATTCCTGGTCACCGGCGAAGGCGGCAAGCCTGTCGCCGGTGCCGAGGTCTACCTGTTCGGCAGCCTGCTGCCGGCGCAGGGCGTCAGCGACGCCAGCGGCCGCGTGAAGCTGGTGCTGTATGGCGAGAGCGGTGCCAGCCTGCGGCAGCTGTACGTGAAGCCGCGCGCCGACTACTGGAGCTACTGCCAGCAGCAGCCCGATGTCAGCGACAGCGAGATCAACATGATCGCGCTGCGGCCGCTATCGGAATGGCCGACGCTGAAAAACTTCCCGCGCCAGCAGCAACTGACCTGGGGCCAGCGCGCGATGCGCGTCGACCAGCTGCCGCCGACCTATCGCGGACAAGGTGTGCGCGTGGCCGTCATCGACTCCGGCTGCGCAACGACCCATTCGGACCTGAGCCAGGTCAGCCACGGCTATGACATCGTCAACAAGGCCAGGGACACGACCACCTGGACCGTCGACAGCATCTCGCATGGCTCGCATTGCACCGGCGTGATCGCGGGGCTTGACTCGGCCACCGGCATCCGCGGCTTCGCGCCCGATGCCGAGATCCATGCCTGCAAGCTGTTCCCCGGCGGCCAGATCAGCCAACTGATCGATGCGCTCGAATACTGCATCGAGAAGCAGATCGACATCATCAACCTCAGCCTCGGCGGCGCCGAACCGTCCGAAGCCCTCGAGCAGCAGATCGTGCGCGCCAAACAGGCGGGCATTGCCTGCATCGTCGCCGCCGGCAATTCGGGCGGGGCGGTCCAGTACCCGGGTTCATCGCCGAACGTGCTGACCGTGGCCGCCATCGGCCGCATCAACGAATTCCCCGGCGACAGCTATCACACGCAAACCATCACGCCGCAAATCGATGTCAACGGCTTCTTCGCGGCGCGCTTCAGCTGCCATGGCCCGGAGATCGACGTCTGCGCGCCGGGCGTGGCGATCACCTCGTCCGTGCCCGACAATAATTTCGCAGCCTGGGATGGCACCTCGATGGCCACACCGCATGTGACGGGCCTCGCGGCGCTGGTGCTTGCGCACCACCCGGACTTCCGCACGGCCCTGCGTCATCGCAGCGCCGAGCGGGTCGAGCGCCTGTTCCAGATCATCAAGATGTCCTGCATGCCGGTGATGCTGGGCGACCCGCGCCGTACCGGCTTTGGCCTGCCGGACGTGCCGCGTGCCGTCGGACTGGCACCCGCGGTCGGCATGAACGTGGGGCAGCAAGCGATGGCAGGCAGCGGTGCGGGCATGGGGACAGGTATGGGTACCGGCATGGGCACCGGGGTCGGCAGCATCGGCGGCCTGATCGGCTCCGCGCTGGGTGCGATGCCGGGCAGCGGTGCAGGTACTGGCATGGGCATGATGAGCATGGGCACAGGCATGGGCCCCGGAATGAACACCGGCATGAACACCGGCATGGGGACGGGCATGGGCTCTGCGCTCGGGGGACAACTTGGCAGTCTGTTCAGCGGCCCCGCCCTGCAGGCACTCGGGCAGGCCTATCGTGAGCTGCCAACCCAGATGACCCAGGTCAGCCCGCAAGGCACTGGCATGGGCATGGGGCCGCTCGATCCGTTTGCGCCGCTGCTGTCGCCGCAGATGCAAATGGCGTTCAACCCTGCATTGAGATTCGGCTATTGGTAAGGTTCCCCTTCTCCCGCACAGCGACGGCATTGCCGTCGCTTTTTTTTGCGCCTGCGACGAAAAATGCGTATCAGCGATGTTGAAGGGGAACTTGTTCCATACCAAGGAGGTCATGTCGATTACGTCATGTCGATAACTCAAGCTTGCGCAATCCTGCGCACGCCGTACATGTCAGGAGACTACCGATGGAACACCACCAGCATCATGCGCATTCGAAGCAACAGCAGCCGCATGCGCTCTCATCGCAAGAGACCTATAACCCGAACCACCTGCTGGACACGCTGCGCGAGAAGATGAAACTGAAGAATGACGCCGCGCTGTCGCGCGCGCTGGAAGTCGCGCCGCCGGTCATCAGCAAGATACGTCACCGCACCCTGCCGGTCGGCGCGTCGCTGCTGATACGCATGCATGAGGTGACGCAGATGAGCATCCGCGACCTGCGCGACCTGATGGGCGACCGGCGCACCAAGTACCGACTGTCCGATGCGCAGGGCAAGCCGAAACCCGTGATCGAGTCGCAACAGGATCAGCCGCACAACTAAGACGGCGGATACATCCGGCATCGGGCGCAGAGGCTGCGCCCGCCGCAGAAGATCAGAAAACGACGAGGTCGCGCATGCTCTCGCCGGCATCGAGGCGGTCGAAACCGCGGTTGATGTCGTCGAGCTTCATGCGCTCGCCCATCAGCTTGTTGATGGGCAGCTTGCCGGCGAGGTAGAGGCCGATGTAGCGCGGCACGTCGCGTGCCGGCACGCAGGAACCGATGTAGCTGCCCTTGACGGTACGCTCCTCGGCCACCAGGCTGACTTGCTGCAGTGCCCAGTTGTGCTGCGGATGCGGCAGGCTGGCCGTGACCGTGGTGCCGCCACGGCGCGTGATGCGATAGGACAGTTCCATCGCCTGCGTGACGCCCGCCATTTCGAACGCGAAGTCGACGCCGCCTCTGGTCGCTTCCTTCACCTTGGCAATCGCATCCGGGTCCCGCGCATTGACGGTGAAAGTCGCACCGAGCTGCTTCGCCATCTCGAGCTTGCTGTCATGCAGGTCGATCGCAACCACATCGGTCGCGCCCGAGGCCACCGCGCCCAGCAGCGCACACATGCCCACGCCGCCGAGGCCGACCACGGCCGCGCTCTGGCCCGGCTGCACCTTGGCAGTGTTGACCACCGCGCCGACGCCAGTCAGCACCGCGCAGCCGAACAGCGCGGCCTCGACCGGGTCGATGTCCTGCTCGATCTTCACGCAGGAGCGGCGCGACACCACCGCATGTTCGGCAAACGCCGACACGCCCACATGATGATGCACCGCCTGCGCGCCGAGATGCAGCCGTCGTTCGCCGGACAGCAGCGTGCCCTTGCCATTGGCCTCGGCACCAGGCTCGCACAGCGCGGGCCGGCCTTCCTGGCACGGCAGGCAGTGCCCGCAGCTGGGCACGAACACCAGCACCACGCGATCGCCCGGCTTCAGGTCGCTGACGCCGGGGCCGGTCTTGACGACCGTGGCCGAGGCTTCATGACCGAGCGCCATCGGCACCGGGCGCGGACGCACACCGGTGATCACCGACAGGTCGGAGTGGCAAAGGCCGGCGGCCGTCATCTTGACGAGCACCTCGCCATCGCCCGGCGCATCGAGCTCGATCTCTTCGATCACGAGCGGCTTGCTGTCGGCGAAAGGCGCGGGCTTGTCGAGGGCGTGCAGTACGGCGGCGCGGGTCTTCATGCTGGTCTCCGTGGCTAGCGTTGCGGGTGCATGCCGCGACGGGCGGCATGCACCTTCAGGTATGGGACACCGGCAGCATGGCTGCCGGTGGATTGGCTGCTTGCGATGTTGCGACAGCTTAGATGGTACGGCCGCCGTCGACCGGCATTTCGAGACCGGTCAGGAACTCGGCGCCATCGGTGCCGAGGAAGACGGCGGCAGCAGCCATGTCCTTGGGCTCGCAGAAGCGGCCCAGCGGAATGGTGGACACGAACTTGGCGCGGTTTTCCGGGGTGTCGGGCACGCCCATGAAGTCGCCCAGCAGGCCTGTTGCGCCCATGACCGGGCACAGTGCGTTGACGCGGATATTGTCCGGGGCGAGTTCGACGGCCATCGCGCGCGACAGCAGGTTCACCGCGCCCTTGGACGCGTTGTACCAGGACAGGCCCGGACGCGGACGGATGCCGGCGGTGGAGCCGACGTTGATGATGACGCCGCCCTTGCCGCGCTGGCGCATCAGCGGCACGATCGCATGGGTCATGAAGTAGATCGACTTCACGTTGACGTTGAAGACGCGATCGAAGGTCTTTTCATCGACGTTCAGCATCGGCTGGTTCTTGTGCGTGGTGCCGGCGTTATTGATGACGATGTCCGGCACGCCGAACGCATCGACGCAAGCCTTGACCATCGCATTGACCGAATCCGCATTGGCGACGTCGGTAGCGACGGCCTTCGCATTGGCACCCAGCTTGGCCGCGACGCGCTCGCCAGCTTCGGCGTTCAGGTCGGCGATCAGCACTTTCGCGCCTTCACGAATGTAGGCCTCGGCCATGCCTTCGCCGAAACCGCTGCCTGCGCCGGTGATGATGGCGACTTTGCCTTGAAGTTGTCCCATGATTTACTCCTCGATATGCAAATAAGTGGAATGCTGTTTATCCGTGGTGCAGCACGACGGTTTTCGTGGTGCTGAATTCTTCGAGTGCGAGGAAGCCCTTCTCGCGCCCATGGCCGCTGCGCTTCATGCCGCCGAACGGCAGCTCGACGCCGCCGCCTGCGCCGTAGCAGTTGATGAACACCTGACCGGTCTGCAGCTTCGCCGCCATCCTTTGCTGGCGTCCGCCATTCTCGGTCCAGACGCCGGACACGAGACCGTACTCGGATGCGTTGGCCAGGCGGATCGCATCTTCTTCATCCTTGAACGGCATTGCGGCCAGCACCGGGCCGAATACTTCCTGGCAGGCCAGTTTGTGGTCGCGTGGCACCGCGCCGAACAGCGCCGGCGCGACGAAATAACCGTCCTCCGAAACGCCGTCGGCCAGCGAGCCGCGCGCCAGCAGCGGCACGCCGGTCGCGACCGCATGCTCGATGAAGCCATTCACGCGATCGAACTGCTTCTTGTTGACGATCGGGCCGCAATCGAGGTCTTGCTCAGGCGTGCCGACCTTCACCTTCGCAAAGGCGTCGGCGACGCGCTGCATGAAGCTGTCGTAAATGTCTTCCTGCACCAGCAATCGGCTGCCGGCCGAACAGGTCTGGCCGGCGTTCTGCGTGATGGCCTTGACGATGATGGGTACAGCCTTGTCGACGTCCACATCATTGAACACGATCTGCGGCGACTTGCCGCCCAGCTCCAGCACGCAGGGCACGGAATTTTTCGCGGTCGCTTCCTGCACCATCACACCCACTTCCGGCGAACCGGTGAAGGTCGCGAAATGGATGCCCGGGTGCGCAGTCAGCGCGGCGCCCGCTTCATAGCCATAGCCGGTGACGACGTTCAGCGCGCCCGGCGGCAGGCCGGCTTCCATCAGCAGTTCGGCCAGCTTGATGCCGGACAGGCAGGCGTCTTCCGAAGGCTTCAGCACGCAGGCATTGCCCATGGCCAGAGCCGGCGCAAGTGTGCGGCCGAACATCTGCGCCGGGTAGTTCCACGGGATGATGTGCGCAGTCACCCCATGCGGCACGCGAACCACCTGCACGTTGTAGCCGTTCAGGTAGGGAATCTGTTCGCCATGGATCTTGTCGGCGGCGCTGCCGTAGTACTCGAAATAGCGGGCAACCGCGACGATGTCATTGCGCGCCACCGTCATCGGCTTGCCGGTGTCGCGTGCCTCGATCTGCGCGATGGCCTCCGCATTCTTGACGATCAGCTCGCCGAACTTCATCAGGATGCGGCCTCGCTCGGTGGCGGTCATGCGCCCCCAGGCGCCGTCCAGCGCCGCCTGCGCCGATTTCACGGCCGCGTCGATATCGGCCGCCGTGCCGCGGTCTATCGTTGAGAACGGCTTGCCGTCACAGGGATTAATGACGGGAATGGTCTGGCCATCGGACGCTGCACGCCACTGGCCATTGATCAGCAGGGTTGCCATGTTTTCTCCGTTGTGTGGGGTCGATGCGCCGTGTCCGCAAGGACGCCGCTGCGCACCGCACGCTGCGCAGGTCTGCGCCTGCGTCAGCGGAATTGAAATCTTCAGGCTGGGGCATAAAGATCCCTGGACCTTCTCGCATGGGGGGCTTTAGCCTGTCGCGCCTGTACTTCAGTGCGCCGGCTCGCCTTCCACCAGCTCGCCACGCTCCAGCGTCAGCGTCGCATCCGGCAAATCACGCAGCAGGCTGCGGTTGGATTCGGTGACGACGATACACAGCTCCGGCGCTGCCTTGTGCAGGCGGCGCAAGGATTCCGCGTACTGCACGGCCAGCACCGGTGCGAGGCCCTGGAAAGGCTCGTCCAGCAGCACCAGCTTGGTACCGACCATCAGCGCGCGGCCGAGCGCGGCCATCTTGCCCTGCCCGCCCGACAGCGCGGCGCCGGAACGGGGCAGCATCTCTTTCAGCTGCGGCACCACGTCCAGCACGCGCTCGAGGCGCTTGTCCGTTTCCGCGACCGACAGGCCCAGCACCTGGCACGGCAGGCGCAGGTTGTCTTCGACCGTGAAGGTCGGGAACATCACGCGGTCTTCCGGCGCATAGCCGATGCCGTAGCTGCTGCGCAGGTGGCCGGCGACGCGGGTCAGGTCCTTGCCTTCCATCGCGATCGTGCCGGACGACACCGGCAGCAAGCCCATGATCGCGCGCAGCAGCGTCGTCTTGCCCGCGCCATTGCGGCCGACCACGGCCAGCAGCTGGCCGGCGTTGAATTCCGTCGTAATGCCACGCAGGACCGTGTTGCCGGCGATGCTGGCGCTGACCTTGTCTATCTTCAGCATGTCATTCCCCGATCACGTTCTTGCGGATCTCCGGGTTCGCCAGCACATCGGCCGGCTTGCCGTCGGCGGCCACGCGGCCGGCGATCCACGCGGCGACCCGCGTCGCATACTGCGACACGATGTCCACGTCATGTTCAACGAAGATGGCCGTGACCTTCTGTTCGTCGAGCGCGCCCATGATGACCTTCATCAGGCCATGCTTTTCATCGGTCGACACGCCCGAGGTCGGTTCGTCGAGGATCAGCAGGCGCGGCTTGAGCACCAGCGCCATCGCGATGTCGAGCAGCTTGCGCTGGCCTTCCGGCAGCGAGCCCGACAGTTCGTCGCCACGCGGCAGCAGACCCACCATGTCGAGCACGTGGTCGATCTCGGCCGCCGGCACCGCATCCTGTAGAGAGGTCCAGATGCCGAGGCTGCCACGCTTGCCGGCAGCAGCAATGCGCACGCAATCGCGTACCGTGTGCTCGACGAACAGCTGCGGCAGCTGGAACGAACGTACCATGCCGCGCAGCGCGATCTCGCGCGGCGACAGTTTGGTGACTTCGCGGCCTTCGAAGAAGACCTGCCCTGCCTGCGGGCGGATCAGCCCGGTGCAGATGTTGATGAAGGTGGTTTTACCAGCGCCGTTCTGGCCGATGACGGCCAGACGCTCGCCGGCTTCGAGCGTGAAATCGATATGGTCGGCCACCACCACGGCGCCGAACGCGAGCTGCAGGTCGCGCGTTTCCAGCAATGCGCTCATGCGTCACCCCGCTTGCCGTTGATACCTTGCTTGTTGTTCTGTTCCAGCAACGCCGACAGGCCGCGCGGCGCGAGGAATACCATCGCGATCAGCACGAAGCCCAGCACCATCTGCCATGCACCGGTCAGATAGGCGGCGGCGAACAGCTTGACGAATTCGAAGATGGCCGCGCCGATGAAGGCGCCGACCGGATGACCGACGCCGCCCAGGATGGCGACGAACACGATCTCGCCCGAGCGCACCCAGTAACCCATTTCCGGGGTCACCAGGCCTTGGGCAATCGCGAAGATCGCACCCGACAGGCCGCACAGCGTGGCCGAGATCACGTAGCCGATCCACATGGTCTGGTAAGCCGAGATACCGACGTACTCGAGGCGGGTCTCGTTGGTCTTCACGGCCGCCAGCGCCTGGCCGGCGACGGACGCCAGGTAGCGCTTCACGCCCCAGCCCAGCAGCACGGCCAGCAAGACGCCGATCACCAGCAGCAGCGATTCGAAGCTGTCGCGGCTCATCGTCATGCCGAAGAATGGTGCGCGCTGCAGCTGCAGGCCGTCGGTACCGCCGGTCAGCGTGAAGAACTTGCCGAGCGCGGCGAACAGCACCATCGACAGCGCGAGGTTCAGCATGCCGAAGAAGATGCCGCGGTAGCGCACCACGAAGGAGCCGATGATGCCGCCGATGACCAGGCCCGTGACCGCGCCGATCAGCAGCAGCACCACGCTGTCGACCTGCGGATGCGCGCGCGTGACGAAAGCGACCGCATAGCCGCCGGCGCACACGTACAGCGCATGGCCGAACGAGATCTGGCCCGAGATGATGAGGATGGAAATGCCGAGCGCGGCGATACCGAAGGCGGTGCCGAGAATCAGCGGGGTTTTCAGCCACGGGAGCGCGACCGGCAGCAGCAAGGCCGCCAGCGCGAGCACGATGACAACAATCTTTGCGCGCGTCATCAGACCCTCCTCGCCTGTGCGACCGAGAACAGGCCCTGCGGACGGAACAGCAGCACCAGCACCATGATCAGGAACGGCACCAGCACTTCCATTTCGGGGAACAGGTAGACCGTGAACGAGCGCGCAAGGCCGATCAGGATCGCCGCCACCAGCGCGCCTTCGATCTGGCCGAGGCCGGCCGTTGCGACGACCGCGAACGACAGCACAATCATCTCGCCGCCGATGCCCGGTACCCACGACACGGTGGGCGAAGCCAGCGCGCCGGCCAGTGCGCCGAGGATGGAGCCGACCACGAAGGTCAGCAGCGACACGCGCTTCACGTTGATGCCCAGCGCGGTCGACACCTCGCGGTTATGCGACACCGCGACGATCTGGCGGCCAACCGAGCTGAACTTCAGGAAGCTGCGCAGGGCAATGAACACCACCAGCGCCACGCCCGGCAGCACCAGCAACTGGTAGCGGGTATAGGTGATGCCGAGTACGTCGGCCGTGCCGAGGTAGTTGACGATCTCGGACACGAAGTAAGGCTCGCCACCCCAGACCATGCGCTGCAGGTCTTCGAAGATCATGAAGGCCGAGAAGGTCACCAGCAACTGCAGGATCGGATCCTTGCTGTAGATGCGCCGCATCAGCGAAGTTTCCATCAGCGCGCCGAATACCAGGCCGACGATCACGGCCGCCAGTGGCAGGATCAGCAGCGCCCAGGCCGGCGATGCGCCCATCTTGCCGGCCCAGATGCCGAGGCTGGCCGCCATGTAGCCGCCGAGCGCATAGAAGCTGCCGTGCGCCATGTTGATGATGTTCATCACGCCGAACACCAGCGTCATGCCGAGTGCGACGAGGAAAAGCAAGGCGGCATAGGACAGGCCGTCCAGTATCGCCAATATGTAGAGGTCCTGCGACATTTGCTGCTTTCGAGGGACGTTAGGAGCTGGATGAAGCGCCGGATACACGAAAAGGCGCGCGGCAGTCAGGGACTGGCCGGCGCGCCACTGGGAGGATATCGATCAGAAGCGACGGATACGCGGGCTGTTGATCAGGTCGGGCTTGACCGTCTTGACCCAGTCGGGCGACTTCTGGCCGACCGGCGTGGTGATGATGTCGGCCGGGTAGATCGCGATCTTTTCCAACGTCGGGAAGTTGTAGCCCGGGACCTTCTTCGTGATGCCCAGCAGCTGGTCTTCCAGGCCCTGGCCGTCTTCGCGCAGCTTGACGGTATTGGTCAGACCCTTGAACTCGAGGCCATGCATGGCCTCGGCCACCTGCTCGGTGCTGGGCCACTGGCCCTTGTTGGCCTTGATCGCCTTCTGGTAGGCGGCTACCAGGCCATCGATGCCCTGCACCATGTGGTAGGTCGAGTAGATCGGATAGCTGCCGGTCTTTTCCTTGAACTTCTTCACGAAACCGTTGAGCTTCGGATTGTTCAGGTTTTCCGGATGCAGGAAGTAGTGGTCGCCGCGCGCGCCGACGATCACGCCGTCAGGCAGCGTGGTGCCCAGGCGCTCGAGCGAGCTCTCGGCCAGCGGCAGCACGAACAGCGACTGCTTGAACAGGCCGCGCTGCGCAGCCTGACGCACGAAGGTGTCGAGGTCGCCGCCCCAGGCGGTGGACAGGATCACTTCCGGACGCAGCGCCTGCAGGCGGCTGATCTCGGTGGAATAGTCAGTCGCGCCGAATTTCGGGAACAGCTCGGCCGTGATCTTGACGTCCGGCTTCAGCGCCAGCAGCGTATTGCGGAACAGCTCCCATGAATCGCGGCCCCAGGCATAGTCCTGGTTCATCACCGCGATGGACTTGATGTCCGGCTTGGTCTTCAGCAGGTACAGGACCGAGGCGACCATCTCGGTCGTCGCATTGGCCTGGGTGCGCACCACATATTTGTAACGGCGGTCTTCCAGCACCTTCTCGGTACCGCAGTCCCACATGATATTGAGGACCTTCAGGTCTTCGGCGACCGGCGCGATGATGTTGCAGTTGCCGCTGGAGATCGCAGCGATCATCACCTTGGTATCGCTCTCCTGAACGACACGGCGGTATTCGGAAAGCAGCTTGTCGGCACCGACGCCTTCATCGATGAAGGTTGGCGCGATCTTGACACCATTGATGCCGCCGGCCGCGTTGAGCTGCTCGATATAGAGCTCGGCCGCAGCCTTGGCCGGGATGCCGAACACCGAGGCGGGTCCGGTCAGGAAGGTGGTGATGCCAACCTTCAGTTCAGCGGGCTTGGCCTGTGCGAACGCGCCAGCCATGGCGAACGCAGCGGTAGCGCCGGCCAGCAGGCGGGCAATGGAATGCAGCTTCATGAATATCTCCTGCAACTGGGCCGGTGGCGGCCGTAGTTATAGCTATTGTCTTTATATTTTTGTACGACGCCCGCAGTCTGAATCACGACGTTCCGATCGGCAAGATGCCTTTGCTTAAGGAGCGATTTTGAAATTACGAAACTTCCCTGCCCCGGCTCGACCAGTATCGTGGACTGCAGCATTTTTCAGCCTGCACGCGATCGCTTCTCCATGATAACGACGTGAAATCGCACTGCAACATAAACGCGCATCAGGCGGCAATCAACCGCTACAGCATGGTAACCGGGTGTTGACAGGAAAAAAAGGGAAATGCAACATGCCCAAAGATCAACACGCTGCTCTCTCCCTTGGCGGTCAAGTTGACGGCAGAACCGTAGCACCCGAAGCGCTGGAATTCCGGCAAGTGGCTGACGCCGGAAGGCAAAAAGAACATCCACACACGGAGGAGACGCATGAAGAAGACCGGTCTGTTGGCATCCCTGATGGCTGCACTGTGCATCAGCATGGCGCCGGCTGCACAATCGCAGGAACTGTATTGGACAACGAGCGGTACGTTCGGCCCGTTCAATATCCAGGGCCTGATCCCGACTTTCCCTGAAGCGAAGCAGATCACGATCCCGGTCTCGATGTGGATCCTGAAGCACCCGAAAGGCCTGGTGGTCTTCGACACCGGCAACAACGTTGCGATCTCCGACGGCATGGACAACTGCAAGAAGTACTGGGCTGCCGGCCTGTGCGACTTCCTGCATCCGAACCAGAACCGCAGCGACGTCATCGACATGCAGCTCAAGAAGCTGGGCTACAAGACCGACGACGTGAAGGTGCTGGTGACCTCGCATACCCACCTCGATCACGCCGGCAACATGGGCATGTTCCCGAAGGCGATCCACGTGGTGCAGAAGAAGGAACTGTACCAGGGCTGGTGGCCGGAGAAGTTCCAGGGCCGCGCGCCGAACGGCACCTTCGTGATGGCCGATATCGCGGCTGCGCGTGAATTCAACTACCTCGAACTCGACGGCGAATACGACCTGTTCGGCGACGGTACCGTGAAGCTGTTCCCGACCCCGGGCCACACCATCGGTCACCAGTCGATGAAGGTCAAGCTGCCGAAGATGGGTACCGTGATCCTGACCCAGGATGCGGTCTGGATGCAGGAGAACCTGGACGGCTACGTGGCCGGCCTGAACTTCAGCGTGCAGGCTTACAGCGAGTCGGTGAACCGCATCAAGATGATGCGCGACCTCGAAGGCGCGCAGATCCTGATGTCGCACGACGCGAACCAGTTCGCAAAGATGGGCGAACGCTGGCACAAGTAATCCAGTAACAAGATCCGTGCACGAAAGCCCCCTTCGGGGGGCTTTCCCTTGGCGCTCACAGCCGGCAAGAAGCGCAGCACGGGAACACCACAATAACGCTGGCAAACGCAATATGATCAGACTCGACCACGTCACCAAGCGCTACGGCTCGCGCACCATCCTGCACGACATCTCCCTCGAAGTTCAGCCCGGCGAAATCGTCGGCTTCCT
>JACCDW011805659.1_pt1 | contig 28401 bp, 44 predicted proteins | sample 7449781 | NCBI WGS metagenome assembly JACCDW01 (sample SAMN15323449, study PRJNA562643) | freshwater metagenome | isolation source: river surface water | place: USA:Blue River Watershed | collected 2017-08-18
AAACATACAAACCCTTTCTAGGTTACAAGATTGATTACAGTTCAAATTATAGCAGAATGGTCAAAATTTGTCAACCACTACCCATTTGTTGTCGTGAATTTGGCAGATCACACCTTGGTAAGTGTAGATGTCCTGGCCGCGAAATGCGCTGTCTAAGAACCATCTACATTGAGTGCCATTGTGCCAAAATCGTTTAGGGAAATCTGGATGCGGACGAAATTGATGTAGTCCCCCCACTGTGCCCGGATTGGTACTGCGCAGGGTTTGCTGGTCTGATTTGTCTGAGCATATCAAAACCTTTTCTGATCGTACATGACTGGGCGCCACTTGTGTTCGAACCATGTCTTCGGCACGACTCACTGCCACAGCACAGGCTTCGGTAGCAGGGCGATCGCCAGGCCAATCATAGTAGCCATTGGCCCAATACCAGCTGGCTCCAACACGAGCTTTGAAGTTAACTATGCATCTGCGACCACCATTGGGTGCAGGCACAACATCTTGTTGAATGCCCGAGCGTTCTTCAATTCTAACAGTGCTTGCAGTCACAGTTCGGTCTTGCAACACGCATTCAGCAGCCAGGGCTGAAATTGGCAACAATGCGGCAATCAAAATACGTTTCATGGGCAATCTCTCAGCACTTGTAAATTGTAAGTGATCAATGTGTTGGTGCGGCCACTGCTGATTTCATATCGTCTACGATAGCCATTAGCATCAGTGATTGGTGCCAACGGAGTAACGATGTTTTGAAAACTGGCCGCCCACTGTTCTTCCATGGTAGGTCGCATGCTTTGCAACATTGCAATCTGCTGTTCCTTTTTAGAACAGTCTGGGCGAAAATAATTCAAATCGTGAGCTCGCATGGGCATACGGTTGACGTTGGTGTTGCTGGCGCAACCACTACACAGGCTGACAATTGTAACGCAAAGTCCAAAGATTGCGGCGAATGAACGATTGTTGGCGATCATATTGTTCCTGTGTTTGAAATGGGTTTTTGGGTACTGCGGCCTGGTCCTCAATCCACCGACCAATGGCCACACGATTGGCACAGTCATTGGGCATGATCATGACATCAGTTGTGGGACGAGGTGGTGTTCCGCAGGCTGTGAGCAATGACAGTAATAAAATTGGCGCAATGACTTTCATGTCAGCCCCACTTCATTTGAAATGCCAGGGCATCTGCACCTGACTCAAAAGCAAATTGCCGCTGGAGGAAACTGGCAACCCAATAGCCACTCATTGAGCGTTCGCACCAGATACACAGGCCCAACCAAGTGGATTTGGCCTCCCATCCATTGCGGGCTTGCACCACAGTCCAGCCGCGTTTTTTAGCGCCACGGAGACTACGCGGGTTGGTTGCTTTGTAGGGTTTTGAAAGACTACGACTCATAGCTCTTCTTTGTTGCGATGTTTGGGTTTACGCTTGTATTCAGTCTTGGGACGTTCCACACGACCGCGAAAGGGCAAGTCTTGATCGAACAGAGCTCGATGACGACGTTCCTTTAGGGGCGGCAATGTGAAATGTATAGGCTTCATAGTAGTGTAATTATAACAGTTTGGGATTTATTGGTCAATAGTAACTCAATGTGTCCATGGGTTCGTTTTTGAGAATCATCCAAGTTTCTTGCTCTTCAGTGAAGACGAGATCCCACTCTTCCAAAATTTTCCGGCGATCAGCATCACTCATTTTGAGCCAGGCTCGAACTTTTTCATGACTACCCCAGGACTCACGAGGCATGCAGTTAAGCATCCATTTGGTTAGATCTTTGAGTGCTTCAACTGTGTTGCCAGAATGGCTGTGAAGGATAGAAGTAGCATCGTTAGCATACCATCCTTTAAAGAAGCCGCCGGGTTCAATCCCAAACACCAAGTAGTTATACATGGGATCTGCAAAGTCTTTGGCCACACGCCAATAGTTCAACGACTTCCGCAAACGATGTTCACTGTGTTTTGATAGCTTCATGTTATTATTATAACACAGAGCTGGTTTTTGGTCAAGAAAAAGCCCCAAAATATGGGGCCTGTAAAATGTAATACTTGAGTATTACTTTTTAGCTGTTTGTGATGTGTAGGCTTTCATGATGCCTTCACCAAATTTGACATAGTCAAACTTCACAGCTTCTTGAGCGGCCTTGACTGCTTCGCTGGTAACTGTGGTAAATGTGTCCATACCAACCTTAGCAGCCTTTTTTGTGTATTCTGCTTGTGCGTCAATGAACTTGACCATTGAGTCTTTGATTGTTTCGTTTGTGACAAAAGTGTTAACGAAAGTCTTTTTACCGGTTTGTACGGTGTCGATAAGTGCGTCTGCTGTAAACATGTGTTTCTCCTATTAAGCGAGTTTACTATAGGGCCCGACCTATTCAGCGCCCTATGTGTATATTATATATGACAACAATGTTGCATTGCAACATAAATCGAGTGGTTTTTTGTAGTGATTGGTCACTAATTTAGTAAATACTCTATAGGAGACTAACATGTTAAAAGCAATTTTCAACTGGTTCCGCCAGCCTGATCCCAAAGCATTTGCCCCAGCAGTGCAACCCGAAGCCGCACCTTACAAGGTCGAGCCACCCCAAGTAGCTGTGGTAGCAGAAGCACAACCAGTGGCTCAGGAGCCAGCAAAAACGTCAAAACCTCGACGCAAGCCAGCGGCCAAAAAGGCACCGGCGGCTGCAATGACGGCAACCAAAAAGCCCAGACCCAAGAAAACTTCTTAAGAGAAACCCCACATAAGGTGGGGTTTTTTTATGACCTAAAAGGCCTGTCAGTAGGGTTTGGTGGGGGAGGGGGATTTTTAGGGGGTCTGTGTCGAAACCAACTCATATGCGGACTCCTTTTAGATACTTACCTGGAGTCCATGACTTTAAAATGCTAACATTCTAATCAGTCCAAAGGTGTCGATTGACGTGAGGAGGATATAGTTTGCCAGCATTCCAAAACTTTTTCGAGTCCAAGCAGCCCAAGCATACATAGCACACCCACTAATCCACACAGGGTACAAAGCAATAAGAGGAGGATTAGGCACAGTGAGCGCCATAACGACACTGCAAAAGATCGAGGCTGCCCAGGCCAGCAATTCGACAATGAATCGAACTCGGTGTGTTCTGTAGTCATGTTTGATCCAATCAAATATTCCGGCTAATATATCGTTCATAAAGTTGTTCGCTTGCTAAGTTTTTGCCTTTGGCTTCGACCTGGATGTCAAAATTGTCACTGAAGCCCAAGGCCCAGTCATTCACAGCATGGTTCCAACAGAAGTCGCTGTGAGCACGGAGCTTTTGCTTTTTAAAACCTCTAGCAAGAAGAGCATCAAGGTCTGGTCGAACTCCAGGATCATGGTCGACCAAAAGATCTTCGCGGCTAGTAGAAAAGTGAAGAGCAGGACGGACACCACGCCAAGACTCAATAACCCGCTGGACACGAGAATCTTCAGGTGTGATATATTCTCCTGTTTTGACCCAGTGATGATGAATATCCAGCACAAGAGCAACATGCTCAGCCACAAGCAAACTAATATCGAGACCATTTGATACCTCGTCGTTTTCGATAGTGATGAGGTTGCGAGCCTCGGGTGTCAAACGTTTTAAGGTTTGCAAAAATTTCTCAGGGCCGCCTTTGCCTGAGAGATGTACATTGATCTTGAATCCGTGATCGTGCCAATCAGCGCCGTACCCCATCCACCGCGCCATGTCCGTATGATACTCAAATTCAAGGATGGAACGTTCGACAATCTCATCCGATTCGCTTGCCAGTACACAAAATTGCCCTGGATGGAAAGATAGCCGTACACCAAGACGCCGAGCAGCGTCGCCGATCGGCGCAAATATTCGTTCGCAATGATTTTGCACTTCACTTTGTTGCCACCAATCAATCCAGCTAGGTTCAGTGTAGCCTTGTAGCATTTCTGAGCCCAGTCGCACCATGCGCCGTTCAGGCGGTAGTGTTGCCACACGCTCTACCATCAGCAGAGCCGCACGGGCATTGTGATTCATAATGTCCCACTGACGCTGTTCAGCTTCGTCTTTGTGTTCACGAAGCCAGCGCATTGTAGTAGAACGCCCGTTGAGATCGCGATCTTTGGCATTGACTTTCATACCGCCAGTTTCACTGGGGTCATTTAGCCATTTGCAACAAAAACCGATACGCGGAGTAGTAGATGTAGTCATACTGTAATTATACAGCATCTTTGAATAAATGTCAACCGCGTTCTAAGTCCAAGGTTACACAATGAAAACCACCACCAAGTGTCCTACTGTGGCGCAATTCCATGGGAATTACGGTAAATTTATAGCTTTTCAAAATTTTGATCAGCTCAATTTGGTTTTTGTCGCAGATCACTGTGTTTGGATCTACCACCAACATGTTCATGGCAATCCACTTTGATGCATAGGGGTATTGATAAAAGTCCTGGGCCACTACTTCGTTTACCCAAATCTTGTGCCATCCATCAAATACTCGGGGCACAGAATCAAATCTAACTCTACTGCTGTTCAACATAACTGTGCCTTCTCTCAAAGGTACAATGGTGCTGTCAATGTGTACTCCGGCATAGAAGTTGCATAATTCAATTTCCACGTCTGGAAACTGCGCACACAACCAATCATACGCTGCTCGATTACCTGAGGCTGACTCCAAGAACAACATCTTGTCACCAAGCCTGCAAACATTGGCGGCATCTAGTATCATACCTTCGTGTCTGGGCATGTGCAAATAGTTAGTGGCCTCGTCTACAACATCATGATAGCACTGTAGTTCCATGTTACGACAAGGGTACATCATGGCAGGATCAACAATGGTATCACCGTAAACCAGTAGTCTATCACGTGGGCAGTAGTTGTACATGCCATCATGTGCTTGGAAATTAAGTGGATCTGGGCGTATGACGTCCACGCCCAAACTCATTAGCGTGGTTGCCAATCTATCTAAATCTTCGTTGGCTTCATCTATTATTCTCTGTGGCACAGGGCCACGTGGCACAGGTGTTTCTTTCCATGTAGTCTTTTCACTTTCTTTTGAAAACACTGGGTCATTAACCGGCCAATTGGCGTGACTAGCATCGCCCACAATTATTCGACGTAGTGGGCTCCACTCATCATAACTTGAAATCATAAGTGTCCTGTGATTTGTAATGTGTATCGATCTTCTAAACCGATGTTAGCTGCCATGTGTGGTTCATCATATGCCCACTCAACAACGTCTCCTGCTGACCAATTGACATAGGGTTTGCCCCCAACTTCAAGGTAATGCCCAGGTTTCCAGTCTTCCAACAACAATAAAGCTCTACGAATAGTAGTTTCTTTACCTCGTAGATTGAATATTTCAATGTATCGTTTGTAAAGGTCGCTATGCACCGGCATTACTGCTCCGGTACTCATACGATAAAAAGCAATGCCAATATCTTTCCAACCCCACTGTTGGTATATTTCAAAAAACTTACCCGACCAGCTGGGCAATTCGTGACGCATGTCAGCAAGGTCACCGCAGATTTTGCTTTGGTAACCTTGTGAGATCCAACGTGCTACGCTCTCTGGGTCGTTGAAAGGCTCTTGGATGTAGTCAATGGTTTTGAACTCATCATCCCAGAACCGTTCAATATGATACTTAAACGGCGCGGGTGTTGCCATAGTGTACAACTTCTACCTTGTCGGTAGACTTGAGTTTGCGCCATGGATCAACAATCATGGATCCATCGGGAATAGCACAATAAGGTTGTGTTTTGTCTTGTTCACCTGTGTACTCATAAGTGATCTGACGATCATGTGCCCACAAGATAATGCTGGCTTGATCAATGCTGTCAACCACTTTGTCTTTGTTGTCTGCCAAGGGATCAATGTAAACAACATTCTTACCTTCCTGCTCAACATAGTGGCCAACCAATGTGCTGTAGCTACCAATGCAGTATTCAACGTCTGGCTTGTAGGCTTTGCCGTGAATCACAATAGGCATGTTGTCGTTCATTACTGATAAGTCAACCAAGAATAACGCAAGGTTCTTGGCTTGGATTTCACGAGCATGCATCACTGTGTCAAACAAGTCGTATCCAATATTGTATTCTTTGGCCAACCAACGCAGGGCAATGTTGTCGCGTGGGTGGCAAGCACCTGCATCGCCCATGCCTGCTGTCATGTACTTGGGACCCATGATGCGCATTGTGCTTCGTGCCAGTGCGCTGGTAACAACGTCAACGTTGATATTGCCAATGCGCAATGCAAAATCTTGAATCATGTTCACAAGACCAACTTTGGCTGAGATGAATGTGTTGTAGAAAATCTTCATTGCTTCGCACTCGTCCCAGGTGCCAATTTCATAACGTGGATCGTTTTCCATGATTGTTTTGTACAAATCAATCAGTTCGCCTGCTAATGCATTGGGGTTACCATCTTCGGTACCAATCATGACCATCTCAGGATTGACCATGTCCCACTTTACTGAGCCCATGGCAATCAGATAGGGATTGTACAAGAACTGATGCTGTTTGTCTAACAGCGGTACAAACTTTTTACGAGTAGTACCAGGTAGCACAGTTGAAATTAGCACAACCTTCTTAGAACTCTTGGCATACTTGTTGACGTTGTTGATAGCGTCAATCACAGCATCATGACCAAAGTCACGTGGTTCCATGTGTGAGCTTGGCACTGAGCCATCGTAGCCTTCAGCATGTGGGGTCGGCACAGCAATAAAAATCCATTCGCTTTCGTTGACAAGTTCATCAATGTCGCAGACTTTTACACTGTCGCTAGTGCGCGGGTAAATATCGTAACCTCTGACTTCATGCTTCTCTGCCATGACCTCAGCACAATCGAGACCCAATTTGCCGATCCCAATAAATCCAATTTTCTTCATATGAGTGTTCCTTTAGATAGATTATACAACTTCTTACATGATCTCTGCGACCAGGATATCATAATTTATCGCTGGTTTCCACATGGCTCAAGAAAACTTGAAGACCTAGGTCGCCTTGAGTACGAGATGGACTGGCTGCATCGCAGAACCACCCCGTACATGATTTGCCATGATCAAGAGCCCTTGAATTACCAACAATATTCCCAAACTGAACTATCTCAAGAAATTCATGCAAGATGGGGCGATGCTCACATGACTGATCCTGACATAGCCAATTGGTTGTTGAGTCGTGGTCTAAGAGCACTGACACCCGGAATAGTTGGCGTATGTGACAAGACTCTGTTGTTGCACAGCGAACTCAACAGCAAAGAGTTGGATAAGTTTCAACAGGATGGATTTTTAGGAGTGTATTATTGGAGTCATGCTGTTATTGCAAGAGACTGGTATCGATATGCTGAACATGATTTAGAACAAAAATTTGACCCGCGCAACATGAAGTACAATTTTTTAGTGTACAATCGGGCCTGGGCCGGAACCAGGGAGTACAGATTAAAGTTTGCTGAGTTATTGGTAGATACTGGTGTTGCCAACCAGTGTCTCATGGGATTCAATGCATTAGACGGCAAGGACTATCGTCAGCACAGTTTTCAAAATCCTTTGTTGGCGATACAACGTCAGGATCTTGAACAGCACTTTTTTGAAAATAACTCTAGTAGTTCTTCCAGTGCCGACTACAACAACAGCGATTACAATCAATGCGGTATTGAAGTAGTGCTAGAAACTCTGTTTGATGATCAACGACTGCACTTGACGGAAAAAGCACTGCGCCCAATTGCCTGCGGCAAGCCATTTATTCTGGCTGCAACTCCGGGCAGTTTGAAATATTTGAGAAGCTATGGGTTTGAAACGTTTGATGGTATCATTGATGAACAATACGACAACATTGAAGACAGCCACCAAAGGTTATTGGCAATTGTTGACGAAATGAAACGCATTGCTAACTTACCCGAACAAGAAAAACTTCAAGTTTGGCGTCGTTTGTACGCTGTTGCGGCTCGTAACAAACAACGATTCTTCTCGCATCGATGGATTAGTTATATTGTCAGTGAATACCAAAACAATCTCAAAGATGCTTTGCGTCAGGTTGGGTACACCTTGGACAACTTCCACGAATTCAAAACTCTTTGTCAAACACGCGGCATGGGTGTAAACAATTGCAGTGAGGAAGATCGTAGAAAATTAGAAGAGTTTGTTATTTTTAACTCTTATCTCTAATTGCAGTCCAGCCCTCGCCGGGAGGATTTTGTTTGTACTCCATTACGCGAGCCAGCAAATCAGTATAGAATGTATCCAGCTCGCCGTTCCATCTGCCCATGAGAGCTTCAATCGCATGTTCACAATAGGTCCAATGCTGTCCCTTGTAGCTATTGATCAAGTCAGTGTGGATTTTTTTGTAGGCTTCTAATTTAGCAAATTCTTCAATGGGAATTTGTTCTACAACACAGTATGCAGTAGCAATACGATCTTCACTTAGAATTCGAAACGTATCAAGTTCCAACACTGTGAAGCTGTCGGGTAGTTCGCTGATGACGTCGCCAAATATAATGTTCATATAATTTCCTTTTAAATATGTATCATGCAGTTTGCGTTTGATTTAATTTCTGACTTACATGTTGAAACTTGGAGAACCGAGTTCAACTGGGAAGGACTAGCAACTAGTCCTATTTGTATTGTGGCCGGCGATGTTGCCCGTGATCGAGCCACCGTGTGCAAGGTACTTAGACACCTGGGCAAGTGTTACCAGGCAGTGTTTTACATAGATGGCAATGACGAACATGCTGATTATCAAGAAAATCTTAGCGGTAGTTATGATGATTTGGCCAGTAGAATCAATGCTATTCCCAATGTGGTATATTTACAGGACAATGTAATTGTTGTGGACAATGTGGCAGTGCTTGGTACCAATGGTTGGTGGAACTATGATTTTGATCTTGGAATTGATTCTGAGCAAAGTGCAAGCTGGTATCAAGACAAATGGAAGCTGACTACCACTGCTACCAAAGCCATCAGTAGAATGAGCAACAACGATGCCAGCTACATGATCAACTCAGTCAAACGACTGCAAACACACAACGATGTAAAAAAGATCATCATGGTATCGCATACTGTGCCAGATCCTGCGCTGATAGCGCATGACATAGATCTCGAAGGCAAGTTAAGAATGAACATGATGGGCAATCGCTACATGATGCAGGCCATGGCCGCTGACACCGAAAGCAAGATTCACACCTGGTGTTTTGGGCACTACCACATGCCAATAGATCAAACTAGATCAGGTATTCGTTTTGTAAACAATTGTCGTGGCAGAGAAGATACACCGTTTTGTCAACATGTGTATCATCCCAAACGTATTGTGGTGAACTATTAGGCCACTGTTTCTGGCTCAAGTTTGATCTGCAATGGATAACTTTGAGCACGGGCTAGAACTGTTACTTCGACGCCTTTTTGTTCGGCAATCTCATAAGGTAAAACAGCGACCACTGCGGATCCAGCTTCGTGAATGTCCACAGTAATTTGTTCTGCGGTTTCAACAGTGTAATCAAAGTACTCGATCAAACTTTCTATCACAAATTCCATTGTGGTTTGATTGTCATTGATGTACACCACACGATACATAGGCGGCTCCTTAACTTGTTCGTTAGGCTTGATACGTGTACGAGTTTCACTTTGGGGCATATTTTTTCCTTATACCAGCAGTGGGACCATCCCACTGCTGTATTTACACAATTATATTACGAAGTGTATGTGATAGCAATAGCTTTAGGCTTGGCTTCCTCAGGAACCTCGCGCTCAAGATGCACTGCTAAAATACCATCGCGAATAGTGGCGCTTTTGACTTCCACATGTTCTGCAAGAGTAAATGTGTGCTTGAAGTCTCGGCTTGAAATGCCACGGTGCAAATATTCATGGGTTGAATCCTCTTCACGCTTGCGAGCACCAGTAACAGTGAGCAAACGCTTGTCCAACGCAATGTCAATTTCACCTTCTGCAAAACCAGCCACAGCGACTTCAATGGTGACGGTGTCTTCACCAGTTTTGATCACATTGTGGGGAGGATAGTTTGAATTGCTCTGCAAACTGCTGACACGCATTAGGTCATCAAACAGGTTGTCAAAACCAATACCAAACTTGTGCAGTTGGGGAACGTCGAAAGAACGTAGGGTGAGGGTTTTAGAATTTGTCATGTTTTTCTCCTTATAGCAAGATATGACTTAAATGTAGCCCGACCATCGGCGCTACATTGTTATTTATTATAGCAGAGAATCAAATTCTATTTTATTATTTAGGTCAGATACAATGCGCCATCTGCTCAAAGCATAGAATTTTCGATCCGGATTCCAGGTCATAGCAAACAGGGAATAATGTGCATCATCTTCAAATGCAAATCGTTTGATGTATTTGACAGTTTTTGTAGTGTAAGGGATATCGTATTTTTCGCTCCAATCGTGAAACGCGATTGTTATTATACGATTTGCATGTAAGGCAGCTTGCCCAGTTGAACCAGTTGGTAAGCTAAATTCAATGTACATCAATACAGTTTTTTGGGCAGTTGTTGCTCTCTTAGTTTTTTCTTCCAGCGATTCTTGGCTGCGCTGGCTTTGAGCTTGCGTTGAGTTGTGGGCTTTACATAGTGCTCGCGTTCACGAAGATCATCCAATAACCCACTGGCTTGGATTTTTTTCTTAAACTTACGCAACGCACGTTCTACGTTGCCGTCTTGCACTAGTACTGATCTACCTCGGAGCTTGTTCATTGACCACCTTTAGTTGTGTAGGAGTATTTACCTGCTCAACGTCAATATCTACAGTGTTAATGCCCGAGTTACGGTACTCGCTCAAGTGGAACATGTGTGGCAGTAACACTCGCTCTAGCTCACTGTGCAAGCCACGAGCCCCGGTTTTGTTTTTGATTGTGCGTTCAGCAATCAAATCCAAGCTGGCTGGGCGGAAATTGAGCTTGACTTGGTCACGTTCAAACAACCATGCATACTGACTTAGATAGCTGTGCTTGACGTCTTTGAGAATGTGTATCAAATCAGCTTTGGTGAGCTCATTCAAAGATACCCAGGTAGGGAATCTGCCCACAAACTCAGGGATCAACCCAAAGCGAATCAAATCTTCTGGTACTGTTTGTTCCAATCCCACTGTTTGATCTTGTCCAACTTGTGCGCCAAATCCGATACTGGTGCCTTTGACTCGATTCTTAACAAGATTGTCTAATCCCACAAATGCGCCACCAGCAATGAACAAAATATTTGTGGTGTCAATCTCCACAGTTTCGCCACTAGGGTGTTTGCGACCACCTGTTGGGGTGACACGACACTTGGTGCCTTCCACTAACTTGAGCAAGGCTTGTTGTACACCTTCTCCGGACACATCTCGTGTGATTGAGGCACTCTCACTGCGCCGACTGATCTTGTCAATCTCGTCAATAAACACAATACCACGCTGTGTTTTTTCAATGTCGCCACCTGCGGCTGCAAACAATCTAGAGATCAAGCTCTCAACATCATCGCCTACATACCCAGCTTCGGTCAAGCTAGTGGCATCAGCAATAACAAAAGGTACATCTAGATAACGTGCAATTGTGCGGGCCAACAGTGTTTTGCCAGAGCCTGTGGGGCCCAGCATCAACACATTGGTTTTTTCAATTTCCACGTGTGGGTCAGGATTGTTGATACGTTTGTAGTGATTGACCACTGCCACACTCAACACTTGTTTGGCAAGATCTTGTCCAATAACATATTGATCAAGATGTTGTTTGATTTCCATGGGGTCTAGTGTTTGTTGCACTGGGCCCTTGACCAATGGTATTTCGTCTTTGAGCAAGGTTTCACAGAGATCCACGCACTCATTGCAGATTGCAACTTCCTCACCTACAATAAGTTTGGCCACTGCATCCTTGTGCTTGCCACAAAAACTACAGGTATCGATTGCTTCGTTTTGTTTCATTAGATTGGTTTATTTTGAAGTCGTTGTGCTACTTGTTCACGCTCGCCGTCACTGAGTAACTCAGCGTCATACTCGCCATTGCTGATACGATCAATTAGGTGATCAATATAAGCAGTGTCATAAGTGTAACTGTCTGAAAGGTTTTTGTCAACTTCAATCCAGTCAGAACCGTTGAACTTATATACCACACTAGGCAGTCGGTCCACACGAACAAAGGTGTCACCTTTGTTGGGTGTTGATGGGAAAGATATGCCGAACCCACTGCTGGTTTCATTGCCAACTGCATTGTCTGCAATCAGCTTTGTCCATGGTAACTCGCTGATCTCGCCACGATAAAATTTTCTGCGCTCTTCCTTGAGAGTACTGTTTGGATTGGCTTCTTTCCAGGCCTTGATAGCAGCCTTGACAGCTGGATCACTATCTTCATCATCCTCTGGTGGAGTCAAGTAGTCGCCGGGACGCTCTAGATCCATTTTGTCAAACTTAGAAACCAAACGCTCATCGTTGTAAACTGACAATGGAGGATCGGGTATCAGTGTTTTGCCCCAATCTGGCACAGGCTCAATTGTTGATGTTTTGTTTTCAACCACAGGCTCTGGATCGCGGCCAGGCATGGGAACCAAGTTTTTAAAATGTACAAATGGCTTTAACAGATATGGATGCTTTTCAAATATGCTTTGTTCTGGTTCTGGTTCAACTGGTGCTTCAACAATAGGCTCAACCGCAGGTGCAGACTGTAGTTGTGGCTTGTTCTTTTCTTCTTCTGCCCAACGTATACTTTGTTGAGCGGCCAATATCAATACCAATGCTAATGGATCAAATACTGCAACGATCAAAATGATCACTAGACGTACAGCACGTTCCAGAACATTGGCGTCCGGGTTGTCGTCGTAGACAAGGGCAGCAATATACTTAATAGGGCCAACTTCAGACTCGACCTTCCGGAACTCCGCCGCGAGGGGGGCACGTTCTTCGTTAAGTCGTGCAATGTTTTTCTGCTCGGCTTCAATCTCAGCGAGTAAACGCGACCGTTCCTTTTGTTGACTACGGCGGAGTGCAACTGCTTTATCGGCACCCTTTTCGTCTGTGCTTCGACCCATGACTTGGTCCACACTTTCATCCATTTGTTTAAGCGCCTTACGGTTGGCTTCAACATTGTCCTTGGATATCTTAATTTTCTCGTCATAAATTGCTACCTTTGCTACTGCGTCACCTGACACTAAACTTTGGTCACTGTGTGCCTTTGACAAGTATCCAAAAATACCCATGCTGGTCAGTACCATTAGGAACGCAACGGCTGGCACTAGATAAAGTTTGTAGGTCCAGCTGGCACGATCCCAGTTAAGTTTGAGCCAAACTGCGGCTGTGACTTTGCCCACACCAAGGCTTGCACCCATGATAACAATAGGCCAAAAGGCAGCACTGAAAATGGCAGTAAGTCCTACAATACTGTAGAACTCGGCCACTGCACTAATAGTCAGTGCAACAAGTAATGTGAAGTACCCAAATTTCATAGATAATTATTTACCGGGTGCATCAATGACTCTTACTGCATGTTTAATTGCTACCCAGGTGCCGAATCTTTCATCAGGTACATCAAACCAAACTCGTTCAGTTTTTTGCATCCATTTGCTACGATCAAGTCGGCGTTTAACATGTGGTTGCCCTTTCCAGTTTTTTCCAAACAAAGTTCGGGCTTCTTTCATAATTGCGTACCATGTTTTGATATCAGCAATTTCAAAGTGAATACGGTGCACAGGCATGTGCGTTACTTTAAGCGAGTCAAGTGACTCAGGAATGCTCAACGCAGAGTCCTGAATGTTAACAGTCATTACTAACCTTTCTAGATTTATCCTCTCGGCATACCCCCGGGGTACCAGCCCAGGTTTTAGCCAATTGCTTGGCCGAGGTCCTTGTCGCAACCTACGGGACTTCTGTTTATTGTGCCACGGAGCCCAATGGGCCTAGGTTATCGATTCACCCCACCAGGCCTTTAAACAGCCCAATCTCCATGCCTGTGCCTAGTAATTATAGCAGTAACACCAGGTGGTGTCAACAACTTATTCGTCCTTAAAGTCAATCATGTTGCCGTTTTCGTCTGCAATCACAATGCGAGTATTGCCTTCGTCGTCTGTGACTTCAAGTGGTCCCCAGACCCAGCACTCTGTGTCCTCAAGGTACCATTCACCTTCGTCTTCTAATTCATACACACTGTTTTCTTCCAAGAACTCGCGAACCTTTTCTTCGTCCTCGTCAGAGAGTCCAGTGATTTCAACATCGCCCCAACAACCACCATCAAACATTTCCACAAGCTCTGAGCCTTCGATATTGGCACCGCTGATGCTGTTCATGTCAATGCTGTCTTTTGCGGCATTACCGCCAGGCACAGTAGTAAACTCAAACTGTGGGAACTCGCCGTCGTTGGTTTCTACGCTGTATGTACACCAACGGAAGCCATCTACAACTTTGATGCGACCTTCGCCTTCACGCTGTACAAAATACTCGTGCTGTTCACAGTTCTTTTTGTGGTAAGTTTTAACTGTCCACCACTTTGATTTAGATTCTTCAGTCACTTTGTTCTCCTCGGGTGCTGATCCAGCAAATGGCCATCCTGTGGGTGCTTCTAACACAATTCGATCTAGTTCGTCTCGCAAGTCTTGCTCATCAGGATCGTATGCAATACCTTGCCACTCTTTGATTTTAACTTCATCATCGCCCCATACACTGGTCCATTTTTCGCCGGTCCACTTGGCATGGTGTGTATAGCTATTCTTTCCGGCAGTACGGATATTGTATAAACCTTCACGAACTGGCTTGATTTTTTTAGGGAACCAGTCGGTCATGGTGTATTCAATGTCATCCATGTTGCGATAGCGTTCATAGCCTTTGCTATCTTGCTTGTTTGAACCAGCAATGTACATACCAAAGTCAGATCCTTTGCCCGAAGTGTCGCCACCCCAATTTTCAATCTCTTCACCTAGGTATTCAACGCTAGTAATGATTTCGTTGCCGTCAATCTCATCATACTTCAAGCCAATGCGCCCTGGATTAAACGGTGCCTTGAGTTGGATCTCTCCCTCAAAGAATGTGCCCTTTTCTGAACTGGTGGCAAGGAACACAACTGTGCCTGCAGGTTTCATATCAATCCAATACTCATCTCCGCCCAACCATTCTGGTTCGGGATTTTCATCATCTTCACCAAAACCCGAAACGTCTTCCAGACGCTTTTCAAACACCACATTGCCGTGCTCATCTTCCACTTGAATTGTTCCTGCCGAACGATCCACACCCCAGCAATGTCCTATATCGTCAGTGTCGTGCCAACTACCAGGATAACATGGATACATGTCTTCGGGAATGTTGTTAGCATCCGCATAATCCGAATCCCACGCAAACTCAGAGAGGTCCAGTCGTCGACGTTTAAAATAGTCGTAAACCTTGCGATCCACTGTGCCCATCACATACTCGCCACCGTAGCCCCACAGTCGAATCTTGTAGGTGCGGGGGGTGAATTTAAGAACTTCGATCAGTTCTTCTTGTTCTTGAATGGTAGCCATGTTAGTCGTCCTTGTTTGTTACACCAAACAATTGGAGTAAGTTGATAAACAGGTTAATAAAGTCTAGATACAAAGTCAATGCGCCTGAGATTTCATCAGCTACAGTGGCATTAGCATCGCTCACAATCTCACGAATTTGTTGAGTGTCGTACGCTGTGAGTGCCAAAAAGATGATGATTGCCAGTGCGGAGATCACCATCTGCATCACGGTGCTGCCAATAAAGATGTTAACGATACTGGCAATGCAGATGGCGATCAAAGCAACAAAAGCATACTTGCCCACTGAGTCAAGGCTTTGTTTTGTAAAGTAACCGTAACCACTCATAGTGCCAAATAACACAGCCGCGCCCATGAATGCTGTAAAGATTGATCCCATTGTGTAAATCACAAAGATCATTGCAAAGCTCAGGCCCATGAGTGCCGCAAATCCATGCAATGCACCAATAGCTACCGGTGCAGGCGGGTCACTTGCTAGAATTGGTGTGATGATGAACACTGCCACAAGTGGTGCAAAGATCACTACCCATTTCATGATTCCAGTAAAGAAAAATTCAACCATGCCAGGATTGGTGCCTACTGCATAACTGATAAACATGCTGTTCAACACTGCCAGCATCATGTGGAAATACACCCGGCCCATGGCCTGGTTTACGCCTGCGGCGTCTCGATAATTGTCAACTGTTGATGCGTACATTACGTTTTCTCCTTGGTTAATTGACATACTAACAGGAATTGTTCGTATGCGTTTCTTACACTCTCGTGTTTCATTAATTTATCTGCTTCCACTTGCAAGGCATTTAACCCTGCTTCGGCAATATCACGAGCACAGGTAATATTCAACGTAGCAAGTTCATCGCCAAACTCTCGAGCCAACTTCTCCCATGCAGCCTTTTGCCCAGGAGTGATAGGATTCTTCTGTGGACGCAGTTCACTGGCTTCACGAATAGCATCAGTCATAGCATTTTCGGCCACACGTCCTGCGGCAATCATGGCTGCATAGTTAGGATCAATATTGAATCTACGACTTTCGCCGCCAGGATAACACATCACAAGATGTGTTCCTTTGGGAAAGGCATCCATCAATGTTTGATCATACTCGTACACTGGCCGGTATCGACGTCCAACTTTTTCGTAGTAGATTTTTTTCACTTTTGTTCTACTTTCTTTTCAATTGGCGGTGGAAAGTACGGTTCAATCACATAGTGGTTGGCAGTCCACCAACCAAACGCTGTGATAAATCCTGCTACAAATATTTCCAGTACCATTACTCAAACTGCTTAATAACTGTGTTCAACGCTTCAATCACACGAGTGTTGATTGCAACATCTTCAGGGTGCAACCAGTAGCCATCAGGATTGGTATCTGTGCGTGGATTCTTCTTCCAGTCACTGAGTTCTTTCTTGAGATAGCTACGATACTCTTTCAAGTTCAGCACAGTGATGCGATCTGCGGCATCGCTGTCTAGTGTAATAGGTCCAACTCGTTTACTCATTGTGTACTTTCAAAGATGTGTTAGCTAGGCCAGATACCATTTGGAACTTGTCCCAGGCATCCTTTACTGCTGGACGGCTTTCTAGTTCTTCATCAACTACCACAGCCTCTAACCAGTAGTAAGGTAGTCGACGTGGATGTGCGCCAAACTGTCGAGGTTGGTGCAACTTACCAGAGTTGTAGAGTTCAATACTGACGTCACGGAACCGTTGTTCATCTTCGGAACCATACTGGCTCCACTCCCTAGCCATGTTCATAAACGAGCCGCCGTTGTAGCCACGCCAAATGCCTGCCCACTGTTCATCATTGTGCGGATCAAAGTCTGTGCGAGCAACAATCACAAGAACATCTTCGATGTCCACTTTGCCATCTACAATGTCACGAACACAACGACTATAACTTAGACCGATTTTCATCGCACTGCACCTACTGCTGAGAGCAAATTAATAGTGCCTATCAAAACACCTGCAATGCACATCCAAAGTGTGCGGCGTTCTTTGCTTTGGCGATATTCAGCGTAGAGCTCGCCTGAGCCAAACAACAGCACACTGCCAATAAAAAGATATACCAACGTCATACTTTATCTCCTGCTTCAAAGTCACGGAATCTCAAGAATCTCGGGAATCGGAGGCTGTAGCTTCCGTCTTGGTTTTGTGTGACTGCATCCGCTTGGACTTCAACCAAGTGACCAAGCAAGTCATCCCTACTGGCCCAATACTCATCACGAAGAGCATCACTAAAGCCAGTACCAACATTAACGCGAATTCTACGGTCATTGTCTTCTCCTTCACAAATTATAGCACCCAACCGGCCCTCATTGCGACCTGTACCTTCTTCAAAACCCACAATTTCCAAATCAACTGAGATTGTGGGCTTCCATTTCATCCAAAAACTTGAGCGCTTGCACTCATAAGGTGCGCCCAAATCTTTGATCATAATGCCTTCGAATCCTTCTGCCACAGCATCTTCGGCGTAGCGATTCATGATGTCATGTCCTTCGGCTGTGTCCAAGTCCACATCCAAACCGTTCATGATGCGCAAACAATCTGTTTCAAGCAATTGGCTTCGAGCACTTTCCAGCCACTCAATGCGTTTGTACTGTTGCAGGTTGCAGTGACCTTCTTTGAAGGCATCCAAGGGAATGATGTCAAAAATGTGATACACCATGTTGTCAGTCTGCGCATCGCTCTTGCGGTGTGCTTGCTTCATGAGCTTTTGAAAACTCTCGCCCACAATCTCGCCATCCAATACAAAGTGCCCACCTGTGCCGCGGCCGTATTGGAATGCTCTGCGCTGATCCAAAATAGCGTCTGCAATCTGCGGAAAGTTAGCAAACTCTTTGCCATTGCGACTGAACAATGTGCAGGAATTACCTGACACCACTGCCAATACACGCACACCATCTAGCTTGCATTCGAGACGCTTGACGCCTACCATCTTAGCAGGACGATCTGTACTGTCCTGGGCCAGCTGGCAAGTAAACACCGGAATCTTCCACTCTGTTTTGCCCAGCACCTTGTTCAGTGTTTTTTCACTGATGCCGCAACGCAGGTCTTTGATCAACACACGACGAGCCATGTTGTTCCACTCGTCACTGTCAAACTGTTGACTCACTCGTTCAATGTGATCTCTTGCGGCATGACCAGTTTCACTACGGGTACGCAATGCTTCACACAATGCCCAAAACACAGGCCAGTCATTGGGTTTGCCTGTGAGACCCTGCGTCTCAGGAACCTGCTTGACGTTAAAAGTGTAGAAAGGATTGTAGGCTTGGTAACAATTAAAAAGGAAAGCCTGGGCATCGGCACTGCCAAGTTTGGCGGCCATTAATGCTTTTTCAATTACTTTTTCTTTGTGTATGCGGCTGTCAGAACTTTCTAAGTCAGTGATCCAGCCAGCAGCCATTACGCCGAGGAACCTCTCATCGCTAATGTATTTGTGATCATCCATATATTTACAGCCTTACCATGAGCTATTATAAAACACTTTTAACCCAAAGAACAACTCAGCACGAGCGTTCTTGATAAAACTCAAATCACTTTCGTAGTAGTATTCGTCTGCGTCATCACCAAAGAAGAAACCACGAGTGCTTGGCAATTGCTTGTGCGTTACTGCACGTTCAAGATCGTCAAGATCCTTGTGCGTGAGTTCAAGCTCGATGCCGTTGAATGTCGGATCATGATCGGCTGTGCTCTCATCAAATCCTGGACGGCCTTTAGCAATCCAAAGTTGTTCCATCCAGCCATGCAGGTTAGGATGCTTGCGCCAATATGCAAGTTCACGCGGCTTGGTTGTTGTTTTGTTCACAAACTCGCGGGCCTCAGGGTCCCATTCAACACCGTCGTAGTATTCACCTTGCTGGCCTTCTTTGGCGGCAACATAAGCATACATGTCGAGACCCATTATTTTTCTCCTTGTTGATGACGGTATTCACGTTTGAGCCAGTATTTGTATTTGGCAAAGTATTCTTGCGGGGTTGCAGTTGGCTCATGACCTTCCCAAGCAAGACATTCGTCCATGTGTTGGAACCACATTTCTCGACACCAGATTCGAAAGCTCATATTCCTGCCCACCCTTCAACTATATTGTTTGCACCGCAAACTACGATAAAGTCAAACAAGTCGTCTATCTTGTTAAAGACAAATTTAGCACCTTTTTTGTCAATTACCCAAAACATTATGCTGCCTCCAGCATGTTAGCAGGCACACGCCAAGTAGAAGTAAACAAACCGCTGTTGCTCTTCTCATTGACTAGAATGTATTTGATGTTGATCTTTTTAACTGTGCCGTATGTGATGCCACCTGTGCGGCTGTTACGGAATTTTACAGAATCACCAACTGACAGTTCGCGTTTCTTTTGTTGTGTGAGTTGGGCACGAGCATAACGAATAGCATCGCCAATTGAGTTCAGTTGCTCGTTTGTAAAGTTACCAAACATGATTGCAGAGTTAATGTCTTTGATATCCATCTCGGGCTCCTTTTGTTACACTATGCCTATATTATAGCAAATTGGGAATTTTTGGTCAAGTACTACCAAAGTATTACTTTTTCAGCAGTTCGTAGAGCTGGTTGTTTATGGTGTCCATCTCTTCGCGGCTAACATAGAAATCTGTAGTGGGATCGTAGTACTCGCCCTGTTTGTTGTCATAATACAACACTCTGCCCGAGAAGTTAAATGGACCTTCGAGCCCAGGGCGGGGGCCATACTTTTGGCGCATGTTGTCCACAGTATCCAAAACACGATAACCCATGTGCGGCTCCTTTTTGCTGTCTATGTGTGTATTATAGCAAAATGGGCATTTTTGGTCAACCGGAATACCAAAGTAAATTTTAGGGGAATACCAAAGTAAATTTTGTAGTACTTGAGTATTACCGCACATCCATGTACATGTGAATCCGGTCCTGGGCGCCAAAGTTTGTGGCACTATGCACCAGCACGTTGTCTATCCAGTACAGGGTTCCCTGTGGTACATGACACGCATCATCTGCACATCGCAATTCACACTGATCATTGGTTGTGACACACAGACCATAGCGTGTGATTTTTTCAAAGTTGTCGCCAAACTCTTGATCCTCATGCGGATATACTTGGTGTCCTGGTTGAAGTTTGCTGAAATACAATCTCACCAACTGTTTGCCTTCTCTGGCAAAATGTTCACTTAAAATTTGCATGGTGCGAGGACATTGGTCCGCCCACTGAGTAGGTGCTGTGTTGAATTTTCTATATCCTGCATGTGTCCACCAAGGTTGGCCATCAATGCTTTTGTGCCACATCAACAACACACGATCTTGTTCGCGAATTAAGCTCATACCTGATTGTTTGCTGTATTCTCCAATGTTGCTGTCGGCTAAGTTTTCAGGATCACTCCAGGGTTTGGTTTCAAGCCAAGCCTCAAGTGGCAGTGCTTCTGCTTCACGAGCAATGTCTGTAACATCAAATGTGTGAACAAATTTAATAGATTTCATAAAGGTCCTAGATAGTAGCGATGACTAGGGCAGTCGGCCAACACATTGTATTTGGCCGCTCCTGCATCGTTGTGTACATACTGACGAAACTGTGTGCCGTCAGTGATATCAACCAACAGATTAGAATACTCATTCAAAGTATCGTGCCACTGTTCTGTTGCCGAGTTTTTGGTGTGTGATATAAACCAATTTTCATTTGTGAACGCAAATGTGCCACGTGGCTTTTCACTTTGCCATATCACTCTGTAGTCAGGATAGATCAAACTGATAATGAAATTTTTGTAGTTCCAGCCACGTGGTCCTGCTGTTTTCAACAGTTCTTTGTGATTGGGGTTGGATCTAAAAAATTTCATAATAGTGTGTGCTTGCTTGATCATCAGTGGCACACAATCTGGATCCCAGTAAAACATAACATCGTCCCAGCCCAGACCAAGTATACTGCGTTCTATAACACTGCGACTGATAATGTGATTGTCATAAAATGTAAGATACCAACCATCGTGATGCTGTTCCACAATGGGCTTATCAATGCCAAACAAGTAGGCTGTGCTGGGCAGTTCAGGAATGTTAAAAGGATTTACATTGGCACGATCAGGCATTTTAATAACTGATCCTGGGTGCAAGTTGTTGTGGAACAAAAAGTCCACAGGTCCATCTCGCCAACCATCTTGAATGGGATCTTCAATGTTCCATGTTACCCATTTCATGTCAGGGTTGAGTTCTTTGAGCTTGCTGAACAGTGTCCATGCCTGGAACTTGCCTTCGGCCCAGTGATTCTCTGCTGACGTATCTTCAATGCCTTTTACAGTTGTTTCAGCATATTTGTGAATCACCAAATCAACTTTGAGTCCTTGCCTGCAAAATGCATACAGCATGTTCCAACTGTCTGCACCGCCACTGAATTCAACGGCCACAAACGCATATTTTTCACGTATGCGTCGGGCACGTTGATCATAAAGTGTTTGCAGACTTTCTGTGGGCTCTGTGGTCCAATCGTACTTTTTGAATGTGGCTTCGTTGAAGTCCCAGTGGATCCAGTGACCCATTTTCACAGCATCAATCACAGCTTGAAGTTTGCTACTGTACTTTTTGCCTGCCACTATCCAGTGGCCAAACCGGTCTGGTGATGTTTTCATTTCATCAATGCTTGAACAAAAGGTGCATCAGGTGGCATAGCAATCTGTATGCTTACCCTGCGACCTTGTAGTTTTTCAACACCGTGAAGTATCTGTGTGTTAAACAAATACCAACGACCAATTTCAAACTGTACTTCGTCAATCACTGCCACTGTGTTCATGTCTGACACAGATGTGCGTGGATCTCGCTGTATGGGTTGACCTGGTTCTTGATACCAACGTGTGACAGCATCACTGCCGCCACGCTCAAGTGGATAGTACAATTTGATCAAGGGGTTGTAATCAGTATGGGCAGCATGCAAGTCTGTGTCTGCATCGCTGAGTCTGACCCCAGACTCTGCCCATGTTGTGGTGATATTTTCCCTGATCCATTGATCCCAGTCTGCGCCCAGTTCAAATACTTTTTGCACCCTGGTAGATTTCAGTTGACCTTCGTGCAGAACTTTGCGATCCTTCCACTCCGGAGTGTACATGCTACGAGAAATAGCACTGTCTTCAGCAGGTGGTTGTTCTACCAACTCAAATGCACGGTCAACAAAGTGTTGCGGCACAGATGGCAATTGTGGTTGTGCTAGATATGTAAACATCACTGCGCCTTTACCAAGTGCTTGAGTCTACTGATGCGAGCAAATTCTGCTTGTATCAGTTGTTCACTTTGTTTTACGTTGGCTCCTGTGTTGATTACACTGAGTGTTTTGAAATTGTCACGCACTTCAGGTGTCTTGGCTATTTCTCTGTACACTGAATTCCAAAACTCAACAAGGTGCTTGGGTGTGCCTGCTGGTGTTGAAATCATCTGTAGGTTCACAGCACGAAACTTTGGCAACACTTGATTGATAGGTGTTGCAGTTGGAAACACTTCCAAGGCATGATCCCAACCCACTGCAATGGCCTTGAGTCTGCCGCTTTGCACATGCGGATATCCTGTACTAGCACCAGCCATGAAATGCACAATGTCGCCTTGAGCAATGCTGACCAGTTGTTCGCCAGCAGTTTTAAATGCCACTTGATTGGGTCTAATGCCCAGGCTTTCATACAAGGCAGCTTGATACACACAGGCCTGTTGAGCACTGCATCCATAGTTCATTAACGGCGTTTTCTTGGCATACTCTTGTAGGTCTTTTGCACTGTTGATTGAACTGTTGCCTGCAACATAAACATATTGTGGCGTAATGGCAAACACACTAATGGGCTCAAGCAAAGCAGGATCCACATGGTTGGGATAGTTGATTGCTGGATTGATAAAGTGTGTGCTACCGTCACTGCCGAACAGTGTTTGCCCATTAGGCTCACGGCCAGCAGCTTCTTTGGCTCCAACAATGGTGTTGGCCCCGGGCTTGTTTAGATATACAATATCAAGCCCTGTTAGTTTTCTAGCCTGTTCGGCCATGAAGCGTTGTATGTTATCGGTGTCGCCACCGGGTGCATACGGTATCACCATGGTGATTGTTTTACCTCGAAGTTCAGCCGGCACAGTCAATGGTTGTGCTAGGCAAACAGAGGCAGACAATACAGCCAAGATACTACTTAGAAGTTTCTTAAACATAATTTTCCTTGTGTGTTTTTATAGCTCGAATCAGAACGATTCTACGGTAGGCGTTCTGTAGTATATTCTACAGTAAAGACATCTCTATGTCAAGCGTCATTGACTAGTCCGACGTCGCCCCTTGGCGGCGCTGCTAATGATATTTACTCAATTAGGGAATCTCGTTACGATTTTTTGGGTAATTATCGTAAAGTGCTGCCTTGGGAGTTGGGAAAACAAATCCGCCAGCTGGCACACTGTCTTGCGGTATCTGTGTGGCATCTTCGCTCAGTCTAGCTGCTCGTAATCTGTTAGAGTTAGTAGCTTGGCGCAATGTGCCAACTGTGCTTTGACCGCCCAGTGTAGTAAGGTCTGTGATTTGTGTCAAGAAGTCATAGGCGCTGCCAGAAGTGGCGTTTTCTGCCAAACTTGGTAATGTTTGTATCAAAGCATAGACACTGGCTTTTTCGCCTGCCAACAACTGGAAGTAATCAACACCGGCGGCAGTTTGGTATCCACGTTCAGTGGTCAATGTCGCTGCGATTGTATTGAATGCTGTGCTGGCTGTGGTGCAATATGCTGTGTACGATGCGTTGGCTACAATTGCGGCAATGGCTGTGTTGGCATATGGTATCAAGGCCTGCAGGGCCAAGTCTGCGGCAAAATACGGAAACGCCTTGTTGTAAGTGGCACCAGCATAGCCCACAGCTGGAATTGGTGGCACTACCACGGGACCATTCACCGCATTGGCATCTTCGGCTGCGTTTTTTATTGCTGTGTATACGCTGATTAGATCAGCTGCACCACCTGCTGTGATAATGGCCTGTAGTGCTGTGGTTGCTGTGCCAAGTGTTGTGGCAAAGTTGTTGTAATCAATTGCTGTGCCCAGTACATCATAAAAGGTTATTGTGTTGTAAGGGCCTGTGCCAGTTGCAACGCTGTTGTCATAGTAAGAAGTAACACTGGGGTCAACTGCGGCGGTCTGTGCTTGCACCAAGGTCAATGTATCCATGGTAACAAGGTTTCCTAAACTTGCAGGTTGCCAATAAGAAGTATTACTGATGTCGATGCCTGTTGGTACGTCTTGCTGTGATTGATATGTTGCTGGTACCCCGGGTGTGCCTGACACTGCGCCTGTTGGATCAGGAACAGCCACAAACGTGTTGGGAAGGTAAGGTTGATCTGGAGTCCAAGCTGGTAGCTCAGGAGGTACTGAACCATAAATGGCTTGTCCTAGGTCGGGCCAACTACTGTTGGTGATACCAGGTATGTTTTGAAAACTCACCTGTAGAGCTTTGTTTGCCACAGCATCAGCAGGAGGAATAATCTTGCCAAGTTCATCGCAACCAGTGGAAGTTGGCAAATAACTGTTGACAATAGGAGCAATGTCTGAATTTACATTGCCGTTGGGATCAAAAATAAACACAGGGCCATCAGGGCTTGGTGTTTTCAATGTGTTGTAACTTAGTGGAAATACTTTAACCGGGTCAAGTAGTTGTTCCAAGCTGGTGATGTTGGGAGTGGTTACATTTAACAAACTCAATGCTTGTGTTAAGTCATCACCAGTTATCAATGTTAGTCCATCGTAAGCATACTTTTGCAAACGATCAAATTCATTTGGTGTTAGGCCATTGGGGTTGTACAATTTGGCACGATTATCGTTGACTAGATTACGTATGTCGTCTGGTGTTAGTCCCACGCTGATCAACGCACTTTGTACCGCAGGTATAGCTTGATCTCGAACTCTTGATACTGCACTGAGTTGTTGTATCAAACCAGCCGGTGTCCCATACAAGTCAAGATTTTTAGTATCAACTAGATCACCTTGATTGATAATGTCAGTACCAAATGCACTGTACACTGGACTGATGTTGGAAATGTCTGCACTGGTCAGTGCATCCATGTTACTAAATGTAGGGCCTAGATAGTTGTCTGCATTGACATTGGTGGTGATAAAAGCATTAACAGTATTAAGGTAGCCATTGATAGCCAAAAATCCCTGTGCAAATTTTCCCGACTCACCACTGCCAAGATAGGCATTGCCGGTTTGTGTAATTAATCCGCTGAACCCTGATGGATTAGTTACCGGGGTCAAGGTACTGTAGCTTGGTGGTATACTGTTGCCCAAGGGATAGCACAAGTTGCCACCCGACCCACCTAGACTTTGCAAACTCAGCAAGGTGGCAGCACTGCACCAGGTGCCTGAGCCAGCAGCATTTAGAGCAGCATTAAGTGGCGATATAACTGTCAGTGCATTGAATGCAGCAATGGCAGTTGTCAATGCAGAAGGCAAAGACTTGAGAGCAGTGTTGGCTAAAAAGCCACTGCCTGCGCTGAGTTGTAAAGGGGTTAAGATACTTTTTGCCATTAGCCAATATTCACATCGCCACTACCACCAGACCTAGGATGACCACAAGTGTCAACATCGCCAGTTCTTATTATACTAATACCGCCAGCCTTGACAGTTCCCGAGCCGCCACTGGTTGTGGCACTGCAATGTATGGGCGGGCATCCACGTCGACCACAACAAGGGTGTGGTGTTACTGGATTGCCAGATACAATAATTGGGCGCCCATTTATACGAACAGATGATATTCCGCCCTGGGCTACACCCCCGGCGCTGTTGGTATCACCTACTCGTTGAGCTGCTGCCATGTTATCCTACTAAGATTTTCTTTTCAGGTACCTTGATACCAGTGGTTGCTTCCAAGTATTTCATCTTGACGCTGTCGTCAGTTTTAGATACAAGAGAAACGCTATTGGTATTTAGCTTGATTTCTTCCCGGGGATCTGCGGTAAACAAACTGGGCACAAGTCCCATGCCCTGTGGTCCTGGGGCAATGCTCACGGGTTCTTCTAGTACAATCCAGTCACCACCAGAGTGCCTAACTTTGGCAACCATTTCCTCGCCTGAGTTCATTTTGAATGTGTAAACCTGATCGGTTTCTAGTGCAATTTGTGTCATTTTAAACTTTCTGTATAACGTATTGATAATTGATCATGCCGATAGCAATATGTTTTCTAAACATATTGACAAAAGCATCAATGGACATTTTAGGATGGTCCAACACATCCGGAGATTCATTCCACAAGTAGTCGTCGAATATCATGTAGCCTTCTTTTTTAAGTAGGCCAAAAGCCATGGTAGCGTCTGCTAACACAGCATCAGAGCAGTGACTGCCGTCTATGTATATAAGATCAAACTCACGACGATCAACAATTAATTGTGCCAGACCATGATAGCTCATGACAGGCAAGACTTCAACTGTTTGATCAGCAGTCTTGGCCAAGTCAGTGTTGTGCTTGTGTATTTGCTGAATAATGCGTTGCTCAGGCAACTCGTCATTTTTGTATGCGTTTAATGGTGTATTGCCAAAAGGATCAATACAAGTGATAGTACCATTGTCTGCCAACAAGTTTTCCAGCATCCAACATGTAGCACGGCCTTCATGCGAGCCAATCTCCAAGATAGAAGATAGTTTTTGTTTGGCATGTTCTTTGACAAAGTTAAAGTTTACTAGACCATTACTAAACCAATCAGCTGTGAAAAAATGTTTGGTTTCAAAATCTGGAATGTTTTGCTTGAACCAGTCTATTGTAATACTGTCTAAATCAGGCAAGTTTTTGTCTGAGCTCATTGAAGCCTCCCACATGTGCATCATCTAAAAAGATTTGTGGCAAAGTGCGAGCTGTTGGTACTGCTTCTAATAGTTGTTCTTTGGTCCAGTCCTTGGACACGTTTCGTTCTTCATATTCGATGCCTTTGCTTTCTAATAGAGCCTTGGCTTGAACACAGTAAGGGCATTGATCCTTACTCCATACAATTGCTTTCATTTTTATTTTCCTTTTGGTAAGTGATATGTCTTGGCAAAAATGTCTTTCTTCACAACACCGTAATCTCCGGCGCCGTGTCGAACAATGTAATCGTTGCCTTTGGTATATTCTAAGTTGCCCCATGACGCTTCAACAACACCGTCATGGTCAGCCAGCTTGGCTATTTTAAAAATCTTCTTAGGCGTAGCTGTACCATCACCGTTGTCATCATAGTAAGCCGCAAACTTGATGGGACTCACAGGATATTGCTCGCCTTTGGGACCAGTAATAATCTTATGGCCCACGGTGTAGTTCACAGGACCTTCCAGTGTGTCTACTGTGCCGTTGTCTGTGGCAGTTTTGTAACTGACAGGAGTAGGGTGCTTGTAGGTAGTGAACCCACCGTCAAACCATTTTTCATCAATCATAGGTCTGGCAACTCGTCGTAATCTAAAGTATCGCTCATGACACCAATAACATAGTTGGTGCTTTCATTTTCCTGCAAAGCAGTTTGCTTTTTACTGGTGTCAACGTGTTTGTTGAACCAAGGAATAGGTGTACTGCGTGGATGTTCAGCAGTGTACTTGATGCCAATTTCTTTCAGTGCATTGAATGCTGTGAAGTCCACAAAGTCTTTGAGAATCTGTGCATTGAGACCAATCACTGGACCATGCTTGAACAAGTAGTCAGCCCAGGTCTTTTCTTCACGAATCACATCCATGTACATTGCATAGACTTCTGCTTCACATTCGGCTTTGGCAGCAGCAAAGCGTGGATCTTCTTTGACCACTTGATTGATGATCCAACCAGTCCAGTCTTTGTGTCCGATTTCATCTTGCAGGATCAAGCTGATGATATTACCGTTGCCGATAAAGATCTTGTTCTCTACCATGGCCAGTGAAGTAGCAAATGACACCATGAAGCGGAATGCTTCCAGTGCATAGCTGGCATTGAGTGCTAGCCAAATTGCTTTGATATGGTAGTCTGGTTCGACATACAAGCCAGATTCTACATTACAGTTAGCAACATGTAACTTGTCATAGTAGTTGCCCACACTAG
>JACCDW010081119.1_pt1 | contig 28372 bp, 25 predicted proteins | sample 7449781 | NCBI WGS metagenome assembly JACCDW01 (sample SAMN15323449, study PRJNA562643) | freshwater metagenome | isolation source: river surface water | place: USA:Blue River Watershed | collected 2017-08-18
ACGCCAGCTTCCTGGCTGCGCACCTTGGTTGAACGCGGTGCATCAAGGCGATGGGATCAAACGCCAGCGCCTGTGCGACAACTCATCGAACATGAACTCGCGCTGATCGCCGAACTCGGCTACGAACCCTATTTCCTGACCGTGTACGACATCGTCGATTTCGCCAGGCAGCGCGGCATTCTCTGCCAAGGTCGAGGTTCGGCAGCCAACTCCGTCGTCTGCTATTGCCTCGGTATCACGGAGGTCGATCCCTCGCGCATGTCGGTGTTGTTCGAGAGATTCATCTCGCGCGAGCGTAACGAGCCACCGGATATCGATGTCGATTTCGAGCACGAGCGTCGTGAGGAAGTTATCCAATACCTTTATTCGAAGTACGGCCGACATCGCGCAGCACTTGCCGCAACGGTCATCAGTTATCGACCTCGCAGCACCTTGCGGGATCTCGGGCGAGCGCTCGGATTCGATCCGATCGTGATCGAAAGCCTCGCCAAATCGGCGAGTCGCTGGGATCGATCCATCGACATCGAGCGTTTAGAGCTGCCGGCACAGGCAGTCGACATCGACCGTCAGCGCTTGCGTTTGTTGTTCGAGTTGGCCGAAGAGCTGCTCGGCTTCCCGCGTCATTTGTCGCAGCACGTCGGTGGCTTCGTGATTGCGCGCGACTCGCTCGAGGAGCTCGTGCCGATCGAGAACGCCAGCATGCCGGATCGAACCGTCATTCAATGGGACAAAGACGATCTCGATGCGCTCGGGCTACTCAAGGTGGATGTGCTGGCGCTAGGTATGTTGACGGCGATCCGTCGGGCGATCGATCTCATTTCGGCATGGCGTTGCGAGCGCGGCGGTGTGCCGCTGACGCTCTCGAAGATCCCCGCAGAAGATCCGGAAGTTTACGACATGCTCTGCCGAGCTGATTCGGTGGGCGTATTCCAGATCGAATCGCGTGCGCAGATGAACATGTTGCCGCGATTGCGACCGCGTTGTTTCTACGATCTCGTGATCGAAGTGGCGATCGTGCGGCCCGGGCCCATTCAGGGCGACATGGTGCATCCGTACCTGCGACGGCGGCGCGGTGAGGAAGTCATCGACTATCCGAGTGAGGCGGTCAAAGGCGTTTTAGAACGTACGCTCGGTGTGCCGATCTTCCAGGAGCAGGTGATGCAGATTGCGATTGTTGCGGCTGGCTTCTCGCCCGGTGAGGCGGATCAACTGCGTCGTGCGATGGCGGCTTGGAAGCGTCGCGGCGGCCTTGGGCACTTCGAGGAACGATTGATTCAAGGTATGCGTGCGCGCGGCTACACGGAAACTTTCGCGCAAAGGGTATTCGCGCAGATCCAAGGTTTCGGTGAGTATGGGTTTCCCGAATCGCATGCAGCGAGTTTCGCTCTGTTGGTTTATGTGTCTGCTTGGCTCAAATGTCATGAGCCTGCGGCGTTCACGGCAGCGCTACTCAACAGTCAGCCCATGGGCTTTTATTCGCCGTCGCAGTTGGTGCGAGATGCGCGTGAGCATGGTGTCGAGGTTCGCGCGGTCGATGTCCTGGTGAGCGATTGGGATTGCACGCTCGAGGCGACTCTGACCGGCAGGCCCGCGATTCGACTCGGTCTGCGGCTCGTACATTCTTTGACAAGAGCCGGTGCCGACAGGGTGGTGGCTGTGCGCGATCGTATCGGCAGCTTGCAGGATCTCGTACGACACGCCGGACTCGATCGCGGTGACCTCGAGGCGCTCGCTGCGGCGGGGGCTTGTGCGAACTTGACGGGTAATCGTCACCAGGCTTTCTGGTCGGTGGCAGGCACGGAAGTCGAACTTCCTCTGGCACCCTGTGCCGAGGAGCCGGCTTTGCCGCTGCTGCCGGTGCCGACGGAAGGGCAGAATCTGGTAGCTGACTATCGCTCGATTGGCTTGACCCTGGGCCGACATCCGCTGGCTTTGCTGCGCTCGATGTTTTCGCCTCGTGAAGTGTGCACTGCGTCACAATTGTTGAGCCTGCCGCATGAGAGTCCCGTCTCGGTTGCGGGCTTGGTGACGATGCGACAGCGGCCGGGTACCGCCAGTGGCGTGACCTTCGTCACGCTCGAGGATGACACTGGCTACGTCAATCTCATCGTCTGGAAGCGCATCGGTGTGCAATACCGGCGTGAACTGCTGCACTCGCGTCTGCTCGAAGCAGAGGGTTATCTGCAGCGCGAAGGGGCGGTGCTGCACGTGATCGTCGAGCGCCTACACGATCGCTCGGCTTGGCTTGGACGCCTTGCGACTCGATCGCGAGACTTTCGCTAAAGCGATGGTCGTTGCGACTCAGCGCTTGGCTTTGCGAGGCTTCTCGTCGATTCCGATGTCGTAATCGTCGAAGTCGCTGGTGAGTTCGGCGGTCCGCTTCTCCTCACGTAGGCGCTCGAGCTTGCGCCAGGCAGGGTCGCCCGATGGCTTAGGCCCCCCGCGGCGTCGCCCTTGTTCGAAATCTCGGATGACCTGATCGAAGTCCTCGCCCGATTCGAGGGCCTCGTCATCCTCGTAGTCGTCTTGCTCCGGTCTCTCGTTCATGGCACCACTGCCACCTAACCCCCAGACGCGCAAAATGTATTGCGACGCCGCGCAGCTTGCAACGGGGTGACGATGAGCGTTACCGCACCAAAGTGTTCATTTCGAAGATGGGCATCAGCATGGCAAAGACGATGGCGAGCACGAACACCCCCATCCCGACGATCATGAGGGGGCCGAGCAGGCCGACCAAGGCGGTCAGCAGACCGTCCAACTCCCGCTCCTGATTGGTAGCGGCTCGATCGAGCATTTCCTCGAGCCGACCGCTGGCCTCGCCGCTCGAGATCAGGTGAACGGTCATCGGCGGGAAGAGTTTGCTGGCCGCCAGCGAGCGCCCGATGGGGGCGCCTTCGCGAATCCGCTCGGCTGCCTCTTCGACAGCGGCGCGCATCGGCCGGTTCGTCATCACGGCGCCCGCAATCCGCAGGCCCTCGAGCACGGGTACGGCGCTACCGGTGAGGATGCTCAAGGTGCGTGTGAATCTCGCGGTATCGAAGCCGCGGATCAGTTTGCCTGCGAGAGGCAAGCGCAGCATCCAGCCATCGAACCGATAGCGCGCCTCGGGTGCGCGCAGCCAGCGTCTGAAGAGCACCCCGGCGATCGCCAGCGCGAGTAACAACCACAAGCCGTAATCACGCAGGCCATCGCTGACGAGCAGCAGGACTTGGGTCATCCACGGCAGCGCGTTCTGGCCTGATTCGAATACCTCGACGACTTTGGGGACGACGTAGGTCAACAAGCCCGAGATGATGGCGATGCACATGAGCGTCAGCACGATCGGATACAGCAGGGCGCCGATGATCCGTTGCCGAAGTTGATCACGGTTCTCGGTGTAATCGGCCAGCCGCTCGAGCACCACATCGAGTCTGCCCGATTGCTCACCGGCGGCCACCGTTGCCCGATAAATCTCGGGGAAGACGCGCGGAAACTCGCCGAGCGCGGCAGCGAGTGTGAGGCCTTCCGTCACTCGGGCGCGCACGGCCGTCACGGTCTTTTGTACGGCGGGCTTCTCCGACTGCTCCGACACGGCACGCAGCGCATCTTCGAGCGGTAGGGCGGCCTTGACGAGGGTGGCGAGCTGTCGCGTGAGCAGGGCCAGATCGGCGTTGCTGATGCGCTTGCCTACGGTGCCCTTGGCAACATGGCCACTCGTCACCAACGAGACCTGCATCGGCAGCAATTGTTGATCACGTAACAGTTGCCGCACATGGCGCGGGCTTTCGCCCTCTTGTACGCCGCGTACCTCGCGGCCGTTGGCATCTAAAGCGGTGTATTCGAAAGCGGCCATGCGGATTGCGCCGTCAGTCTTCGCGCGTCACGCGCAACACTTCCTCGAGCGTCGTTTCACCCGAGAGCACCTTGCGACGACCATCGTCGCGGATCGACGGAGTCGCCAAGCGCGCATGACGCTCGAGTTCGCTCTCGGCCGCGCCATCGTGAATCAGTGTGCGCATCGCATCGTCGATCAGCACGAGTTCATAGATGCCGGTGCGGCCTTTGTAGCCTGCGCCGTCGCGAGCCGGTTTTTGCAATCTGACCGGTGGGGCGTCGGGCGTGATGTTCAGCACGCGACGTTCGACGTCCGAGGCTTCGTAAGTCTCGCAGTGGTCCGGATCGAGTGTGCGAACGAGCCGCTGTGCCACGATGCCGATGAGGCTCGAGGCGAGCAGGAAGGGTTCGATGCCCATATCGCGCAACCGGGTGATCGCACCGACGGCTGTATTCGTATGCAAGGTCGAAAGCACGAGATGACCGGTGAGCGAGGCTTGTACGGCGATCTGGGCCGTTTCGAGATCTCGAATTTCACCAACCATCACGATATCCGGGTCTTGTCGCAGGATCGCGCGAAGCCCACGCGCGAAACTCATGTCGACCTTCGTGTTGACTTGAGTCTGACCGACGCCGTCCAAGTAATACTCGATCGGATCTTCGACGGTCATGATGTTGCGCGTGGCGTCATTCAGGCGCGAGAGCGCAGCGTAGAGTGTGGTGGTCTTGCCCGAGCCAGTCGGGCCAGTGACGAGCAGGATGCCATTGGGCTTGTGAATCAGCGCATCGAGCAGCGGTGTGATCTCGGGATCCATGCCGAGGTGGTCTAGATCGAGTCGGCCAGCCTGCTTGTCGAGCAGGCGCAGCACCACACGTTCCCCATGGCCCGACGGAATCGTCGAGACGCGTACATCGACCGCGCGACCGGCCACCTTGAGGCTGATGCGGCCATCTTGCGGGAGTCGTTTCTCCGCGATGTCGAGTTTCGACATGACTTTGATACGCGAGACGACGGCTGCCGCCACAGCGCGTTTGGTTTGCAGGACCTCGCGCAGCACGCCGTCAACGCGCAATCGAACCACCAAGCGATTTTCGAAAGGTTCGATATGGATATCAGACGCGTTTTCTTTGATAGCTTGTGTCAGCAGCGCATTGATGAGGCGAATGATCGGCGCGTCATCTTCGCTATCGAGCAGATCGGATTGCTCGGGCAGATCCTGTGCGAGAAAGGCCAGATCGTTCGTGTCATCGAGACCGCCTGCCGCGGTGAGCGCATCGGTGCCGGCCTCGTAGGCGAGACGCAGCAATGCATCGAACTCCTCGGCTGCGACCTTTTGAAGGTGTAGCGGCATACCCAGGTGTCGGCGCGCCTCGGCAATGGCGGATGGGACGACATCCGGACGGATGACGATCTGTGCGAACTCACCGTCGATGCCCGTCAGCAGCAGCCCGTGACGTCGGGCGAAGGCGAGAGGCAGGGTTGGGGTCACGGCGCGGGCGCAGCAGGCGTCGAGGTAACGGCAGTTGGCGCTGCCGAATCTGCGGGTACGACGGGTTTCTCGGATGCTGGCGGCAGCTCCGGCAGGATCGCGCGCGGTGTGCCGGGCAGCAGCGGCAGTACTTCGCGCTGCGGTCCGAGCTTGCGTTGTTGGTCGCGCATGTAGTTGTATTTTTGGTTGGTCTCGTAGGCGGCGTCGAGACCATCTCGCAGGATGCGCGGCTGGATAAAGACCATCAGGTTGGTCTTGGTCTTCTTTGCGCTGCGCGACTTGAACGCCTCGCCAACCACCGGGATGCGCCCCAAAAAGGGCACGCGCTGCTCACCGCCGGTCTGTGAATCTTGGATCAGACCACCGAGCACCACGGTGCCACCGTCTTCAATCAGCACGTGTGTGCTGATCGTGCGCTTGTTGGTGACGAGATCGACGGCGCCTGAACTCGTTGCTGCGATGCTTGAGCTTTCTTGCTCGATCTTGAGCATCACCGAATCGCCTTCGTTGATCTGTGGCGTGATCTTGAGGATGGTGCCGACTTCCTGACGCTGGATGGTCTGGAAGGGGTTGAAGTTGTTACCGCTATTGTTACCCGTGCTCGTGTACTGGCCAGTCACGAAAGGCACTTCCTGCGCGACCTTTATTTCGGCTTCCTGATTGTCCATCGTCACGATGGAGGGTGTTGCAATGATGTTCGTCGTCGAGTCGCCCCGCAGCGCGCGTAGTACGGCGGCAAAGTCCACGCCACCGCCGCCGAGGCGACCGACGCCGACCGTCGTGCCGCGCGGCACGCTCGTGAGCGTCGTGGGGTCCGCTGCGGCACGCGCGAGATCGACGATGCTCACCCCACCCACCGGCTCGACGAATCCGCCGACGGCATTGTCCGCACGGCTACCATCGACGAGCCAGTTCACGCCGAGTTCAGCGGATTTGTCGGCCGAGACCTCCACGATGATCGCCTCGACGATGACTTGCGCTCGACGGATATCGAGCTTGTCGATCACCGCCATCAAGGAATTCATGGTCTTCGCGGGTGCCGTGATCACGAGCGCATTGGTCTCGGGTTCAGCCCAAATGATGGTACTGCGATCGGCGCCGGCAGCGGTCGCGGGGCCCCCAGTCGTCGAGCCGGTAGCCACACCCTGAACTTGTTCCTTGAGTTTTGTGGCGATCTTCTCGGCATCGGCGTAGCGAAGATAGCGCACGCGGGTATCACCACCGCTCGCGAGCGGTGTGTCGAGGTAAGCAATGAGAGTGCGTGCCCGAAGGCGCTGAGTTTTGTCGCCCGCGAGCAAAATGCTGTTTGAGCGATCGTCGGCGACGACCCGCAAGGGGGTCAAGCCACCTTCGGCGGAGGCTTGCGCCGGGTTGAGGGCTGTCATGGTACGGACAACCTCGGCCGCAGACGCATTTTGCATCGCCACTACTTCGATGTCCGCATCGCTCGCTTGGTCGATGCGACGGATGATGCGCAACATTCGATTCACGTTGTTCGCGCGATCGGCGAGGATCAGCATGTTCGAGGATGGATAGGCCGCCAGATGCGCGTTCTGAGGCATGAGCGGACGGAGAATGGCGACTAATTGAGCGGCGCTCACGTTGGTCACTGAGACCACCTGCGTGACGATCTCGTCCGAAGTGGCGCTCAAAGTATCGGGTAAATCGTTACCCGGCATGGTGCGAGAGTTAGCATCGGGGATGATCTTCAGAAGATCACCCGAGGGAGCCGCGACGAACCCGTGGACTTGTAGTAGTGCAAGGAATGCTTCGTAAAACTGATCTGGAGTCATCGGTGTCGACGACAGCATCGTCACCTGCGCACGTACGCGCGGGTCGACAATGATGCTACGACCCGTTGCGGCGGCAACGGCCTCGATCACTTGTGTGATATCGGCGTCTTTGAAGTTGGGCGTGATGCGTGCGCCGGACGCGGGTTGGGCGGGCAATGGACCCGCAGCGCTGACGGCGAGCAGGGCAGTCAAAAGACCAAGGAGCAGTGAGCGTAGTGTCGGCATGAGATTTCCGTACGGTCAGGCCAGTCAGTTTGCACCGGCCCCGGTGAGGCTGGCGAGATCGACCAGGATATTTTGGGTGCGCCCGGCGCGCTCTATCGTCAGCGACGCCTGTGGCACGCCCGAGAGGCTGCGCAGGAAGGCATCGCCGTTCGCTTGATCGGACAGCGGCGCATCGTTGATGGCGACGATCAAATCGCCAGCCTCGAGTCCAAGACGGGTGAACGCTCGTGCGTCGGCTCCCGGGTAGACGCGAATGCCTGGGCTTTGCCCACCGCGGATCACCGCTTGCCAGCGAATGACGTTGGCGAGACCCGTGTCGGTATTCAGAGCTTGTGGTGCAGCGCCGAGTGCTGGATTCGTCGCAGCAGGATCGAGGCTGCTGCCGGGCGTGAGTTGTCGCGGCAAATCGAGGCGTTCGAGGGTGCCGCCCCGATCGAGTATCACGTGATCGGCGTGTACCCCGCGCAGCACGATATTGCCAGGCAGCGTGCTGCCCACCCGATACACCTTCGCAGGGCTACCTGAGTCGGCAATGATGGCTTGGCCTGCAGCGGGATCGGTTTCGGCGATCACGCCGGCGAGGCTGAGGTGTGTGGCTGAGGTCGCTACGATGGGTTGATCTACGCTGCCGACTCGTCCGAACAGCGCGGCATTTTTCAACGATACCAAGAGAGTCGGCGTGCTGTCCGTCGCCGGCGCGGCCACGTTTGGCGCCGTAATGGGGGCCTCATGGCTACGGAAACCGGTCGTGACGAGGTAGGCAACCTGCAGCCCCAGCAGGGTGGCCAACAGGGCGGTCACGAGCGCAGGCAGATCGAGCCGAAGTCGCATGACCCGGATCATACCTGCCCGCCTCGCGCACCACACTTGAGTTCGAGGTACCCTGGCCCTATAACGGGTCCATGTCCGCCGAAGAGTCCCGTCCCGATCAAGAATCCTCCGTAGCCGAGGCCACACCCGAACTGAAGCAACCGCCGCTGTTCCGGGTGATTTTATTAAACGATGATTACACTCCGATGGAATTCGTGGTCGATGTGCTCGAGCGGTTCTTCGGAATGGGCCGCACCCAGGCCACTCAGGTGATGCTCGAGATCCACATGCGCGGCAAAGGGGTATGTGGCGTCTTCACCCATGAGATCGCCGAGACGAAGGTGGCGCTGGTTACGCGGTACTCCCGCGACCACCAGCACCCGCTGATGTGCACACTAGAGGAAGTCTGAACCGTGTTGTCCGCCGAACTTGAAAACTGCCTGAACAAGGCCTTCCAGCTGGCGCGCGATGGCCGTCACGAATTCCTCACCGTCGAGCACCTGCTCTCGTCGATCCTCGAGACGACGGCGGTGAAAGACGTGCTGCGTTCGTGTGGCGCCGATGTCGTCGTGCTCGCCAAGGATTTGCTCGATCACATCGAGCAAAGCACTCCACGTTTGCCCGAGGGTGATGATCGCGAGGTGCAGCCGACACTGGGCTTCCAGCGTGTGTTGCAGCGCGCCGTATTCCACGTGCAGTCGAGTGGTCGCAAGGAAGTCGCGGTGACCAACGTGCTCGTCGCCATCTTCAGCGAAAAGCAGAGCCACGCCGTGTTCCTGCTCAGTCGCCAAGATGTGTCGCGCCTCGATGTGGTCAATTACATCTCGCACGGCATGTCGAAGTCAGACGACGAGAAGGGGGATGCGAAGGAAGAGGCACCGGCTGCCGCTGCGGCCGCCGCCGAGGGTGAGAGCGCGAGCGCACTGGAGAAGTACGCCAGCAACCTCAACAAGCTCGCCGAAGAGGGAAAGATCGACCCCTTGATTGGCCGCGAACTCGAGGTCGAGCGCACGATTGAGATTCTCTGCCGTCGCCGCAAGAACAATCCGCTCTACGTGGGTGAGGCGGGTGTCGGTAAAACGGCGATCGCCGAGGGTTTGGCGCGCCGCATCGTCGAAGGCCAGGTGCCCGAGGTGCTCAGCGGTTGCACCATCTACTCGCTCGATCTCGGTTCGTTGATCGCGGGCACGAAATACCGCGGTGACTTCGAAAAGCGTTTGAAATCTGTGCTTGCCGAACTCAAGAAGCAGCCGGGCGCCGTGCTCTTCATCGACGAAATCCACACCGTCATCGGTGCGGGCGCAGCCTCGGGCGGTGTGATGGATGCGTCGAATCTCATCAAGCCGGTGCTCAGCAACGGCGAGCTGCGCTGCATCGGTTCCACGACATATCAGGAATACCGCGGCATCTTCGAGAAAGATCATGCACTCGCGCGTCGCTTCCAGAAGATCGACGTCGTCGAGCCTAGCGTGGCCGAGACGATCGAAATCCTGAAGGGTCTGCGTAGTCGTTTCGAAGAGCATCATCGAGTCAAATACACCGATGAAGCTTTGAAGGCTGCTGCCGAGCTCTCGGCTCGTCACATCAACGAGCGGCATCTGCCGGACAAGGCCATCGACGTGGTGGATGAAGCCGGCGCGCGCATGAGGGTGAAGGGCGTCACCGATCAGACGTCGACGGTGGACGTCGAGCAGATCGAGGAGGTTGTCGCGCGCGTTGCCCGAATTCCGCCGAAGACCGTCTCGAGCAACGACAAGGAAGTGCTGCGCAATCTCGAGCGCAACCTCAAGCTCGTGATTTACGGTCAGGACAAGGCCGTCGAAACTTTGACCGATGCGATCAAGATGTCGCGCTCGGGGCTCGGTGATGAACGCAAGCCGGTGGGCAGTTTCCTGTTCGCGGGCCCAACCGGTGTCGGTAAGACCGAAGTCACGCGTCAGTTGGCGATCGCGCTCGGTATCGAGTTCATTCGCTTCGACATGTCCGAGTACGTGGAGCGCCACACGGTATCGCGCTTGATCGGCGCGCCTCCGGGATATGTCGGATTCGATCAGGGCGGGCTACTCACCGAAGCGATCGCCAAGCATCCGCACGCCGTGCTCTTGCTCGATGAAATCGAGAAGGCGCACCCGGATGTGTTCAATCTGCTGTTGCAGGTCATGGATCACGGCACGCTCACCGACAACAACGGTCGTAAGGCGGATTTCCGTCACGTGATCATCGTGATGACGACGAACGCGGGCGCTGCCGACATGGCGCGTACGCCGATCGGGTTCATGCCAGGGGATAACACCACCGATGGTATGGAAGCGATCAAAAAGCTCTTCACGCCCGAGTTTCGCAATCGCCTCGACGCCATCATCCAGTTTGGCGGACTCGATGAGCGCACGATTGAGCGCGTGGTCGAGAAACTGCTGGTCGAGATCGAGACGCAACTCGAGGGTAAGCGGGTGTCGCTACAACTCGACGACGCAGCGCGTCGCTGGATTGCCAAAACCGGTTACGACCCGAAGATGGGCGCACGACCGATGGCGCGAGTCATTCAGGAACACATCAAGCGACCGCTCGCCGAGGAACTGCTGTTCGGCAAGTTGGTCGAGGGCGGTTTGGTGCGCGTGTCGGTGAAAGCCGACGAGAGCGGGCTGGATCTCGAGTGCGTGCCGGCGACCAGCGAGGAGCCGGTGACGGCTTGAGAGCGAGGGGCGTTTACCGGCCGCGGTAGACGATGCGGCCCTTGGTCAAATCGTAAGGAGTGACTTCGACCGTCACGGTATCGCCCGTGAGGATGCGGATGTAGTTCTTGCGCATCTTGCCCGAGATGTGGGCCGTAACGACGTGACCGTTCTTCAATTTCACGCGAAAAGTGGTGTTCGGGAGAGTCTCGACGACTTCGCCGTCCATTTGAATCGCGTCTTCTTTCGACATCAGGTCACTGTCACTCTGCAAAAAAGAAGCGCGGATTCTGCCGCAAGGGGTCCCACGAATCAATGTAATTCGCTTCGGGTCAGCTACTGCGAGTCAGTTCGGTCAGTCGTTGCAAGAAATCCGCTCGGGGCAGAGGGCGGCTGCCGAGCGAGGCGAGATGGTGCGAGTGCATCTGGCAATCAATCAGTTCGATACCGCTCTCGGTGCTGCGTCGGACGAGGTTCGAGAGTGCCACTTTGGAGGCGTCGGGCTCGCGACTGAACATCGATTCGCCGAAGAACACGCGACCGATTCGGATGCCATAGAGCCCACCAACCAGCTCTCCGGCGAGGCGCACCTCGACGCTGTGGGCGATGCCGCGTCGATGTAACTCCAGGTAGGCCTCACGCATCTCGGGGGTGATCCACGTGCCACCACCATCACGCGCGCGCGGCGCAGCGCAGGCATCGATGGTCGCCGCAAAGTCCTGATCTTCCGCCACTTCAAAGCCGGCGTTTCGCTCGCGCTTGGCGAGACTTCGAGTGCGACGAAACTCGTTGGGGAATAACACTTCGCGTGGATCGGGGCACCACCAGAGGATAGGTTGACCCGGGGAGTACCACGGGAACAAACCGCGTCGATAGGCTGCCACCAGTCGTTCGGGTCGAAGGTCGCCGCCCGCGGCGACGAGACCCGGTGGTTCGTCGAGGGCGTCTTCGGCAGCTGGGAAGGCCTCAGGATCACCACCAGGCTCGAGCCAGACGAGCCCGCGCCGCCGTTTCATGGGGCTAGGTCCTGCTTGTAGGGAACATGCTCGGCGATACCGGCGGCATATTGTTCGACGCCGATTTTCTCCCGGGCCAGATAGTCGGCGATCGCTGCGCGAAAGCGCGGCTCGACGATCCGATGAGCCGACCAGGTGAACGTGGGCGAAAAACCACGGCTGACCTTGTGCTCACCTTGCGTGCCGGGCTCGAAACGTCGCAGGCCACGTTCGATGCAGAACTCGATGCCCTGGTGATAGCACGTCTCAAAATGCAGGCTGTGATACTCCTCCGCCGATCCCCAGTAACGACCGTAAAGCGTGTCACTACCCACAAAGAAAACAGCGACCGCGACGATCTCTTTACCAACGCAGGCGAAGGTGAACTGCAGTGCTTCGCCCATCGTGGCTGCGATGTGACGGAAGGCCTCGAGATTCAGATAAGGCTCGTTACCGCGCTGCAGAAATGTGCGTCGGTGCAATTGCCAGGCGCGTTCGATTTCCTCGGGCGTGGCTTCGTGACCGAAGCGCCGCTCGAAGTGGATTCCCGTCTCGGCAACGCGACGTCGTTCGCGCCGCGCTTTCTTGCGCTTTTCGGCTGTGAAGGTGGCGAGGAAATCCTCGAAGTCGCGGTAGCCGCGGTTTTCCCAATGAAATTGGCAATCGCAACGTAACAGCCAATCCGGATCCGCGCGCAAGGTTGCAAGATCCGTTGCGTCCGGAAACAAGACGTGCGTTGTCTCGAGGTGCAGGGTATCGGCTGTCGCTGCAATCGTTTCGAGCAACGCCGTGGATGTCATGCTCGTCGGCAGACCTCGGCGATGCAGCAAGCGTGGCCCGGTCGCCGGTGTGAAAGGCGCGGCGATGAGCAGCTTCGGGTAATAGCGCAGACCGTGCCGCACATAAGCCTGAGCCCATGCGAAATCGAAGACGAACTCGCCGTAGGAGTGATCTTTGAGCCAAGCCGGTGCGGCTGCGGCGATTCCGGCGTCATCCTCGAGCACGATGAAATGCGGGCGCCAGCCCGTCTCAAAGCCGATGCAGCCGCTTTCCTCGAGTGCCGTCAGGAACTCATGCCGCAAAAACGGGTAGCCGCGGTGATCGAGCGCATTCCATTCGGATGCGGGTAGATCACGGATGCGCTCGATGACACGACTGCGCATCGCGAGCGCCCCTTCAGTGCGAATCGAGATGCTCTAAGTAGCGGTCGGCGTCGAGCGCAGCCATGCAGCCGGAGCCCGCCGAGGTGATGGCCTGGCGATACACGTGATCGGCCACATCGCCCGCGGCGAAGACGCCCGCAATGCTGGTCGCCGTCGCGTTGCCGGAGGTGCCGCTGTGCACCGAAAGGTAACCGTCTTTCATCGCCAACTGACCGGCGAAGATCTCGGTGTTCGGAGAGTGACCGATCGCGACGAAGACGCCGGTCACGGCAAGATCTTCCGCGACGCCGGCGGCAGCGCCGGCAGCTGACGTGCCGCGAACGCGCAGACCCGTCACACCGCTTTGGTCACCCAAAACTTCATCGACCTCGTGGTTCCAGATGATGCGAATCTTGCCTGCCTTTTCACGCTCGAAGAGCCGGTCTTGCATGATCTTCTCGGCGCGCAGTCGATCGCGGCGATGCACCAGCGTGACGTGTGCGGCGATGTTCGAGAGGTAGAGCGCCTCTTCGACGGCTGTGTTGCCGCCACCGATGACAGCCACGGACTGACCGCGGAAAAAGAAGCCATCGCAGGTGGCGCAAGCGGAGACACCGCGCCCCTTGAAAGACTCCTCCGAGGGGAGGCCGAGGTATTTCGCCGAGGCACCGGTCGCAATGATCAGGGCATCGCAGGTGTATTCGCCAAGGTCGCCGATCAGTCGGAACGGACGTTCGTCGAGCTTCGCGGTGTGGATGTGGTCGCCCACCATCTCCGTGCCAAATCGCAAGGCATGCGCTTTCATGCGCTCCATGAGAGCGGGACCGAGCAAGCCGTGGGCATCGCCCGGCCAATTGTCCACTTCGGTGGTCGTCATTAGCTGACCGCCTTCCTGAAGGCCCGCGATCAGCATGGGCGCACGATTGGCGCGGGCGGCATAGACGGCAGCCGAATAACCAGCGGGTCCGGAACCCAAAATGATCAATTTGCGATGTGTGCTCATGCGCGCATGTTAGGGGCAGTGCGAGCAGGATGCCACGTGCAAGTCGATTCCATTAGAATCCCAGACTCCAGACGCTGGTCCGCCACGGGATAAACCCATTGTCCGATACTGCTGCGAAGGGTGCAGAGCCCTCCCGTTTCACCGAACGCGTCAAGCGTAGTTTGCGCGAGGTCGTGATCATCCTGATGGGTGCGATCGCGCTCATGTTGTTGGCGGCGCTCGTGACCTACGATCCTGCGGATCCTGGTTTCTCGTTCACCGGCGAGGGCGCCGGGGACATCCACAACCTCATCGGTCTGCAGGGTGCTTGGCTCGCCGACACGTTGTTCTTCCTCTTTGGCGGTCCTGCGTTCCTGTTTCCGCTGATGCTGGGCGGCGCCTGTTGGATCATTTTCCGTAGTCGGGCGAGCGAGAGCGGCGATGAGGATGAGCCTGTCTCGCGTATCAACAGTTTCGTACGCGCTGGCGGCTTTGCCTTGTTGCTCGCGGCGTCTTGCGCTCTGGCAACGTTGCACTTTGCGCCCGGTGACTTGCGCCAGAGTGCAGGTGGTGTCGTCGGCAGCTTGGTCGGCGAGTGGATGCGCGGCAATTTCAACTTCGTCGGTGGCACGCTGTTGCTTCTCGCTTGCGCGATGGCGGGGTTTTCGCTGGCCTCCGGCATTTCGTGGTTGACCATCGTCGATCGCACCGGCGGGGGCTTCTGGGGCGCGATCGATTGGCTGCGTGCTCGTCGTCAGCAGCAGGCCGTAGTGGCCGAGGGCGAGGAGCGCAAGGCGGCTCGCAAGGAGAGTCTCGAGGTTCAGGTCAAGAAAGCGGCTAACAAGCCCAAACCGCGCATCGAAGCGCCGGCGCCGCAGCCTGAGAAAAGCGAGCGCATCGAGAAAGAGCGCCAAGTTCCGATGTTCACGGCCAAGGCGGGCGAGTTGCCGCCGCTGCAACTGCTCGATGACCCGCCGGCGCGCGAGTCGACTTACTCGGCTGAGGCGCTCGAGGCTATGTCACGTCTCGTCGAGCTCAAGCTCAAAGATTTCGGCGTCGAAGTCGAAGTCGTCGCAGTGCAACCTGGTCCCGTGGTGACACGCTTCGAGTTGCGACCTGCGCCGGGTGTTAAGGCGAGCCAGATCAGTTCGCTCTCCAAGGATCTTGCGCGTGCGTTGTCGGCCATCAGTGTTCGCGTCGTCGAGGTCATTCCGGGCAAGTCGGTGATGGGTCTTGAGATTCCGAACGAGAAGCGCGAGATCGTCACCTTCGGCGAGATCGTGAAATCGAAGGCCTACGACGAGGTCAATTCGCCGCTGGCGCTGGCGCTGGGCAAAGATATCGGCGGCCTGCCGGTGGTGGCCGATCTGCAGCGCATGCCCCACTTGCTGGTAGCCGGTACGACGGGCTCAGGTAAGTCGGTGGCGGTGAATGCCATGATTCTCTCGATGCTCTACAAGAGCACCGCCGAAGATGTTCGTCTCATCATGATCGATCCGAAGATGCTCGAGCTTTCGGTCTATGAAGGCATCCCGCATCTGCTCGCGCCGGTCGTCACCGACATGAAGGAGGCGGCCAATGCGTTGCGTTGGTGTGTCGCCGAAATGGAGCGCCGTTATCAACTGATGGCGGCCATGGGTGTTCGCAACATCTCCGGCTTCAATCGCAAGGTCAAAGACGCGATCGACGAGAAGAAGCCGATCAAGGATCCCGTCATCATGAAGCGGGCGGCGAACGATCCGTCGATCGATCAGTCGCAGATTCCGGATCTGGCGCCCTTGCCCTTCATCGTCGTGATCATCGATGAACTGGCCGATCTCATGATGATCGTCGGTAAGAAAGTCGAAGAGCTGATCGCACGTCTTGCGCAGAAGGCGCGTGCGTCGGGCATCCACTTGATCCTGGCGACGCAGCGGCCGTCGGTCGATGTCATTACCGGTCTCATCAAGGCCAACATTCCGTGCCGTATCGCATTCCAAGTGTCGGCTAAGGTCGACTCGCGCACGATTCTCGATCAAAGTGGCGCGGAGTCGTTGCTCGGTCACGGCGACATGCTGTATCTGCCGGCAGGCACCTCGAACCCAACGCGCGTGCACGGCGCCTATGTGGCGGATGCTGAGGTTCATCGTGTGGTCGAAGCGCTACGTAAAGCGGGCGCCCCGGATTACATCGAAGAGGTGCTCTCCGGACCCAAAGGACCCATTCCCGGGCTACCGCCCGAAGAGGGCGAGGGCGGTGAGGGCGCTGATTCGGAGCAGGATGCGCTCTACGACGAAGCGGTCAAGATCGTTCTCACCGAGCGTAAGCCCTCTATTTCCTATGTGCAGCGTCGCTTGAAGATCGGCTACAACCGGGCCGCACGCTTGATCGAATCGATGGAGGCGGCAGGTCTCGTTGGTCCACTGCAATCGAATGGTGGTCGCGAGATTTTGGTGCCGGCGCCGTCGGGCGATTGAGTATGCAGCGCCGTTCTTTCTTGGCCGTCGTGACTGCCGCGCTGTTTGGCGTGTCGGCCGCGAACGCGCAGGCCGTCACGGCGCTCGATCGATATTTGGACGGACTCTCGAGCTGGCAGGCCGAGTTCGCGCAGACGGTCGTCGATTCGCGCGGCAAGCAGCGAGTCGCTGAGACCGGCCGCTTCATCGTTCGCAGACCGGGTCAGTTTCGTTGGGAGACAGGCACTGGTCCTGCGCAGACCATGGTGGCCGACGGTCGAAATCTTTGGTTTTATGACCGCGATCTCGAACAAGTCACCGTGAAGCCCGCGCGCAGTGCGTTGACGGTGACGCCGGCGATGTTGCTCGTCGGTGGCATCAACCTGCGTGATCATTTCGAGATTACCAATCTGCCGAAATCCATGGGAGTGGAGTGGGTCGCCGTCAAACCGCGCGGCGCTGATGCTGAGTTTCGATCGGCGAGACTCGGCTTTGTCGGTAATGATCTGCGTCGCATGGAAATCGAAGACAAGCTCGGGCAGAAAACCGCCTTGGTATTTTCGAAGACCCAGCGTAACGCAACACTCGCTGCCGATACGTTTGTCTTCCAATCGCCGCCCGGCGCCGATCTGATCGGCACGCCGGTGCCTTAGATGGCCGTCTTACGTCCTTTGCGCTACGCCCGCTACTGGGTGTGGTTCGGTCTCGCGATGACGCTGATCGTGGTTTATCTCACCCTCGAGGCACCCTCGGGTCGTATCAGTCGAATCCCCCATCTCGACAAGGCGTATCACTTTGGCGCTTTCTTGGGGTTGACGCTCTGGTTTGCCGCGCTCGTCGAGCGGCGCGGTTACTGGACCGTATCGATTGCATTGTTTTTGCTAGGTGTCGGTATCGAGATCGGTCAGCACCTCATGGCGCTCGGTCGATCAGCGGAGCTGCTTGATGTCGTAGCGGATACGATCGGTATCGTGCTCGGTATCGTCCTGTCGTTGTTAATCCGCGACTCGTGGTTGCAGCGTGTCGAGCGATGGTTGAGCCCGACCTGAATCGACCGCTCGCCGATCGCATGCGACCGCGCTCGCTTGCGGAGTTCGTGGGTCAGGTGCAAGTGCTGGGCTCGGGCAAGCCGCTGCGCGCGGCACTCGAGAGCGGTCAGCCCCACTCTCTGATTCTGTGGGGTCCACCCGGGACCGGGAAGACCACACTCGCTCGATTGATCGCACAGAACGCAGATGCCGAGTTCATTGCACTTTCGGCAGTGATGGCGGGCGTCAAAGATGTCCGTGCCGCTGTCGAACAAGCGCAGCAGCACCGCGCCACGAAAGGGCGTCGTACGGTGCTCTTTCTCGATGAGGTACATCGCTTTAGCAAGTCGCAGCAGGATACGTTTCTGCCGTATCTCGAGGACGGCACGTTGATCTTCATCGGTGCGACCACCGAGAACCCGTCGTTCGAATTGGTGAGCGCATTGCTCTCGCGCGCGCGAGTCTATGTTTTGCGAGCTTTGCCGCCTGCCGAGCTCGAGATCTTGCTGCAACGGGCGCTGGTCGATCGAGAGCGCGGCCTTGGATCGCTCGACTTGTCGATCGATTCGGCTGCTTTGTCGGTGCTCGCGGCCGCTGCCGACGGTGATGCGCGGCGCGCACTCAACATGCTCGAGATCGCTGCTGACCTTGCGATCGATGGAAAGATCGACGAGCAGCAGGCTCGCGAAGTTGCCAGCGGCACTCGGCGACGCTTCGACAAGGGTGGCGAGCAGTTCTACGATCAGATCTCTGCGCTGCATAAAAGTGTGCGTGGCACTGATCCCGATGCCGCCTTGTATTGGTTCTGTCGCATGCTCGATGGTGGCTGCGATCCAGGTTATCTCGCGCGGCGCCTCGTGCGTATGGCGAGCGAAGATGTCGGTCTCGCTGATCCGCGCGCCTTGCAGATCACGCTGGAGGCTTGGGCCGCGCACGATCGTCTCGGTAGTCCCGAGGGTGATCTCGCTTTGGCTAACGCTGTGGTCTATCTCGCGTGTGCGCCCAAGAGCAACGCGGTGTACGTGGCCTACCAGGAAGCGGCGGCTGACGTGACGACGTTCGGCACGCTCGATGTGCCCCTGAAGCTGCGTAACGCTCCAACGCGTTTGATGAAAGAGCAGGGGTACGGCCAAGGCTACCGATATGCCCACAATGAGCCCGGTGCGTATGTGGCGGGTGAGCGCTACTTGCCCGATGAGATGCCCGATCGGCGTTACTACCGGCCCGTAGATCGGGGACTCGAGATCCGCATCGGCGAAGCCCTCGCGCGTCTGCGCTCCCGCTACAATAAAGACCGTTCATCCGGAGAGACCTGAAGTGCTCGATTCGAAACAGCTGCGTACCGATACCGAAGCCGTCGCGCGCAATCTCGCGAGGCGTGGTTTCGTGCTCGATCTCGAGGGGTTCCGTGCGCTCGAAGAACGCCGCAAGCAGGTGCAAATTGACGCCGATCGTTTGCGTGCCGAGCGCAATGCGAATGCCAAGGCCGTGGGCATGGCCAAGGGCAAGGGCGAGGATGCGAGCGAGTTGTTGAAGCGCGGTGAGTCGCTCACGCATGCGCTGGCTATCGCTGAGGCTGACCTCGAGCGTGTCCAGATCGAGGCAGACCAGTGGCTGATGGGCTTGCCCAACTTGCTACATGACTCGGTGCCCGACGGTCGTGATGAGAGCGCCAACGTGGAGTTGCGTCGCCACGGCGCGCCACGCCAGTTCGACTTTACGCCTGCCGATCACGTCGATGTGGGCGTGCGTCTTGGTGGTCTCGATTTCGAAGCAGCGGCGCGCATCTCGGGTGCTCGCTTCATGGTATTGCGCGGGCCGCTCGCGCGACTGCATCGCGCGCTCGCCCAGTTCATGCTCGATCTACACACGAGCGAGCACGGCTATCAGGAAATCTACGCTCCGTATCTCGTGTCGGCTGCAGCCCTCACCGGAACCGGTCAGTTGCCCAAGTTCGAGCAGGATCTTTTCAAGGTCGATGGTGAGCGGCCGTTTTATTTGATCCCGACTGCTGAAGTACCGGTCACCAATCTCGTGCGCGAGCAGATTCTGACGACTGAGCAGTTGCCGCTGCGTTTTGTCGCACACACGCCCTGTTTCCGTTCAGAGGCGGGCGCAGCGGGCAAGGACACGCGCGGCTTGATCCGGCAGCACCAGTTCGACAAGGTTGAGCTCGTACATGTCGTGAAGCCTGCAGATTCCTATGCGGCGCTGGAGCAACTCACCGCGCACGCAGAAGAAGTGTTGAAGCGCCTCGAGTTGCCGTATCGCGTGCTCGCGCTGTGCGCGGGGGACATAGGTTTCGGCAGCGCCAAGACGTATGACCTCGAGGTGTGGCTGCCGGGGCAGGGCAAGTATCGCGAGATCTCGAGCTGCAGCAATTGCGAAGCCTTCCAAGCGCGACGTATGCAGGCGCGCTGGCGCAACCCCGAGACCGGCAAACCGGAGCCGGTGCACACCTTGAATGGATCGGGTATTGCGGTCGGTCGCGCGATGGTCGCGATTCTAGAGAACTACCAGAATGCCGATGGTTCGGTCACCGTGCCTGTGGCGCTGCGCCCCTACATGGGAGGTCAAGAGCGCCTGCAAGCTGTAAACTAGACGTACGGAGAGGTGGCAGAGCGGTTGATTGCACCAGTCTTGAAAACTGGCGTCCCTTCACGGGGACCGTGAGTTCGAATCTCACCCTCTCCGCCAGATGAGATAAAAAAGGGAGCCTAGCGCTCCCTTTTTTATTTCATTAGTTCGAATCCAAGCAAGCTTAGTCTTACGAATCAACGAATTTCTAAGTGGCTTCTTTGGTTACGACCGTTGCCCAGCGAAGCATCACAGGTCCAGCAAGAGGAGCGCTCAGGAATAAGGGTGATTCTTAAATCCCAAGCGCTCCGATGCCGGTTTTAGTTAAAAGCGCCAGCCGAAAGATATCGTGATCGCTAGGGGTTCGTAATCCGCCTTGATTTGACCCACGGCACCTTCCTCTCCATTCATCTCTACGTTGGATAGCAAAAGATATCGGATGCCGGTATCGACAAAGGCGCGTTCGCCCAATGAATACCGCGCCCCGAGCAGTGCCTGAACGCCGGACCCCGAACCACTGAACGAGCGCTCAACTCCGTTGCTTTCGAAATCGACGTCCACTTCCGTCGCATACACCGCGCCGAGCCCTGCATAGGTTCGAGCGCGCGGCGATCCAAAGAGGTTGAACTCGCGCAAGGCGTTGACGGCGATGCTCGTTGAAGCATAGTTCCCGTCGCCGGATGGTAATCCTGGTCCGCCTGCCACAAGGCTGAAAAAGGGGTGATCGACCGACTGATACATGAACTCGGCTTCAATACGCCACGCGTCGCTGACGTAGCGGCCGATTGCGCCTCCGGCGAGGAAGCCGGTATCTAGCGGAAGGGTTGGCGACACTACGCCAGAGACCCCCGGTCGAGAGTAGGCAATCTGCTGGTCCGACTGAGACACGAGGCCCAAGCTACCCGTCGCGTACCAACTCTGCGACTCGGCTGCCGTCGCCGTTCCGTTCAGGCTCGCCAAGGCGAGCAGGGCGCAGAGGGCGGCTATCCGAAGACTCGATACGTTCTTTCTCAACATAAACTGTGATCACTCCATGTGGGTTTGAAACGCTCAACGGCATCACAGGTCTCATCTGTGATAGCGCGTTCGACACGGACCTTAAGCCCGGCGTTGCAGCGTTTCCTGCGGAGATGAACGAACGGTTACCGTGATGAACGAACGGCATCTGTGGAAGCAACGGTCGGGGCATTGATAAACTGCAGATGCGTTACAAAAATCGGAAACAGGATGTGACCGAAAACGATAAATCTCTGATTCGCTTCGACTTTGTCGAGCCGTCTTACCTGTTCGCCGTTGGCGTGGTCCTATTTGGGGCGTTCGTCGCTTTGGGTAGTGATCTAGGACTCGAGGGTTCGATCCTGTTGATCAGTCTAGTGTGGGGCATACATTTATCGGTCGGACTTGCTGTCCTACGACTCGGCGTCATCGGGCTATCGAGGTGGCGGGTAACCGCGCGCTGGGCAGATCCGGTCTTGCTCGTTTCGGCTGGTCTTCTGACGTCGCTGGTGCTTGCTCCGATCTCTTTCGCTATCGATCAGTTTCTGACGATACGTGGCGTCATGACTGACGACGACCTGCTCGTTAGGCCAGGACAATGGCCGGTCGGGATTGTCGAAGAGTTGATAGAGGTTGTAGGTCCCACGCTGCTGGTCGCTTTGCTACTTGGCTTTCCAACCTGGTGGGCTCGGCGACGCCCAGCAGAGCCGTCATCCCTTCCGTCTGCGGGCTCCATGGAAGTCATCGCCGGTGGGTCCTGTCTGCAGCGCTTGCCGCCAGCACTGGGTAGCGACTTGATTGCTGCACGTTCCGAGCTTCAATACGTGCGCATCTACACGACGCGTGGAGACGCATTGATTCTCGGGGCTCTAAAGGATATCGCTGAGCAACGTCAGGACGGACAGCTCGTGCATCGATCGTGGTGGGTGTCTGATTCACATGTACGCACTCTGAGACGTCGCGGTACGCGCTGTATGCTGACCCTCTCGAATGGCCTTGAGGTTCCGGTCAGTCGAAGGCGACAACAGACGTTGATTAATCAATTTGGTTCCAGCGCGACGCTAACCTGACGCGTAGAGAGCGGTGCAACGTTCCCACCGGTCAATTGATGATGCGGGTGTGTAATTCGTCCTCCAATAACGCAAGCTGATTTTCCGTCAGTTTTCTCAAACCGGCGTCTGATGCTTTTTCGAGTGCCTTGATGGCTTGAAGGCGATCTCGTTTGTAGTCGTCGTTGCGTCCTTCGAGTTGGGCCAGTGCAGCACGTGCGAGAAGCCTGCGGGATTTGTCTGCGACGCCGCCCTTGCTTGCTTTGAGATGTCGGCGAACGGTATCGGTATCGCCAGCTAGCCAGGCACAGATTGCAAGCTCTACATAAATTGATTGCTTAAAACCCGTGGGGTATCCATCGATGCCATCCTCCAGACGTTTGCGGTATCGCACGATGTCGGAGTCATTCCGAAAATCCATCGCCCGATATAGCAAATACAGGGCGCTGCCGGTTGCCCGAAGAGGATCTTCGGAATCCATCCTCGAGAGTTCCTCGATCGCAGAAGGATCCCAATCACGAGGACGAACACCATCCAAGCTTTGAGCGAAGATCCGCATCAGTGCACTTCGTTCGGCGACCGCGTCGCCGCCCTTCAACACATCGATGATCTGCATGCCATCGCTCATGAATCCGCCTGAGCGTACGGGAATGAGCGTGACTAAAAATACTCCAAATGATGTGGCGGCGACGAAGATGCTGTAGACCGCAAATCGCGGATCGGATATCGACGCTGTCGCAACGGTAAGAATTGCGAGCAGAAGACTGGCCGCCGGTCCTCCAGCGACTAGGACTAGCAACTGTCGACGGAGTTCAGTGCCTGCTTTCGTGGGTACGGCGGCAGCGAGGCCCCCCATGAGTGCGAGATTCGTATTCCACTCAAATCGTGTGCCAGATACGGATGCATGCCAGCCGAACGGTCCGACAATCAATAGCAGGAACCGCATTCCCTGAGACATACCGCCGAGAAGATGCCCGATCTCGTGCGTAGCGAGGACGATTAGCATCAAGATCGGCAGCGCTAAAAGATCCCAAGTCGTCAGGCTTTCCTCAGCCTTCGCCAGTTGCTGAATCAGTCGATTTTCTGAAAGGTCCGATTCGATGAGCAGGGGTCCGAGCCAAGCCGCTACACCTATGACGAGAGCGCCGATAAGGCCGCCGACGATTAGGCCCTTCAAGACCCCTGCATCGGGACCGTTCGATGAGCTTTTTGTTTTCATAGCAAAAGTGCGGTTGTGAGGTTTATCGCCAAAATCGTACCGTATATTGTATGAATGCTATATAGCATGTATGCTCTAATTTCATGAGCCGTCAAAAAGAAGATCCGGTGTTCAATCGGGTTGAGGAGCTCCGTCTGGCGCGGAACTTAACCCGGCAGCAACTCGCAGACAGGGTTGGCGTGCATTACCAGACAATCGGGTATCTCGAACGGGGTGAATACAGCCCGAGTTTGATCCTCGCCTTCAAGATTGCGAAGGCGCTGGACGCCGAAGTCCCCGAGGTCTTCTCGATCAAGCCATTTAAAAAGGGAGCGTGACGTGACGGAACCGCAAAAAAACAAGATTTACTGGACGGAGGGCGTCACTCGCAAAGAAGTCGAGAATGCGCTCACGGCGAACAAGTACCCGATGCTGTACCGGCGCGCGGTGAGAAGGGCTCTCGTTGTCTTCTCGCTCCTTCTCGTGTTTGTTCTCATTTTTTCCGGCTCTATCGGTAACGCTAAGATTGAAAGCTACATTGCCGCATTTGTAGGAATACTTCTTCTGCTGACCTATTTTGCGCTGCGCTTCTCCGTCCGTTTGATCGCCGACGCTCCATCGGAGCTGTTGGATGAGCGTCTCATTGCAATCCGTGACCGCACCTACCTGATGGCATATCGATGGCTGTCATTCGTGGCTGGAGTTTTTCTCGGTGCAGCTATCGCCGGAGACTTTTCATTCGGTGTTGATTCCTGGTGGCCTGTCGTCGTTGCCCTCGCAATGCTCGTTGCGAGTCTTCCCAGCATGGTTCTGGCGTGGACATTACCTTCGGAAGAGCCCTAGTCCGTAACGCAAAGTAAGGGGACTCAAGTGATAACAAAGACCGACATCGCGACGGGACTGGCTGTCATCGCGCTCAGCGTATCGTCCGTGACGTTGCCGACGGCCGCTTCGACGTCTGAAATTGCCCGAGTGAGCAAGCCGTTCACGCCGTGCCGATTATCCGACCCACTGAAACTCCAATCGATCGAGGCCGAATGCGCAGAGATCACGGTTCCGGAGAGTGATGTTGCGGGGGCCAAGCGGATTACGCTGTCCGTTGCCCGAATCTCCGCTATCAACCGAGATAAACAGATCGATCCGATCGTATTGTTGGCTGGAGGGCCGGGGCAGGGTGCTCAGCTGACGTTCACCATGGCTTCTTTTGCGTTCTCTCGTGCGGGACGCGAACGCGACGTTGTATTGCTCGACCAGCGCGGTACCGGAAACTCGAACCCGCTCTCGTGTGCGACAGAGACTCGCACGATGAGCGAAGCGTTGGCATTCGAAATGCTGAGCTTCGTCAAGATGACTGAGAGCTGTCGCGAGCGTCTCAGTGTGGCGAATGATCTCGCTGCCTACACCACAAGTCGCGCTGTACGCGATTTGGATGCTGTGCGAGATGTGCTCGGCTACGAAAAGCTCAATTTTTACGCCGGTTCCTACGGGACACGAGTTGCGCAGCACTACGCCAGGCGGTATCCGGACCGGGTTCGCAGTATGGTGCTCGATGGCGTCGTGGCACCGCAGAGCGTGCTCGGGCCTCGAATCTCGCTCGATGCCCAAGCAGCACTCGACGGTATCTGGAAGCGGTGTGCTGAGGAAAAATCCTGTCGCGATCAATTTGGCGACATGCGCTCGAAAACTCGAACACTTCTAGCGCAGGTTAAACGCAGTCCAGAAGCGATCCAGATCCCTAATCCGCGGACTGGGGCTCCCGAGTCGTTTACATTCGGCTCCGAGCAGCTCGCGGCTGTACTGCGCTTCGGTATGTACGATCCGGGTTTTGCAGCGATGTTGCCGCTCGTCGTTTCTGAGGCAATACGCGGAAACTTCCGTCCCGTCGGCACACTCTTCCTGATGACGGCTGCGAGCGTGCAAGAGATGCTCGCGCTCGGCATGCACAACTCCGTTGTTTGCAGTGAGGACGTTCCGAGATTTTCAACTGTGAATGTCGATCGAGCGGCCGTCGCTGAAACGTATCTGGGTACGGGATTCCTCGACGCATTGCCTGAAGTGTGTAAAAAGTGGCCTCGCGGTCTCGTAGACCCCGGCTTTCACGAGCCGCTCGTGAGCGAGATTCCGACGTTGCTGCTGTCGGGTTCTCTCGATCCTGTCACACCGCCGGGAGATGCCAAGCGAGTGGCGTCAGGACTGAGGAACTCAAAGCATCTCGTTTTCGAAGGCGCAGCACATGGCCAGATCGGGATCCCGTGCATGGATCGGGTCCTGGCTGAGTTTTTCTCCAATATCGATCCACAGAAGCTCGATACCCAATGCCTCGATCGACGGACACAGCCGCCGTTCTGGCTTTCGCTTTCGGGGCCGGCGCCATGATCAAGGTGACTGGTCTCAACAAACGTTTCGGAAAGGTGCAGGCCATTCAAAGCGTCAGCTTCACTGCGCCGGATGGTCGTATCACCGGACTGCTGGGTCCCAATGGCGCGGGTAAATCAACGACGCTACGCATATTGGCGACGCTACTTCGTCCCGATTCGGGCGATGCGCTCGTCGACGGACAGTCGGTGCTCAATAATCCGATCGAGGTCAAGCGACGCATGGGCGTGCTATCCCATGCGAGCGGGCTCTATCCACAACTCACCGCACGCGAAAACATCGTTTACTTCGGCGAGCTGCACGGGCTCGATCGCGCGACCGCCAACGAGCGGGTGAAGGAACTGTCTCGTCTATTGGAACTCGATGAGTTCCTCGAGCGTAAAGCGAAGGGGTTCTCGCAAGGGCAGCGTCTGAAGACAGCGTTAGCCCGGGCGCTCATTCATCGCCCCCGAAATCTAATCTTGGACGAACCGACCAATGGTCTTGATGTCATGGCGGTCCGTAATCTGCGCGCGTTGCTGCATCGATTGCGCGAGCAGGGACACTGCATCCTATTTTCGAGCCACGTGATGCAGGAAGTAGCGCTGCTCTGCGATGAGGTGGTGGTCATTGCGCAGGGCAGGGTCGCCGCGTTCGGCACCATCGAGTCACTTCGAGCACAAGCAGGAGAGGCGACGCTTGAGGACGCCTTCGTCAAGCTGATCGGCACGGCAGAGGGGTTGAACTGATGCGCGGCATATTCACGGTGTTTCGCAAGGAGTTCTTCGAAAACCTCCGCGATCGACGCATTCTGTTGTCGGCTCTGGTCTTTGGTCCGGTTCTTGGGCCAGTCCTATTAGCGGGAGTGTTGCAGCTCTCCGTCTTGAAGGGCGAGGCCACATTCGAGAAGCCGATGACTTTGCCTGTGATCGGTGCGCAGTACGCGCCCAATTTGATGGCTATGCTCGAGTCGCGGGGCATCAAGATCGAGCCACGCAAGCTCGATGAGAGGCAGATTCGAAGCGCTATCGCCGCCCGCGAGATCAAAGTGGCACTGCGTATTCCGAAAGATTACGCGGAACGCTGGTCACGATCGGAGCCGGCACCCGTAGAGGTCTTCGTCGACACTTCAGATCAATTCGGTGGCGATGCAAGCGCCACTCGTGTGTCGCGAGCCATCAATGCTTACAGTCAGCAAATCTCGCAGACTAGACTTGTGCTGCGTGGAATCGACCCGGTCAGTACGACTGCGGTGATCGTGCATGAGATTGATGTCTCGACACCGACAAGTCGGGCAACGTTTGCCCTCGGAATGCTGAGTTACTTGACGATATTTGCCATGTTGTTCGGCGGCATGTATCTCGCTATCGACGCCACCGCCGGTGAGCGCGAGCGCGGCTCTCTCGAATCCTTGCTCACGGCCCCCATGCCGCGAAAATATCTCATCTACGGAAAGATCGCCGCGACCACTTCATATATGTTGATCTCGATGGCACTCACATTGGCGGCGTGCGCCCTCGCGTTGCAGTACGTCCGGCTCGAAGAGTTCGGGATGAGTCTATCCATGGGGCCGATGACGACGCTCAAGCTATTTGCGGTCGCCACTCCGCTCTCGCTCTTCGGCGCCGGCTTGCTGACCGTGGTGGCTTCATTTACGCGGAGTTTTCGTGAGGCGCAGAGTTATCTAACGTTTGCTATCAGCATACCGACGTTACCGCTTGTGTTCATCGGCGTGCTGCAGTTGGACCCGTCGCCGCTCATTATGGCCACGCCGTCACTCAGTCAGCATTTTCTGATGATGGAGATTTTGCGGGGTGAGACTCCAGCGATGCTCAATATCCTGCTTTCGTCATCAGTGAGTTTGCTCGTCGGCGTCGTTCTTTGCTGGTTTGCCGGGCGCCTCTACGAGCGCGAGGAAATTTTGGGTTAGATTTCGCCGAAGAGGTTGTCGCTTCATTCATTAAAAGGGAGAAGCCGAGTGATTACGTCTCTCTACGCGGGTCTCTGCGGTCTCTTGTTAGTCATCCTGTACGTGCGTGTCAGTCAAAGAAGGCTGGCGACACAGATCGGGATCGGTTCCGGAGGAGATGCACTTCTCGAGCAACGAATCCGCGCCCACGGCAATTTCATCGAATCGGTGCCGATTTCATTGGTATTGCTCTATCTGCTCGAGCAGACCGGTGTCGATTCGATTTACATACACGCATTTGGTATCGCTTTAGTACTGGCGCGTGTGGCGCATGCTCAAGGCATATCGGCGACCGCAGGGCGTTCAGCCGGGCGGTTCTACGGCTCGATTGGGACTTTGCTGGTTATCGCAGTGCTGTCCGTTTGGTTGGTCGTCAATGTGATGATGGGCCACTGAGCAAATTGTCGTCGGTATTTGTTTACGACTCTTAACGCACTCGCGCTGGTGTCGTGCGCGGGGACATCCTATGTCAAGTTTTACCTAATTGCCGACAGGACGTGTTGGCTCGATTCGTCACTTAGCGTTTTTCAGAAGTTTCTACTCGGCGTCGCCATCGCGACTTGGCGACAGCGATCGCCGAGCAGATCCTGAGGTATTACGGTGCGGCGATGGCCTCGACGGCGATGTCGATTCGTACTTCGTCGCCCACGTATGGCGCGTATTTGCCGGCACCAAACTCCGTGCGCTTAATGACCGTATAAGCGTTCGCGCCGATCGCGGGCTTCTTCACCATCGGATGCTCCATGGCGGTGAAGGAGGTGACGGTCAGCGTGACCGGCTTGGTGATGCCCTTGATGGTCAGTAGACCTTCGATGCTCGAGGGCTTGTCACCGTCGAACAGCA
>JACCDW010361414.1_pt1 | contig 28368 bp, 25 predicted proteins | sample 7449781 | NCBI WGS metagenome assembly JACCDW01 (sample SAMN15323449, study PRJNA562643) | freshwater metagenome | isolation source: river surface water | place: USA:Blue River Watershed | collected 2017-08-18
GAAAGGAGAAGCCAAAGCCCCAGAGCAGATAGACTTATCCACAACCAACTGAACAAAACTTCCCTAAAACCAGTGGCTCAATATTCAACGTGAACACTGGCTCAGTTTGGCTGATGAATCAACAGCGCGAACCCTCGGCCTTGAGGATGAAGGTCTGCCAGGGCCGGGTGTTGAAGTCGGCGGAGAGCCGACTCACGGCCTCGGAGACGGCCTGGCGGATCGCTGCGTCGTTGAGCGTGCCGTCGTATCCCGCCTGCGAACCGAAGCCGAAGGTCGATGCGGTTTCGGTCGAGGCCTCGCCTGCACCCGAGGTGGCAAAAAGGATCTGCCCCGTTTGCGTGTCCACCACGCGCACATCGACCTTGGCGAAGGCCACTTGGCGCTTGCTGGAGGAGACGAAGCCGGTGGCGCCCACGGTCTTGCGGCCGAACTCGGTCAGGGAGCCGATCACCAGCGCGTCCACGCCAATCAGGTTCAGCTTGTTCTCGGTGAGCCGGCTCTCTGCCTCGACCTTGCCGATGTCGGGCCGCTCGAACACCAAGAAGGCGCCGGACTCCGTCAAGGCCTTGCTCATCAGGTCAGTGACCTGCTTGCCCAGCGGGTCACCGCTGCGGTCGCGCAGCAGCGACTGGCCGTAGTTCGTTTCGTTGGTGATGCGTCCAAGCGCGATCTTGCGTTTGAGGCTGGGTTTTTTGGGGGGCTGCTGCAGAACAGCCTGCTGGGCCGACTTGAGTTGGCTGTCGCTGACGGGGGCTTCCTGAGGGCTCACAGAGGGCGTCTGCACGGCGCACCCCCCGAGCCAGGCCAATGGCAGCCATACTGCCGATGCTTTGAGCAGGCCCCGTCGTCCCGTTCCAGCGCAATCAAGCGCTCGCTGATTGGTGTCGCAATCCATGCAATAACCCTCTTGGTGGCATTTGGTGAGGCCACTCTAGGGTGAGGCTGGATCAGTTTCCGAGCCGATCAGAGTGTCAAAAAATGAGCCATTAGCCACCCCAAAAACACCAAAGCCCTTCCGGATTCGGAAGGGCTTTTTGTTTGGGCGCGGGGCGCGCTCAGTTGACCATGACGAGCTTGCCCATCACCGCGCGTGAACCCATGCGCGCGTAAGCCGCTTTGAGTTCGCTCATGGGCATGGTGCGGTCGATCACGGGTTTGACCTTGCCTTCGCTGTACCAGCGCGCGAGCTCGGCCATCATGGCCGCGTTCGCCTGCGGCTCGCGGCGCGCGAAGTCGCCCCAGAACACGCCCACCAGCGACGCGCCCTTGAGCAGCGGCAGGTTCAGCGGCAGCGCCGGGATGGGGCCGCCGGCAAAGCCGATCACGAGGTAGCGCCCGCGCCAGGCGATCGAGCGGAAGGCCGGTTCGGCCAGCTCGCCGCCCACCGGGTCATACACCACGTCCGGGCCTTGGCCCTCGGTCAGCGTCTTGATCGCCTCGCGCAGGTTTTCGGTGCCGTAGTTGATGACGGCGTCGGCCCCTTGCGCGGTGCACAGCGCGCATTTTTCGGCGGTGGAGGCGGCGGCGATCACGCGCGCGCCCACGGCCTTGGCGATCTGGATGGCCGCCGTGCCCACGCCACCGGCAGCGCCCAAAATCAGCACCGTTTCGCCCGCTTTGAGCTGGCCCCGGTCGATCAGCGCGTGGTGGCTGGTGGCGTAGGTCATGATGAAGGCGGCTGCGTCCACCGCCGGAAAGCCATCGGGCAGCGGCATGCACAGCTTGGCCGGCGCCAGGGTGTGCGTGCCAAAGCCGCCGGTCCCCGAGAGGCAGGCCACCGTCTGGCCGATTTGCAGGCCCTTGATGCCTTCGCCCAGCGCGCGCACCACGCCCGCGTATTCCGAGCCCGGCACAAAGGGCAGGGGCGGTTTCATCTGGTATTTGTTCTGCACGATCAGCAGGTCGGGGAAGTTCAGGCTGGCGGCCTGGATCTCGATCAGGACTTCACCGGCCCCGGGCTGCGGGGTGGGCAAGTCTTTCCAGCTCAGGGCGTCGACGCCGATCGGGTTTTCGCATAGCCAGGCGTGCATGGGGTCTCCTTGATGTGCTGCTCTGCCAAAGGTGTGCGGGCGATCTTAGGCAGGCCGGGCAGGGCGTCAATGTCCCGGGAGCGACCGGCTCGCGGCATCGCCTGGCGCGGCGGGGCGGCCTGTGGCGCCGCCTACAATCGGGGCTTTCCGAGACCCCTATGCGCATCCTCCTCTCCAACGACGACGGTTACCGGGCCGATGGCCTGCAGGCGCTGCGCCAGGCGCTGTCGGCCATCGCCGAGGTCGAGGTGGTCGCGCCCGAACACAACAACAGCGCCAAATCGAACGCGCTCACGCTCAACGCGCCGCTGTATGTGCACGACGCCGGCCCTGGCGTGCGCTACGTCAACGGCACGCCGGCCGACTGCGTGCACATCGCGCTCACGGGCCTGTTGGGCTACCGGCCTGACCTGGTGATTTCGGGCATCAACAACGGCGCCAACATGGGCGACGACACCCTGTATTCGGGCACGGTGGGCGCGGCCATGGAGGGCTATCTGTTTGGCATCCCGGCCATGGCGGTCTCTTTGGTCGACAAGGGCTGGGCCCACATCGAAGACGCCGCGCGCAAGACCTGCGACCTGGTGCAGCACCTGCAGCAGCAGTCGCTGGTGGGCCTGCGGCCCTGGCTGCTCAACGTCAACATCCCCAACCTGCCATATGCGCAGCTGGGCCACCCCAAGATGTGTCGCCTTGGGCGCCGCCATGCGGCCGAGCCGGTGATCACGCAGATCAGCCCGCGCGGCGAGACCATGTACTGGATCGGTAATGCCGGACCGGCGCTCGACGATGCCGAGGGCACCGATTTCCACGCGGCGCACCATGGCCATGTCGCCGTCACGCCGCTCAAGGTCGACCTGACCGAGCACGAACACCTGGGCTACTGGGCGCAGAGCCTGGCGCCGGTGGCGCGCCAGGCGGGGGCCGCATGAGTCAGCGTCCGGGCTTTCCCGTCAAGCTGCCGAGTTCGGCCACGCCGGCCAAGGCCACGCGATCGGGCGCACCTTCGGCCAAAACCCAGGGCCTGCCCGCGCGTGTGGCCGCGCCGGCCGGGGTGGGCCTCGATTCGAGCGCGGTGCGCGCGCGCATGGTGCAAAAACTCGCCGAGGGGGGTGTGCGCGACCCCCTGGTGCTGGCGGCGATGAACACGGTCGAACGCCACCGCTTTGTCGAAAGCGCGCTGGTCGGCCAGGCCTACGAAGACACCAGCCTGCCGATCGGCCTGGGCCAGACGATTTCCAAGCCCAATGTGGTGGCCCGCATGATCGAGCTTTTGCGCGAGGGCGCCAGCGGCAAACTCGGCCGGGTGCTCGAAATCGGCACCGGCTGCGGCTACCAGGCCGCGGTGCTCAGCCATGTGGCGCGCGAGGTCTACAGCGTGGAGCGCCTGAAGGGCCTGCACGAAAAAGCGCGCGAAAACTTGCGCCATTTCCGTCTGCCCAATGTGCACCTGATTTTTGGTGACGGCATGCTGGGCTACGCCAAGGGCGCGCCCTATGCGGCGATCATCTCGGCCGCCGGCGGCGAGCAGGTGCCCCAGGCCTGGCTGGACCAGCTGGCCGAAGGCGGGCGGCTGGTGGCCCCCACCGTCACCGCCGCCGGCCGGCAGGCGCTGGTGGTGGTGCACAAAACCGCACGGGGCTGTGAGCGCCAGGTCCTCGAGGCGGTGCACTTCGTGCCCCTAAAATCGGGCGTTGCCTGAGATGGGTTGTCCATGAAACTTCTGACTGCACGCATTGCCTTGCTCGCACTGTCGGCCTCGCTGGCCGCGCTGCTGAGCGCTTGCGGCTCTTCGCCGCGCACCCCGGCCCCGGTGGAAGACCGGGTGGCCCAACGCCAGGCGCCGGTGGCCAGCGACAGCAAGCCTTTGCCCGGCGCTGAAAACGCGGGCAAGCCCGGTTACTACACCGTGCAAAAAGGCGACACGCTCATGCGCATCGGCCTCGACCATGGCCAGGCCTGGCGCGATCTGGCACGCTGGAACAACCTGAGCAACCCCGATCTGATCGAAGTTGGCCAGGTGCTGCGCGTGGCGCCGCCCGGCGCCTCGGTGGAAACCTCGGGCGTGGTGGTGCGGCCCATCGCGCCGTCCGCCAACGGCAGCGCCAGCGCGGCGGCACCGGCGCGAGCGCCAGCGTCCGCGCCCCAGGCCGGCAACGGCGCCGCGCTGGAAGAGGCCAGCTTTGCCTGGCCCGCCAACGGCCAGGTGGTGCAAGGCTTTGACGAGGCCAAGAACAAGGGCATCGACATCGCCGGCAAGGCGGGCGACCCGGTGCTGGCCGCCGCCGACGGCCAGGTGGTCTACGCCGGCGCCGGCCTGCGTGGCTATGGCAACCTGGTCATCCTCAAGCACGACAACACCTACCTCACGGCCTACGCCCACAACCAGAAGCTTCTGGTCAAGGAAGACCAGAAAGTGCGCCGCGGCGACAAGATCGCCGAGATGGGCAGCAGCGACGCCGACCGCGTCAAATTGCACTTCGAGGTGCGCCGCCAGGGCAAGCCGGTCGATCCCGCCAAATACCTCGCCGCGCGCTGAGCGGACATGGCCTTGCCGGTCCTGGTCTTCGACATCGAGACCATCCCCGACATGGGCGGCTGGCGTCGCCTGCACGGTGTGCCTGAAGGCCTGGCCCCGCAGGCCAGCGACGCCGAGCTCTTTGCCCACTGGAAGGCGCAGCGCGCCGCGCAGGGCCACAGCGATTTCATGCCCCTGTACCTGCAGCGCGTGCTGTGCATCAGCTGCGTGTTCCGCAATGCCGAGGGCCTGCGCGTGCATTCCTTCGTCGATCGCGACGGCGAGAGCGAAGCCAAGGTGGTGCAGACCTTTTTCAACGCCATCGAGAAACACAGCCCCCAGCTCGTGAGCTGGAACGGCAGCGGCTTTGATTTGCCGGTGCTGCACTACCGGGGCCTGCAGCACGGCGTGGTGGCCGACCACTACTGGGACATGGGCGAGGCCGACCGCGAGGCCAAGTGGAACAACTACATCGGCCGCTACCACCTCAAGCACCTGGACCTGATGGACCTGCTGGCCAAGTACACGCCGCGCGCCAATGCGCCGCTGGACGCCCTGGCCAAGCTCTGCGGTTTTCCGGGCAAGCTGGGCATGGACGGTGGCCAGGTTTACGACCAGTACCTGGCCGGCCAGCTTGAGGACGTGCGCCGCTACTGCGAAACCGATGTCATGAACACCTACCTGCTGTACTGCCGCTTCCAGAAAATGCGCGGCGGCTTCACCGAGGCCGAATACGCGCAGGAAATCGACTTTGTGCGCCAGAACCTGCAGGCGCTGGCGCCCGCCGAGCCGCATTGGCAGCAATACCTGCAGGCCTGGGCCTGAGCGGCGCGGAAGGCGCGCCATGTCCTGAGACAATCGGGGCATGAGTGAGCCACAAGACATTCCCCTGAACGAGAACGAATTTCCCCCCGAGGATTTGCCCGAGGGCTGGCTGCGCGTGCGCGCGCTGGACATGGACGCGCAGGGCATTGCCCGCCGGCCCGATGGCAAGGTGGTGTTCATCGAAGGCGCCTTGCCGGGCGAGCTGGTCTCGGTCAAGGTCGGCCGCAAGAAAAACAACTGGGAGCAGGGCAGCGTCACCGACATCCACCGCGTCTCTGCGCAACGCGTGCGCCCCGGCTGCCCGCATTTCGGTCTGCACCAGGGGGCCTGTGGCGGCTGCAAGATGCAGCACCTGGAGCCGGCCGCCCAGGTGGCCATCAAGCAGCGTGTGCTCGAAGACAACCTCTGGCACCTGGCCAAGGTCAAGGCCGAGACCCTGCTGCGCCCGATCCAGGGCCCGGCCTGGGGCTACCGCTACCGCGCCCGCCTGTCGGTGCGCTATGTGCAGAAAAAAGGCGAGGTGCTGATCGGCTTTCACGAGCGCAAGAGCCGCTACATCGCCGACATGCAGGTCTGCCCCATCCTGCCGCCGCATGTGAGCGCCTTGCTGATGCCGCTGCGTGGCCTGATCGGCCGCCTGCAGGCGCGCGAAACCTGTCCGCAAATCGAGCTGGCCTGCGGCGACTCTGTCACGGCCCTGGTGCTGCGCCACCTGGAGCCCTTGTCCGAGGGGGACAAGGGCCTGCTGCGCGCGTTTGCGGCTGAGCACGGCGTGCAATGGTGGCTGCAGCCCAAGGGCCCGGACACGGTGCACCTCTTGGACGAAGGCCCGCAACTGGCTTACGGCCTGCCGGATTTCGGCATCACCATGCCCTTCAAGCCGACCGACTTCACCCAGGTCAACCCCTTCATCAACCGCGTGCTGGTCAGCCGCGCGCTGCGCCTGCTGGGCGCGCAAAAGGGCGACCGCGTGATCGACTGGTTCTGCGGCTTGGGCAACTTCACCTTGCCCATCGCCAGCCAGGCCGGCGAGGTGCTGGGCATCGAGGGCTCGGAGACGCTGGTGCAGCGCTCGCAGCAAAACTACGCCGCCAACCAGGCCGGCCGCAGCCAGCCCCTGGCCCCCACGGCGTTTGTCGCGCGCAACCTCTTCGAGATGACGCCGCAGATGCTGGTGGCCGATGGCGTGGCCGACAAATGGCTGGTCGACCCCCCGCGCGAGGGCGCCTTTGCCCTGTCCAAAGCCCTGGCCGAGCTGCACCAGCAGCCCGAGCTGCGCGGGGGCTGGACGCCGCCCCAGCGCATCGTCTACGTGAGCTGCAATCCGGCCACGCTGGCGCGCGACGCTGGCCTGCTGGTGCACCAGGCCGGCTACCGCTGCGTGGCCGCCGGTGTGGTCAACATGTTCGCGCACACCGCGCACGTGGAGAGCATGGCGGTGTTCGAGCGGGCTTGATGCCAAGCGTACGACCATGAAAAAAGGGCTCCCGAGGGAGCCCTTTGCATGGAACAAGCGTCGCTTATTCGCGTTCGCCGCCCATGATGCCCAGCAGGGCGAGCAGGCTTTGGAAGACGTTGAACACGTCCAGGTAGAGCGCGAGGGTGGCGCTGATGTAGTTGGTCTCGCCGCCGTCGATGATGCGCTTGAGGTCGTACAGCATGTAGGCGCTGAACAGGCCGATGGCCAGGGTCGAGATCGCCATCATGCCGGCGCTCGAGCCGACGAAAACGTTGATGATGGCGCCCACCATCAGCACCAGCGCACCGACGAACAGCCATTTGCCCATGCCCGACAGGTCGCGCTTGATCGTGCTGGCCAGGCTGGCCATGACGAAGAACACGCCCGCGGTGCCGGCAAACGCGGTCATCACCAGTTCGGAGCCGTTCTTGAAGCCCAGCACCATGGCGATCAGGCGCGAGAGCATCAGACCCATGAAGAAGGTGAAGGCCAGCAGCACGGGCACGCCGGCGGCCGAGTTCTTGGTCTTTTCGATGGCGAACATGAAGCCGAAAGCGCCGGCCAGGAACACGATCAGGCCCAGACCACCCCCCAGGCTGGCGGTGATGCCGGTGGCCACGCCGAACCAGGCGCCCAGCACCGTCGGCAGCAGGGACAGGGCCAGCAGCCAGTAGGTGTTGCGCAGCACGCGGTGGCGCTCGGCCGAGAGGCCGCCGCGGCCCCAGCTGGCGGTGTCGAGTGTGCGGATGTCGCTCATGTGTGTCTCCAGTGGATGAACCCTGACATCAGGGCGTGTGCATTGTAGGGCGCGCCTGTCGCAGCCCATTTCCCGATGCGCCAAAGGGGCATTGGCGAAAGCAGTTTTGACCTGCGGTCACCAATGGGGGCGGCCGGGGCCGTTATGCTGCGCTTTTGTCTCCAAACCCAGGAAAACCATGAAGACCCAATCCGTTCTGGAAGCCGTTGACGTCAAAACGATCGTGGCCGCCGCCGAAGCCGAAGCCCTCAAAAACAACTGGGCCGTGACCATTGCCGTGGTGGACGCGGGCGGCCACCTGCTGCACCTGCACCGCCTCGATGGCGCGCCCCCGGTGTCTGCACACATCGCCCCGGCCAAGGCCCACACGGCCGCACTGGGCCGCCGCGAGAGCAAGGTCTATGAAGACGTGATCAATGGCGGCCGCTATTCCTTCCTGTCGGCGCCCGCCATCGAGGGCATGCTCGAAGGCGGTGTGCCGGTCATGAAAGACGGCGCCTGCCTGGGCGCGGTCGGCGTCAGCGGCGTCAAGTCCAACGAGGATGCGCAGATCGCCAAGGCCGGCATCGCGGCCATCGGCCTCTGAATCCGCCCGTCGCCGAAAAAAAGCCCGCTTGTGAGCGGGCTTTTTTGTGGCTCAGGCGGGCCTCACTTCTGGGACAAAACCCAGGCGACCAGTTTCTTGGCTTCGGCCTCGTTGACCTGGGGGTTGGCCGGCATCGGCACCGCGCCCCAAACGCCCGCGCCGCCCTTCATGACTTTGGCGGCCAGCTTGTCGGCAGCGGTCTTGTCGCCCGCGTATTTCTTGGCCACGTCCTTGTAGGACGGGCCGACGAGTTTTTTGTCCACGGCGTGACAGGCCATGCAGTTTTTGGCGGTGGCCAGGGCCTGGTCGGCAAAGGCAGGTGCGGCGGCAGCCGCCAGCAAGGCCAGGACAAAAGCGGATTTTTTCATGGTGAAACCTCGAGTGGTGGGTAAAACATCAACGGTCCGTGGCGGTCCGAACGGTGCTTGAACAAAAAATCACGGCATTCCGACGCCCGCTGCACAGTGTAGCGCGCGCCGCAAGCGGGGGTGTTTTGCCCGCATGCCCCTGCGGGGCCCGGGGCCTCGGAGATAATCAAAAGCTTTGACGCACACCGACGGAGACCGACATGCCCCAATACCGTTCCAAGACCTCGACCGCCGGCCGCAACATGGCGGGTGCGCGCGCCCTGTGGCGTGCCACCGGCATGAAGGACGGTGATTTTTCCAAGCCCATCATCGCGATCGCCAACTCCTTCACCCAGTTCGTGCCGGGCCATGTGCACCTGAAGGACCTGGGTCAGCTGGTGGCGCGCGAAATCGAGGCGGCGGGCGGTGTGGCCAAGGAGTTCAACACCATTGCCGTGGACGACGGCATCGCCATGGGCCACGACGGCATGCTGTATTCGCTGCCCAGCCGCGACATCATTGCCGACTCGGTCGAGTACATGGTCAACGCCCACTGCGCCGACGCGCTGGTGTGCATCTCCAACTGCGACAAGATCACGCCCGGCATGCTGATGGCCGCCATGCGCCTGAACATTCCCGTGATCTTTGTGTCGGGTGGCCCCATGGAAGCGGGCAAGGCGCGCCTGGCGGTGCCGGGCACACAGACCATCCAGATCAAGAAAATCGACCTGATCGACGCCATGGTCATGGCCGCCGATGACAAGGTGGACGATGCCACCGTGGCCGAGGTCGAGCGCTCGGCCTGCCCGACCTGCGGTTCGTGCTCGGGCATGTTCACCGCCAACTCCATGAACTGCCTGGCCGAGGCCCTGGGCCTGGCGTTGCCGGGCAACGGCACGGTGCTGGCCACGCACGCCGACCGCGAGCAGCTGTTCAAGCGTGCGGGCCGCCGCATCGTCGAGATGTGCCGCGAATACTACGAGCAGGAGAACGCGCAGCTGCTGCCGCGCGCCGTGGGCTTCAAGGGTTTTGAGAACGCGATCACCCTGGACATCGCCATGGGCGGCTCGACCAACACCATCTTGCACCTGCTGGCGATCGCGCAGGAAGCCGAGATCCCCTTCACCATGGCCGACATCGATCGCATGTCCAAGGTCGTGCCCCAGCTGTGCAAGGTCGCGCCCAACACCGACAAGTACCACATCGAAGACGTGCACCGCGCCGGCGGCATCATGGCCATCCTGGGCGAGCTCGACCGCGCGGGCAAGCTGCACACCGATGTGCCCACGGTGCACGCCAAGACCATGAAGGACGCGCTCGACCAGTGGGACATCGCGCGCCACCCGAGCGACGCGGTCAAGACCTTCTACATGGCCGGCCCGGCCGGCATCCCCACGCAGGTGGCGTTCAGCCAGGCCACCCGCTGGCCCAGCCTGGACACCGACCGCGCGGGCGGCTGCATCCGCTCTTACGACCACGCTTTCAGCAAGGAAGGCGGTCTGGCCGTGCTGCGCGGCAACATCGCGCAAGACGGCTGCGTGGTGAAAACCGCCGGCGTCGATGACAGCCTGCTGGTGTTCGAAGGCCCGGCCCATGTGGTCGAAAGCCAGGACGAGGCGGTGGAAAACATCCTCAGCGACAAGGTCAAGGCCGGTGACGTCGTGGTGGTGCGCTACGAGGGCCCCAAGGGCGGCCCCGGCATGCAGGAAATGCTCTACCCCACGAGCTACATCAAGTCCAAGGGCCTGGGCAAGGCCTGCGCGCTGCTGACCGACGGCCGTTTCTCGGGCGGTACGTCGGGCTTGTCCATTGGCCACTGCTCGCCCGAAGCGGCGGCCGGCGGCAACATCGGCCTGGTGCGCCATGGCGACCGCATCCGCATCGACATCCCGAACCGCCGCATCGACGTGCTGCTGAGCGACGAAGAGCTGGCCAAGCGCCGCGCCGAGCAGGACAAGCTGGGCTGGAAGCCGGCCCAGCCGCGCCCGCGCAAGGTCTCGGCCGCGCTCAAGGCCTACGCCTTGCTGGCCACCTCGGCCGACAAGGGCGCGGTGCGCGATTTGTCGCAGCTCGAAGGCTGAGGCCATGCTGGTCCACCCGACCATTGACCCCGTGGCCCTGCAGCTGGGGCCGCTCGCGATCCACTGGTACGGGCTGACTTACCTCGCGGCTTTCGGCCTCTTTTACGCGCTCGCGCTGCGGCGCCTGCAGCACCTGCCCTACGCGCAGTTGCCGCAGTGGTCGCGGCGCGACATCGAGGACATCCTGTTCTTCGGTGTGCTCGGCGTGGTGCTGGGCGGGCGCATCGGTTACTGCCTGTTCTACAAGCCGGCCTATTACGCGGCGCACCCGCTCGAAGTGTTCGCGGTCTGGCAAGGCGGCATGAGTTTCCACGGCGGCATGCTCGGCGTGATGGTGGCCATGGTGGGGTTCGCGCATTCGCGCCAGCGGCCCTTCATGCAGGTGATGGACTTCGTCGCGCCCTGTGTGCCCACGGGGCTGGCGGCCGGGCGCATCGGCAATTTCATCAACGGCGAGCTCTGGGGCCGCGTGGCCGACCCGAGCCTGCCCTGGGCCATGGTGTTTCGCGGCGCCGGCGATGTGCCGCGCCACCCCTCGCAGCTCTACCAGTTCCTCCTGGAAGGCCTGCTGCTGTTCGCGCTGATCTGGCTGTATGCGCGCCGGCCGCGTGCGCCGGGGCGGGTGGCCAGCGCCTTTCTGTTCGGCTATGGCGTGTTCCGCTTCATCGCCGAATTTTTCCGCGAACCCGACGCGCACCTGGGCCTGTTGGGCCTGGGCATGAGCATGGGCCAGTGGCTGTGCCTGCCCATGATCGTGGGCGGCGCGCTGCTGTGGGTCGGCTTGGGCCGCAGTGCCCCGGCTTCAGGCCACGGGGCGGCGCGCTAAGCCCTCGCCGCGCAGCGCCTCGTAGGCGGCGGCCACCTGCAGCAGGGCCAGATCGCCCTGCGGTTTGCCGATCAGCTGGATGCCCATGGGCCAGGGCCGCTCGGCATGAAAGCCGGCCGGCAGGCTGATGGCGGGCAGGCCGGCCAGGGTGGCGTAAATCGTGCACTCCATCCAGCGGTGGTAGGTGTCCATGGCGCGCGTGCCAATCTGCTGCGGCCAGCGCTGCCCGATCGGGAAGGGCCAGACCTGGGCCACCGGCAAGGCCAGCACATCGTGGTGCTGGAACAGCTGGAGCAGCTGGTGGTAAAAGCCCGTACGGCGCTGGCTGGCCAGCTGGAAGTCCATGTAGGAGAGCTTTTGCGAGTTCTCGTACTCCCACATCGCCTCGGGTTTGAGCTGCTCGGCCGCGCCAGGCAGCGGCAAGAGCGCCGCCACCTTGGGGCCGACCAGGGCGCGGCGCCAGACCAGCCAGCATTCCCACAGCGCCTGCGTGTCGTAGCCCAGCGCCGTGGGCTCGACCACCGCCCCGGCGTTTTGCATGGCGCGCAGCGCGTCTTCGCAGACCGGCAGGATGCCGTCTTCCATGGCCAGGTGGCCGCCCAGATCGCCCAGCCAGCCCACGCGCAGGCCTTGCAGGGCCTCGGGGGTGGGCCGCAGGCCCGAAACATCGAGGCGGCCCTGGATCGACAGCGGCTGACGCGCGTCATGGCCCGACTGCGTGGCCAGCAGGCGCGCGAGGTCGCGCACGCTGCGCGCCATCGGCCCTTCGGTGCCCAGCTGGTCGATCCAGACGTCGGCGCCCGGCCCATAGGGCACTCGGCCCTGCGAGGGCCGCATGCCAAAGACGTGGTTCCAGCCGGCGGGGTTGCGCAGGCTGCCCATGAAGTCCGAGCCGTCGGCCACCGGCAGCAGGCGCTGCGCCAGGGCCACGGCCGCGCCGCCGCTGGAGCCACCGGCGCTGACGGCCGTGTCCCAGGCGTTGGGCGTGGCACCGAACAGGGTGTTGAAGGTGTGCGAGCCCAGGCCCAGTTCGGGCATATTGGTTTTGCCGATCACGATGCAGCCGGCCGCCTTCATGCGCGCGGTCATGATGCTGTCGGCGCGCGGCATATTGGCCGCCAGCACCCGGCTGCCCAGGGTGCTGGGGAAACCCAGGGCATGGCCGGTGTCCTTGATGGCTTGCGGGATGCCGTGCAGCCAGCCGCGCGAGCGGCCCTGGGCCAGCTCCTGGTCGCAGCGGTCGGCCTGCGCCATCAGCGCCTCGCGCGGGGCCAGGTTGACGATGGCGTTGTAGAGGGGGTTCAGGCGCTCGATGCGCTCGAGGTAGGCCTGCATGACTTCGCGGCAGGAGACCTGGCGGGCGTGGATGGCGTCGGACAGGGCGCTGGCGTCCCAGTCGGTGATGGCGTTGGCGTGGCTCATGGACCGTGTGGCAGTTGCAAGGAGGGCGGTGCGGGTGCGTGCCGCATCGTGGCACGAAAACACAGGGCCGCCCGAGGCGGCCCTGGCGTGGCGTGTCACCGCGGCGTCATTGCGGTTGCAGGTTGATGCTGCGCGCGATGCTGCGGTAGCGCTCGATTTCGGTGGCGTAGATCTTGGCCAGCTCGGCGGGGCTGCGGGCCGGCAGCACCACATTGCCACCCGTTTCAAAGGCCTTGCGCGTTTCGGGGTTGTCGAGCGCGGCATAAAAGGCCTTGCTCAGGCTGGCCACCACATCGTCGGGTGTGCTTTTGTGGACCTGCACGCCGGCCCAGAGGTCGAACTCCATGCCTTCCAGACCGGGCATGGCGGCCATGGCCGGGTACTGCTTGAACAGGGCGTGCGGGGTCTTGGCCGTCACGGCCAGACCCTTGAGCTTGCCGTCGGCAATGGTTTGCATGATCGATCCCGCCATGGGCAGGAAGGCCATGTCGATTTGACCGCCCATGAGGTCAGACAGCAAAGGCGCCACGCCTTTGTAGGGCACGTGCAGCAGCGGCGCTTTGGTGATCTGGCCGAATTTTTCGCCGATCAGGTGGTAGAGCGAGCCCGGGCCCACGCTGCCGTAGGACATGGGTTGATTGGGGTTTTTCTTGGCCAGCGCCACCAGTTCTTCCACCGATTTGACGTTGAGGTTGGGCCGCACCGTCAAAATGGTGTTGGTGTTGACCACCTGCGCCACGAGTTTGAAGTCCTCGGGCTTGTATTTCACACCCTGGATCGCCAAAGGCGCCAGGACCAGTTCCATGGGCGTGCCCAAAGCCGTGATGTGGCCATCGGCCGGGCTGTTGATCAGCTTGCTCAGTCCAATCGAGCCGCCGGCGCCGCCGAGGTTTTCAATGATCATGGTCTGACCCAGCTTGGCCGCGGCCTCGGGCTGCAGCTTGCGCGCCACGAAGTCCGACGGGCCGCCCGCCGGGTAGGGCACGACCAGGGTCATGGTTTTGTTGGGAAAGCCTTGGGCCTGCAGGCCGCTGAGGCTGAGGGCGGCGGTCAGGGCCAGGCCGGCTTTCAAGAAGCTGCGCAGTGTCATCGTTGTCTCCTGTTTTTGGGGGGCTGCAGGCAGCGCGTGCCTGAAGTTGTGCGCATGTTCGGCCCTTCTCCTGGGCGGGTGCTATCAAGTTTGCGCAAGATGCGTTTGCTGGTTTTCCCCGGTGGCCGGGCTCAAGGGGGCGGCAGGGTCTGCGAGGGACGTTCGCCAAACAGCCGCTTGTAGTCCTGGGCGAACTGGCTCAGGTGCCAAAAGCCCCAGTGGGTGGCGACGTCTTGCACCGTGACGCCCGGGGCGGCCTGGCGCAGGCTGCGGCGCACGCCGTTCAGGCGCAGGGCGCGCAGGTATTTGACGGGGCTGGTGCCCAGCACGTCCTGAAAGCAGTAGTTGAGCTTGCGCCGGCTGGTGCCCAGCTGGCTGCAGACCTGCAGGATGGACAGCGGTTCGTCGCTGTGCGTGAGCATCAGCTCGCAGGCCTTGTCGACCAGGCGCTTGCGCCGCTGCAGGTTGGGCAGCTCCGAGGTGTCGACCTGGGCGGGCAGGGCCTCGATCCATTCCATCAGGATGTCGTCGCGCAGCTGGCGCAGCGCCTGCGCGTCGGCGCTGCGCAGGCTCAGCGCGCTGGCCTGGTCCAGCACCGTGAGGTGCAGGTCGCGCAGCGCATGGGCCTTGTCGGCGCTGGTGCCCAGCACCGGCTGCCTTTCGAGCCAGAGCGCGAGCGGCTTGTTGTACATGCGCTCCCACAGCGGGTTGAGCAGGCTGCGCTCGGCCACCAGGGCGATCAGCGTGAAGTGCGCGGGCGTGGTCAGGTCCACCTCGTCGCCCTTGCCGCACATGATGGCGTGGTCGGGGACCCGCTGGCCGTTGAAGAAGAGCTCTTGCCGGTCGTGCAGGGCCATGGCAAAGCCATAGGCCGAGGGGTCCAGCCGTCCGCGCTGGCGCACCGCCACGCTGGTGTCTTCGCGCAGCAGCGTCACGCCGGGCAGCTCGAGCTGGTGCAGGCGGCCCTGGAACTGGCCGGACGAGAGCTGCTCGTAGCGCAGCGCCCAGCTGCCCTGGGCCTGGGCATGCAGGTCCATGTCGTGCGTGTCCAGGCGGCGGACGGTGGCGGTGGCCAAAGAGGACATCAGGAAAGCGAGGGCGGTCGCAGCCGAGTGTGCCTGCGCGCGCGGGGTGGGCGCTTGCGTGAAAACCCGAGGCGGTGCCTGCCGAAACTTGATAACGGTTCGTCAGGGTGCGCCCCTAGCATCGCCTTCCAGCCAAGCCCCGAAGGGGGCGCGCCATCACACGCGAGACACCATGCAGCAAACCGACATCGACGCCTGGCGTCACCAAGCCCTTTCCGATGGCCACTTGCTGATCGGCGGGCAATGGCGATCCGCCGAAGGCGGGCGCAGCCTGGGCGTCGTCTCGCCGATCGATGGCCAGACCTTGTGCCAGATCGCCTCGGCCAGCAGCGCCGATGTGGACGCGGCCGTGCGTTCCGCGCGCTCGGCGCATGAGCGCGGCAGCTGGTCGCGTCTGGCGCCGGCCGAGCGCAAGAAGGTGCTGCACCGCATCGCCGACCGCATCGAGGCGCACCAGATGGCACTGGCGGTGCTGGGCGTGCGCGACAACGGCACCGAAATCGCCATGGCCTACAAGGCCGAGCCCGGCAGCGCGACCGCCACCTTCCGCTACTACGCCGAGTGCGTGGACAAGGTCATGGGCGAGATCGCACCCACGCCCGAGGGCACGCTGGGCCTGGTGCACAAGGAGCCGGTGGGCGTGGTGGGGGCCATCGTGCCCTGGAACTTCCCGCTCATGATTGGAGCCTGGAAGATCGCGCCGGCGCTGGCGGCGGGCAACTCGGTGGTGCTCAAGCCCTCCGAAGACGCTTCGCTGTCGCTGCTGCGCCTGGCCCAAATTTGCCTGGACGCGGGCTTGCCCGAAGGGGTTTTGAACGTGGTGACCGGCACCGGCGCCGAAGCGGGCGACGCGCTGGCCCGCCACATGGACGTGGATGTGCTCACCTTCACCGGCTCGGGCCCGGTGGGCCGCCAACTGCTCAAAGCCAGTGCCGAGTCCAACCTCAAGCGCGTGTACCTGGAGCTGGGCGGCAAGTCGCCCAACATCGTGTTCGCCGACGCGCCCGACCTGGCCCACGCTGCCAAGGTCTCGGCCATGGGCATCTTCCGCAACAGCGGCCAGGTCTGCGTGGCGGGCTCGCGCCTCTTGGTGCAGCGCGCGGTGCATGACGAATTCGTCGAGCGTGTGCAGCAGGTGGCCGCCAGCCTGCGCGTGGGCGATCCGCTGGAGGTCACGACCGAGATCGGCGCCGTCAGCAGTGCCCGGCAACTGGCACGCAACCAGGCCATGCTGGCGCGCGCGCTCGAAGACGGCGCACGGCTGCGCACCGGCGGCCAGGTGATCGCGCCGGTGCCCGGTGGCACCTACATGGCGCCGGCTGTGCTGGATGGCGTTCGCCCCGAGATGGCGATTGCGCGCGAAGAGGTGTTTGGCCCGGTGCTGGCCGTCATCCCGTTTGACGACGAGGCCGAGGCGATTCGCCTGGCCAACGGCAGCGACTACGGCCTGGCCGCCGGTGTGTGGACCGGCAGCCTCTCGCGCGCCCACCGCATGGTGCGCGCCATCAAGGCCGGGGTGGTGCATGTGAACACCTATGGCGGCCCCGACATCACCGTGCCGCTGGGCGGCGTGCGCCAGTCGGGCAACGGCCACGACAAATCGATGCACGCCCTGGACAAATACCTGGACCTCAAGACCGCCTGGATCCAACTGTGAAAGCGCAAGACCAATGAACCCGCAACAACTGCACGACGACAACGCCCGCTACCTCTGGCACCCCATGGCGCACCCGCTGGCCATGCAAAAAAACAAGCCCGACATCATCGCGCGCGGCGAAGGCTGCTGGGTCTGGGACATCCATGGCCACAAGATGCTCGACGGCGTGGGCGGCCTGTGGAGCTGCAACCTGGGCCACAGCAACCGCGCGGTGCGCGACGCCATCATGGCGCAGCTCGATGAGCTGCCGTTTTACAACGTGTTCCGCGGCACCACGCATCCGCGCGCGATCGAGCTGTCGGCCGAGCTGGTCCGCCAGATGGCGCCCGAGAACGTGGGCGCGGTGGCGTTTTCTAATGGCGGCTCCGACGCGGTCGAGGGCGCGCTCAAGATCGCGCGCCAGTACCACAAGCTGCGGGGGCAGGGCGACCGCACCAAGTTCATCAGCCTGCGCCAGGGCTACCACGGCGTGCACTTTGGCGGCATGAGCGTCAACGGCAACAGCAACTTCCGCCGCGCCTACGAGCCGCTCTTGCCCGGCTGCTTCCATGTGGACACGCCCTGGCTCTACCACAACCCCTACACCGAAGACCCGACCCGCCTGGGCGAGATCTGCGCCGAACTGCTCGAGCGCGAGATCGTGTTTCAGGGCCCCGACACGGTGGCCGCCTTCATCGCCGAACCGGTGCAGGGCGCAGGCGGCGTGATCGTGCCGCCCGCCAACTACTGGCCGCTGGTGCGCCAGATTTGCGACAAATACGGTGTGCTCTTGATCGCCGACGAGGTGGTCACCGGCTTTGGCCGCGCGGGCGAGCTGTTTGGCACGCGGCTGTGGGGCGTGAACGCCGACCTCTGGTGCCTGGCCAAGGGCATCACCAGTGGCTACATCCCGATGGGCGCGACGGCCATGTCGCGCAAGGTGACCGAGGTGTTCGAAGCCGACACCACGGGCGCCGGCGCGGTGGCCCACGGCTACACCTACAGCGCGCACCCGGTGGCCGCCGCCGCCGCACTGGCCACCTTGCAGCAGGTGCAGCAGCTGGATGTGGTGGGCAATGCCACGCGCGTGGGCGCGCACCTGCAGCAGCGCCTGCGGGGCCTGGTGGACAAGTTCGAGATGGTCGGTGATGTGCGCGGCATCGGCCTCATGACCGGCATCGAGATGGTGACCGACAAGGCCCAGCGCACCCCCATGACACGCGCCAGCACCGAGCCCGCGCGCGTGGCCAAGGCCGCTTACGACGCCGGCCTGATGGTGCGGGTCTCGGGCCCCAACCTGATCCTGTCGCCGCCACTCATCATCACGCGCGAGGAAGTGGACTTCATGTGCGACACCCTCGAAGGCGCGTTTGCCGCCGTGCAATCGGGCCGGGCATGAGCGCAAGCAGCCCGCGCATCCTGATCGTCGGCACCGTCGACACCAAGAGCGACGAGATCGGCTTCATGGCCGAGCAGGTCCGTCTGGCCGGGGGCCTGCCCCTGGTGATGGACGTGGGGGTGCTGGCCCGTGGGCATGTGCAGCCCGATCTGACCAACACCGCCGTGGCCGCCGCCGCGGGCGTGACGCTGCAGCAGGTCATGGACAGCGGCGACGAAAACAGCGCCATGGCGCTCATGGCCAGCGGCGCCAGCCGGCTGGCGCTGCAATGGCACACCGAAGGGCGCTTTGACGGCCTGCTGTGCCTGGGCGGCACCATGGGCACCGACCTGGCGCTCGATGTCGCCAGCAGTCTGCCGCTGGGCGTGCCCAAGGTGCTGCTGTCCACCGTGGCGTTTTCGCCGCTCTTGCCGCCCGAGCGCCTGCCGCCCGATTTGACGATGGTGCTGTGGGCCGGTGGGCTGTACGGCCTCAACAGCCTGTGCCGCTCGGCACTGGCCCAGGCCGCAGGCGCCGCCGTGGGGGCCTGCCGCGTGGCGCACGCGCCGCGCTTTGAGCGCCCGGTGGTGGGCATGACCTCGCTGGGTTCGAGCGTGCTCAAGTACATGGTGGCGCTCAAGCCAGCGCTGGAGCAACGTGGCTTTGAGCTGGCCGTCTTCCACACCACCGGCATGGGCGGGCGGGCTTTTGAATCGCTGGCGGCGCAGGGGCGTTTTGCCTGCGTGATGGATTTCAGCCTGCAGGAGCTGGTCAACCAGATGGCCGGTTCGGTGGTCAGCGCCGGGCCCGAGCGCCTCTTGGGCGCGGCGCTGCATGGCGTGCCCATGATCGTTGCGCCGGGCGCCAGCGACATGGTCGACTACCCGGCCTGGGGCCAAGCGCCCGAGCGCATTGCCGCTCAGGGCACGCACGACCACAACCGCCTGATCGCCTCGGTCGGCATCGACGCGGCCATGCGGCGTGAAGTCGCGCGCGAGATCGCGGCCCGCTTGCGCCGCGCACGCGGCCCGGCCCACCTGGTGTTGCCCTTGCAGGGCATCGAGGAATGGGACCGCCCGGGCGCGCCGCTGCACGATGCCCAGGGTTTGCAGGCTTTCATGCAGGACATGCAGGCCAGCGACTGCGCACCGGCCCAGGTGCAGGCGCTCGATGCCCACATCAACGACCAGGCGTTCACCGACCATGTGCTGGCGGTGTTCGACGACTGGCTCGCGCGCGGCCTGATCACGAGGAAAGCCCATGCCTGATACCCCACGCAAAGCCCTGGTGCTCGATTTCGGCGGCGTCATCAGCCGCACGCTGTTTGAAACCCACGACCTGAGCGAGGCCGCGCTGGGTCTGCCGCCGGGCACGCTCACCTGGCGTGGCCCGTTCGAGCCGGCCAGCGACCCGCTGTGGCAGGCCATGCAGGCCGACCAGATCAGCGAGCGCGAGTATTGGCAGCGCCGCACCCAAGAGGTGGGCCGACTTGTGGGTGAAGAGTGGACCGAGATGCAGACCCTGGTGCAGCGCGCGCGCGGCGCCGATGTGACGGCGGTGATCCGGCCCGAAGCGGTCGCGGCGGTGGCGCGCGCCAAGGCGGCCGGGCATGCCCTGGCCATCCTGTCCAACGAACTCGACCTGTTTTACGGCGCCGATTTCCGCCAGCGCCTGCCGCTCTTGGCGCAGTTTGACGTGATCGTGGACGCGACCTACACCGGCATCCTCAAACCCGATGCCCGCGCCTACCGGGCCTGTCAGGACCAGCTGGGCGTGCCGGCACAGGACATCGTGTTCGTGGATGACCAATGGCGCAATGTGGACGGCGCGCAACGCTGCGGCTGGCGGACGGTGCATTTCGATGTGCGTGCGCCCGCCATGTCCTACGATGAGGCCTTGCAACTTCTGGAGCCGATGTGATGGATGCCGCGACCTGGTGGGAACAGAAAGTCTCGAGTTGGTTGCCCAAGGGCAAGAACGGCGGCGAGGTGCAGGCCGTGCAGCAACTCGAGCGCCTGAGCCCCGGGGCCAGTGCGGCACCGGCGGCGCCAGCGCCCGGCCCGCGCCGCTTTGCGGCGCTGGACGCGGCCACGCAGCGCCAGGTGCTCAAGCCCCTGCTGGCGGTGGCCGACAGCACCGTCAGCGAGGTGGAAGGCGGGCGCCGCGCGCGCGCCTTTGCCCAGTGGTACGCCCAGGCCAGCGCCGAGCAACGGCGCCAGGCCTGCGTGCTCATGAGCGAGCGCTTTGCGCCCGACCCGCAGCGCATCCGTCAGGCGCGTGAGGCTTACGAGGCGGCGGTGGGCACGCCGGAGGAGGGCGCGGCCGAAATCCGGCTGCGCAAGGCCCTGTACTCGGACCGCACGCGCTTGCTGCAGCGCTTTGCGGTGTTCCCCGAGGGCATGCGCTTTCTGGTCGACCTGCGCGCCGAACTGTTGCCGCAGCTCAAAAGCGAAAAGCGCCTGCTCGCGCTCGAGGCCGAGCTCGAGACCCTGTTTGGCACCTGGTTCGATGTGGCCTTTCTGGAGCTGCGGCGCATCAGCTGGGACTCGCCGGCCTCGCTGGTGGAAAAACTCATCCAGTACGAGGCGGTGCACGACATCAAGAGCTGGGCCGACGTGAAAAACCGGCTCGATTCGGACCGCCGCTGCTACGGCTTTTTCCATGCGCGCCTGCCCGACGAGCCGCTGATTTTTGTGGAGGTGGCTTTCACGCGCGAGATCGCGTCGAACATCGTGCCGCTGCTCGACGAGACCGCCGAAGCGGTGGACCTGAGCAAGGCCACCACGGCCATTTTCTATTCGATCAGCAACACCCAGACGGGCCTCAAGGGCATCAGCTTTGGCGACTCGCTGATCAAGCGCGTGGTCGAAACCCTCAAGGCCGACTTTCCGCAGCTCAAGACCTTTGCCACGCTCTCGCCGATCCCGGGCTTTCGCGGCTGGTACCGCAAGCACGCGGCGCGGCTGCTGGAAGAGCTGCCCGACAAGCACCGGCGCACCTTGGGGCGCTACATCGGTTTCGAGCCGGTCACGCCCGAGCACATCCAGTCCTGGCTGGAGCAGGGCCCGCATGCCGACCCGAAAAGCCCGGGCGCGCGCTGGCTGCTGCACTGCGCCAGCCGCTACCTCGGCCACGAGCTCGAGCAGGACCGGCCGGTGGACCCGGTGGCGCGCTTTCACCTGGGCAATGGCGCGCGCGTCGAGCACATCCACTGGGCGGCCGACCCCTCGGCCAAGGGGCAGCAGCAGTCCTTCGGCATGATGGTCAACTATTTGTACGACCTCAAAAGGCTGGACCGCCACCGCCGCCTGCTGGCCCAGGGAAAAATCCCCATCTCTGGCGGTGTGGCCGATCTGTCCCTATGATCCGCGCCTACAACCACAACCGGAGACATGACATGACCGAGCCAACGCGCGCTGTTTCGCGCCGCCACGCCCTGCAAACCCTGGCCGCCTGTGCGGCCGCCGCACCGCTGTGGTCGCCCGCCCAAAGCGGCTGGCCGAGCAAACCCGTGACCCTGGTTGTGCCGTTCCCGGCCGGTGGCGGCACCGACGCGTTTGCGCGCCCCATGTCGGCGCAGTTTTCGCGCCTGACGGGCAAGCAGCTGGTGATCGACAACCGCGGCGGCGCCGGCGGCACCCTGGGCGCCGGCATCGCCGCCAAGGCCACGCCCGACGGCTACTCGCTGTTCATGGGTGCGGTGCACCACACGATCGCCCCTTTCATGTACCCCAGGCTCGACTATGATCTCGAGCGCGATCTGGTGCCGCTGATCCTCGTGGCCAATGTTCCGCAGGTTCTGGTGGTCAACCCCAAGAAGGTCGACGTGCCGGACTTCAAGGCGTTTCTCGACCTCGTCAAGAAAAACCCCGCGCGCCTGAATTACGGTTCGGCCGGCGGTGGCACCTCGCACCACCTGGCGGGCGAGCTGTTCAAGCTGCAGACCAAGACCTTCATCACCCACATTCCCTACCGCGGCGCGGGTCCGGCCCTGCAGGACCTGATCGCGGGCAATGTGGACATGATGTTCGATGGCCTGGGCTCTTCCGCCCAGCACATCAAGGGCGGTCGGGTCAAGGCGCTGATGGTCTCGGGCGCCAAGCGCAGCCCGGCCTTCCCCGATGTGCCCTGTTCGGCCGAGTTGGGTTTGCCGGACTACAACGTCTCGACCTGGTACGGGGTCTGGGCCCCGCGCGGCACCCCCGCCGAAGCCCAGGGCCGTGCCATCGAGGAGATCCGCCGCGCCTGCCAAACCGACGAGGCCAAGGCCGTGTGGGCGGGGCAGGGGGCTGAATTCCCGAATCTCACCGGGGCCCAGTTCGACGCCTTCATCAAGGCCGAACTCAAGAAATGGGGCCAGGTGGTCAAGGCTTCCGGCGCCAAACTCGATTGACCCTGCGGCGGCGCCCCCGCCGCCTTTTTGTTGAAGCACTTGCCATGAGCTCTGCCAATCTTTTCTCGGCGCTGCGCGCCGCCTTTCCTGCCAACCTCGATGCGGTGGCGGTCGAAACCGACGAAGGCCTGAACTACACCTGGCGCGACCTCGAGCGCGCCACGGCCATGATGGCCAATTTGCTGGCCTCGCTCGATTTGCCCGCTGGCGCGCGCGTGGCCGTGCAGGTCGAAAAATCGGTCGAGGCCATGATGCTGTACCTGGCCACGCTGCGCGCGGGCTATGTGTTTTTGCCGCTCAACACCGCCTACCAGAGCGCCGAGATCGAGTATTTCATCGGCAACGCCGAGCCGGCCGTGGTGGTGTGCAGCCCGGCCAATTTCGGCTGGGTCAGCAAGATCGCGTTCCAGGCCGGCACACAACACGTCTTCACGCTGGGCGACGACCGCACGGGCACGCTGCTCGAGCGCGCCGCCCACCACAGCGACCGCCACACGCCGGTGGACAAGCGGGTCAATGACCTGGCGGCCATCCTCTACACCAGTGGCACCACCGGGCGCAGCAAGGGCGCCATGCTCACGCACGGCAACATGCTGTCCAACGCCGTCACGCTCAAGGAGTACTGGGGCTGGAAAAAAGGCGATGTGCTGATCCACGCGCTGCCCATCTTCCATGTGCATGGCCTGTTTGTGGCCATCCATGGGGCCTTGATCAATGGCTCCAAGATGATCTGGATGGCCAAGTTCGACCCCAAGCGCGTGATCGCACGCCTGCCCGAGGCCACGGTGTTCATGGGCGTGCCCACCCTGTATGTGCGCATGCTGGGCGAGCCCGGCCTGACGCGCGAGGCCTGCAAAAACATGCGCCTGTTTATCGCGGGCTCGGCGCCGCTGCTGATCGAGACCTTCAACGACTGGATCGCGCGCACCGGCCACACCATCCTCGAGCGTTACGGCATGAGCGAGACGGTGATGCTGACCTCCAACCCCTACAGCGCCGACCCGCGCTACGGCAACCAGACCGAGCGCCGGGGGGGCACCGTGGGCTTTCCGCTGCCCGGTGTGCAGCTGCGCGTGCGCGGCGACGATGGGCAGGACCTGCCGGTCGGCGAGATCGGTGGCATCCAGGTCAAGGGCCCGAACGTGTTCAGGGGCTACTGGCACATGCCCGAGAAAACGGCCGAGGAATTCACGGCGGACGGTTTTTTCAAGACCGGCGACGTCGGCAAGATCGACGCGCGTGGCTATGTGACCATCGTCGGGCGCAGCAAGGACCTGATCATCAGCGGTGGCTACAACGTCTACCCGGCCGAAATCGAGGGCTACATCAACGAGATGGTGGGCGTGGCCGAGAGCGCCGTGGTGGGCGTGCCGCACCCGGATTTTGGCGAGGTGGGCGTGGCGGTGGTCATCGCCAAGCCTGGCGCCCAGCTGCAGCCGGACGCCATCGTGTCCGAACTCAAAGCCCGGCTGGCGAACTTCAAGATCCCCAAGAAGTGTTTCGTGGTGGCCGAGCTGCCGCGCAACACCATGGGCAAGGTGCAAAAGAACCTGCTGCGCGAGCAGCACAAGGGTCTGTTCGCCTGAGAGGCTGGCGATCAAGGCGGCGCCCAACAGCCGGGGGCGGTGGCGCCTCATGCTGCGGGGTACGCAGAAATCGGCGCCCCAGCCCCCGGCCATTGGGCACCTTTCCATATCGGACGCAAGAAAAAAACCGCCCTCGGGCGGTTTTTTCTTGGGCGGGGCAGGGTGCTCAGCGCAGCACGAGCACGGGGGTGTGCGAGTGCGTCAGCACCTGCTGGGTTTCGCTGCCCAGCAGCAGGCGCTTGATGCCCTTGCGGCCGTGCGAAGCCATCACGATCAGATCGACCTTGTGTTTCTTGGCGGTGCTGATGATGGCGTCCGAGACCACGTCGGACTTCACGGTCACCGTTTTGCAGGCCACGCCCTTGGCGCTGGCGGCTTTTTGCACGGCGCTGAGGTTGGCCATGGCCGCTTCCTGCCACTGTTTTTCGATGCGGCCCACCTCGTCGGCGCTGACCGGGATGCTGCCCTCGAAATACGTTTGGGGATAGCGCGGCACCACCTTCATGGCCACCAGTTCGGCGCCGCAGGTGGCCGCCAGCTGGATCGCGTTGGTCACGGCTTTCTTGGACAGGGTCGAGCCGTCGGTGGTCACCAGGATGCGTTGGTACATGTGCGTTCTCCTTGCTGTTTGTGGAACCTTCAGCTTAGGGCGGGAGCTTCCGCCATGGCTTGATGTAAGTCAAGCTTGGCGTCAGGCCGATCGCTTATCTTTTGCCCATGATGTCCGCCCATGCCGCCACCATGCCCCGCCCGCAGGACCTCGCGGTCCCGCCGGCCGAGGAGCGGCTGGCCTTGCTGGACGACCCCCAAGAGTGGGTCCGCTTCAGCCGCCCCGAGCCCGGCGCCGAGGGCTGCTGGTCTTCGAGCGTGGTGTTCGAGGGCATGCACTGCGCGGCCTGCGCCATCACCATCGAAGACGCCTTGCGCCAGCTGCCGGGGGTGCAGTCGGTGCAGGTCAGCGCGGCCAGCCACCGCGGCCGCGTGGTCTGGGCCAGCGGCGCCACCCAGCCCTCGCAATGGATGCAGGCCAGCGCCCGCGCGGGCTACCCGGCGGTGCCGGCCAACGATGCGCATGCCCATGAGCGCCGGCGCCAGGAGGCGCGGCGCATGGTCTGGCGCGTGGCCGTGGCCGGCCTGTGCATGATGCAGGTGATGATGTACGCCACGCCGGCCTATGTGGCCGGGCCCGGCGACATCACGCCCGACATGCAGCAGCTGCTGCGCTGGGCGTCCTGGCTCTTGTCGCTGCCGGTGCTGCTGTTTTCTTGCACGCCGTTTTTCCGCGCCGCCTGGCGCGATCTGCGTCAGCGGCGCATCAGCATGGATCTGCCGGTGGCCATGGGCATGCTGGTCACTTTTGTCATCAGCAGCGTGGGCACTTTCGAACCCGACGGCCCGTTCGGCGCCGAGGTCTACTTCGACTCGCTGACCATGTTCGTCTTTTTCCTGCTGCTCGGGCGCTGGATGGAATTGCGCATGCGCGAGCGCACGGCCGGCGCGCTCGAGGCGGTGCTCAACCGCCTGCCCGACAGCGTGCGCCGGCGCATGCCCGATGGCGCCTGGGAGCGTGTCTCGATCCGCCAGATGGCGGTCGGTGACGTGGTCGAGGTGCTGCCCGGCGAAGCCCTGCCGGGCGACGGCACCGTGCTGCAGGGGCAGACCGAGGTCGACGAGGCCTTGCTCACCGGCGAGTCGCGGCCGCTGGGCCGCGCGGCCGGTCAGCCGGTGATCGCGGGCAGCCACAACCTGAGTGGGCGCATCGAGGTGCGCATCGACCAGGTGGGCGCGGCCACACGCTACGCGCAGATCGTCTCGCTGATGGAAAGCGCCGCCTTGCACAAGCCCGCCATGGCCGAGCTGGCCGACCGCTGGGCCAAGCCCTTTTTGATCGGGGTGCTGCTGGCCGCGTTCGGCGCGGCGCTGTACTGGTGGCCGCAAGGCCCGGCCCGTGCGCTGATGGTGGCCGTGGCCGTGCTGGTGGTGACCTGCCCCTGCGCCTTGTCGCTGGCCACGCCCGCAGCCATGCTGGCGGCCGCCGGCGCCATGGCCCGCGCTGGCGTGCTGGTGCGGCGTTTGCCGGCCTTGCAAAACCTGGCCGGCATCGACACCGTGGTGTTCGACAAAACCGGCACCCTCACCCAAGACAGTTTCGCTGTGGCCGCGGTGCGCACCCGCGAGGGCTTCAGCGAGGCGCAGGCCTGGTCCTGGGCGCAGCGGCTGGCCTCGGCTTCGCTGCACCCGGTGTCGCGGGCCATCGTCGCCCAGGCCCGCCAGCGTCCCGAGACGGGCGAGGTGGCGCCAGCGGTTGAAGGGCTGGAGATCACCGAATTTCCGGGACAGGGCGTTCGTGCACGCGGCCCAGGGCCCGATGGGCGCATGGCCGAATGGCGCTGGGGCTCCGCGCGGTTTTGCGAGGCGCCCGCTGGCCCGCAGTCGCAGCTGCAGGTGAGCCTGGCCGATGCGCAGGGCTGGCTGGCCACCTTCGACCTGCAGGAAACCTTGCGGCCGGAGGCGCAGGCGGTGGTGCAGGCGCTGCAGGCGCAGGGCCTGTCGGTGCAGATCCTTTCCGGCGATGCGCCCGCGGCGGTGGCACGGGTGGCCGAGCAGCTGGGCATCGCGCGGCACCAGGGGGCCTGCTCGCCGCAGGACAAGCTGCGTGTGCTGCAGCAGCTGCAGGCGCAGGGCCACCGTGTGGCCATGGTGGGCGACGGCCTCAACGACGGCCCGGTGCTGGCCGGCGCCGACGTTTCTTTTGCGCTGGGCCAGGCGCTGGCCCTGACCCAGTCGCGCGCCGACCTGGTGCTGATGGCCGGTCGCCTGGACATGCTGGTGCCGGTGCTGCAGCGCAGCCGCCAGACTTTGCGCGTGGTGCGCCAAAACCTGAGCTGGTCGGTGCTCTACAACGCCTCGTGTGTGCCGCTGGCCCTCTTGGGCTGGTTGCCGGCCTGGGCCGCAGGCTTGGGCATGGCGCTGAGTTCGCTGTGGGTGGTGCTCAACGCGCTGCGCTTGTCGCGCACCCTGACTCCCTCTTAAATTGTCGCCTGAAAGTTATTTCATGGACATTCTTTTCTTGCTCGTGCCTTTGTCGGTGGCCTTGGTGTTTTTCATCCTGGCGGGCCTGTGGTGGGCGATCCAGCGGGGGCAGTTCGAGGACATCGAGGCCGAAGGCGAGCGCATTTTGCGCAACGATTGATTTTCATCAAGTCGACCCGTCGGGGAAAACCCGACACTGCAAGGGTCATTCATCAATAAGAGGTAGAAATGAACTTTGCCAACATGCAAGCCTCTGTCTACAACGACAAAGTCGTTCGGCAGTTCGCCATCATGACGGTGGTGTGGGGCGTGGTCGGCATGCTGGTCGGCGTGATCATCGCCGCCCAGCTGACCTGGCCGGAGCTGAACTTCGGCATTCCCTGGCTCAGCTATGGCCGTTTGCGTCCGCTGCACACCAACGCCGTGATCTTCGCGTTCGGTGGCTGCGGTCTGTTCGCATCGGCTTATTACGTCGTACAGCGCACCTGCCAGGTGCGCCTGTTTGGCGACAAGTTGGCGGCGTTCACTTTCTGGGGCTGGCAACTGGTGATCCTGCTGGCGGCGATTTCGCTGCCGCTGGGCTACACCAGCGGCAAGGAATACGCCGAGCTCGAGTGGCCGATCGACATCCTGATCACCCTGGTCTGGGTCGCGTTCGCGGTGGTGTTCTTCGGCACCGTGGGCACGCGCAAGGTGCGCCACATTTATGTGGCCAACTGGTTCTTCGGCGCCTTCATCATCGCCGTGGCCCTGCTGCACCTGGTCAACAGCGCCGCGTTGCCCGTGGGCGCGCTCAAGTCCTACTCGGCCTATGCCGGCGTGCAGGACGCCATGGTGCAGTGGTGGTATGGCCACAACGCCGTGGGCTTCTTCCTCACGGCCGGCTTCCTGGGCATGATGTACTACTTCATCCCCAAGCAGGCCGAGCGCCCCGTTTACTCGTACCGGCTGTCGATCGTGCACTTCTGGGCGCTGATCTTCACCTACATGTGGGCCGGTCCGCACCACCTGCACTACACCGCGCTGCCCGACTGGGCGCAGAGCGTGGGCATGATCTTCAGCCTGGTGCTGCTGGCCCCCAGCTGGGGCGGCATGATCAACGGCATCATGACCCTGTCGGGTGCCTGGCATAAGCTGCGTGACGACCCCATCCTGCGCTTCCTGGTGGTCTCCCTCGCCTTCTACGGCATGTCCACCTTCGAAGGCCCGATGATGGCCATCAAGACCGTCAACGCCCTGTCGCACTACACCGACTGGACCGTGGGCCACGTGCACTCCGGCGCTCTGGGCTGGGTGGGTCTGGTGTCCATGGGTTC
>JACCDW010195164.1_pt1 | contig 28358 bp, 34 predicted proteins | sample 7449781 | NCBI WGS metagenome assembly JACCDW01 (sample SAMN15323449, study PRJNA562643) | freshwater metagenome | isolation source: river surface water | place: USA:Blue River Watershed | collected 2017-08-18
AATGGATTTGGTAGTACAGGAATTTAAAAATTAAAAAATGATTACAGTAGGATATTCAACAAGAGTACATAACCCCCAATTTATCGAGTACTTAAAAAAAAGTTCGGGGTTTAAAAAAATAGAAGTTATTGAAAAGATTAATAACGGAGAAAAATCACTTTCACAAGTATACAACGAAATACTTGAGGAGTCTAAAACTGATATCGTTGTTCTTTGTCATGATGACATTTATTTTGACACATCAAGTTGGTTCCACAAAATTAAAACTCATTTTGAAAAAAGTGATTATGGTATTTTAGGTCTTGCAGGAACAACCAACATGCCTGAAACTGGTAGATGGTGGGACAATAGAAAAACCATGATTGGTATTGTTAATCATGAAAGTGAAGGAAAAAAATGGACTTCAAAATATTCCGATGATTTTGGTAAATCAATCAAACCAACTGTTATAGTTGATGGTGTGTTTATCGCACTCAGTAAATCAAGAATCAAACATACGTTTGATGAGGATTTTAAAGGGTTTCACTTTTACGACATTGCATTTTGCTATAGAAATTATTTGGAAGATGTTAAAGTTGGAGTTATCACGAACATCAGGATAACCCACAAATCCATCGGACAAACTAATCAACAATGGGAAGATAACCGACAGTTCTTTGTTCAAAAATATGGTGAGAATTTACCATCAAAAATTCCCTTTGACACCAACAAAAGGTTAAAAGTTTTATTGTCTTGTATTTCATTTAGAAACTTTACAGGTTCAGAATTATATGTTTTTGAATTGGCAAAAAGTTTAGTTAAGTTGAATTGTAGTGTTACAGTATTATCACAAATTGGTGGTCCTGTTACCGATATGGCAAAGAAACTTGGTATTAAATGTGTTTCATTTGAAAATGCTCCAGGGTTTAAACTTGGGGATGGTCAATGGGGTATGAACACACCTGAAGGTTTTAAACCATCCACACCAAACATGTTATATCGAGTATCTGAAGTGGATTACGATATTATTCATTTCCAACACAAACCTGTGGCAGAAAGAATACTTAGTATGTATCCTGAACTACCTAAAATAAGCGCAATTCATTCAGAAGTCATTTCATTAGAAGACCCTGTTGTCGACCCAACAATTAAAAAATATATTGCAATTCGTCCTGAAATTAAGGAACATATGATTAATAATTTTGAAATACCTGAAGAAATGATTGAGGTTATTTATAATCCTGTTGACAATGAAAAGTTCCAAGCTAAATCAGTATCCGAAGAAAATTATGTATTATTTGTTGGTACCATAGATTATTTGAGAAAAGAGGCAATTTTAGACTTAATTGAATATACTAGAGAACTTGGAAAAGAACTTTGGTTGGTTGGTGAAAATAATGGAAACTATTTGGAAAATCTTTTATTGGAAGACCACGTTAAACATTTTCCGTCAACTTGGAAAATTGAAGACTTCATTTTAAAATCGTATGAAACCGCAGGGATTCAATTAGGTAGAACAACAATTGAAAGTTGGATGTGTGGGAAACCAAGTTGGATTTATAAAGTAGATAAGGGTGGATTCATCTTATCAAAAGAAAGATACGAACCACCAACTGACATTGATAAGTATTATGCTATGAATGTTGCCCAACAAATAAAAGATGAATATATTAAAATTTTAGAATGAACCGAATAATTGATTACAAGAATCTTTCAGAACAAATTGAAAATTGGATTTTAAATTATGTTGAAGAGTATAATTTACAGACTTTAGTTGTTGGTGTTTCAGGTGGAATTGATTCTGCCGTAGTTTCAACACTATGTGCAAGAACTGGTATTCCAACAATTGCCGTTGGGATGCCGATTAATTCTAATCCTGATAATACTGAATTATCAAACAAACAATTGGAATTTTTAAATCGTAAATTTAAAACCCAAATTGAAGATATTGACTTGAGTTCAATTTACAATTCATTTAATAATCTCATGTTTAACAAATTTTCATCTGATTTAGGGTTTGCAAATACTAAATCAAGATTGAGGATGATAACCCTATATCAAATTGCCGCAAGTAAATCTGGTATTGTTGTGGGTACGGGAAATAAAGTTGAAGACTTTGGTGTTGGGTTTTATACAAAATACGGTGATGGAGGAGTTGATATTTCTCCAATCGCTGATTTATATAAAACCGAAGTTAGAGAACTTGGTCGTTATTTAGGTGTACCTCAAGAGATTATTGATTCTGAACCAACAGATGGTTTATGGGACGATAATAGAGTTGATGAAACTCAAATTGGTGCAACTTACGAAGAATTAGAATGGGTGATGGAGTGTGGTAAAGAAAAAGAGGTTTACACTGATAAAGAGCTTAATATATTAGGGATATATAAAAATTTTAATACAAAGAATAAACATAAAATGGTTCCAATACCAATCTTTGATTTAAAGGAAAATAAAATTATATGAAAATAGGTGTTATTGGTGCGGGTAGACTTGGTCTAACGTTTGCACTACTTTGTGAAAAAAATGGATATGACGTGATTGTATCCGACGTTAGAGAAGATTACGTTTTTAATCTTAATCAAAAAATTTGTATAACAAATGAACCTTTGGTTCAATCGATGTTATTGGATTCCACTAAACTTAGTGCAACCACAAATAATATTGAAGTAATTAAAAATGCGGACATTATTTTCATTTTTGTCGCAACACCTTCCACATTAGATGGTAATTACGATACAACAAAAGTATTTGAGGTTGTATCGGATTTTTATAGTGCAAACAGTCAAGATATTGTTATGTATGGTAAAAAGGTAATTGTTGGTTGTACGACTAATCCTGGAGATACAGAACAAGTCCAACAAAGACTAAACATGTTCAATATTCAAGTTGCATATAATCCCGAATTTATTGCTCAGGGTGAAATTGTAAAAGGTCTTGAGCAATCCGACATTGTTTTGATTGGTACTGAATACACTGAATTAGGAAACGACCTAATTGAAATTTATAAGAAAATTCAAACAACAAATGTTAATGCATACGTGATGTCTCCAAAAGCAGCGGAATTAACTAAAATTGGTATTAATTGTTTTTTAACAACAAAAATTAGTTATGCTAATATGATGGGTGACATTATGGTTAAGTCGGGATTGGAGAGTGAAATTGGTATGGTTTTATCCGCAATTGGTGGAGATACCAGAGTTGGTAAAAAATATATGAATTATGGTTTTGGGTTTGGTGGTCCTTGTTTACCAAGAGATAACAGAGCTTTGGGTCACTATGCCAAAAATCTTGGAATGGAACTTAATTTACCGTTAACTGTAGACAACTTTAATAAGGAACATGCAAATTTCTTAAAGGAATATTACATGGAGAAAAATCCCGACAAAACAGTACCATTTGTTATGAATTATATTACATACAAAAAAGGTACTGATATTACCGAGGAGTCCCAACAATTTCAATTATGTGTAGATTTATTGACCGAAGGATATTCCGTAAATGTGATTGAGATTGATTCAGTTTCAAAACAATTAAATTCTTTAAGTGAATCTTATAACGGAAGATTAAGATTTTTCAAAGTTGGTACTAACCCTGAAGGTTATAAAATAAATTTACAATAATGATTAAAATTGTTAGTTGTTTTTGGAATGCGGAGTCTTACATCCCAAACTGTATCAGAACATTAAAAAACCAAATTGACAAAGATTTTGAAGTTTATTTGATTGATGATATGTCAACAGATAACACAGTGTCGGTTATTAAAAAATTAATCTTAGATGACTCTAGATTTAATTTAATTGTAAACACCGAAAAAAAATTCAAACTTAAAAATTTAGATGATTTAATTTCATCATTTGATGATGAAGACATTATAGTTGAATTAGATGGTGATGATTTTTTATTAGGTAATAATGTTATTAGTGATATCAGAAAAATGTATGATGACAAGAACGTTTGGTTGACAAATGGTTCTTTTATGTATTCTGATGGGTCCAACGGATTTTCATCTAAAGTTGACCCTAATAACATTAGGTCTAATGTATTCACTTTTTCACATTTAAGAACTTGGAAATCGTTCTTATGGAAATCAATTCCAAAAGAATATTTTAAAGATGATGATGGTTCATATTTTAAATCAGCTGCAGATGTTGCATATACAATTCCTCTATTAGAATTGGCGGGAGAAGAACACTATGTATTTAACCCAAAAATTTTATATGTTTATAACGGTAGTTCACCATATAACGACCATAAAGATGGTAGTGCCAGTGGTGGATTACGAGAACAAAGTAGGTGTGCAAATATCATAAGAAATAAACAAAAATTAAATAAATTAATTAAATGAGCAATCTAATATCGTGTAATTTAATGGGTGGTTTGGGTAATCAAATATTTCAAGCCGCTCACGCATTGGCACAAGGTATGAAATACAATAGAGAAGTTGTTTTTGTTCCTCAGTCATGGACACCAATGCAAGGTAGACAAGCCTCAAACTATGTTAACAATGTTTTTAGAAACCTAAAATTTGTGGACAGTATTGAAGGATTTGAAAAAGTAGTTGAGGGTCCGTGGGAATATATTGACGTATTTCCTAAAGACCATAATACAGTATTTGATGGTTACTTCCAAAGTAGTAAAAACTTCTTAGGATTTGATGATGAGATTAGAAAAATCTTTTCCCCAACCGAAGAATTCATAAACGAAATGTATGAGAAATATCCTGAATTAAATCAAGAAAACACTTTATCAATTCACATTCGTAGAGGTGACTGTTTTATGAATCCTGACATCCACCCAATTGCAAATGAAAAATATGTTGAGAGAGCGTTGAAAGAAATCGGAGAATATACTCACGTATTTGTTTTTAGTGATGATAAAAATTGGGTTAAAGAAAACCTTAAGTTTGAAAATGTCACTTACGTAGAAGATGAGGATTATAGAGAAATGTGGTTAATGTCATTATGTAAAAATCACATTATGGTTAACTCAACATTCTCGTGGTGGGCAACATTCTTAAACACAAACCCAAATAAAAAAATAATTGCTCCGTCAATTTGGTTTGGACCAAGAGGACCTCAGAATTATAAAGACATTTATGAATCAAATTGGACGGTATTAGATGTAAAATACGAAGACGGATGGTTAAGTTAAACATGTTATCAAGAAATTTTGCTCACGACAAGGGGTCGACAGCAAACAAAGCACCAGTACATATCGAATGGTGTTTTAATAGTTATGATAATCCAATTTCAGTTTATTTGGATAATGACTTATTTAAAGGAATTGAAGACCATAAAGTCGATGGTGGTAATAAGAAAAAATTTTTGTGGGTATTAGAGTCAAAGAAATTTGATGGTGGTGCCGTGGATAACATCAAAAGTAATTTGGATGAGGTCCTTAATACGTTTGAACAGATTTGGACACACAATGATGAGTTATTATCATTACATCCCAAATTTAAATGGACTCCCGCTTACGGTAGTTATATTAAAGAATTTGGAATCCACCCAAAAACAAAAATGGCGTCTATGATTACATCAAATAAAAGATGGACCAGACAACATGAGATTAGACATGATTTTGCCATGGCAAATCAAGATAAGATTGATGTATATGGTAGGGGGATTCAAGAAATACCAAATAAAGAAATCGGATTAAAAGATTATCGTTTTTCATTTTGTGTTGAAAATGATACATATGACACATATTTTACAGAAAAAATCTTAGATTGTTTTGCAACAGGTACTGTTCCAATTTATATGGGAACTAAAAAAGTTGCCGATTATTTCAATCCTGATGGTATCATATTTTTTGAAGGTACATTTGACGTATCAACTCTTACTGAAGAATTGTATAATTCAAAAATGGATGCAATAAAAGATAATTATGAAAGGGTACAAAAATACAGTGTTCTTGATGATTGGATTTTTGAAAACTATTTAATTAATTATGTCTAAAATTTGTTTAATTCGTCAACCCGCAGGGATTGGGGATATATTCTTTACTCAAAAAATTGCAAAGCATTTTATATCTCAAGGTTATGAAGTTATATGGCCAGTTATAGAACAATTTGAATTTATTAAAGATTATATTAAGATTGATGGTTTAACCTTTGTTAACGAGAATTCAGATTTCCCACATAAAAACATATACAGAGAAGGTTATAGTAGACCTGTCCAAATTTCAGAAGATTTATTATATCTACCAATTCAACATTTTGACAGACATTTTCCTAATATTTCTGTCATGCATGCAAAGTATGAAATGTTAGGTATGGATTATTCTGATTGGTTAAATCATTTTTCATTTGAACGTGATTTAGAACGAGAGGAAAAACTAATTAATCATTATGACGCTCAAGATAGAGAATTTGTACTTGTAAACAGAGCGTTTGGTTCACCACCACATTCAAAACCTTGTCCACACATGGGTAGTTATGAAAACTCAATCGAAATGGAATATTTGGGTTGGGATAATTTATTTGATTGGATTGGTTTACTACTTAAAGCAAAACATATCTATACTGTTGAAACATCAATATTATATATTATCTCTAAGCTTGGACTAAAAAATGTTACTGTTTACTCAAGACATAACCCGCCAAGTTTCCATCAAGTAGAACATATGTTTGATAAAGATTTAAATTATATAAAATGATTACAATACCAGTTAGTGTCGGAGAAATTATTGATAAGTTATCAATTTTAAGAGTTAAACAAGTTAAAATTAGTAACCCTGAAAAATTAGAATTAATTAATAAGGAGTTTGAATTGTTATATAACATTTCATCACATTATTTAGATGATAATGAAATATCAAAACTTTATCATCAACTAGTTGATGTTAACTCAAAACTTTGGGAGGTTGAAGACGAATTACGAGTAATTGAGTCGACCAAAAATTTTGATTCTACCTTTATTGAATTAGCAAGAAAGGTTTACTATACTAATGATGATAGATTTTCATTAAAAAATAGAATAAATGAATTAACATCTTCTGAAATAAGAGAAGTTAAGGACTATAAAGAATATAAATAAAATATGAGTTTATTTGGTGCATTTTGGGATAAAGACCCTAACCCTGTTGGGTCAGAAAATTTCGGTAATAATAAAGGTTTATTTCATAATTTAGGGTGGGAACCTAAAGGTGTTTTACACATTGGAGCTTGGGATGCTTGGGAGGCAAAACAATACGCTCATGTATGTGGAAATAATTCTATTTTTTTAGAGGCAAATCCAAATTCATATGAAAGATTTCGAAACGAGATTGAGCAGTTTGGTCAAAAAATTTATAACTATGCCGCATGGAATGTTGATGATTTGGAGATGGATTTATATTGTCCCCCTCATAATCCAGATTCAAGTTCCCTTGTTGAAAAAATTGGTAACCCAATTAAAACAAAAACAATCACAATTAAAACTTTGTTTGAAAGAGAGAACTTAGATTTTAACAATTATGATTTATTAAATATCGATACTGAAGGTGCCGAATTACAAGTACTTGAGGGTATTGGTGATAATATAAAAAACTTTACTTATATTATAATTGAAGTTTCCGACTTAAACTCTGAGTCTGATAGAGCGGTTTTAAAACACATAACTGAAATGGGGTTTGAACATTACAAAGATAGTACCGTACATAGAAGTAGTGTTAATGGTAAACTGTTTTGTGACAGACTTTTTAAAAAAATATAAATGAAAACTACCGCAATATTAACATCAAAAAATGATAACTATGGTGGTAATTTACATCATAGAGCAACAATGTGTCTGACTTCATTAATTGAACATCATGATGAAGTTATTTTTGTCGATTGGAAAACAAAAGACAATAACAGTATTATTAATAATATTAAACACAATTTACCTCATCAGAAGAAATTAAAGAGTATTCAAGTACCTAAAGAATTTCTACAACAAAAATACCCATCAATTTCAAAATACTCTATGATAGAATCTATCGGTAGAAATGTTGGTATTAGAAGAGCTGAGGGGGATTATATTATATCAACAAATATTGATATAATTTCAACACCTTTAAATCATTCACTCTTAAATGAAGAAATATTTTATACGGTACCAAGACGGGATATTGATGAACGATTTCATTTAGGATTTAATTCATTTAATGAGTTATATGAGAACATATGGAATAATAGAGACTCATACCAACAAAAACCAAAAATTGATGGTAGTAGTGATGTTTGGTCATTAATCCTTTGTTGTGGTGATTATCAAATCGGACATAGAGATGTTTGGAATAAAATGAGGGGATTTGAAGAATCTGTTTTATTTGGTTGTGGTATAGACACCAACGCAATGAAAAAGGCGTCTTTCCATTCACAAATAAAAACTTTAGATGAACATTATATATTTCATTTAAATCACGGTAAATCGAGTGACAGAGATGAGGATGAAGAACTTGCACCAATGTCTGACCAAGATTCAATTATTCAAAAGTTCAAAAATACTGAGAACTCAGATAACTGGGGGATGTTTAACGAAGACCTACCAATTGAAATTATATGAGTGAACCAAAATCGATTATAATTGTAGGTGGTTCCGCAGGTGCAAAAATTGCTACGAATATCTTTAATCAAACCCACCCACATCATAATATATATTATGTTGAATGCTATTGTAAAGATATTACTCACAACCGATTATATCCTACGATTGACAAGGCTTTAGAACATTTATCATTACCTAATGTGGAATATTTCATTGCCACAGGTGATAACGAAATGAGAAAAGAACATTACCAATTAATTAAATCCCATACCAAAAAAGAACCGTTAAATTGTATCCATCCATCAGCAATTATATCTGCTAAGAAAATTGGAAATGGTAATTTAATTTGTCCAAATGCGGTTATTCATGTTGACGCATACGTCGGAGATTGTACTATAATCAATACAGGTTCAATCGTCGAACATGATTGTTATGTCGATAGTTTTTCACAAATATCCCCAAACGTAACACTTTGTGGATATGTTAAAATTGGAGAATCTTCATTTATTAGTGCGGGTTCAACTATAATTCCTAATATCCAAATAGGGGATAATTCAACTATAGCTGCTGGTTCAGTTGTTATTGAAGATGTACCATCTAATGTTATGGTTGCGGGAGTACCATCAAAAATTAAAAAATATTATAAATCATGAAAATTCCAATCTTTAAATTAAATTTCGACCTCAAATCTAAATTAAAATTCATTAAGGGTTCTTGGGACATATTGTCTTCAGACCGACCATTAGGAGAATCTAAGTATGTATCTGAATTTGAAACTAAATTTGGTAACTTAGTAAAATCTAAATATACCATGGCATGTTCTAATGGTACCACGGCAATTGAATTGGCGTTAAAGGCAATCAATGTTCAAGGTAAAAAAGTATTAATACCATCAAACACTTTTTTTGCAACCAGTGTTGCAGTAACCAATTCGGGGGGTATTGTTGAATTAGTTGATATGGAGAATGAATCGTTCTCATTATGTCCTAAAGATTTGGAATCAAAATTAACTCCTGATGTTGGAGCGGTCATTATAGTTCACATTGGTGGTATAATTTCACATAAGATTTCTAAAATTGTTGAGTTGTGTAAAAAAATGAATGTTCCCTTAATTGAGGATGCCGCTCACGCTCATTTATCCTACCGAGGAAAATATAGAGCGGGAACAATTGGAGACATTGGGTGTTTTTCATTTTTCCCAACCAAAGTAATGACAACAGGTGAAGGAGGTATTGTAACAACAAACAATAAAAAGTATTATGAAAAAATGAAGTCCCTTAAAAATTTTGGTAGGGATATTAATGACGCGGGGATTATTGTAAACCCTGAAGGTAATAACTTTAAAATTAACGAATTTACAGGGTTATTGGGAAGTATTGAATGTGACAGAGTGGAATCAAGAATAACTAAAAGGTCGCTTTTATTAGAACGATATTATAATAATTTAAAATCAACGAAATATAATGTGATTAAACAAAAAGGTGAAGGGGTTTGTTCTTATTACAAAGCAATTGTTACAACACCAATCGATAGTTCGTGGTTAAAAACATATTGTAAAGAAAAAGGCATATCGTTAACAGGTGAAGTATATAAAATACCTGTTCATTTACAACCATTATATAAAGAACAATTTTCCTATGTAAATTTACCAAATACTGATTATTATTGTAATCATCATATATGTCCTCCATTATATCCCGAATTGACGGTTAAAGAGGTGGATTACATTTGTGATGTATTAAAACAAGCATTAATTGATTATGAAGAACAGAGTAGCAAAACTAACACAAATTAGAAAAATTGAAATTTTTGAAGAGGAAATTCCAAAACTTCAGAAAGGTCAAATATTAGTCGCAATGAAATCTGTCGGAATCTGTGGTTCTGACATGCACTATTTTAAAGAAGGTGGTTTGGGGTCGTTTAAGAACCCTTTACCTATGTATATGGGCCACGAACCATCAGGAATTATTGTCGACTCAAATGGGTCTGAAAAATTTAAAGAAGGTGATAGAGTTGCGGTAGAACCTGGTATGCCATGTGTAACATCGTATTGGTCAATGAAAGGCAAACATAATCTTTGTGAAAAAGGGACTTTTATGGGGGCAAACGCTCAAGGAGCATTTGCCGACTATGTGGTTGTTGAAGAACTACAATTAGTTAAAATTCCTGATTCAATGTCATATAATTTGGCAAGTTTGTTAGAACCATTAGGAGTATGTCTTCACACCGCGAATTTAATTGAACCTAAATTTACAGAGTCCGCAACAATATTTGGAGCGGGTCCAATAGGTCTTTGTATGTATTCAATTTTAGAGAAGGCTGGTGTTAAAGATATTTTCATGGTAGATAAATTACCTTACCGAGTTAAATTCGCAAAAGAATTTGGAGCAACAGAATCGTTCTTATTGGCAGATGATTACAACAAAAAGATTAAAGAATTAACAAATGGTATGGGAACAACAATGGCCATAGATACTGGTGGAACCGCAGAGTCAATCGATGGATGTATTAACGTTTCGTCAGTTAACGGTAAAGTTGCATTGATTGGTATTCCTGAGGCGGATTTTGTTAACTATAACCCACATAGAATGAGAACCAAAGAACTAACTATTAAAAATGTTAGAAGGTCAAATCAAACATTAGATGATTGTGTTAAACATTACACAGGTGATAAAAGTATTGAAAAAATAATTTCTCACGAATTTAATTTTGAAGATATTCAAAAAGCTTTTGATTTGGTTGCAGATTACGGTGACCAAGTATTAAAATGTATAATAAAAAATAATTAATATGAAACTAAATGTAGACTACACAGGGGACCCAAGATGGAATGATATGTCAAGTATCCACAAAGAAACAATGCCCCTACCAAATTTGTTTTTAGGATTGTTATATAAATACCAAGACAAAATCCCCAACTTACAAGACATAAATTTTGCGGTTGAAACTGGAACTCACGATGCAAGGACATCAAAATTTTTGGCCGAGCACTTTGACGTTACATTTACCATTGAATTATACCCTGATAGAAATCCTTATGACGGTAAGAGTTATAAAGAACTTTATGAAGAAATTGGTAAACAACACGAAAATTTAACTTTCTTGTTTGGTGATTCTCGTGACGTTTTAGGTACCGTTTTATCCGAATTACCTGATGAAAGATTTTTTATCTTGTTGGACGCACATAGTATGTTAGAAGGTCCATTAAGAGAAGAATTAAAATTAATTAAAGAAAGTAGTAATCGTAATGACCACGTAATGTTAATTGACGATTGCAGAGATTTGGGTCAAGGTAATTTCCCAACATTGGCAGAATTTGAAGAATTAATACGTGATATTAATCCTAATTACACAATCATAAACACCAAAGAAGGTAATCATATTTACCTTGTCTATTAATATGAAAAAATTTATTGTAACAACAACAATTAACCCAGTCACCGAAGCAACGTTAAAGTTTGCAGCAATTGCAGATAAAAAAGATTTTACATTTGTAATTGTTGGGGATTTAAAAACCCCACATGGGATGTACGAAGATTTAGTATCTGTTTGTCAAAATGTGATTTATTTATCTCCTGAAAAACAAACAGAGTTATATCCTGAATTGTCTGAAATTATTGGTTGGAAAACCATTCAAAGACGAAACATTGGATTTGTATATGCTTACCAACAAGGAGCTGAAATTATTGCAACAGTCGATGATGATAATATCCCTTATGATAGTTGGGGTGATAATATCATGTTGGGTCAAGAAATTGAAGTTGATGAATATGAAAACTTATCATGTCCTTACTTTGATGCAATCTCAACTACTGAACATAATGATTTATGGCACAGAGGATTCCCAATTGAACATTTACAGGTTAAAAACAATATTGAATATAAGGGTAAAACAAAAATTACTCCATTAGTTCAAGCTGAATTTTGGGATGGTGACCCTGACATTGATGCAATTTGTAGATTAAGTAAAAAACCAATTGTTAAGTTCAAACCTTTTGAACCATTTACTACAAAACAACTTACACCATTCAACTCACAAAACACATTCATTCATCGAAGTGTTTTGAAATATTACACAGTATTCCCATACACAGGTAGAATGGATGATATTTGGGGAGCATATGTGATGCAACATCACTTCCCTAATTCAGTAATCTTTACAAAGGCATCTGTTTATCAAGCTAGAAATCCTCAAGACTTGGTAAAAAATTTAGAGAACGAAGTTATCGGATATAGAGGTACTTTACCTTTATTGGAGAATTTACATAACTATAGGGATTTACTTCCCAATAAAACTGTCGAATATTTTGACATATACCAAAAATATTTTAACTAATGAAAAGAGTAGTAATTTTAGGTGGTGGTGGATTCATAGGAGGACACCTCGCGAAACGATTAAAAGAAGAAGGTAATCACGTAAGAATATGTGATATAAAAAAACACGAGTATTTCCCACATGACGAAATTTGTCATGAGTTTATCTTAGGTGATTTAACTGACCCTAATGTGGTTAAACTAGTTATCGAAGAGGGTGTTGATGAGGTTTATCAATTAGCGGCAGACATGGGAGGGGCATTGTATATCTTTACAGGTGAAAACGATGCAAATGTTATGTACAACTCCGCAACTATAAATCTTAATGTTGTTCACGAGTGTGTACAGAAAAAGGTTAAAAAAGTGTTTTACTCATCATCAGCATGTATGTACCCTGAACACAATCAGTTAGACCCATTAAACCCTAACTGTGAAGAATCTTCAGCGTACCCTGCAAATCCTGATTCAGAATATGGATGGGAAAAATTGTTTTCAGAAAGATTATTCTTGGCGTTTAACAGAAACTACGGTTTAGATGTTAGAGTTGCAAGATTCCACAACATCTTTGGACCACAAGGTACATGGATGGGTGGTAGAGAAAAATCACCAGCGGCAATGTGTAGAAAAGCTGCGGAGACTGAAGATGGTGGTACTATTGAAGTTTGGGGTAATGGTCAACAAACTCGTTCATTCTTGTATGTTGATGAGTGTGTTGAAGCGGTATTAAGATTAATGGAAAGTGATTTTGTTGGTCCTGTAAACATCGGTTCTGAAGAAATGGTAACTATTAATGAGTTGGCATCTATGGCAATTCAAATCTCAGGTAAAAATATTAATATTGAAAATATTGAAGGTGAGGAATTTATTTCTAAATACGGGTTTAAATGTCCGTTAGGAGTTAAAGGTCGTAATTCAGACAATAAACTTTACAAAGAAAAAGTTGGTTGGGAAGTAAACCAACCATTATTAGTAGGGCTTCAAAAAACTTACGAATGGATTTCAGTTCAAGTAGAAAATAAAAAAAAAGACACTATTTGGATTTATGAAAGTCCCAATAAGGGAGATAGTATATATCGAAGAGAAATGTCCCAAACTAAAAGAGAAAAAATAAAATAATGGCGAGACAACAAACAAAAAAACCAACACCAACTCCTTCATTAACCGAAGAAAGAAATTCAAGAACAAAGAAAGAAATTATTTGTTCGATTATTAAGAAAAAAACTAAAGAAAAATTTTTAACTCAAACTCAAAAAAATTATTATGATGTTTTAACTTCAAGTGAAGTAACTGTTTGTTCAGGACCTGCAGGTGTTGGTAAAAGTTATATTACCATGAAAGCGGCAATTGATTTATTAGCAGACCCAAGTACGCCTTACGAAAAGATTATAATTGTAAGACCCGCGGTTGAAGCTGAGGAAAAATTAGGTAGTTTACCTGGTAACGTTGAGGAAAAACTTGACCCATATATTTTTCCGTCTTACTACCTATTAAATAAAATTATTGGTAAAGAGGCAAGAGAAAAATTAAAAGAGTTAGAAATTATTGAGGTATTTGCATTGGCATTTATGAGAGGTATGAACATCGACAATTCAATCTTAATTTTTGAAGAAGGTCAAAATGCTACTCCAAGTCAAATGAAACTTCTATTAACTAGAATTGGATTTAACAGTAAATTTTTCATTTCGGGGGATGTTGAGCAATCAGATAGATATAAAAACAAAACACATAGTGGTTTGTGGGACGCGATTGAAAAGTTTAGAGATTCGAGTGTTATTTCAACTTTTGAATTTAAAGACAAAAAAGATATTGTTAGAAATCCTTTAATTACTAAAATTTTACAAAAATACGATAACGAGATAGAATGAGAATTGGTATAGAATTAAATGGGGTGTTAAGGGACACGTTGAAAAAAATTCAACAAGAATACGAAAAATGGTATTTAGAAAACCCTTTTAAAGAAGATGAAGAAAAATCAGAATATGAAGTAATTTCTGATTTAACGTCTTTAGATATTAGGTCTCATCTTAAATTTAAAGATGATGACGAATTGTATAATTTTTTATACAAAGAGCACACCATGGAAATTTTTGGTCATGCAGGCTCAGTTGAGACATCGAGTATGATGGATTTTAATAATTTTTATTTAGATATGAGAGATAATCATGACATTTTAATTGTGTCTGATGAGATGGGTAAATCAAAACCAGCTTCATTATTCTTCATTTCTAAATTTGGTTGTTTGGTAGAAACTGTAAAATTTTACAGTGAATCAACAATTAATTCTCTTTGGGACTCTATAGACGTTTTACTTACGGCAAATCCTAAACTATTATTAGACTATCCAAAAGATAAAACAATCATAAAATACGAGACCACATACAACAAAGATATTGAAGTCGAACATTTTATAACAACATTTAAAGATTTAAACAACAAAATAACAGAGCTATATGATTAAGGTATTAGGAGAGAATTATTACATCGATTTAGACAGAGTTGAGGAATATCTCGATATGTCACAAACTGAAAATGATGAAACGATGTCAGGGGAATCGGAAACAAAAATTAACATAATTAAATTTGAGATGGTTAAGATGTTAATGGACACGGTATTAACTGAACATGAGGAGATTGACGAAAAATTAGGATTAAAATCCAGTACAAACACGAGTATACCTTTCAGATTAGCATTTAACAGCTTATTAAATAAAAAACTTATAAATCACTATTAATATGGACGCATCGTTAAACGAAAAAGTAAAAGAATCAATTAAAAATCTAAGAGATAAAAAATCAAGAATTTATTTCTTAGTACAGGACACTAAAGGAAATGCCAAAGCATCTGTTAGATTAATCTATCAAATGGCAAAATCTCTTTTAGATTCAGGGTTTAATCCAATAATCCTTCATGAAAAAAATGATTATGCTGGTGTGGTTGCTTGGATGGACGAAGAGTATATGGAAATTCCTCATAAGTCGATTGAGGGTCAAAATTTGGAGATTTCACCTGAGGATTTTATTGTAATCCCCGAATTGTTTGGTTACATTATGGAACAAGTTAAAAACTTACCTTGTGGTAAAATTGTTTTAACTCAAAACTATTCATACATAGTTGAAACACTCCAACCTGGTCAAAATTGGTCTCAATATGGTTTCTTTAAATGTATTACCACAACTAAAAAACAGCAAGAATACATTGAAAATGTAATGAGACAAAGTAGTTTTGATATCATCAAACCATTAATCACTGAAAGTTTCTTTCCAAAAGAATTACCTCCAATGCCAATCATAGGTATTCACACTAAAGAACAGTCAGACGCAATTAATATTATTAAAACTTTTTATCTAAAATTCCCACAATATAGATGGTTTACATTTAGAGATTTAAGAGGTCTTTCTGAAAAAGAATTTGCTAATTCTTTACGTGATTGTTTTGTAAGTGTTTGGATGGACGAACAAAGTGGTTTTGGTACCTTCCCATTAGAATCTATGGCATCAGGAGTACCTGTAATTGGTAAGGTCCCTTATTTACAACCTGAATGGATGAATGAAGATAACGGTGTTTGGTTAACAGACCCAACAATGATGTGTGATTTTATTGCAGACTTTATTCAAAATTGGTTAGAAGATAATATCAAACCAGAACTTTACGAAAACATGAAAAAAACAGTTGAAAACTATACTAATAAACAAGAATTTGATTCATCAGTTAGTTCATTATTTGAAGAATACCTAACTATTAGAGCGAATTCATTTGAAGAACAAATTACTAAAACCGAAGAATAATATGAATACTAAATTATCATTATCAGTTATATTACCAATTAAATCATCAAAAGCTAGAAACTTTGATGAGTATTTTGAAAAGGCAATTACATCAATTAAAACACAATCAGTTGAAATTGAAGAATTAATTATTGTTCATTCATCTGAAGAATCATTAGTTAATCTTTTAAATGAGTATGATTTTGAATCTCTGAATGTGGTTAAATTACTATGGGATAAAGACCCAAATTACAGTGAACAAGTAAATTATGGGATTAGTAATGCTAAAGGTACTTGGATTTCATTATTTGAGTTTGACGACGAGTATTCATCAATTTGGTTTAAAAATGTTAAAAAATATGCGGAAGCATATCCAAATGTGCAAGCGTTTTTACCTGTAGTTGTTGAAACTGACGAAAAAGGTATGTTTGCTGGATTTACAAACGAAGCAACTTTTGCCGCTAACTTTACACAAGAAATGGGATTCTTGACAAATGAAACTTTACAAGATTACCAAAATTTCCAAACTGCGGGATGTGTTATTAAAAAATCAGTAATTGATGATTTTGGAGGTTTTAAATCTTCAATTAAATTAACATTTGTGTATGAGTTCTTGTTAAGATTAACATACAATTCAGTGTCAATTATGACAATACCAAAACTTGGTTACAAACATACTAACATGAGAGAAGGTTCTATTTTTTGGAACTATAAATTTGGTGAAGAAAAGATGTTGGAAGATGAAGTTAAATTCTGGGTTCAGACCGCAAAAAAAGAATATTTCTTTGTTGACGATAGAAACATAAAATATCAATCAGACAATGTATAATGTTAGAAACTCTATCTGCGACAACAGAAGATGTTTCATCTAAAAAAAGAGGTAGAAAAACGGTAAATGTAAATTATTTTGATGTTAGAGAAGAGGATGCGGTTAGAAGTTTTTTATTAGCCGAAACTTCGGAAGAAAAAAACAAAATATATAACGAATACTTACGAGGACCTCTCGATAAGATGATATCATCAATCATCCGAAGATATAAATTATATCGTAAGGATATGGATTTTACTGAAATCCATTGTGATACTCATTCATTTTTAATGACAAAGGTTGATAAATTCAAACCTTCAAAAGAAAAAAAGGCCTATTCATATTTTGGGACTATCTGTAAGAATTATTTAATGGGTCAAATCATTAAAGACCAAAAAGAAATTAATCGAAAAGTTTCTTATGAGGATATGTCTCAAAGTATTGAAGAGAGACCTGATATGATGTATCGTATTGATGAAGATGTTGTAGATACTACCGCAATCATTGCACAATATTTAAAAGAACTAAGAGATTTTATTGAATTAGAAAATTTAAATGATAATGAAAAAAAATTAGGGTACGCTCTAATTGATTTATTTGAAAATTATGAATCAATATTTTCAAGTGCCGATAATAACAAATTTAATAAAAATGTTATTTTACTTTCATTACGAGAAATGACAAATTTAAGTACCAAAGAAATTCGTAGTTCAATCAAAAGGTTTAAAAAATTATATATTTTAATCCAATCTAAAATGAAAACCGATTAAAAAGTATTTATAGATATGCCAAGACCTCAACGCAAAGAAATTAATTTTAGTAAAGATTCTATCTTATCTTTAATGCAGGAAATCTATAATGAACTTGTAGAACAAAGACAAACTGCAATTAGAATTCAAAATAAAATGTTGTCAATGTTAAAAGACCCAACTGATATGATGACAATTGGTCCTGTAATTGAGAAACAACAAAAAATTGTAAACGAGTGTGTTGAGAAAAAAATTAGTTTATCTAAACTACAATCAAGTATTTGGGAAAAATCAAATAACAATAATACCGAATCTTTTTCACTTGCGGATTTGGATGACGACTTAATTCAAAATCTGATTGACAAGGATGTTTCAAACGATGAAGAATCGTACAAAATGAAGTAATATGCCAATAGATTTAAATCAAGGTTATGATTCTGCCAAGAGTGACATTAGTTCAATTAAGACATACATTGAAGTTTCTAAATCTGCAAAGTCGTTAAAAACTACTGCAGGTAATTCTGAGTCTAAAGGTATTCCTGACCTTGCGTCGGGGTTAAATAAAATCGCCGAACAACAAAAAAGATATTTAAGACAACCCCCAAACTCATTTAGTGAGTTATTAGATATGATTGGGTTGGCAAATGGTTCTGGTTCGTCAACTCTAGATTATTTAAAAAAGAAATTATTAGAGACTGCAACAAAGATTGAACCTGATATTAAAAAAATTATAAGTAAAGAGGCCATCAAAGCTTTAGGTTGTTCTCAAGAACAAACATTTGAAGGGTTTACTTCATCAGAATTAGAAATCAATCCATTAGAAACATTACCCGTAGGACAAGGAATTTATATTCCTGTTCAATCTATGGATATTGGTAGTATTTTAAAAATAAGTTCAGATTCTAAATTAGGTAAGTTGATTTACGAAAAACCAACACCTAACGTACAACCTAACGTATTTAGACCATATGGTGGTTTAAATCCGTTTCCTATGAACAAGGAATTTAATTTAAGACTACAGGGACCAAGTTCATCAAATTCATTTAAAGGACAATACGGTAAATATTATCAAGGAGTATCAGGACAAGATTTATTTGACTTTCAATATACCCCAACTAACCAATTTGGTGTAGACCAAGCATGTTATAGAGTTGCTCTTATATCTAAAGTAAATCCAACCGCAACAATAACAGGTGGTACGGAAAATAAAGTAGTTGATTTTTTAGAAGATTATTACGCTACCATTAAATTATTCGACACAGTTGATTTCACGGCTAATTTAATAAACATTATCTCAGGGGCAATTAATATACAAGCTAAATTAGGTAGTGATGAAATTACCGAACAGTCTCAATTTTTATTAGTATTACAAAGAATTTTAGGACTTTGTTTTGACTCTAGAAGAGAAATAGATGTTAGTGGTGTTTCAAAAATTGCAGAATTAGATGGTGTTGATGAAACATTTTTTGAATTAACTGAAGTAGATTTACGAAATATTGATTTAAGAATTACTAACATTCAAAACGGTGTTATGGAGTTTCAAGATTGTGATAATGTTAAATTACCTGTGGATTATGAAACTTTAGTTGATGAATTAATTGGATTCAGAGAAAATGATAATTTAACCACTGAAGAGCAAGTTCAAAGTATTATAGATATAACTAATACTTTATTTCAAAATCCTGATTGGAAAGTTTTTTTACCAACAAATTTTGATTTACAAATTGCAGTAAATAAAGACATAATAAAACAAATTCCAATCGCAGTTGCTGGTTCAGTTTTAAGTCCTAAAGTATTATTTCCGATTTTCGTATTATTACGTGTTGTTCAAAATGATGCGTCAGGTTTATATAATCAAGTAGTTACATCTGCAAATACGTATATTCAAAGCGGTAATACGGTTACTGGTGGTGTTAACAATATTGTTAACAATCAAGTTGATTTTATGAAAACGTTTGAGTCGTTTAACATTGAAGTGACTTCAAAAATTGGTGCGATTTTTATAGAACAATTATTTCAAATTTTAAAACGAGACATAATTAATTTATTGTCCTCTGTCGTAAAAGATATTGCTAAGGGTCGTATAGATAAAAAATTACTTAGAGTTCAAAGGTTAATAGATATTGCATTAATTGTCCAACAAATTGTTAGAGGAGTTGCTGATTATAGAAAATGTAAATCTTTAGTTGATGACATCTTAAATATATTAAAATTATTAAGTGGTTTTGCACCTCCAGGTTCAAAAGTACCAATAACGTTATTATTGTTATCAGACTTTTTACCTGGTACATCGGCAGAAAGGTCAACAATAAATGCAATTAAAGAATTACAATCATTGGGTATACCAACAGGTACACTACCTGATGGTTCTCCAAATTTAATGTTGTTATATAATTTGGCGTCAAATAAAGGTACGGAAAAAGAAAACGCTCAAAACGGTAAGTTAGAAGCTACCGTTATAACTGAAACTGGTCCGAAACCTGTTTATGGATTTTCAACGTAATATGAAGAAAGAAGATTTTGAAAATATTTTAAAAATGCAGTCCGAATTAAAGGACCAACCAAACTCAAAATTAATTGAGGTAATGGATAAGTTAACTACAGAGTTTGACTTAACTAAAGACACTATAATAAAATCAACTTTGTATTTAGATAAAGTAGAAGAATTATATAACAATGTACTTAACGAATATCAATCAAGAAAATAATGAACGATAATACAATATTTTTTCAAGTAAGTGTAATTGATAACCAAGACCCTATGATGTTGGGTAGAATTCGTGCAAAGTTATTAATTGACAATTATGATGATATTGTTAGGTCAATTACTGACCCGCCATGGAATGAGGAAAAAGATGCTTGGACATTAAGAGACCCTTTTGTCTTTAGTCCCCTTATGCCATATTTTATGTATCAAGTTCCAAAGCCAACTGAGATGGCTCAGGTTCTTTACGTAAACAAAGATTTTAAGTACCAAAACCAATATTATATTCAAAACACATTCTCAAGTCCAACAACTACGGGATATGAATATTATCAAGGAGGTAATAAATTTACGGGTACAGGTACTCAGTTAAAAAACCCAAAACCTTTAAAGAACCAAGATGGTACATACACAGACCAAGCGGTACATAAAGGTGTATTCCCCGAGCCAGGTGATAACGCATTGTTAGGTCGTGGAAGTGCAGACGTTGTAATTAAACAAGACGAGGTTTTAATTAGGGCGGGTAAGTTTAAAGGAACACAATTACAGCCAAATGTTGTCCCTGTTGCAAACCAACAACGAGGATTCTTACAACTATCAAGATTTAATCAATCTAAAAAACCATTACCAAGTAAATTAGTTTCAAGAACAAATGAGGTTGTGGTACAAGTGAAATACCTAATAGAATGGGTAATTACTAACCCTGAAAATACCCAAGATAAATTTGCGGGGTCTGTATATCTATATCAATTAAAACCTGATTTATCGACAAATTCAAAAAACCTAACTATAGGTACACCAATTAAAGAGAGTTTAAAATCATTGGTTGCTGAAGAAAGTTTTGTTTTATTGTCAAAGGCCGAAACAATAAAATTTATTAATAATTTTATTAAAACTTGTAACACCGAAACAAAAACAGTTTCAGGAGTTCAATTGTTTACAAGTGAACAAAATAAATTTCCGATTTTTTATAGACCAAATAATTTAACTTATTCGGTGATGACTCCATCATCCGAATCGTCAGGTTCAACAACAAATGACTCATTTATTAATGTTTCGGAAATATTCAACCAAATCAAATTATATCCCGCATTAAAACAAGGGGGATATGGATTAATATATGCCAAAAACAAAGTTGGAAAACCATTAGAAATTAAAACTACTTTAGTTCCTCAAGAAACTTATTTAGATAATCAAACAACTTATGGAGCTTTGGCTAGTGATACGTTATATCTGTTATCTAACATTTCGTCAATTCCAGGTAAGGGTAAGATTAACTTTGCAGATACATTATATGGTATTTCATTAGAAAAATTTGTTGACGAACTTTTACCAAAAACTTCAAGTTTAGTTAGGGGTGAAGAATTATTGGAGTTAATAAATCTTATTGTAAGGTTCTTAACTACCCATACTCACGCATACCCTGGATTACCTCCTGTACCTGTAACTCAAGACGGAAGTAGTGTTAGTGATTTGTTAACTGAAATGCAAAACGCTTATACAAAAATTCTTAATGGAAATATTCGACTTAATTGATATTTATATTAAAACAATTAATGTCAATTTTAAGGTCCTACATAAATAAGAACAATACTATCACTTCGAATTCATATGTCAATACGGGTAGAAACCCTATTGTTGAATTAAATTTTGGTGCGTCAGATTACATAACACCAAATTTTGGTTACACTCGTTTCTTATTTGATTTGGATTTAGATTTGTTAAGAGAAAACATCACAACAGGTGTTATTTCTACAGGGTGTACAACAGGTATGACCCACGTTCTTCAAATGACAAACACATCATCATTTGATAATGAATTATTAAATACATTCATGTCAAACGAAAGAAGAAGAGCAACATCATTCGATTTAATTTTATTCAGAATCCCAAAAACTTCAGGTGATACAGGAAACCCTCAAACTTGGGATGAAGGTGTTGGATACGATTATAATGATTTTAATCTAACAAAGAATAGTGCCAACGGAGGTTCAACACCTCTAACATATGTCGATAGTCGTGCGTACTCGACTCGACCATCAAATTGGTATCAGACATCCACCATTAGTAATTGGTCTCAACCAGGGGTTTATAATAACAAGAATGAAGGTACCGTTAATTTCTCAGGATTAACAATTGTAGCAAGACAACATTTTGAACTTGGTAATGAAGATTTGTTAATGGATATGACCGATGAAATCAACGGTGTATTAAATGGTTCAATAACAGGAGTTACTGGATGGGGAGTTGCATACTTACCACAGATAGAAAACATTACAGGTTTAACCGACAGTTATAGTGTGGCATTCTTTTCAAGACAAACACAAACGTTTTATCAACCATTCCTTCAAACAACATACGACGACTTAATTAAAGACGACCGTAATTTATTCTTAAAAAACCAAACAAATAAATTGTATTTATACATTTATCAGAATGGTGATTTCGCCAATTTAGATTCTGACCCTGTTGTTAGAATTGAAGACCGAAATGGTGATGCGGTTTCTGGTATGGCAACTTTACCCACTTGTCTAAAAACAAAGGGTGTTTATGAAGTAACCGTACCTAATGGATTTACAGGAGCAACACCATGTATGTTTTATGATGTTTGGTCAGGATTGACAATTAATGGACAAGCATTACCAAATGTAACAAATCAATTTATATTACAACAATATACATCAGGTATACAAATTGGTTCAATATCTAAAGAACCAAGTAAATTTGGATTTGAGTTCTATGGTATATTACAAAACGAACAAATCCTTAACACTGATATTAGAAAGGTTGGGGTCACAATTAAAAAAGCTTATACAGGTCAAGCACCTTTAGAGAACGTATCCGCATACTATAGAGTATACGTAAGAGAAGGGACAACAGAAGTATTGGTTCAAGATTGGACACCAATAAACAGAACACCAAATGAATATTACTTTATGTTTGATACAAGAGACAAAATACCTAATCAATATTATGTTGATATTCAAGTGAATACTTCAGGTGAAAAAGATACTTATAAGAAAGAATTAACATTTAATATTGTTAATTACAAAACAAATAATACATCATTTAGACAATAATATGAAAACAGTAAAATTAACCGAATCAGACTTAAACAGAATTATCAAAAAAGTCCTACTTGAAGGGGACCGTGAAATGATGTCAAACAGATATATGTTTTTCTCAAACTTACAACAAATGAGAAGACAATGTGGGTTACTATTAAACTTAGATGAGTCTATGGTGACAGAAATTTTAAACAATGGTCATGATTGGGCGGATGACCATATTACAGAAGCCAAAAATAATTTAGACCAAGTTTTTGATTTCATGATGAATGAAACCAAAAAAGACGGGATGGAACTTTCTATGGATGTTGAAGATGGAGACATGGCAATGATGGAAGGTAGAAAGAAAACGGGGACAAAACTTTGTGCAAGGGGTAAAGCGGCAGCTAAAGCAAAGTTTGATGTATATCCTTCAGCGTATGCTAATGGATATGCAGTACAAGTATGTAAAGGTAAGATGCCAGGAACTGACGGTAAAAAACACTGTTCAGGGGCATATTGTTAATTTTTTTTATCTAATTATTGTTTTTATCCAAAAAAAGGTTTTATCTTTGTCGTAAATATTTACGTAAGATTATGAAAAACCTTTCACACAAACTAAGACGAGCAATCCAAAAATCATTTATTAAGTTAAAGAGATTATCAACACCACCTGTTGAGAGGTCTGCATATGAGCGAGATTGCATAGCAATTTGTAAAAAACTAATTGATTTAGAAGACACCATACTACTTCTTACACCTCTATCGGATAAAAGATATATCCGAAATGAAGAACATGAAATTTTTGTTATTTTAGAAGGATACAACGTAAAGGTGATTAATCACGTTTACTCATATACAGTATATTTGGAACAAGATTCTTGGAGAAACATTATCTCAATATTTGATAATGAGGTTGAGAGAAGACGTTTAGTCTTTGAAAAAGAAATAACTTCAAATATTAAACACTCACTTCAAAACATATTAGAAAAAATCTAATGAAAAAGAACACATTTAAACTTACCTTTTATTTTGGGTTATCAATATTTTTAATACCAATTTTTATTATTAGTGTTGCGTTGATTTATGCTGTTGCGGGAAATTCTAAATCAAAGGAAGAAATTAAACCAAAACCTGAAGTTGTTTTTGAAACCAAAGAAACAGTTATTTACGATACAGTTTTTATTGAAAAACCCAAATCAAAACCAACCCCTAAAGTTTTAATAGAGGTAAAAAAAATAGATTCAACACAAAATACGGATACGGTCAATTAAGAATTTTCGATTAGAATTTTTTGAATTAAAGATATTAATTCACTCTCAGTTATTCTAATTTTATTTTCACTCGATTCGTTTCTTGGTTTGTAGGATACCATAGTTGGTTTGTTACCCTTACCAACTTTTGGGTCCTTTTTTTCTGCTCTTCTTTTTTGTGAACAAGCCGACCTTTTTTCAGAATCACTCATTTTAGCCGCAACACCTGCCGCTCTACATTTTGGATACCCTTTTGGGTCTGCATCAGGTCTACCACATGGAGGATGTCCCCCACCTTCTTTTTTTCTACAAATATTAACCCAAGGACCTTTTGGTTGTTTTGAACCTTTTGGTTTTTTCTTTGTTCCAAACCAAACCGCCAAATCTTCTTTAAGTGGACCAACAGCTTGTTGTATTATTTTTTCAGGTGATTCAACATCTCCAAGATTACTTCCATCCTCATCATTTTGACCTGTATAGAAACTTTTTAGGTATGCATCTACCTGAGAAATTTTATCAGTTCTTTTTTCAATTCTGGCTCTTTCTTCAGGTGTTTCTTTAAAGTCACCATCAGCTTCTTCATATGCCAACTCGGCATTATCGTAACTATAAACAGAATCGGTGAATGGAGCAACTTGGTCTTCTTTCCACGGTTGAGGTGATAATACAATAGGTACTTTAAAATGTCCTGCATTTCCTGAACCTGTGGCTTCACTAATTCTATTTCTTTTCATATACTTACTATAAATATATCGATAATAGATTATGGAGCAAGAAAAACAACCAATAGGATATCTTTTTGAGGAAGTTGCAATATACAATCCTGAAGATATTGACAACCTTATTGATGGGTTAACCGAAGAACAAGCAAAGTTTATGTTGATAAGGGCGGTTCAAATGGCCTATAAGAATGGATTATATTCGTTAACTGAATCTGAACTTATATCTAAATCACTTAGAACACTAAAATAAAAAAGGGGTCTCACGGAACCCCTTTTTTTATATCTTATAATTTGTTACCACAAGTTGGACAAAACTTATACTTTGATTTTGTCTTTGTACCACACTCGGTACAATAGTGTTTAATCTCTTCAGTAGTCTTATTTTTATTACTCAATGGTAATATTTTTAAACTTACTTGATGAGATGTGTAATAATTAAATTGTTCGTACGAATTAGTAAATTTTTGTTTTGATTTTTCTCCTTTCTCAACTCTACCTGTTTCAATAGATTTTTTGGATTTAAGATTTCTAATATTCGGACCTTCAAATGTATTAATATTACTATTAAGGGATGTCATAGTAATGTTCGCATTTGATGAGCTGGTTGTAAAAGTCATATCACCATAATATGGTGAACCTGTATTAATATTTGACCATCCCGTATTCCAATTCCCACCTGAAAGATGAGGGTATTGATTAATTATTTGTTCATCATAGAACTCAATTCTCACATCTCCATTTAAATCAATTGCCACTCTGTTTGACGACGTATCGTTTACTTCGTAGGTACTGAACTCAAACTTATTATTTGAATCGAGGAATCGTTCTAAAAAGACCCTTTGACCTGGTTTAACAATAATACCACTAGCTGAGATATACTCACCATTTAGTTTTATTTTACAAAGAATTGATTTTTGTGTTGGGTTGTGAATTTCTAATTCGAAATTATCCTTATCATTAAGGAATACGGTATTACCGTTGTAGATTTTAAGACGCGACTTGTTTTTTGTAATGTGAGCGGTCGGCTTGCTCACGCTAGTTGTTGTGTAATACATTTTTTATAATTTTAAAATAGTTAATGACTATGTTACCAATACCTTCGTGTCCGTGAATACTCAACAGCTTTTGAGGGCTGGGGACTGATAAACTAAAATCTTAAAATAAATATAGTAGATTTGAAAAAAAGTTGTATATTTGTAATGTAATTAAAGGAAACGATTCAGATACAAAGTATTTAATTACACAAATAAGTCTAAACCGACTTATTTAAACAGGGTAGGAACGATTCAGATACAACACCCTGTTTTTTTTTAATCAACCCAAATGACCGTTTGATTTTCACCAACTCTAAATGGGTTATCAAATGATTCTCTGAATACTGTTGATATAACCAATTTCCAAAAATTATCCTCAACATGTTTTGGTATTATTGCAATTGCGATTTCTTTTTCAAATGACTTTACAACAAATGCATCATTATTTGTAATATTATGTTGTGCAATTTTTTCGGCAATTTGTTTTAAAGATAAACTAACTATATATTTTATTTCAGAGTTTGAAATTTCTTTATCATTATAATCTTCAATATCTTTTCTTGTTCGTCTTTCATACGCATGAGTACTTCTATCAACATCAAATGAATATTGGACCTCAAAAGAAGACATTAATTGAGCAATTCTTTTTTCTAATAAAAGATGTTCCTTAATTAATTTTCGTAAATTACTCATATGTTATAAATACCTTAAAAACAAAAAAAGGAGACAATTTCTTGTCTCCTTTCTTATAGGGTAAGATATTGATTATCTCAATTCTCTTAAGTCGAATGTTCTAACTCCATCAACTGTGATACGACCGTAGAAACGGTTGTTAACCATTTTCTTAGCGTATCTAGTCATGATACCTTTGATTGGTGTGAAGTTGAATGGGTTATACATTGTAGGTGTTAATTGTAGAGGTACGTACGGTGCGTAGATGTAACCTGTGTCAAGTAAAGATGTACCTTTGTGACCCAACAACACTTGGTTTGGTGGGAAGTAAGGGTCTCTATACACTTGGTAACGACCTGCCAATGTACCAACTCTTTCAATACCCATGTTGTATTGGTCTTGCTCAGGAGCCGCGTTTGATACGTGGAAGTATTCCAAGTCATCAAAGATAGCACTGATTTCAGAAGAAACAACAATCCAGTTAGCTCCACCTCTTAAGGTAGATTTGTGGATTTGAGCCGAAATTTGGTTGATAGCTGTAATCAATGTTTGATTCCAGTCTTTTTGAGTGTAAGGAACTGCACTTGAACCAAGACGCTTCCATCCGTTGTAATCCCAACGTAAGTTCCAAGCTGCACCTTTACGTAAATCTCTTAAGATTTCACGGTCGATTTCAGCCGCAACTTGCTCAGATAATAAAGCTGTTAATTCAGCTTCAGCATCGATGTTGTGGAATGCTGCAACGTCTTGAGCCATTTCTGGAGACCATTGAGCTCTTAATTTTCTTTCTGTTACAGA
>JACCDW010178792.1_pt1 | contig 28355 bp, 22 predicted proteins | sample 7449781 | NCBI WGS metagenome assembly JACCDW01 (sample SAMN15323449, study PRJNA562643) | freshwater metagenome | isolation source: river surface water | place: USA:Blue River Watershed | collected 2017-08-18
ATGGTTAAATGAAAAATATCAACGCAATTGCATATCTATTGGATTTAATAAATTACAATTAAATGATAATGATATTATACTTATAAATGATTTAGATGAGATACCAGATCCTAATAAATTAATATCTATTAAAAGTAATATAATAGATATAAATATTCATACATTAGTAATGGATTTTTATTATTATAATTTACATAATAAGCATTTAAACAAATGGTACTTGTCTAAAATACTATCATATAAGAAATATAAGGAATTAAATATAACTTGTGATGAAATTAGAAATTATAATAGTGCTATTATAGAAAAAGGTGGTTGGCATCTAAGTTATTTTGGTACTGCAGAATTTATTAAAAATAAAATACAACAATTTTCACATCAAGAATTAAATTTAGAAGAATTTACTAATATTGAAAAAATTAAATATAGAGTGAATAATAATATTGATTTGTATGATCGCCCTAATGATAAAACGGAATACATTTCTATACAAAATAATACATATTTACCTCCTTTATATGATTATTTCTTAACTAAATTTTATAAAGCTGAATAGTTTTAAAAGTCTGCATCCATAGAGAATGACATTTCTGCTTGAGTTTTACCAACTCCTGCTTTAGCATACGATGATACACGTTTTTCAAAGAAGTTATCTTTACCTTCAAGTGCAATGCGTTCCATAAAATCAAATGGGTTAGATGTGGAATAAATCTTTCCATATCCAAGCTGTGAACAGAGACGATCTGCAACAAACTCAATATACTGCGACATTAGACGTGCATTCATTCCAATCATTTCACACGGTAATGCTTCAGTAATAAATTGTTTCTCGATTTCAACTGCTTCCTTGATGATAGTATGAATTTTATCTTTAGGAAGTTTATTAACAATCTCTTCATAAAGTGCGCAGGCAAAGTCGGTATGGAGTCCTTCATCGCGTGCAATAAATTCATTACTTGTAGTAAGCCCAGGCATTAGACCACGTTCTTTTAGCCAATAGATTGCGCAGAATGACCCGCTGAAGAAGATTCCTTCAACAACTGCAAAGGCAACCAGACGTGTTGCAAAGTTTTCAGTAGGAGATTCAATCCATTTCTTAGCCCAGTCTGCTTTTAGTTTAACACACGGTACAGTTTCAGTAGCTTTGAAGAGATGTTGTTTTTCTTCTTTATCTTCAATGTAAGTATCAATGAGTAGAGAATACATTTCAGAATGAATTGCTTCAATCATCATTTGAACGGAGTAGAAGTTGCGTGCTTCAGGGAGTTGAATTTCGCGCATAAAGCGTGCTGCTAGGTTTTCTTGTACAATTCCATCTGAACCTGCAAAGAATGCAAGTACATTTTTGATAAAGTATTGTTCATTCACACTGAGTTTAGCCCAGTCTTTAAGGTCTTTAGCGAGATCAATTTCTTCAACTGTCCAGAAAACAGATACGTGATTTTTATATTTTTGGTATAGTTTTGGTTTCTGGATAGGAAATAGAGTGAATCTATTAGGATTTTCTGTTAGAATTGGTTCTTCATCTAATTTAAAACTTTCAATAATACCAGGTGATGTTTTTTTAGGACTAAATACAGGTGAATTAAATATAGCTCTTGGAGATTTCATAGGAGATTGAGGATGGGAGTTCTCAGAGTCCATTCCGAGTACGATATTAAAACCGGAGAAAGAAGATGCGTTCATTTTACATTCAATTGTAATACAATATTCATTTCAAATTTTATATATTTGTAATGTAAAATGCATTATATATTTTATAAAAGGTATTAAAATAAAATATATTAATACAAAAATAATATATTTTATTAGAGTATAATAGTAATTATGGGTGTATTTAATGATAATCCTTTATCAAAGAAATCTAAGATTAAGTTGCATTATGGTTCTGCAGAAGGTGCAGTAAAGTCTATTAAAAAGTTAAAGAAACAATCTAAATTATATCAGCATCAAGGTGCAACATCAATGTATTATAGGGCAAAGTATCATAAACATCAAACAAAAGGTATGAAGAATGCAATGAAAATATATAAGAGATTTTTAAAAACATTAAAGAATAAACATAAATAAATAATTAAATAATTAATAATAAATATAATTAAAGATATTAAATAGGTATAACTCCTAAATATGGAAATAAATCAAGAAGGGGGTAAATATTTATCAGAGGGTGCTGATGGGTGTATATTTCAATCGCCAGATAACTGGCCCTGTTTAAAAAATATTAAAGGATACTCTCCAAATGATAAATCATTAGTAACAAAAATAGTACCAGATGATGATGTTGAAGGGGATATTCTAGATGCAGTAAAATCGGTAGCAAAAGATAATCCTAAGTACTATAATTTAGTGAAATATATAGGAAAATGTATTCCAAAATTGTCCGGATTTACTCAAAAACAGAAGAAAGTATATAATAATCATATTAATCAATTAAAAACGACAGAAAAAGCATGTAAATCATTAAGAAAAACTCTTAAAAATAACAATGCAAAAAAACAAGACTATAAAATGTATATTCTAGGTAAGTATGAAATGAATTTTAAAGAATTTGCAAATCAACTTAATGAAAGTAAACAAATAAAAGAAAAAATTGCAAATATATTATATGATAAACATGAGGAATATATAGATATATTAAAAGCTTTAATGCAAAATAAGAAATATACTATAATTAATTACGATTTACATAGTAAGAATATAGCAGTATTTAAAAATCCAAAAAAAGAGTTTAACATAAAAGATAGTACAACATTTCAAGTGGGTCCATCTGATTTTGGAAGAGCATTATGGAAAAAGAATACAGGTGCATATAATAAAAAAATATTTAAGACTTGGGATGAACCCTTTATAGATACATTTATAACCGTAGAAAAAGATGATAATGGTGAAACATATTCAAGATATAATCAGTATTCATTAGAGGCTCGTTTAATAAATTATATAATGTATAATGAAAAAGGTGCAAGTAAAAAACTCTGGATTGAGAGAATGTATAATAGTAAAATAGTGAAGAATAGAATTAAAAAAGATACTACATATGATATATTATTATTTTATTTACCGACATTTATAGAGTCAGTAAAAAAGTCTGAGAAATATGAAAAATATGAAAATAAATTGGAGGGTTTAGCGAGACTCCTAAAATCAGAAATTGGATTAACAGGAGATAAGTTTGAAGTCCTAAAACAGAGTCCTAATATGCGTAAATTTTTTGATGAGATAAAAAGAAGAAGTCATATTCCAACTGCATTTGGAGTATTTGTAATACATTCATTACGTGCGTGTGGATATAGTAGAGATCAAATAATAAAATTAATAGAAAATCCTGCACAGACTAAAATAGATATTCCTGATAAATTAAGACTCCTAATAATTAAATATACAGATCTCCTCCTAGAGCCCTTCCAAGAATAATAATTCCCTGAAAGGGTACTTAAAGAATTAATTAAATAGTAGTATGTGGCGGATTGGCCGAGTGGTGATGGCGGCAGACTTGAAATCTGCTAGGGTCTCCCTGCGTAGGTTCGAATCCTGCATCCGTCGAATTATTTTTTGTAATTATATAAGTATACTTTCAAAAAATAATATAAAAATTCTAATAATAGAAAGTATTAGATTGCATTCCAATAGAAGTAATTCCAATATTATTAAGTTGTGCGATATGATAGTATTCAGCGTAAGTAGGTTTTAAGAACATTGGTCTTGTGTTAACAGTATTATCTAATTTCCAGATATGTCCACGAATAACATCGTAATAAAAAATATAATTATCTTCGTAGTCTGAGTGTAATAATACAAACTTATTCATTTTAAATACAGTATCAAGTATTTCTTGGCGATTCATATTATTAAGTTAATATTCTGTATTATTATAATATAATATTGTTTAAATACTCCAATTAATTGGTTCTAGACTAACTGATTTACGCCATTCATTAACTTTACTAAATGGTTTTGAGCCAAAGAATCCCTTAGATGCACTAAGCGGTGATGGATGCGCTGATTCGTAGATATAATGTTTATTTTGATTAACATAATTGTTAATTAGTTTACGTTTAACTTGTGCAGATTTACCCCAAAGGATAAATACAACGTTTGTACATTTACTTGCAATAGTCTTAATAATTTCATCAGTAACAGTTTCCCAACCAATTTTAGAATGGCTCTGAGGTGCACCTTCTTCAACTGTTAGAACAGTATTAAGTAACATAATACCAGAAGCAGACCATTTTTCTAGATTACCGTGAGATGGAGTATCGATTCCTATATCTGCTTTAAGTTCTTTGTAGATATTTTTAAGGGAAGCAGGGAGAGGTTTGACATCAGATTGCACACTAAATGCAAGCCCATGTGCATTTCCTTTTGTAGGATAAGGATCTTGTCCCAAAATAACAATCTTAATAGTATCAAGAGGCGTTAACTCTAGTGCTCGCCAAATATTCTCCTTAGCTGGCAAGAAATCTTTTCCTTCTAGCGCCTTACATAATTCTGCTAATTTATTTTCTACTTGTGATAAGTGTGTTTTCCAACCATCAGGAATCCCTTCATATAACCAATTATTAGGCATAATAGATTCTTCTTGGAGTTTTACTGCAGTAACAGCACTAATAGCTTCAGATGTAATTGCAGTTATTGGTTTAATGTCATCACTATTTGATTGATTATTTAAGTCAATTTTAATAGTATCAGTTAGATGTTCTTCAGGAATTTTATCTCGTATTAGATTATCATAGAATTCTTTAACACGCTTATGTACTTTAAAGGCAGTTGGATCAAAATCATATACATATAATGCATCGAGACTGCGAGCACGTGATAGAGCTACATATGCCTGTCCAAACTCAAAATTACTTGTTCCAATATCAACTAATGCAGAATCTAATGTAGCCCCTTGACAATTATGATTAACAAACCCATTTCCTATAAAATCATGACCATCTGGTAATAATTTAGAACTATTTATTGGTAATACTCCAATATCATACATTTGAATATCTTTGACTATATCAATACTTCTAATAGTATCAATTAATATACCATTAGAATATATGAATGATAATAATTTACCAGTACTATATTGGCTAATATTATCAATTTCATTAATTAATACATTAATAGAATCACATCGTAATTTTTGTTTATTATTAATAATATTAGATAATAATTTATTACCACATAGTGTAATCTTATCACTTTTAATACGTTTTAATCCATTACGCATTTCATCTCTTAATTTATTAATTAAATTTTTACCATTTGGTACTTCAAATGATTGTGATTTATTATTAATTTGTATAGATTCTTTTTCATAGAATCTTAAAGACCCTTTATCTTGTTTTCTTTTACATCTAAATCCTATGTTATTAATAAACTTAACAGCTGATTTACCTGATATATTAATTCTATATACTTTTTTCCAATTTTTTTCAATAATATCTTGCCTCATAACAGTTCGTGATACAGGGATATCCATATTTAATAATATTTGTTGTACCTGTTGCCCCATAATATCAGATACAGTTGTATAATTAATAGTACTTGGTGATATACCACCATCTGTATCATATAAGCCTTGAATGACTGCTTTTTGCACAGATATAGGCGATTCTAATATAGATTGAGGTATTTGTTTTTTATCTGCTTTTTTAAAATTATATCCAATATATCTAAATAATTCAATAAGTTGTTTAGAATGAAAGAATATTCTATTAGTTTTAGTTTTTCTATTATTAATTGTATGTTGTTTAACTATAATATTAAATTGTTCTTTAAATATATTAATACATATAACTAATATGTCAAAATCAATACCTAATAAATCAAATCTATATGTATTTTCATTAATTGATCCATCACCAAGCATTACACCTATAAAATATCCTACATCCTCATTAATATATGCAGGTACAGTAATTATATTATTATATGGTTTTGTAAATGTTATACCTTTTAATGAATAGTATTTTCCTTCAACCAGAGCTCCTTTTTTTATTATTATATAATCATCTTTTGTAATATCTGGTACTTTTTTCCATTCAAATGTAAACATATCTTTATTAAATACTAATAATGGGTGACGATTACTTGTAATTATTTCATAGCCGAATGTTGATGTAATTTTAATACCATCTTCTATATTCCCTTTATATAATTCAATAATTTGTTTTTCTTCACATAATCCTGTTATATTAATATCACTAATTTTATAAATTGTATTATTTTGTTTAGCTATAGGGTTAATATCTTTAATTTTAATTAATCCTTTATTAGGAATAGATAATAAAGTATCTTCTGATACACATTTATGTATTGTGATTGCATATGCTAGTCGCAAAGGTAATTGAGAGCGTAGGACAAACTCAAAGTCTTCAATTGGCCAGAGATGATTACCAATTAGACGTTTAATACCATTTGTAAACTCTACAAAGGGAAGGCCAGTTGTAGGGCAGAAATGTGAAATAACACCTCGAGATCCATTAACTAGGCCTTCTTCAGGAGACAGATTTGCAATAAGCATTACCTGTGTATCAACTGCTAATTCCAAGTCTACTAAATATCCTGCATCAGAATCAAAGAGTTCTAATGTTTTTTTAAATACAGGATCTTCAGTATCAAATCCAATTGGAACTTTACCATCATATACAATAGATGCTTTAAAGTTATGACGAGGGCCAATAAGTGACTTAAGATTGGTTGAATTTATCATTTCAACTTCAGCACGTCGTGGAAATAGGAGTGTTGGACGAATCTTATTATTTTGCCATTCGCGTCCCATACATCCACGTAGAACCCTACAAGATTCTTTAGATAATTTACCCATTCGTGCTTCTCCTAGAACTTTTTGAAATTCAACATCTTTTTGTCTCTGAATCTGAGTAAGTTCAATAGTTTTATTAATACATTCTTTCCAAGAAGTTGTTTCGAATGCAAATTGTGTGGGTTCATCTGATTTATTAACAGGTGGAAGTTGATAGAAATCTCCTACAAACATTACTTGAATTCCTCCAAATGGTCTAGTATTAGAACGAAGACGTTTAGCAAGTGAATTAAGTTTATCAAGAAGTTCTCCATTCATCATAGAGATTTCATCAATAATTAATAGATCAGTACATAGCCAATTACGCATTGCTTTAGTATTTCTCCGCACTTTAATGAATAACTCCTGAACAGTGCCTTTTCCTAATCCAATTCCAGCCCAGGAGTGAAGTGTTTTAGCTTTATTTCCTAGAAGAAGACTTGCACAACCAGTTAATGCACAAATCTGGATCCGAGGAATTCTGGGAATACCAGGCGTAGCATTTTTAATGTGCATCTGTCTTTTCAAACCAGGAAACTCTGTATAAATTGTCGAGATCAGAAAACTCTTTCCTACGCCTCCACCGCCTGTTAGGAAAACATTACTTCCTTCAAGTAAGCAATCAATTACATATTTTTGTTCATTAGTAAGAAGATGTAAATTGCTCTGAATAACAGGAGTATTTTTAGGAGTATTATCAGTGATATATTGTTGTGCTTCTTCTCGAGTATCAAACCCCTTATAGAGTGCACCACTAAATCCTTTAACGTTTTCTAAGGTAATATCCCAGTTATCATAAATACCTGGATTATGCCCTTTAGCAACAGCATAAAATTGCAATTTCTTGGAATTACTCATATTATATGTATAATTATATATTTAAACTAATTATTTATCAAATTTTACACTATAGGGTTTCAAGAAAATCAATTAATAGTTCTCCAAAATTAATAGTTGCATTATCTGTAATATTTTGTAGGGATTTTTGATGTAAATCCTCTATAATATCTGTTAAATCTGATAGATTATCATTATAATTAAAATAAATAGAATTAGGATTATAATTTAATATATTTTGAAGAGATATCATATTTGTATCAAGTTGTTGTAAAATAGTTTGAGTAGATGTAATAATTTGAGAAAACTCTGAATTAATTTCGGATAATACTCTGTTTTCAGACTCCTGATCGGATTCCAGACTCCTATTTTCGGACTCCTGATCGGATTCAGACTCCGTTTTCGGATTTCCTATAAATGCGCTGCACTCAGACATATCCTAATAACTATAAACTCCTATTATTTAAATGGTGATAATTTAAATGCAATATTACTTATAGGTGTATGATATGATATAGTACATGTCATAATAGGTTTAGTAGATTCCTCATTGGAGTTATTCCAAGACCAAAACCAATGTGCAGGCATAAACAGACAATTTCCAGGACGGAGTTTTATATCAATAAATTTTAAATCTGCAACAAAAGGAGTATCTTTTATAGTTAATTCACCAGGATAGCATCCCTTCCAATTAGCAGGTAAAGATGATTCACAACTTTCTGGCATAATAGTAACAGTAATTTCACCATCAACTGGAAATAAACATGTCCAAGTTGCAAATGTTTTTCTAAGACCTACATTACCAGCCCAACAATGATATTGAGGAAACAACCACCATTTCATAAAAGGATTTATTATTACAGAATTTATCCATTTATTAGCCCATACAGAAATTCCACTAACAGATGCTATAGTATTAGCCTGATCATAACTCCAAGGACAATCTATAATAGAAGGAGCCGTAACAATCCAATCAGTTAAAGTAGTTTCATTAAAAATAGGAATATTATTATATATATCACGTATTGAAACATCATCGTGTGTCCAAAAAGTTGCATTAGGAATAGTACGTACAACGAGAGGTATTTTTTCTTGAAGCAGAATGGAAAGTTTATCACGTTGATTCCATTCAATTTGATTAATTCTAAATTCACAAATGGCTTGTTTATAAAAAAAAGTTAATATAAGAAATATAATAACAATAATTAAAATTATTTCCAGCATCGGAAACTCCCTAAAATAATAATTTATCAAAAAGATACATTAACACACGCACTTAAAAATGTATTAAGATACTATAATAAAATGTATGATGGCGGTGGTCGTAGATTAGAATTTCATCCAATGAATAGAGATACACGTCCCTATATTCAAGAATTAATTGAGTATAACTATAACGAAGATACTAAAGAAGGGCAATTTAAGTTTAATGGATATTACTATGTAGATGATGCAACAGAATTACCAAAAGTGACTTTTTTACATATGACATTAAATGAAGACAAACCCTATAAAGTGGAAGAAGTAGATGAATCAAATAGTCCATTTGCATTACGTATGAAGGAATGTGGTGTTACATGTGGTATGTGTACACGATATTATTTTAATGAACTGGAAAATCGTCTATTTCAAATTGAAATTTATAAACGAGAAAAAATAAAAAATACAGATGTTATAAGTACTATAGATGATGATGACGGAGGTGAGATGGATGTATGTTTTTTTCCAACAGATATTCAGATTATTTATTTTAGAGTCTTAAAAGAGTTTAATAATCGAGATGATTGGTATAAAGGTATTGAAGAAGTATTTGCACCAAAAGCTAATAATTCTATGCAAGAATAATTGTATTACCGCTCGTATGTGATCTATATGGTGGTGATGGGTAATTATCTGGTTTGTTAATAACAATTAAATCACCTTCTTCAATTGTATCAGGCACATAGATATAATTATTATAATGGTGTGTATAGCGTTCCATATCATTATGATAATTAATTACTTTATTAGAGTATGTTTTATTGTAATTATTTGTTAAAGAATTAATATGAATCTTAAATTCCCAATTAGAAGATGTTTTCATAGTATTTTTATATTCGTATAAATCCCAATAACAACAATAATCATAATTAATTTTAAGATTATTAATACAAGACTCGTGTTTAATTTTAATGGGATCAGATGTAATAATTTTATAGAAGTGATAGTTATTCCAGGGTTTTAGTGAAATACGATGAACGGTATATACGTGTAGTAATGAGGGCCAGGATAATGGAGTATTACTGAAAATTTTCATTCTTGGAGTAACTTATAAATATACTATTTCACACAGTATATTTATAAATAATTAAACTTTTCAAATTTTTAGGAGTGATGTTTACGTGTAATTTGTAAGACTCTTTTGCGGACACTGGGAGTTAATTTACGTACAACCTTTCTACGTGTAGATGCAACCTTATTACGATGTGATTTTATATATTTTTCATTTGCAGCAGCAGTTATAGAAGCAGTCGCAAGCCCTTGCATATTTTCAGAATCATCATCCTCACTTGCAGGTGATGGAGGAGGTGCTGCAGGAGCAGGAGGCTCTAATAATTTCATTACTTTATTAATAAATTCTTCAGATAGCGTACCAGTTTCAAGTGCATTATAAAAAAATGCATCATCTTTAGGAATAGAGTTGCAAACTAAATTAATGATAATATCTTCGATTTGATCAACAAATGTAATATCTTGTAATAAATCTAATTCTCGAAAACAATTCATCCATAATTCTTTATATTCAGAATTATACTTAGTTAAAGTAACTTTTTCAGAATTAACAAAACCATATTTAATACCAATTTCAGAGAATTGTGTATCATAGTTAAAGGTAGTATTTTCAGAGTATGTGAGAGTGGTATCAGATATATCAGCAGAACTCTGTGCAATATCTTCCATTAAAACAAAGCATCCGTAGATATGATTTTGCAGCTGTAAGGAGTATAAACCATTAACACCATTTATTTGATTAAGTATAACGGATTTTAATCGTTCTAAATCCATTTCTAATACGACAACTTGTAGAAAATATATATAAATAATCGCATATAATGAGTAATAATCATATATTAGAGTTTTCACACGGATCAGTGACATTAAATGAAGAACAATATAAAGTAGTAACAAGTCCATTATCTGAAAATCAGCGTATTTTAGCATCGGCAGGATCAGGAAAAACTACAACAATTACTGCACGTATTGCATATTTAGTAGAATGGTATGATATTAAACCGAGTAATATATTACTATTAACATTTAGTCGTGCAGCGGCTCAAGAAATGATTCATAGAGTTCATAAATTGATAGGGCCAGTTCAGATGTATGCAGGTACATTTCACGCTATATCAATGCAAATCTTGAGAGAAGTTAACCCAGGCTCATTATTTGATCAACCATTTATAGATGAATTACCTTATAGATTAGTTAAATGGTTAAATACAGATCGCGCAAGACAATGGGTAAAACGTTTTAGAACAATAATTGTAGATGAATTTCAAGATATTAATGAAATTCAATGGGAACTTTTAAGAGGATTTCATCATCAATGGGCAACAATGACAATAGTAGGAGATGATGCTCAAAATATTTATACTTGGCGTGGTTCATCTGTTAATTTCATATTGGATTTTCATAAATCAGTAAAAAATGTAAAAGATTATCAATTATGTAGAAATTATCGTTCAACAGAATCAATAGTAACAATAGCAAATGCAGTTATGCGTTTTATTCCAACCCTACCATTTAAAGAAAAAATGGTCGCAAATCTACGTGGTGGTAGAAGACCAGAAGTGCATTTCTTTTTTCGTTCTTCAGATGAGTATGATTGGATTGTATCATCAATTGATAAGATGTATAAACAATTTCCAACTCTATCATTTGCAGTTATATCAAGATATAATAGTGATTTATTTAAAATAGAAGAAAGAATGCATTTAAAAAGAATGGAATATAATTTATGTACAAATTATGATTCAGAGCGTTCTAAGAAGCATCAAAAAAGAATTACATTAGCAACAATTCACGCAAGTAAAGGACTGGAGTGGGATATAGTATTTTTTATGAATTTACATGATGATATGTTTCCATCTAGAAAATCAGATGATGAGATTGTCTGTGAACGCAGATTATTCTATGTAGGTATAACACGTGCAAAGTTAGGATTATATATGACCTGGAGTCGTCACGAAAGATCTCTATCAAGATTTGTTAGAGAAATTCCACGACCTTTCTTAAAATTCCATAATGTAGCGTCATTTAAATTAAGTATTAATGAGGCAGCATCACAAATGATGAGTATAGATGATATGATACGAGGATTTGATGGTGCAGATTGGAGTGAATTACGTGAAAATAATTCAGTGCCATTAATAAATACTATAAAAACAGAATCAATATATAAATTTGGAGAAATATATGCAGTACCAGAATGGGTAAAAACTAATGATGTAAGAGAAACCTGGTATGAATTGTTGAAACTAGCAACTCTTAGAGAATGCGCTATTTATCAAAATAAATTAGAACAACTCTTAACACCTGAAATAAATGAAGCATTACTTACAATAAGAATCTATAAAGAAGATATTGAATTTTGGGAGTTATATGAGGCAGAATTAGAGAGATTAGTGCATAAATTTTTAAAGTTTACACCACAAATGCCAGCTGTGGAATATTATGAATTACAAGAATATATTAAGACAAAAATGCCTCATTTAATATGGTCTACACAAGAAATGTCTCAAGCATTAGTAATAATAGCTAAGATTAGGGGACAGCTTCGGCCACTAAGGCACGAAGGATTTGATTTAAACGAGTTTTCATTTGGATGTGTAAGAAATTCAGTACCAACAGAATTACGCCCAATAGTACTAAAAAGTTGGCATAAGATTCAAGATAAAAAAAATAAAACAAAAGATATCTTAATAGATATATGGAGAATAGCTTCAATAAAATCAGTTATAGAAGGGCGTAATATTCCATTATATCAATGTCAGGCTATAGAAAAGTATCTAAATGATAAAGATGATGCAATGTATGCACACGAAATGCAGAATATAGTTAAAGCAATAGAAAATGCAATTCCATTGTGGATAACAACACAAGAGAATCCATCATTTAATTTTATATTTGAAGCTGAAAATATCCGTCCAATTCAGTTTGATATCTTAACAGATAAATGTGCATATTATATATATTTTGATCCAGTATATGTACCATCTGCAGAGGATAAAATTCTATTATTACTAAAACAGTTTGCATATGAAGAAGTATATGATAGAAGTCTTGAATCAATAGGATTTATTAATGTTGCAAATGGAATGTCAATACAATATACAGTGACAGAATCTATGCGGGAGCAAATGAGCCACATGTGGCAACACCTGCAATTGAAGTACAACTTGTACCCAGAGATCTCATAGGCACTAATTGTTCTTGATCTTTCATAGATCTTTGTGGTAATTTCCCACCAGGCATAGGTACATTTACTTCAGCCCGTTTAGCCTGTGCAGTTAAAGGTACATTATTAACACCGCCGTGTGGCATAGGAACAACACCGCCAGGTAGGGCGGAGAATTTACCAGCGCCATAACGATCTTGTTTTGTAGGATTATTGAAAAGACGAGGGCTTCTATCAAAATATTTGGTGTCATTTTCAGAGCGACAAGTATATACATCAGTTCTCAATAGTGCCTGTGGCATAGCTAATTCTTGTACAAATGCATCACTTAGAGGTTTTCTATCAGGAACAGTCATACCAGCAACATACATATCACCGTGTTGTGGAGGAATATATTGGCCAGTAGAGCACCACTTATCAAGTTTCCAATTGAGAGTTTTTAGAGAAGATTCATCATCAATAGCAGCAGCATAACGACCGGGCGGATAAAACTCTCCACCTGGTGGAAATACCATATCTTTAGGAGGCATAGGCGCTTTTATAGCGGGTGCACTGGTTACATAGTTTTTACAGACTTTTACCCAAGGACGGAAATCTTCAGGTAAAGCAACCTTTTGTTGTGGAATAATATGTCGTAACATCTGTGTAGGATCCCAATGTGTTTTCAGACATACTGGTGGGAATAAATCTTTATTAACAGATTCAAATGGAAAACTTTCAACATATTTTGAAGGAGTATGTAACTGACTCATTACCTATCATAAATTATTATTTATTTTAAGACAATTTACACTATTTATACTATTTATAACTTATTATAATATAGTGGATTAAATAGGCCTTCTATTACTTGGTATATTAATAGAAGGAGTTTGATTAAATATATTAGATTTATCAGCCATTCCAACTTCTTCATCAATTTGAAAGGTAGCATCCCAATTAGTAAAAGGTAGATCAAATGGGAAAAATAAATCTAAAGGTGTTAATGCATCATCATCAATTAAAATACGGAAAGTTAACTTATCTAACTTACCTAGAGTGCCATCAAAAATAATGGGGTTTTGAATAACTGTTTGTGAAATATCATTGGAACCAAGGCCAGAAGTAAGAATTTTGGCGGCAATAAGTTTAGTTTGCCCAGTAGTTTCATTATTGCGTTTATAATCTTCATTCATAGCAATATCCATATTATTAAAAGATTGTTCAGTATTAATTTGCATTAGTAGATTAAAATTATTAAATGCATTAAAATTACCTAATGTACTAATAACAGATAAATTAGATATACTAGTTGGATTCCATATACCAAGTTTATAAGCAAGGCTATTTATAATAGTATTTGTAGGTAGACAAGCATAATAATTATTGATAAAACTTTCAATTAATTTTTTACAAGTTGAATAACAATCATCTCCATTAGTATCATTTACTTCAGATCCAGAAATATATAATGATTTATTAGTAATAAAAGTAACAGGTAAAGGTGAATAATTCATATATGATTTTGTAGTTAAATAATCTGCTGGTAAAGTTGTTGCATATTTAGTAGCTACATAATTATGATAACTATTTAAGGTATTATTATTAACAGATGAAATAGTAGATAAAGCAATACTTTTAGATGTGTGATATCCAGTCATAGAACTATACAATGAACTAAAATGATTAGAAGTGACAGTAATACCTGCAAATGTATTTATAACTCCTGATCCAAATGTTGATACAATATTACATTGATTATTAAGTTCTGTATGTTGTGTAACAGGGCCTGTTGTGCCATTATTATAAATATCATGTATAGTATCATTATTGCCATCAAAATTATAATCTGTAGTAAATTGAAAAATACCATAAGGATTAAACATATAATTCATATTATATATATTTTTTAAAATAGTACTCATATATGTATAAATTCCATTAAAAACTAGATTATGTTGTTGATGTGTTTTATATAAAGAAGCAAAACTATTACTATTAAGACCTTTATTAGTTAATTCATTAATATAAAAAGTAGAATAAGAATATTTAATATCGTTTTGTAAACTAGTATTAAGTTCATTGTGTGTAACTGAGAATTGATTAATTTTATCATTATATGACCAGAAGTATTTATTAACGGGTGATTTTTCAAATGTATGAAATTTTCTATAATTATCTAATTGTAATATATTTGAAGAAATAGTAGATTGCAAAAAGGGGCTATCAATGCCTAAGAAGTTATGTAATGTAGAATTTAAGAATACTTCATTGGATAAACCCATTTTATTAAGAACATGTATTCCTTGACCAGAGGCTAAATATTCTTTAAGTACTGGATAGTAATATGTGGTAAGAGCGTGGCCATCATTTGGTTCAAGTATATTATGAAATACATTATTACTGTAATAATGATTAGCCATAAATTCTTTTGTAGGATTATTAGTAATTTTACCTGTTACGTGACTATGATGATAATCTCCTGGTTCATTAAATATTAATAAATGATCTAATGTTAATTTATATGAAGTTTTAAAATCATCATATGATATAATATTAAATATAGGAGTTTTATTGGATTGTCTATTTAATTCTGCTGCTAAACTTTTCCCAGTATATGCTCCAGGTGGAACACTAACAGATGTATATATATCAGCTCCATTTTCATTTTTTCTATTAGCTTCATATTTAGCAACTGTAGTAAATGGAGTAGTACCATTAAATACATTTAAACAGCTTTGAATACAAGTTGAACCAACGATAGGACTAATAATTTGAACAACAGAACTTATAAACCCTGAAATATCAGTTACAGTATTAACAAAATTAGGATATGATAATTGGACTAATTGTAATTTAGTAACATTTTTATAAACACGAGGTAATTTAATAGAAAAATTGGATGCACTTGTATAAACAGATTTATCTCTATTACTACTTTTAAGTGTAAAAAGACTAGTTTGTGTTGTAGTAGCGGGTTGATTATAAAGTAATGAATTATTTAAATCAGATGCATTTGTACTTATAAGATAATTTGAAGCATCAGTATGTGCTTGGTATGCTAGTTGATCTGATACTGTATTAAAATTGGGACCAGCAGCGCGAATAATTGCATAACGTGGATCTTGTTCTCTTCTAATTCTAGCATCTTCAAAATTAGGTAAATCTTCACTATCATAATCATCTGTATCTTCTGATACATCATCATTATCCGTATCTTCATTTTCAGATTCATACGGTCTATAATATTGTGGTGCACTTGACATCTCTCCTACCTAGAGCACAAGTGATATTTTTGGCTTTATATCGCTTTATCCAGCCATATAAAGAAAATATAATATATAGGATTAATTATGGAATATAGAGATAAATCCGTATTAAAATACGAAACTCAAAAGAGGAAAAAATTATATAATGAGACTAATGCCAATTTATTTATATCAAATAATGCAAATCCATTTTTAGTATCACCTTACAATCCAATTAATACTGCTAATTTAGCAACCAAAGATATTACTAATGAAATTAATGAACAAGTTGAAAATATTATAGGGCAATTTTCTAGTATTGTTAATTTTTCTAGTTTTTCAATTAAATTAAGTACTATTAATACAATTGGACCAACTAGTACATTAACTATAAATGGTACTACACATATTACGGATGTATTATCAGTTGATTCATTAAATACTAATATAATAAGTACTGGTTTAATAAATACATGTGATATTAATACACATTTTCTAACAGTTAATTCTACAATAGGAGTTTCAACAATTTATGCTGTAAATATACTTGGTAATTTAATAAGCGTATCAACATTATATGCGCCAACTGATACAGCAGATTTCTTAACAGTACATTCAACATTAGGAGTTTCAACTTTGAATGCATCATCAATTACTTCGAACTTTTTAACAGTAAACTCGACATTAGGAGTTTCAACTTTGAATGCATCTTCAATTACTAGTAATTTCCTAACAGTAAATTCAACACTAGGAGTTTCAACACTAAATGCATCATCAATGACCTCGAACTTTTTAACAGTGCACTCAACATTAGGAGTTTCAACACTAAATGCATCATCAATGACTACTAATTTCTTAACAGTAAACTCGACATTAGGAGTTTCAACACTAAATGCATCATCAATGACTACTAATTTCTTAACGGTTAATTCGACGCTAGGAGTTTCAACAATAAATGCATCATCAATGACTTCTAATTTCTTAACGGTTAATTCAACATTAGGAGTTTCAACACTAAATGCATCTTCAATGACTAGTAATTTCCTAACGGTTAATTCGACATTAGGAGTTTCAACACTAAATGCATCTTCAATTACTTCGAACTTTTTAACAGTAAACTCGACATTAGGAGTTTCAACAATAAATGCATCATCAATGACTAGTAATTTCTTAACAGTTAATTCAACATTAGGAGTTTCAACAATAAATGCATCATCAATGACTAGTAATTTCTTAACAGTAAACTCGACATTAGGAGTTTCAAGTATTAGTGTATCAACGCTAACTTCAGGTAATTCAATAAATACTCTAGAGTTAACATTTTCATCATTATTTTCATTTGTAGCATCATTATCAACCGCGGCAACTACAACATTCCATTCATCATTAATATTAAGAGTAGGTACAGATTTATATAAAATTCCACTTGAAAGAATTTAAATTGCAAATATTTGTAGTTGTACACATCCAGATCCACCATTTCCACCATTATAATATGTACCACTATCTATATTATTAGACATACCACCGCCACCACCACTTCCATATGTACCATTGCCACCTATACCTGTTCCACTATTCTTAATTGTCCCACCAGCACCACCTGTACCTAATGAACTACTGCCACCACCTGCGCCAGCTGCTGCATTACCAATACCAGATACATCACCACTATTATTACTATTGCCTTGTGGTCCATCACCTGCACCACCATTAATAGAATATGTAGCACCAGAAGGTACATAACGAGGTTTACCAGTTCTAACAGGATAATAAATATATGAACTACCAACAGTACCAGCATCATCTGATAATTCTGCGCCACCACAGCCACCTCCATAATATCCATTTCCTCCATAGTCTGGATTAACAGCAGCAAGTCCATTATTATCAGCACCATTACCACCTAATGCATATATCTGTACTTTATTATCTGATGAAATAACACTAGTATTACCACCATTACTACCTCTATTTGAAGAAATAGGGGTTTGTGCACCAGTACCACCAATACCACCATTACCTATAGTAATATTAAGAGAGGTTGTAATAGGTAAATAATATGTCGCATTAATTTCTTGACCAGAACCACCACCACCACCACCATATGACTCAAATGCACCACCACCACCACCTCCACCACCAATAGCTAATATAACAACACGAACATAGCCTGTTATTGATGGATTATTAATTAAATTAGATAGGATTGAAGTACCTGAAACAGTAATTATTTGACTATATAATAAATTACCAGATGCCTGTATAGCACCATTTACAATAACAGAATTACCTCCACTATTTTTAACTAAGATAGTAGAATAATTTGTAGCAGTACCTAATGCTAAATCGCCGCCACCGCCATTATTTATACAAGTAGTAGCAGTACCAGGTATTCTAAATATATTTAAATTAGATGAATCATCATCACCCCCACCATTAGTTGTTGTAGCATTTAATTGTACTTTAACCTGTCCAATTGTGGAAGGTATTATTGGTGTAATAATAATAGGGCCATCAATGCGTGTACTTCCATTAACGTGTAATAATGCCTGTGGATTAGCAGTACCAATGCCAAGGTTCCCTGATACTTGATTACCACTATTGTTAACAAACATAGATAAATTTCTTGCATTATTAGATACTCCATTCCAAGCACCTAATCTAATGGAATTTGTAAGTTCTCCACCGATATATAAGTAATTACCATTACCAGTATTTTTAAATATATCTACTTCACCATCATTAGTAATTTGAAAGTTTCCACTTACTTCTAATGTATGAGTAGGTGTAGCAGTACCAATACCAACATTACCTTGACTATTAATTAACATACGTAGAGGAGGTATATTTGTACCATTATCAGTATTAGTAGTATGAAATTGTATTCTACCAGGTACAAAATTATCTCCAGCATTACCATCTTGTAATGCATAAATTAGAGCAGCTTTTGATGAAGTATTAGTACTAGTAGTGCCATTAAAATAAATATAACCTAATTCATTACTGTTACTTGTTGATAGTAGATTATTTGATTTATAGAAATTAATTGAATTAGATTGGCCACCAACTAAATTATTGGTTATAGAAATATTAGAATTTAAATATATATCTGTAATATTATTACTACTACCAATAGTTAAATCACCTGTTATAGCAGCATCACCAATTGTAGATGCTCCATTATTAGCAATTAATAACCCATTAATCGTAGCACCACCTGATGCAACATTTAGTGTATTATGTGTACTTAAATAGCCAGTAATATCAGCATTACCTAAAGTAGAAAAATTATTAGCGGCAGTTAATGTACCAGTAATAAATGCCCCGCCTGCTATATTAGTACCGCCATTAATATTAATACCATTATTAGCAGATAATAATCCATTAATAGTAGCTCCACCTGTAGTAACGGATAACCCATTACCAACAATAAGATTTTTGGTAGTTGATACAGTATCATTTGTGTTACTATTTACTAATCTATTACCTTGTTCAGTCCAGTAAGTGCCAGAAGGCCCACCAGTATTAAGTTGATGACCATTAAAGTATAAAGCAGTATTTTGGCCATTAAATGCTGTACTTAATGTAGCTGGTGTGCCACCTGCTCCAGTATTAAAAGTAATACCAGAAAACCCAGTATTAATAGTACTAGTAACTGATATAGTATCTGTAGTTATACTAGAAACGGTATGATCTTCTACAGTAATTGAACTAACTGTAAGTGTACTTAAAGTATTACCATAAGTAACTTGGCCGTTGGAGCTAATAATCTGGATAGTGCCAGCAGGAATAGGAGTTCCATCAGGATTATATGCAGTCACATTTCGGAGTGTTAGAAAGTCAACATCAAGCGACGTCATTATATCTGAATATAGTAAGATATTATAATTAATTTGTAATAAATACAATGAAGATTATAATATTTAATAAATACGCATAATAAATGCTAGCACATAATATTGTGGCATATTATTATGTGATTGATCCCCACCTGTATTAGAAGTTGTATTATTTACAGTAGTTGGTGACCAATAGCTCCCACTATAAAAATCACTTACTTGTGCCCCTAAAGGTTCTCTATATGTATATGGATGATTATGTGATGGCATTTCAGCAATAGTTAATGTATGATTAATTTCTCCACCAGATTGATTTGTATATAATGCAGGTACAGTAACACCATTTGCATCAGTTGGTAATGTAGTAGGTCCAGTAGTATTATTATATCGTATGGTACCTGAAGTAGCGTATGTAGCCCCCATAATAAATCTGCCACGAAGATCAGGTGTTACTTTAGTTTGTCCTCCAGGAATGATATATGTCCCTCCATCACATAATGCAAAACCTTGCGGTAAATCAGGTGCCGAGCCATTCCACATAATAATACCACCAACAGGTATATTACCTTGTGTTGTAGGTGGAGGATATGCCACACCATTAATAGTATTAACACCTGAAATAGTTCCATTAGTCATTTGAATTGCATTTGTTGTTACTGTACCTGTGATTTGAGTAGGGCCAGTGATATTAGCACCACCTGATGTAACATTAAGAGTGCTATATGTATCTATTCTACCGCCTGGATAAATTGTTAAAACATTGCGAGCTATACTACCATTGACAGAAGGAGTATAATATGAATACACTTGAAATGTAGAAGGAGTTAATCCGCCAGGGCCATTTGAATTAGAAGCAGATGTATAAATTGTATAATATCCATTATTTGTAGTTAAAGATAAACTAATTGTGCTTGTACTGCTTATTATATTAGTATTACCATTAATATTAGCACCATTATTAGCAGTTAATAGACCATTAATAGTAGCACCATTATTAATTGTAATAGCATTATTAGCAGTTAATAATCCATTAATAGTAGCGCCGCTATTAATAGTAGCGCCACCATTAACTGTAATAGCATTATTTGTAGTTAATAGACCATTAATAGTAGCGCCCCCTGAAATATTAGCACCACCAGATGTAAGTGATAATGTATTATTTAGAGTTAGTAAACCAGTAATAGATGCATTACCAATAGTAGAAACACATGCACCAGTATTAGGCGTTAAATTAATATCTATATTAGTGATTTTAATTCTTTGTTGTCCATTAGCAGAAATACCCATTTCTCCATCACTAATACCATATAGACCAGTATCTTGATCAGCATTAAAATATAATCCAGGTGCCCCGCTACTTCCATTATTTAATTTTAAAGACCCATTTATAACCGTATTATTATTAACAATAACAGTATTACCCGTTGATAATACTAAATTATTACCAGATCCACTTCCATTATTAAGAACAGTATTTGTAGTACCATCTTTATAAACTAGAAAATTAGTACCACCTAATTCAACTTTAAATGCATCAACGTTAGTAGGTACATCAGGTTTAATAAATGTATTACCAATAATATTAGCACCGCCAGTAGTAACTGTTAAACCGCTAGCAACAATAAGATTTTGAGTAGTTGATACTGGTCCAAGATTTGTATTAACAATAGCACTACCACTATTTTGCCAAAAACTAACACCAGAAGTACCTAATGCAACTTGATGCCCATTAAAATATAATATATCATTTACAGTACTTAATAAATTACTATTGGTAGTATTATTAAATAGAATACCAGCAGAATTATTAAGATTAAGTGATGAAGTTATAGATATAGTTGATGCAGCATGATTTGGTGCAGTTAATGAACTAACAGTTAATGTACTTAAAGCATTACCATAAATAATTTGCCCTTGGGGTGCAATAAGTTGTACACTGCCAGATGTGACAGGATTTCCATATTTATCAAGAACAAATGTATTATTGACTGACTGAGGATTATCAGGATCAAATCTTAGCACCAATGGTGCAGTATTAGTTGGTATAGCACCGCTAGAACTCATCTAAACTCTGAAGAGAATTAGGTATTATTATTTTGTACTCAATATATATTATTAAATATCTAAATAGTCTATTTAATAATATAAATATTCATCTGTAAAGTAAATGGTATAATATTGGATGCGAATACAAATGAAATACTAAATATCCGGAACATTCAACAGGATGCCAGCAGGAGGTGGTTTATTACAATTAGTAGCAACTGGAAGACAAGATGTTTTCCTCACAGGAAATCCCCAAATAAGTTTTTTTAAAATGGTGTTTCGCAGACATACTAACTTTGCAGTCGAATGTCAACCCATGTATTTTGATGGTACACCCAATTTCGGACAACGTATTACTTGTCTAATACCTAAACGTGGAGATTTACTCGGTAAAGTCTATTTAGATGTTACTCTTCCACGTATAACAAGTGATGGAACTCCTAATGGAACTCCAATTTCATATACAAATGCAGTTGGTCACGCATTAATCCAAGAGATTACATTTGAAGTTGGTGAACAGGAGATTGATCGTCAAACAGGAGAATGGATGGAAGTCTGGACTCAACTGACAACTCCAACTTCACAGCGTGATGCATTAAATGAAATGGTCGGTCGTCTGGATCAATATCAAACTCCAGTCCTAATCCCAGGGCCTGCATCAGAAGGTCTGAGACTCCTAATTCCACTCCAATTCTTTTTCTGCAGAAATCCTGGATTATATCTCCCTCTGTTAGCACTACAATATCATCCAATTCGTATTAATATTACATTATCCCCGCTAAATTCATTAGTATTTATCCCTCAAGAGAATAATACATTATGTACTGCGGATATAACATGTACACAATCAATTGTGAATATGATGTTATGGGGTGATTATGTATATTTAGATGTGGATGAACGTAGAAAATTCGTAAGTACTTCACACGAATATCTAATTGAACAAGTTCAATTTACACCACCATACTCCATTACACATAATCAAATGACTGCAACAGTACCTGTTGAGTTTAATCATCCTCTCAAAGAGTTTATAATACTTGTGCAAAGAGATGCAATGATAAATCGTAATGAATGGTTTAATTATAGTAGTTTAGCAATTGGAGAGGCAGTTCCTCCACAGATCCAGAATTATCTGAATATAGGGCAAACACGTACAGATCTGATATCATCTGCAGTATTACAATTGGATGGATATGATCGTTTCCAAGCACGTAGAGCAGAATATTTCAGATTACAACAGCCTTATGATCATCACACTACAACTCCGGTAAAATCCTATATATACACATATAGTTTTGCATTAAGACCAGAAGATGCACAACCAACTGGAACAATGAATGCAAGTCGTATTGATAGTATTGTATGGAAGATTGATATGAATCCTATATTAAGTCAAGCATCAATCCCAGTAAATCAACAAAGAGGAAATTGCCATATAGTCATTTACGGACTAAATTACAATGTTTTTAGAGTAATTAATGGATTTGGAGGATTATTATTTACAATTTAATAGTACTTATTAATACTAAATAATAAATAATTTACTAAAATATAATTATCAAGATTATAATTTTAGTGATAATATTGTTAATAAAGTTTACTAAGTAATTAACAGTAATGGGTCTATTCGACGGAACTCAATATAAATATTGGGGTGATACACAGACATCTAGTAATGGAAAACCAGGTGGATCTGGACCAAATTCAGACTCTTCATATGGCCCAGGGCATACAAACTTATCATATGGAGTTTTATGGGCATTAACTCTTATAGGCGGATATTTTGCATTAGATCATTTATATTTACGTTCACCTTTATCATTTGTAGCTAAAATATTAGTTAATGTAGCATTTTTTGGAATATGGTATATTTATGACATATTACAAATAACATTTAATAAGGATGTTGTAAAATTATTTGGTTTATCAATACCTGGATATGGTCCAGCAGGGATAGGGGCAGGAGTTTTAGGAGCAGATAAGCCAGATAAAAATCATACTGCATTTTTTGTGTATGCATTAGGATTAATATTTGGAGGATTATTTGGTCTAGACTCATTTATAACTGGACATAAAAAAACAGGGTTTACACGTATAATATTATTATTTTCATTTATTTTTACACCTATTGCAATTATATGGTATTTTATGAATGTTCTAAAATTCTTCTTTAATACAAATGAAGTTATAGAAGAACATAGTCATTATTTTGGATTTCCTCAACCAGATAAAGTAGAACAATCTGTAATATCAAAGTTTTTAGATAAAATACCAATAATATCATCAATTGCAAATTTTGTTAAAGATCCAATAGATCCTCTTAAAAGAGTAATAAGAGATGTTGAAATATCTCCATCAAATATTATAAAGAAAGTAGAAGCTCCAATTAAAGGGATAGTAGAAGAAGCTACATTACCTTTAAAGATTGCAGTACAAGAAGGAGCACAGCCAATAGCAGCTGCTATTGGTAAGTTTGCAAATACAGTTAAAACAGGTGAAGATATAGCAAAAGAAGGTATTCAATTAGCAGATAATACTGTAAAGACTATTGCTGGAGTAGAAGGAGTAATAAGAGAAGGTGAGCAAGATATTAAAGGTGTATTGGGTGCAAGTACATCATTAATAGGAGCATATGGGCAAGGAGTAAATAAAGATCCTAGTAGTCTATCACAATCTGGCGGTGGATTAATGGAAGATTCTGGTGTATTACCATATGTATTTATGGCAACATTAGCAACAATAATTGTGTCTGGATTAGTAATAACTTATCGCAGATTCCGACAGAATGTCAGTACAAAAACAAAAGATGATACCCCTCCAAACCCAGCAGCAATTCGAGGATCTGATAGCAAAGAATCCTCCACAACCGCATAATCCTATTGTTATCATCAAATTCGGTGCAACTTGGTGCGGGCCTTGTAGAAGAATTGATAAAGAAATGCTACTTGGCCTAAGTGATAAAATTGTATGGTATGAATGTGATGTGGATGAAAATGATTATACGCCAGGGTATTGTGGAGTAAAATCAATTCCAGCATTTTTAGCGGTAGTGAATGGTCGTCCTCAGCCATTATTTGCAAACTCTGATACATTAGCAGTCGCACAATGGATAAAGGGTGGATTTAAACAGAGTTAAAGTCTTAAAAAAAATAGCATTTATATTTGATTAATTCAGGATATTGAATGCATTTTTTAGGAGTTAAACTGGATCGAATGGATCGTGGGAGTATTTTACAGGAGTTTGAATTTCGTTTTAATTCCGAAATCAGAAAGTCTGCAAATGGACCGCCAGACTCCTGGCGTTCAGGATGCCATTGAACTCCATAAATTGGATACTGTTTTCCTTCAATTGCAGATACAAACTCCTGACTTTTATCATCTGTGCTAATACCAATTATATTAAAAAAAGAGTTTAGTAATTTATTTTCCGTAAAATCACTAGGAGTTATCCCATAGTCCTTATTATGTAATGTTGAATCTTTTTTTTCTAGGTACTCTAAGTACGATTTAGAAAAATGAGAAAACATGCGTGATTTATGTCCATAAGGAGTAATATGTAGAGGGTAATGTCCTTTTGCGGGAGATTTTTTAAAGGAGTTAAATTTACCAATAATATGTGTAATAAGTTGAAATCCAAAACAAGTTCCCCAAATAGGAAAGTAGCATTTCTGTTGGATAGATAATTGTATAAACTTATTACAGGTTTTAATAAAAGTCTTATTTTTAAAGACATATTTAGTTTCTCCTCCAGGTATTAATAGGCCATTGATACTATTAAAATATAACTCATATTCTGTGGTGTCATATGGTATGGCAATAACACGAACACCACGTTCTTCAAACCAGTCAATATAAGTTTTCATAATATGAGTTTGTCCATATTTAGTTTTCATTTGATGAGGCATCGTTATAATACCAATACAATACGATTGCCTTTTTCTAGTTTTTAATTGCCGTATAGATGGAGATTGCATTGCGTAATATATAATTATATTTAAAATTTGTATTTATTTTTTGTACATTAACTAGCAAATAATAATCTACCACGACCTTCTTTAATTTCGTATATAGCCCATCCTTCAGTATATACCCGCATTTCTGAACGTCTACTTAATGTAAGAGGGCTAGGTAAAATATCAGCTAATTCTATATATAAAGTAGGTCTATCAGCGGTTGTAAAATTAACAGTGCCTTCTGGTTGTCTTTCGTTGGGATAAATAGTACCATATTCATCTCCTAATGACCATTTCATTTCTCCAATATTTAAAGAGTTATTTTTTTCATCCTTTGAATAAGTATTAATTTGATTCCAAACAAAAGGCTCTAGTAAATGTTCTCTATCACGCCCAGCAATAACAAGTTTCATATTATTATAGAAATTATAAGCGATATTAGGTAGTTCAGCTGGATTAATTGATAATGGTTTATAATTAATAAAATCATCTAATCGATTAGTGATGAGTGCATTTTGATTGCGGAAAAAGAATGATATTTTTTCAGTAGGATGCCTACCATCTAATCGTCTAGTAACAAAGGATGATGAATTATTATCAAGTGCTCTATAATCTAGTTCTCCAAATGTGAATATATTTTCAAATTGTTTTCTAAATGGTATTGAAATTGTAGTATTTTTAATATCAGCCTGTGCAGTTGGAGTTACATAATGTTGAATAGTTGATAATAGAATAGTAGGTTGTCCAATTTGATCAAAAGGTAATGGAGAAAAGTTAACAGGGTTTCCTAAGTCATCTGTGATGGTAAATTGAGGTACATTCCAAGGAGTTGGTTTAATATTAGTTGGCGCATCAGTAATAACTAAATCTTCTAATTTTCTAAGAGTCGCTTTAATACGGAAAGTCTGATTTTGGACGGAAATTAATGGGAATCCGCCATCTTTAGGAGTTTGCATTCCAGGGAGTGGGAGTTTAACACGGAGATGTCCAGGAGTTGCATTATAGGCAATTCCTCGTCCACCAGGAGTTGTGAGTCCACCGATAGTCTGATTTAGGAATGAGGAATTCCACGAACCTTCAGAAACAGATTTAATTAGAAGCCCTTCTCCACTCCATTCTTGAATTAGGAATTGATCTTGATATAATTGTATTTTTTCAAATAATAAGTATCCAATATAGTTAACATATCCATATGAGTATTTATTATTGAGTCCATCAGGAGGAGTGGTAATCCAATAAAGGCTATTTGCTCTTTGAGCATTTAATTGTTGCCCTTGGATAGTAATAGAAGGTAGCCAAGTAGGTAAATCAATTTCAAATGCAACTTCAGTAAGGATATCAGCGTATGGTTCAATTTCAACTTCAAATGTTTGTCCAAATTTAGGTTGATTGAGTGGAACAATAGTTTTACGTTCAGCTAAATGATAAGATGAAGGTTTATAAAAATTATCAAAAGGGAAAATGCTGGATTTAGAATCTTTAACAAAATAATTATCTTTGACACCGCGGGCAACGAGTTCAAAAAGAGCCCCTTGACCAGATGATTGGTTAATAGATGTCATACTCTATTCAGATGTATGTATAATAAGATTTATATTCTTATTTTAAGTTTTTATAATGGTAGATTAATTTATAGCTCTTTAAAGAGGAAACGTAAGAAGCTAGTTAATCCGCCAGCTAATAGGGAGATACCAAGTGCTTCAGGGAAGTTGAAGCGTTTAGTGAGGATAACAAGGATAGCTAAGCTGCATCCGCCAGCGAGTAATAGGGAACCGACGCCTTCAGATACAGATTTGCGGCCACCCATAAAGAACATAGTAGTACTGGATAGTTTATCAGTTAGCATTGCCGTAGCTATGGAGGCTAATGCCATAACACCAACTACGCCTTCCCAGGATAGACGGTAATTAAATGCGGCCATGTAAACAGCGCCAACATTTAATACGCACATTAAGATGAGCTCAAATAACATTTTTTCGAAGGTCATTTTATACTATGTATAAAGAAAATAAATATAATAAAGTTAAAACATAAAAATTGAAACACTAAACAATCAATAGGAATATTGTAACAATAGAATGACAAACTTAGTAATTGTAGAATCGCCAGCAAAGTGTCAGAAAATCCAAGGCTTTTTAGGAACAGGATGGAAAGTTATTGCATCATTAGGTCATATTCGAGGATTACAACATAATATTGATTTTATTCAAA
>JACCDW010100902.1_pt1 | contig 28299 bp, 23 predicted proteins | sample 7449781 | NCBI WGS metagenome assembly JACCDW01 (sample SAMN15323449, study PRJNA562643) | freshwater metagenome | isolation source: river surface water | place: USA:Blue River Watershed | collected 2017-08-18
AACAATTTTTAACACTCACCAACGTATCCGAAATTCGTTTTTCATCGGCTTTCAATTCTTCAATTTCTCCTTGAGCGTCAAATTCAATTCCTTTTCTTGTTTGATCTAAACTATTGAGCACAAAATGAGCTTTTTTGAAACCTAACCCCCCAATAATGAATGGGATTTCTACGAAACGTTGGTTTTTTGCACCAACAATACTGATTTCTCCAGTTAAATCATCTCGATCTAATTTCCCTTCAAATGCAAATCCTTTTGAATTTTTAAGAGGGATACTTGGTCCAATTTTAAAGAGTAACTCCGACAAATAAGGATTTTCAGTTGTGAATTTAATTTCACCTTTGATATCTTGGTGCACATACGTACATTGAGGAATAGATACAGTAATGTGGCGTGCTGAATCCTGATAATGTAAATTAATCTTTTCAAGATCTACCCATGCTGGAGCTTTTGAAATAATTGATTTTACCTTTTTAAAAATAGAATTTGCCAAATCATCTTTTTTCTTTTCAGTTTTAGATGGTTTGTCGGATTTCAAAAGTGCTTTAAAATTGGAAATATTCGCAGAATCTACAAGGTTGACATTCATTTGAACTGCTTTAAAGTTTCCTAAGCTAGGCCCATGCCATATGGATCTCCAAATGCTAATTGAAACGGAAATTTCCTTGGCTGTGAAAAGCGGATAATTTAACAGATCTGTGGAGTCGCTATTGTGATTGATATTCAGGTATATGTCTGAAAAATGCACACCAAAAACACCTTCAAAACCTTTTTCTTTACAAGACAATGTATAACCTTTTTTTCCAAATGATTCCTGTGCTTTGGTGAAAACAGTATTTAAAAAGTAAGTTCTTAAACTAAACCAAGTTATAAAGAAGACAACTACAATCACACTGGAGATTATCCCAGTGATTTTAGAGAATTTGATAAATCTTGGAGATTTAACAAAATTCAGCAGAAACACCAGTATACGTTTGAGGTGAAATTTGTTTAAGTTCATTTTTTATTTCGTTACTGATTTCTAAAGAATCGATGAAGTTGTGAATTTTTTCGCGTGTCATTTTTTCATTACTTCTAGTTAATTCTTTTAGGGCTTCATAAGGATTAGGATAACGTTCGCGGCGTAAAATTGTTTGAATTGCTTCGGCAACTACGGCCCAATTGTTTTCCAAATCTGCATCTATTGCTTGAACATTGAGAATGAGTTTACCTAAACCTCTATCCAAACTGTTTAAAGCAATCATAATATGTCCAAATGGCACGCCTAAATTCCTTAATACTGTGCTATCTGTTAAATCACGTTGTAAACGACTGATTGGCAATTTGCTTGCCAAATGTTCAACGAGGGCATTCGCAATTCCTAAATTTCCTTCAGCATTTTCAAAGTCAATTGGATTTACTTTGTGCGGCATCGCACTTGAACCCACTTCACCTTCTTTAATTTTTTGCTTAAAATAATCCATCGAAATATACGTCCAAACATCCCTCGAAAAATCAATTAAAATATTATTAATGCGTTTCCAGTTATCGAGATGAGCGGCCATGAAATCATAGGGCTCAATTTGCGTTGTGAATTGTACTCGGGTTAATCCAAGCTGTTCATTCACGAAATTATTTGCAAATTCAATCCAGTTAATTTCTGGATAAGCCACTTGATGTGCATTGAAATTACCCGTTGCACCGCCAAATTTTGCCGTGTATGGGATGTTTTTGAGGGATTCTATCTGCGACTCTAAACGACTTACAAATACCCACCATTCTTTCCCTAAGGTAGTCGGAGAGGCTGGTTGTCCATGTGTTTTTGCAAGCATAGGTTGTTTTTCCCAAGATTTTGCTTGCGCTTTTAACATATCTACAATAGAGATTAACTTAGGCAATACTTCTTTTTCAATGGCATTTTTCATGCTCCATGGAATTGATGTATTGTTAATGTCTTGTGAAGTTAATCCGAAATGAACCCATTCTTTATAGTAGTTTAATCCTAAGTCTTCAAGTTTTGCTTTGACGAAGTATTCAACTGCTTTTACATCGTGATTGGTGGTTTTTTCGATGTCCTTAACTGACTGAATTTCATCTATCGTTAAATTCTTTGCCCAATTTCTGAGTTCCACAGATTTGTCCATGAGCATACCGAAATCTGAACCTCTGAGAGCTACATGAGATAATGCAATTAAATATTCAACTTCAACCCTAACGCGGTACTGAATTAAGCCTGCCTCAGAAAAATATTGAGATAAACTTTGTGTAGATTTTCTGTATCTTCCGTCTATAGGGCTAACTGCCGATAATTCATTCAAAAACATTCCACAAAGTTACTTTTTTAAGTTTAAACTTGAAACAAGAATCTTTATGAATAATTAACTGATCATTTGGCAAAATTCGCATGAAATTTGGAGCTTTTATTACATAATAAAAGCCCATAATGTTGGGCTTTTTTTAAATTCATTGTTTATGATTTTGGTTTTATGACCGGTGCCGGTTTTATTCCTGGTAATGGTTTTTTAGGAACATTGATTGAAGGTTGAACAGGTTCTGGGTATTGAGAATTCGAAGGGTAGCTTCTTATTCTTGTATTGTTTTGTGTTGGATCAACTTCAATTTCTGCAGGTTTATTGGGTGGTGTAGAATAATTATAATTCGTTTTTGGACAGCAAGGACAAGGGTAGGTGTTGCTATTGATTTCATCTTCATTGATATATGTTGTATCTGAATAAGCTTCTTTGATAAGTGTTTTCGTGCTCTTTCTTTCACTTAAATCGAATAGTAAACCAAATTTAATTTGACTTAAATTCATGTTTGCCTTTTCGTTAACAATGTTAAATTGCCAACTATTGAAATCAGACTTATCTAAATTTGTTAAATTCAATTCACCACCAGATACCCAAGAATATGAACTAACGAGACTCGTAGTTTTTGTTAATCGAATTCGAATTCCAATTTCTGGTGCAATGTAGAGAGAACCTGTAGATTTGATATGGTCTGAAGTTGTGTTTTCGTAATCTTTTAAAGTGACCAAAGTTTCTGTTGTTTGAGAGGTGCTGTACCATTTTACACCACCAGCGATGCCAATGAATGGATAAAAAGGGCCAACTTTTAATTCACCTCTTACAAATGTATATAACTGTGGACTCAAGACAGACAAATTTGTTTTTGCACTGTCGAGATTCACCGTATTCATTTGCACGTATTCATAATTGCCGTCACCTTGGAAATTCATTGCAAATCCGCCGCCCCAATTAATTGCTCCCATTGGTATGCGGTTTTTAGTGATTCGGCTATTCGCCATGAAATAAATATTGAACCCACCTGAATTTTGGTAGTGTTTTGAATCATCCCAAGTTAATTTTTGATCGAAATTTTCTTGTTGATAATCAAATCCTAAGGCAAAATCCTCAATGTGTGGTTCAGTAAAATATTTATATGAATACTGAGCGGGATGGTTGTTTACAACCATTCTTTTTTTAGGAGTTTGTAATTTTGAAGAATCTTGTGCAATCAAAAAGTTTGAAACGCAAAACAGACTCAGAATAATAGAAAATAGAGATTTCGATTTCATATTGCTTTTATGGATACATCAAAATTAAGGCTTACCCCCAATTTTGCGAATATTTAAATGTTTATTTTTTGCAAAATCGCAAGTTATAATTCATGTTTTAAGAACCTACCAGTGTGACTAATGGTTGATTTGGCAATTTTTTCAGGTGGGCCTTCAACAAGAATTTGACCTCCACCAGAACCACCTTCAGGTCCAACGTCAATCACCCAATCGGCAACTTTAATGACATCCATGTTGTGTTCAATTACAATGACCGTATTGCCCTTATCTGTTAATGTTTGCAATACCCCGAGAAGTTGTTTGATATCATCGAAGTGCAAACCAGTGGTTGGTTCATCTAAAATATACAAGGTTTTTCCTGTATCTCTTTTGCTTAATTCAGTTGCAAGTTTTACCCTCTGGGCTTCACCACCACTTAACGTTGTACTGCTTTGTCCTAAAGTGATATAACCCAATCCAACTTCATTCATTGTGTTGATTTTTCTGGCAATTAATGGTATTGATTCAAAAAATTCAACTGCCTGAGAAATTGGCATTTCCAAAACATCTGAAATACTTTTACCCTTATAACGAACTTCTAATGTTTCTCGGTTATAGCGTTTACCAAGACAAATGTCGCATTCAATTTCAACGTTGGGTAAAAAATTCATTTCTATGACTTTTCTACCGCCACCACCGCATCCCTCACAACGACCACCTTTTACATTGAAACTAAATCGTCCAGGTTTATACCCTCTAATCTTAGCTTCAGGAAGGTTGGTGAATAAGTTTCTAATTTCTTGAAATACACCAACATAGGTTGCTGGGTTGCTTCTGGGTGTTCGGCCAATAGGACTTTGATCAATGCGAATGACTTTATCAATATATTCAAGTCCTGAAATTGAATCATAGGCTAGAGGACGGTATTGAGAGCCATAAACTTTGCTATGAGCCAAAGGATATAAAGTCTCGTTAATGAGGGTAGATTTACCGCTACCACTCACACCACTAATGCAAACTAAATTCCCAACAGGGATTTTTATGGTAACATTTTTAAGGTTGTTTCCTTTTGCACCTTTGAGCACAATGAATTCATCATTGTGTTTTCTTCTCACCGATGGCACTGGAATACTCTCAAGTCCCTTCAAATATTTAGCGGTCGTAGTATCTGATTCAATAAAGTCTTTCACCGTTCCACTGGCCACAATTTCACCCCCTTTTTTTCCTGCAAATGGACCAATTTCTACGAGCCAATCGCTGGCCATCATCATGTCTTTGTCGTGTTCAACAACTAAAACTGAGTTTCCAAGGTCTCGCAATTCTTTTAAGGAATTGATAAGTTTTTCATTATCTCGTTGGTGTAATCCTATTGAAGGTTCATCTAGAATATAGAGTACATTCACCAATTTAGAACCAATTTGAGTGGCCAAACGAATACGCTGCGCTTCGCCGCCACTTAATGTTTTGGCAGGGCTATTGAGGGATAAATACCCCAATCCAACACCGTTTAAAAAAGAAAGTCTGTTGCCAATTTCTTTCAACAATTCGCTTGCAATGATCGTTTGACGTTCGGTCAATTTATCATGAACATTTTGAACCCACTCATAAAGTTCATCGATGTTCATTCTTGATAATTGCGCAATGTTTTTATCTGCAATTTTAATGTGAAGTGCTTCTAATTTTAAGCGATCTCCATGACAAACATTACAAGTGGTTTGATGAATAAATTCTTCAGCCCATTGTCTCATTTTATCGTCATCTGATTCGTAATAACTATCTGAAACAATGTTTACAACACCTTTATAAGTTGTTTCCCAAGTTTTCTTTTTGCCATCGGAACCGGTTTGAGTTACAGGAATAGGGTCTTCGTACCCATACATTACGGCTTGGAGTTGTTCGGGGGTTAATTTCTCGATAGAATCAGCCAAACTGAACTTCAAATGACTCGCAAGGGCTCGTAATTGAAGAAAAGTCCAATTCTCACGCAATTCACCAATCGGAACAATTCCACCTTTGTTAATTGATTTTTTCTTGTCGGGAATAATGAAGTCCATGTTAACTTCACCAATTTCACCAAGTCCCTCACAAGCTTTACAAGCACCATAAGGTGAGTTGAAAGAAAACATGTTCGGCTGAGGCTCGTCGTAACTGATGCCACTAATGGGATCCATTAAGAATTTGCTAAAAGGAAATTCTTTTTCGTTTGCATCGAGTATAGTAAAGTAACCATCACCAGCTTTCATGGCTGTTTTGATGGTGTCTTGAAGTCGTTGTGTAGATACACTTTTTACCTCCAAACGGTCTACAATGATTTCGATATCGTGAATTTTATATCGATCTAATTGCATGTTCGGGGTAATTGTCATGATTTTTTGATCGACCCTAACTTTGGTGTATCCTTTTTTCTTAATTTGTTCGAATAATTCTCTGTAATGTCCTTTTCTAGCTTTAATCACTGGTGCAAGAACCATTACTTTTTGATTGTCAAATTTTTCGACAACGGTATTTAAAATTTGTTCTTCAGAGAGTTTGATCATTTTTTCACCTGTAACATGTGAAAATGCTTCACCTGCTCTAGCAAAAAGCAATCTAAAGAAGTCATAAACTTCAGTTACTGTTCCCACGGTGCTTCGAGGATTCCTTGAAACGGTTTTTTGTTCAATGGAAATAACCGGCGATAGTCCTTTGATTTTATCAACGTCGGGACGTTTCATATCGCCAATAAATTGGCGTGCATAAGCTGAAAAACTCTCGAGGTATCTTCTTTGTCCTTCTGCAAAAATGGTATCAAAAGCTAAGCTACTTTTTCCAGAACCAGATAAACCGGTAAAAACAACAAGTTTTTGACGCGGAATTGATAAATCTACGTTTTTAAGATTGTGTTCTCTGGCTCCAATTATCTCAATTTGGGGTTCGTTTTCATTGGGAAGGTGGATATCGGAAGCCAGGGTTTTCATAAAAATGCAAAAATAAGCAACAAATGACCGACAAGAAAGGTTTATAATAAAATAAGTTCATTAAATCATCAAATTTTGATGAATTGAAACTTTGGCGGTATCAATTAACTATTTTTGCGAACATGATTGAGCAAATTTCAAACTATTACAAGAATCATTCATTGAAAACAATCTTATTCATTGGGCTTTTTTTTCGATTAATAGCTACAATTTTCTCGGAAGGCTTTGCGTTTCAGGATGATCATTTTTTAGTCATAGAAATTGCGCAAAAATGGGTGGATGGTGCTGCCAATGAGTGGCTACCCGTGTTTGGCGCCAAAGTTCCGAGCGGTCATAGTTTGTTTTATGCTGGCTTACATTATTATTTTTTTGAGGGACTTAAATTCTGCGGAATTACAAATCCAGAAGTTAAAATGCTTCTAGTAAGATTGATTCATGCAATTTATAGCTTGAGTATTGTTTATTTTGGGTTTAAAATTACAGAATTGATTTCATCAGTAAAATCGGCTAAATCAGTTGGTTGGCTATTGAGTATCTTTTGGATTTTCCCATTGCTTTCGGTGCGCAATTTGGTTGAAGTGGTATCAATACCACCGTTGATGTTTGCGCTGTATATGATTCTTAAAAACAAAGAAAAAAGAGGTTGGTGGTTCTTAGTTATGATTGGATTTATAGCAGGAATTTCTTTTTCATTTAGGTTTCAATCAATTTTAATTCTTGGTGGTATTGGATTAGTCATGCTCATTCAAAAACAATTCATCAACGCAATTCAATTTGGAATAGGTGTAATGCTTAGCATCACAATTTTTCAAGGTGTAGTTGATTATCTTGTGTGGGGAGTGCCATTTGCCGAGTTTATAGAATATACGAATTACAATCTTCACCATTCAGCAGAATATCCCAATGGACCTTGGTATAATTATACATTGTTGATTCTAGGGCTGTTCATCATTCCCTTAAGTCTTTATCTGTTTTATGGCAATATTTATAGCTTTAAAAAGTATCTACTATTGTCATTACCTGCGGCAATTTTCTTCATTTTTCATTCATACTTTCCAAACAAACAAGAGCGTTTTATCTTAACCATGTTGCCAATGTTTATTATTGTGGGTGTAGCAGGATGGAATGAATTTGTTGAAAAGAGTCAATGGTGGCAAAAAAGAACCCGATTATATGAAAGAAGTTGGAAATTCATTTGGATATTTAATACAATTTTATTGTTGTTTTTGACACCGGCATCCACCAAAATCAGCAAATTGAGAGCGATGAATTATTTTAGAGAAAAAGGAGGTGTTGAGTATTTTGCTTTAGAAACGACTCACATGTGGGGCTCTGTATTAATGCCACGGTTTTACCACGGTGTTTGGAATAATTATTATACGATAACGCAAGAATTTAGTGCAAAACAGATGTTTGACACAATCAGAGCACAAAAAAGACCTTTGCCAACACATATTATCTTTGCTGAACCAAAAGAATTAAAGATGCGAATGAATCGTGTTAAAGCAGAAGTCAAAGGTTTGGTGTATGAAAAAACAGTAGAATCGAGTTATTTAGATCGATTGATGGTTTGGCTTAATCCTGTTAATGTAAATCAAACCTACTACATTTATCGTATAGAGTATTGATTACCAACTTCCTCCGGAACCACCGCCATCGAATCCACCGCCTCCTCCAAAGCCTCCCCAAGAGGATCCACCGCCGGAAGAAGAACCACCACCAAATCCACTACCCATAAAAATTGGTGGCGTATAAAATCCAGAACTTCCAAATCCACCTCCATTTCCGCGTTTTCTGAATATTAAGATCAACAGAATAATGAGTAATGGAACAATGAACTTAGGAAATTTCGCTTTTTTCTTTTTGAAGGACGTTCCTTTGAATTCACCCTTAAGTGCAGATGCATATGCATTTACAGTGTTGAAAATTGCGCCATAATAATCGTTTGATTTTAAAGCAGGAACTAAAAATTCTCTTTGAATATCACCCACCAATCCATCATTTAATTTACCTTGTGCTGCATTCGCTACCAAAGTTTGATATTTATGATCGTTCACGGCAATGTATAAAAGGATACCATTATTGACATCTTTTTGTCCAATTTTCCAGCCTCGAGCCACAAACATGGCTCTATCAAAAACATCATAACCATTCAAATCGGACTCGATGAGCACCGCAATTTGTGTTGACGTTGAATCTTCATAATTGAGTAAAAAAGTTTCAATTTGATTTATTTGTTGGGCTGTCAAAACTTGCGCAAAGTCGTAAATATGTTTTGGTTGCCCTGATATAGGTGGTAAGATTTGCTCTGCGCGAACGGCAGTCAATGTCCCTAAAAATAATAAAAAAAGAGAAAATATTTTTTTAATCATGAGTAATTTCGTCTGAAAGTTCATTAGGATTCTCATGACTTGGGGGGAAATGAATGCTGAGTTGTTTTCCAGCGAGTTCTACGCCCGCAATGATACCTTGAGTGATATTTGAGGTTTTAATTTTTGCAATCATATCTTCTTTTACGGCTTCCCAAAATTCGTCACCCACAAATTGATGGATTCCGATATCACCAAGGATTGCAATTTCTTTTGTTTTTAAGCGCAAAAATATGAGTACACCATTCCTGAGGTCTGTTTGATGCATATCTAAACGATTAAAAGTTAATTCAGCTTCTTCTAACAGTAGTAAGTTAGACTTTTTTGAAGTGTAATGAACTCTAATTTCGGCAGATGTGTTTTGTTCGGCATCTCTAATTGCATTCACAATGAGAGATGCTTCTATTTTTTCTACTGGGCAAGAATGGTGTAACCAAGGAAACATGAATGATTATTCTTTGTCCAAAAGTTCGTCTAGATTTGGTGCTTTGTCTGAACCTTCATCTGCTTTGAAGGTTGCTTTTTGTTGGAATCCAAAAATTCCAGCAAAAATATTACTTGGGAACCTACGAACAGATTTATTGTATTCAGAAACAATTGCATTAAAATCAGTTCTTGCAGTACTTACGCGATTTTCAGTACCCGCAATTTCATCTTGAATTTTTGCAAATTGAGGAATTGATTTTAAGTCAGGGTATTGTTCAACCACAACATTGAAGCTACTTTTTACTTGGTTTTGTGCCATTGCAAATTTGTTGATTGATTCTTCGCTTAATTTAGTAGGATCAACTTTAATCGAGTTTGCATTATTTCTAGCTTCAATAACATCGCGAAGGATTTTATTCTCAACTTTACTTGCTTTCATTGCAATTTTTACAATGTTTACAATTAAATCTGATCTACGTTGATACTGAGTTTCAACATTACTCCAAGCTTTTTGTACTTCAACGTCTTTATTCACCAATCCGTTGTAGCTACCAATAATCCAAAAGAATAATAATAAGATTACTCCTCCGAAAATTAACCATTTGATATATTTATTGTTCATAATTTTGTAATTCAAAGATAAGTTTAAACTGATTTACAAGTATAGAATTTACTTTGAACATATCAATATTTTCGTTCAATTCTTTTTGAATGCTGGTTACACCTTTATCTACAATTCCGCAAGGTACAATATGATTGAACATATTTAGGTCAGTATTTACATTGAGCGCCAAGCCATGCATGGTTACATATCGGCTACTTTTGATGCCTATAGCGGCTATTTTTCTTTCTGTAGGTTTGCCAATATCGATCCAAACACCAATTCTATCGGGAATAATTCCTGCTTCAATATTGAACTCTTTTAAGGTATTGATAATAGCCAATTCAATGTTCGAAACATATTTTTTGAGACCGATATTTAGCTGTTCTAGATCGAAAATTGGATAAACTACAAGTTGACCAGGTCCATGGTAAGTAATGTCGCCACCTCGTTCAATTTCGAATGTTTCGGCACCTAAATTACTCAAAAATTGATGGTTCACGAGCAAGTTTGCTTTTTCAGCGTGTTTACCAAATGTATAAACGTGATTGTGTTCTACTGAGATGAGTTCATTTACAGGAACGAGACCACTGTGTTTTTTCTCTATTGCATTTTGGAATATAATTCTTTGTTTATCAAGTGTTTGAGCGTAGCTTTCTCTAGATAATTTGTGAAAAATGCAAAAATTCATAAGGCAAATTTAAGCCCGTTTCAAGCAAAATGTGTCTCTTGTAGGAAACATGTGGTAATTTTACATGAATTATTTTAAGAATGGCTATTCAACAAGAGCATGGAAAGGTTGGTGAATATTTGGCAGTGAAATGGCTAAGTAGGCAAGGGTATGAAATTCATTCATTAAATTGGCGTGGAGGGCATCAAGAAATTGATATAATCGCAACTGATGGTCGAAAATGGATCTTTATAGAGGTGAAAACCAAAACATTTACAAATTTTTTACAACCAGAGAATTCTGTAAATTCTGATAAACGTAAAAATCTGATTTTAGGAGCAAGGAAGTTTTTATCTAAAGTCAATGATAATAAGCAAATTAGATTCGATGTGATTTCAATTTTGTTGGTGCCATATGGGGTTCAAATGACACATTTTAAAGATGCCTTTTTTCCTATACAAACAACCAATTTTCGTCGAAATTCGTCTCGATTTTTAAGACACTATATTTAATGTGTTCAATAATTCACCTTAATTTGCAGAAGAATGAGAAATCTTTTATCCGTTTTATTCGTCACTTTGTCATTGGCAAACTTAAATGCTCAACACAGTCACTGTGGTACCGATGAGTATTATAATGTTCAACTAAAGAACAATCCATCATTAAAAAATATTGAAATTCAGTCGAATGCTGAAACTGAAAGATTGCTGAAGGAAATAAAATTAGAAAAGAGAGCTACAGTATACACGATACCGGTTGTGTTTCATGTGATACATACCAATGGGCCTGAAAATATATCTAGAGCTCAGATTTTAGATCAAATTCGCGTGTTGAATGAAGATTACAGTTACACAAATGCCAATAAAACTGCTTTGAGAACTCAGTTTAAAAATCTTGTAGGTTCTGCTGATATAAAATTTGCTTTAGCTTCAATTGATCCAAACGGAAATTGTTTCGATGGTGTGAATCGAATTTATTCTCCTTTGGGCGTAGATATGGATATGACCACCGAAAAGGTAAAAAGTTTGGCATATTGGAATTATAAAAAGTATTTAAATATTTGGGTAGTTACCAATATTACAAGTGGCTCATCAACGGGTACTGTTTTAGGATATGCGGTATTTCCTTGGATGGCAGGAACTTCGAAAGACGGAATTGTTATGCGTCAAGATTATGTTGGTACAATTGAAACAGCAGCAAATTCAGATGGCGGTAGAACATTGTCGCATGAGGTAGGACATTGGTTGGGACTTTATCATACATTCCAAGATGGTTGTACTGGGGGGGATCAATGTGATGACACGCCACCAGTAAATGGTACCTTTACCAACGCAAGTTGCCCTGCAAATGGAAATTCTTGTACAAATGATGCTCCAGATTTACCAGATATGTGGGAAAATTACATGGACTATTCAAATGGTAAATGTATGGCAGCATTTACGTTGAAGCAAATTGCAAGAATGAGGTCTTTTGCCACTCAAAGTCCGCGAAATGCTTTGTTTACATCAGCAAATTTAATTGCTACTGGAGTTACAGCCTCTGCCGTTGCACCAGTGGCTAATTTTACGGCAAGTGCTACAACAATTTGTGCAGGTCAGTCAGTTACATTCTCTGATTTATCGTGTAAAGGTGCACCGAGTATAAGATCTTGGACGCTTACTGGTTCATCTTCACCTTCATCAACCCAAGTCAATCCTACAGTCGTTTATCAATCGCCAGGGGTTTATTCAGTTTCGTTGATGGCACAGAATAGTTATGGTTCTAATACAAACACAAAGACCAATTACATTACTGTATTGCCTGCCATTGGTAAAGATGTGCCATATTTTGAGGAAGGCTTTGAAGGTGTTGATCCAATTTCAAACAATACACTCACACATTTTTCGCCTGTAGGTTCGAGATTTCAATTAACATCGAATGCTGCATATAGAGGGACAAAATCATTTGTTGCTCCAATTACAACAGGGTCAGTTGGAGGAAATGTTTATAGCTTTACAACACAAAGCATGGATGTCACCAAGATCCCAACTGGTTCAGCCCCAAAATTTACGTTTTATTTGTCGTATGCAATGTCTGCCGTTGATGTAACTGAAGTTGCAAGAATTTATGCTTCAACAGATTGCGGTGGAACGTTCAAGCAAATTTGGGAAAGATCAGGTACGGGTTTGACTTATTCAGTATCGGCGCCATATACGAGTAATTTTAAACCCACACTAGAAACACAATGGAAACGTTTTGGAATTGGTACATTGTCTGGAATTGGATATGGAACTGCTCAAAACATTATCTTTAGAATTGATGTTCTTAGCGCAGGAGGAAATCCAATTTATATCGACAATATCAATCTAAGTATGTTTTATGCGGGTATCAACAATATTGCGAAAGAAAACATTGATTTAACGTTGTACCCTAATCCTGCAAAAGGAAAAGCAACATTGAAATTAAAAAACAATGTTCCAGCAAATCAATGTAAAATTACACTTGTTGACATGTCTGGAAGAAAAGTTTCCACTATTTATGAAGGACAACTATTACAAGGAAATCAAGAATTTGAAATTACCCATCCAAACAATGAGTCGTTTGGATTGTATATTGTATCTATCGAAACTGAATTTGGAACAGTTTCTCAACCCTTAATATTTTCCGCGGAATAAAATAAATGAAGAATTTAGTTATTGTAGAGTCACCTGCAAAAGCAAAAACAATTGAAAAATTTCTGGGTCCAGATTTTTTCGTGACTTCGAGTAGAGGTCATATTAGAGATTTGGCCTCTGGAAACAATGCAATTGATGTGAAAAATGGTTTCAAACCTATTTACGAGGTATCTGACGATAAAAAAACACTGGTTAAAGAACTTAAAAAACTCGTCTCAACAGCGGAAACTGTTTGGCTAGCAACGGACGAGGACCGCGAGGGAGAAGCCATTAGTTGGCATTTATTTGATGAATTAAAACTGAAAGAATCAAATACAAAGCGTATTGTATTCAATGAAATTACGAAACCAGCAATTTTAAATGCAGTAGCTCATCCACGAAGTATTGATAAATATTTGGTTGATGCTCAACAAGCCAGACGGGTTTTGGATCGTTTGGTTGGTTTTGAACTCTCTCCAGTATTGTGGAAGCGAGTGAAACCATCTTTGAGCGCTGGTAGGGTTCAATCGGTTGCCGTAAGATTGGTGGTTGAAAGAGAAAGAGAAATCAACGATTTTACGTCAAATAGTGAATTTAGAATTACTTGTATCTTTAAAAATCAAGCGGGGAAACCTTTAAAAGCTGAACTTTCTAAAAGGTTTAAAACAGAAGCTGAAGCAAATGCATTTTTAGAAAGCATCAAAGACGCTAACTTTAAAGTTGAGAATTTAGAGGTAAAACCTACCTTTAGAAATCCAGCGCCTCCGTTTACAACATCTACATTACAACAAGAAGCATCTAGAAAACTTGGTTATGATGTAACGAGAACAATGCAATTAGCCCAAAAATTATATGAAAATGGTCACATTTCCTACATGAGAACAGATTCTGTAAACTTGAGTCAAACTGCCATTTTGGGAGCTAAAGACGAAATTATTAAAGAATATGGAGAGAAATTTTCATTTACCAGAAATTTTAGCACCAAAAGTGAGAACGCCCAAGAAGCTCACGAAGCAATTCGTCCTACATATTTTAACAATCGCAATTCAGGTGCTGATCCTCAACAAAAACGTTTGTATGAATTAATTTGGAAACGTGCAATTGCTTCTCAAATGGCCAAAGCCGAGCTTGAAAAGACAATCATTACTATTTCAAACGATAAAAATAAAGAACTTTTTAAAGTTGAAGGTGAAGTGATCAAATTTGAGGGATTTTTAAAGGTTTATTTAGAAAGCACCGATGATGAAGATGAAGAAAATGATGAATCAGTATTGCCAGCAGTTGCATTAAATGAAAAATTAATCACTAATGAAGTTCAAGCAACTGAGAAATTTGCAAAAAGTGCACCTCGTTACACGGAAGCGTCGTTGGTTAAAAAGTTAGAAGAATTGGGCATTGGAAGACCATCTACCTATGCACCAACTATCCAAACTGTTCAAAAAAGAGGTTATGTGGTTTCTGAGTCCCGTGAAGGTTCTAAAAGACAAATTGTACAGTTAGTATTAAATCATCAACAAATTGAAAGAAAAGTAGTTGAAGAAAAATTCGGCTACGAGAAAAATAAATTATTCCCGACTGATATTGGAACCATCGTAACAGATTTTCTTTTAGAAAATTTCCATGAAATTATGGATTATGGCTTCACTGCTTCTGTAGAAAAAGAGTTTGATGAAATTGCGAAAGGGTTAAAAGCATGGCAATCAATGATTCAAGAGTTTTACACACCATTTTCGGCAAGTGTTGAATTGACAAATGAATCAGGTCAGCGTGCCACTGGAGAGAGAATTTTGGGTATTGACCCTGAGTCAGGTCTTCATGTGCTTGTTCGTTTGGGTCGTTACGGTGCACTCGTTCAATTAGGATCAAAAGAAGAAACTGAAACTCCCAAATTTGCGAGTTTAATGGCAAATCAAAGTTTAGAAACAATAAATCTTGAGGAAGCTTTACAATTGTTCCAACTTTCGAAGCAATCAATGACCTACAAAGGTGAACCAATTATTGTAGGGAAAGGCAGATATGGGCCATATGTAAAATACAATGATAAGTTTTATAGTCTTCCTGCCGGAACAAATATTCTAGAAACTACAAATGAAGAAGTTGTTGCATTTTTAGACGATTATTTCAGTAGACCACAATTACCAAGGGAAATAGGAAATTATAAAAATGAATTATTAACCGTAAATAAAGGTCGTTTTGGACCATATATTAAATTTGGTGATTTATTTGTTTCTTTGGCAAAAGGAGATGATCCATTCACAATTACACTCGAGAGGGCATCTGAATTGTGTGAAGCTAAGTCAATAAGCGAGGCTAGCAAGGTTTTGAAGTCTTTTGAGCAAGATGCATCAATTCAAATACTCAATGGTCGCTATGGGGCTTATATTAAGTTTGGTAAAGACAATGTAAAGATCCCTTCGAATACAGAGTGGGAAAGTCTTGCCTACGAACAAGTTATTGAAATCATTAAAAATCAAGCACCGGCGACTAAAAAAGCTGCAACTGCCAAGAAAGCAGCTCCTGCTAAGAAAGCAAGCACAACAAAAACTGCATCAAAGGCTAAAGCTAAAAAATAAATATCGTGCTAACTCCAAATCAATTGAGGGCAATGATTCAACTTCTGGATGATGACGATCTAGAAGTTGTTGAAATTGTTGAGCAAAAGTTTTTGGAAGAAGGAGCAAATGCCGTTGGTGGTCTAGAACAAATTTGGTTGGATAATGAATTTCCTCAATTCAATGTAAAAATTGAAAGGATTTTGAAAATCATTCAGCAGCAATTACTCTTTCAGGATGTAAATGATTGGATTGATTCAGACGAACCTTCTGCTTTAATGGGTTGGATACTTGCCAGTAGAGTTCAATATCCGGGATTAAAAATAGAAGCCCTTAAAACCCAATTAAATCAGTTTAAAATAGATGCTTGGGTGATGCTTTCAGGTGTTCACAACCCTGTAGATCAAATAGCAATTCTCAATTACATTTTTTACGAGAAATATGGTTTCAAAGGAAATCATGAAAATTATCACTCTCCAGAAAATTCCCTATTGCCAAGGGTTTTAGAAACTAAACTCGGAAACCCAATTAGTTTAGCGGTCTTGTATATGGTGATTGCTCAAGACTTAGGAATTCCTGTTTTTGGAGTGAATTTACCACAACATTTTGTTTTGGCCTATTGTAAGATGAAAACACCTGCGAATCATTTAGGTGTTTTCTTAAACAATCAACTTCAATTATCAAATGTAGAAAGTGTTGATTTTTATTTTAATCCGTTTAGTAAAGGACAAATATTTAACAAAGAGAGTATCGATGCTTTCTTGAAAGTTATACATGTAAAACGTCAAGAAAACTTCTATTTGCCATGTTCTTCATTGGAAATATTTAAGCGAATTTTAAGAAATATGCATTTTGCTTACAGTGAACAGCATGATTTTGAAAAACAAAATGATGTTTCAGAATTAATGAAACTCATTGGAATGCATACAGATAACGACGAATTTTCTGACGATTCAGAATAAAATTCAATTCCAAATTTATTTAATTTGTGGTTGCAAATAAAAATGCCGAAATTTGCAATTCTTAATATTATGGCAGAAAAACCAATTCTTATGCCCAAAATGGGCGAGAGTATTGCAGAAGCAACTGTAATTCGCTGGTTGAAAAACGTAGGTGAAAAAGTTGAAAAAGACGAACCTATCGTTGAAATTGCAACCGACAAAGTTGATAGCGAAATCCCTAGTACTGAGGCAGGTATCTTGGTAAAACAAGTATACAAAGACGGTGATGTTGTTAAGGTTGGAGATGCAGTGGCTTACATAGATGCTGATGCTTCGCAATCAACCGTCGCTACCTCTATTGAACCTGTAATTGTTCCAGTTGAAACAACTCCTCAAATTGCAGCTCAAAATATTGAGAATCAAATTGCAGAAATAATCCAAACTCATTCAAATATTACTCCTACCGAAGGCCGTTTTTACTCTCCGTTGGTTTTGAATATTGCCAGAGAAGAAGGAATTTCAATGTCGCAATTAGAAATGATTCCAGGTACAGGTAAAGATGGAAGAGTTACAAAAAGCGATATTTTAACATTTGTGAGTCAAAAAGGAAGCGTTTCTGCTACTCCAACTCCAACTGTTGTTGCTCCAATTAATGCTTCAACTCCTGTGTCGAATACAATACCTACACCGGTTGCTGAAGCTCCAAAAGTAGAGGCTAAACCAGCTGCTTCAGCGGTAGCAATAGGGGCTGGAGATGAAATTATAGAAATGGATCGAGTGCGTAAACTAATTGCCGATCACATGGTGATGAGTAAACGCGTGAGTCCACACGTAACCTCTTTTGTTGAAGCAGATGTGACAAATTTGGTTAACTGGAGAAATAAAATTAAAGATTCCTTCAAGAAAAGAGAAGGAGAAAATATTACGTTTACCCCAATTTTCATTCAAGCAATTGCAAAAGCCATCAAAGATTTCCCGATGATTAACGTATCGGTTGAAGGCGATAACAAAATTGTAAAGAAAAAGAATGTTAACGTGGGTATGGCTGTGGCTCAACAAAACGGCAACCTCATTGTGCCTGTCATTAAAAATGCAGATACAATGAATTTGTTAGGCATTACAAGAATTGTAAATGACCTTGCTGCGCGTGCTAGAGTGAATAAATTAACTCCCGATGAAATTCAAGGTGGAACATACACTGTAACCAACGTAGGTTCTTTTGGAAATGTAATGGGAACCCCCGTGATCAATCAACCTCAAGTGGCTATTATGGCTGTTGGTGCAATTCGCAAAAAACCAGCCGTGATTGAAACTGAATTTGGTGATGTTATCGCTATTCGCCATATGATGTATTTGAGCCATAGTTACGACCATAGAGTGGTTGACGGTGGTTTGGGTGGCATGTTCGTTCGACGTGTTGCCGATTATTTAGAACAATGGGATGTAAATACTGAGATTTAATCTCAGTATTTACCTATATTGCTGCCAATTCGTTATGGAATTAAAAATTAATCGATTGGCTACGGCTTTTGCTATTCTTTTCTTCTGTGTTGCTGCGTTTCATTTTTTTGTGGAAATTGCAACTCCAAGAGTGCATCTTTATCAAGTCTTAAACCACTTGGAAGAAGATAGTATCATGCAAGAATATGATATTCATGACTTTAATCAAAACTCTATCTTTGTAAATTGCCTTGATTCGGTTGAAAAAGATATGAAAATCATTCAAGTTGAAGTGCCCGATGACGTTTATTTTAGAGTAAAAGAAGGCGATTCTCTCTATATTTATTTTACTCCATTTAAAAAAGATGCTCGGGCCATCTTGGATCAAAGAAATCCAGAATTCTATACCCTTAAAAATCCCAAAGCAATGCAATATTCCACCCATTTTGGCTATTTTATTTTACCTTCTGTGGTCATGCTATTGTCGCTATTGGTCATGTTTTTACCGTTTTTTGAGATAAAATTAGCCCTGTTTTTGTTCGACATCATCATACTTACGGTGTTACAATGGTTCAATCCTTAAAATATTGTTTTAAAAGTAAACTATTTTGGCTTTACGTATTGATTGCTTTTGCTGCGTTTACCAAGCAAATATTTTCGGAATCTTTGCTCATAGATTCTTTCGAATATTCTAAAAAAGCTTCCTTTATTTTCCAAAATTGGATTACGACAAACGTTCCAATGGATCGCTTTTTGGAACCAATGAGAAGAACTATTGGTTATCCTTCCTTAATCAAAGCTTTGTTTTTTAACCACTTAGCTATTTATTTTATTCAGTTGATCTTCTCAATTTGTGTGCCGGTTATCCTTCATAAATTTTGTGAACGATTTTTGTATTATAAAAATCTTTGGCAGGTTTCAATGATTGTATTGCTCACTTACCCCTTGCAATTTTTCTATACCGCCTTTTTAATGCCAGATTTGTTGTGTCAATTTCTATTTTTACTTTTGGTTTATACTTATTTTGAGGGACATTGGAGAACATTTCCAGTGATACTCACAGCACTCATTCTATTGAAACCTATCTTTATTGTATTCTTGTTTGTTCTTTTGGTTTTGGTAGCTTTAAAACAGTATACATTGAGTCTTTTCGATGGTTTACCATTGATAATTGTTTTGTCCATTTCATTTGTAAACTATAAACAATATGGATTATTTACGTATTCATCCATAGGCACTACAAATGCCTATGATTATAATCGTAAAAAGACGTTACTTATAGATTTGGATGCTCATCAAGTAGATGAAATTTATGCAACTGAAAATCAACAATTAAATGAATTTAAATACGATTTTAAGTTCCAAAAGGAATTTATGAATTCCAAAACAATACCATTGTTAATAAATGCGAAGTATTGGGCAGTTCATTTGAAAGGAATGGCAATGACTCTAATTGATCCCGGAAGATATGATGCAATGGTTTTTTTGAATTGGAATAAAAGTAGTGGATTTATGGGGGTTAATGATGGGAATGAAAAAAAGGTTTTGCCATGGTGGCAACTTTTGTACATTATGATTTTACTCTCTTTTTCGATTTTTAAATTATTATTTGCAGTTTACGCAACTTTTCAGTGGAAAAGATATACAACAATAATTTACCCGGGTTTATTGATACTTTTGTTGGCATTCATTGCAGGCCCGGTTGGTTCCGCTAGATATTTATTGCCCGCTTACCCATTGATGGCTTTTTTATCTGGGTTGGGTTATTTAACTTACCTCCAAAATCATCCTAAAATTGAAAGTTTTATTACTCAGCGATAACCATGGATATTGGGATGCCGGTATCCTAAAACATGTAGAATGGGCCGATGAAGTTTGGCACGCAGGTGATTGGTTGAATTTGGCTTTACACGATCAAATTTTCAAATTAGGAAAACCAATTAGGGGAGTGTTTGGTAACGTTGATGGTACCGATGTAAAAGGGTGGTACAATTTGCACAATAAATTTACCATCGATGGCATTAAATTTTGGATGACACATATTGGTGGAAAACCCGGAAAATATAATCCTAAACTCATACAATCATTGGTAAAAAATCCACCCGATGTTTTCATTTGTGGCCATTCTCATATACTTTTGGTGAAAAAAGATCCCCATTTAAATATGATGTATATGAATCCCGGCGCTTGCGGTTTACATGGATTTCATTTAGTTAGAACTGCCATTCGATTTCAAATTGTTAATAGTCAATTAACTGCATTGGAAATTGTTGAATGGGACAAAAAATGTATGAATTTCGATTTGTAAACATAAATGTTTTATGTATATTTGCACTCCCGTTCTGAAAAGAATGATTTGCCCAGGTGGCGGAATTGGTAGACGCGCTGGTCTCAAACACCTGTGAGCTAACACTCGTACCGGTTCGACTCCGGTCCTGGGCACTACAGTGAACAGAAAAATTTCTTTTCAAATCGAAACCATCGACGGTCATCAATTGGCCGTCGATTTATTTTTACCAGAAATCCCAGGTACCGAAAAATTATCGACACTGGTGTATTGTCATGGATTTAAGGGATTTAAAGATTGGGGATTTGTCCCTCATTTAAATCAATTTTTAGTTACAGAAAATTTAGCACTCATTACTTTTAATCATTCACACAACGGTGTCATTACCCGCGATTTTGACGATTTAGAGTCATTTGCCGATAATTCAGTAGGTCAGGAATTGAGAGATTTAGAATCATTGGCCCTTTGGATTGTGAATGAAGGTAAAGAATTGTATAATTTTGATCCAGAAAATATCAATTGGTTAGGTCACAGTAGAGGAGGAGGGAATGTGATTTTATTTACCAAATTGTTCCCGGAATATGTAAAAAAAGCAATTACGTGGGCAGCAATTGATACATTTACCCATATTTTGAGAGGTTTGGATAAAGAACAATGGAAAAAAGAGGGAAGGGTTTACATTGAGAATGCGCGAACGAAGCAGCAAATGCCATTGAATTATTTTATTTATGAGGAATATATCCAAAATGAAAAAAAATACAGCATTTTAGATGCTGCGAATTCATTAACAAAACCTTTGTTAATAGTTCATGGTACTGCTGATCAATCTGTTCCATTCAGTTCCGCTGAAAATATCTATAACGCATGTGCCCACAGTATTTTATACAAAGTGGAAGGTGGCGATCACACATTTGGGGTGGCTCATCCAATTCAAGGATTGCAAGATGTAAATAAAGATTTCTGGTTAATGCTCGATAATACCCTTGAGTTCATTGAAGATACAGAAATTTAATCTCTTTTGGCCATTGCGCGTTTTAAACGATCATTGATAGCCATTCCAAGGCCTTCATTTTCTGCGAATTCTATAAAAACTTCCGTAAGTCCTTTTTTGTCGAATTCTCTCAATACCGAAAATAAATTTGCAGCCGCTTCAATTGATTGATGGTGCATTGTTAAATATAGCGCATTACAATTGATGAAACCATTGGTTTCCCAAAACTTTTTTTCAGTTTCTGGAGAATAAAATAAAATGATACTTGAATGATTTAATTCATTAAATTTCAATTGTTTCAATTTGCAATACGGGGAATAATGTTGGTCTAGTTGACCTGGAGCTTTTGGGTTACTATGCTCATTTACACTCAAGGTAACAGGTCCAATGATAGATTCAATTTGTTGTTGAGTAACACCCCCCAATCTTAAAATCGAAGGTTCGTATTCAAATGAAATAATGGTACTTTCTATTCCAACGGTGCAATTTCCCCCATCTAAAATATAATCAATTTTATTGCCAAGTTGATCTTGAACATGTTGGGCAGTTGTTGGACTAACGTAACCAAATGGGTTTGCACTGGGTGCCGCAAGGGGGAAAGATAATTTCGACAACAATTCAATGGCCATAGGGTGTTTTGGCATCCGAACAGCTACAGTTGCATGACCAGAAGTCACTAAATCAGGAACGAGATTCGATTTAGGCAATACAAAAGTGAGGGGTCCTGGCCAAAAATAATCCATCAAAATTTTTGCTTTTTGAGGGACATTTGATACAATTTGATTGAGTGTATCAACATTTGCAATATGTAAAATTAAAGGGTCAAAAAAGGGTCTATTTTTTGCTTCGAAAATCTTAGCCACGGCAGAGGGATCTAATCCATTTGCAGCCAACCCATAGACTGTTTCTGTGGGCATGGCAACAAGTCCGCCGTGGTTGAGAATTTCAACTGACTTTAAAATATCTTGACCTATATCAGAACGCATATTAACGTCTTTTTAGGCTATATTTTTCAATTTTGTTATAAAGATGGCTTCTTTGGATATCGATTTCGATAGCAGTTTTAGCAACATTCCAAGCATTTTGGACCAATTTTCTCTCAATGAAAACTTTTTCGGCCCAGTCTCTGAAATCTTGGAGTGTTTTATAATCGTCGACAACGCCAAAAGGATCGGCACCACGTTGAGCGGGATTGCTGTACATATAAACATTATCACCAGTAATTGTATCATCGCATAGAATGACCAAGCGCTCAATAACATTTCTTAGTTCACGAATGTTACCTGTCCAATTCACATCTTGAAGGGCTCTGTAACCATCGGCGGTGAATTTTTTTGGCTGCATAGCATTTTCCTCACAAATTTCACCTAGGAATTTATCTGCAATCATCGGAATATCTTCAGCGCGCTCATTAAGAGTTGGAACGTGAATTAAAATAACCGATAGTCGGTGATAAAGATCCATTCTGAAATTACCTTTTTCAATTTCTTCTAGGAGGTTTTTATTCGTTGCAGCAACAATTCTCACGTCAACTTTAATTTCTTTATCACCACCAACGCGGGTAATTTTACCTTCTTGAATGGCTCTAAGCACTTTGGCCTGAGCGGCCATGGACATGTCACCAATTTCATCGAGAAAAAGAGTTCCACCATGAGCCTGTTCAAATTTACCTATACGTTGCTTAATTGCCGATGTAAAACTTCCTTTTTCATGTCCGAACAACTCACTTTCAATCAGTTCTGTAGGAATAGAAGCGCAGTTTACTTCAATGAGTGGGTGAGATGCGCGAGTGCTTCTTTCGTGTACCCAACGAGCAACCAATTCTTTACCGGTTCCGTTCTCACCTGTGATGAGCACTCGGGCTTCGGTTGGTGCAACTTTTTCGATAGTTTCCTTAATTTTAGAAATTGCAGGTGTTTCACCTATGATATCGAAAGTTTTCGCAACTTTCCTTTTGAGGACTTTGGTTTCGGTAACGAGATTATTTCGATCGATTGCATTCCGCAGAGTAATGAGCAAGCGGTTTAAATCTGGTGGTTTGGTGATAAAGTCGTAGGCGCCTTTTTTTGTGCTATCGATTGCCATTTCTACATTTCCATGACCTGAAATCATGACCATTGGAATATCTGGTCTGAAGGCTTGAACTTTTTCCAACAATTCCATGCCATCGATACCTGGCATTTTTACATCACAGAGAATTACATCGAATTCATTTTTTTGTATGAGTTGCCAAGCTTTCTCTCCATTATCGGCGAGCGAGACCTCAAAGTCCTCATATTCAAGGATTTCCTTAAGTGTTTCTCTGATAGGAGCCTCGTCGTCTACAACTAATATATGTGCCATATTTGTACAATTAATACTACAAATATTGTGAATTATTTATTAGACATTGATACAACTTGTAAGAATATTATCCACCATTTTCACACCATTGTAAAATACTTAATTTAGGATAAAATGTAATCATTTGAAAAAAAATAGTTGCGAAATTGTTGTATTTAATGCATCTTTGTTTTTAAGTGTTAGAAAACAGCCGTTACCTAATGAGAAAAAAACTACTTTGGATTGCAGTATTGGGATTGTCTGGAAGTGCTTCATTACAAGCACAGCAGGATCCTTCGTACACGCATTTTATCTACAACAAATTGATGTATAACCCGGCGTATGCTGGTGCTTCTAATCAATTTTGTTTGAATGCAGTGACGCATCAACAGTACGTAGGGTACGAAGACCAAACGAAATTATTGAAAACACAGGGTGGAATGCCAATCTCGAGTGAGTTGCCACAAAATATTGCACCGAAAACAAGTGGTGCAGCGTTTAGTGCGCCAATTTCTATTCCTATTGGTGGTGCTAAAATCAATGTGGGGGGTGTATTTGCATCTTTTATCAAAGATCAAGTGGCATATGAAGATAACACCTATATAAGAGGTGGTTTGTCTGCAGCGTATACTACTCCAGATGGTGTTTCATATAGATTGGGATTTGAAGCTAACAGTTTAACTAAAAAATTAGATGGTGATGGATTGAGATATCATGATCCAAATGATCCAAATATTCCAGATGGTGTAACAGGTGAAACCAAAATGGCATTTGGAGCAGGATTTTACTATCAAAATCCAAATATTTTCAACGGTTTATTTGCAGGTTTAAGCATGACAAACATGATGCCTCAAACATATGCCTATGGAAATGGTGGAGCGATTAAAATCACAACTGCACGACACATATATTTAGTAGCAGGGTATAAGCAAGAACAATTCTTGTCAAATCCATTGTTAACTTTAGAGCCGTCTATGTTAATCAAGACAGTTGTTGGAGATGCAGGTGGTTTGGTAAAACCTGAACTTGATTTACAAGGAATGGTTACCTATAACGATATGTTTGCAGGTGGATTGAATTTAAGATCTTATGTAGCAGGTGTAGATGCAATTAGCTTTATGTTGGGTTATTATCCTCCATTGTTAGGTGGAAATGGCGGTGCATCTTCACGTCAAAGATTAAGAGTAGGTTATGCATATGATTTAGTAGTGTCTAATATTCGCACCACGAGTTATGGTACTCATGAATTACAAGTAAATTATTGTTTCACCTTTGAATTGCCTTCAAGACCGCCTAAAATCTATCGTCATCCACGATGGATGAATAGAAGTCCTAAGACAGATTAAAATTTTATTCACATACAATAAACAATTAAAAATAACGTTTAAATAACAAGAAAATATCAAAAGACTTGCATTTTCGGATGTAATCTTTATTTTTGCAACTTCACAATAGTACCTATAAACGAAACTAAAACACAAAAATGAAAAGTAAAGTGATGGGTTTCTTCTCTAAAGAGAGAATGACAAAAGGATTCAACATGATCATTGGAAACAAGCGTTTGCGCTTTGTATCTATGGCGGCGGTTGTTACCTTTATTGCGTGTGGACCAACAGACACTGGAGACCTTACAGGTGTGCAGGGTAGAAGTCCTTGGTTCCACCCTGAGCCTCCAGGAACTGTTTACGTAAAAACAGGAACATTCCATACTGGTCAAGGAAGTCAGGATATCTTCCAATCGTACCTACAACCTAACAAGCAAATGACAATTGTTGGTTTTTGGATGGACGAAACGGAGATTACGAACAACGAATACAGACAGTTCGTTGCTTACGTAATTGACTCAATTGCCCGCATGAAATTGTATACTGAAGTAGAGGATCAGGTTGTTCCATTGAAAGGTAAATCAAGTAATGCAAATTTAAAAGCAGAGTTATTTGCGGAAAAAAAAGGAGACGGAAGCGATTATTCAGCTGAAGATGAAGGGTATGACCCTAATGCGCCTGAAGTACCGTTAATTAACTCAGATGAGTCATTGGATTGGGACCAAAAAGATTTCAGAAACATATTGTACGAAAAAATGTATTATCAGGGAACACAAAGATTTCGTGGTAAACGTCAAATTAATGTCTCAGAGTTACAATATCACTACCAATGGTTCGATTTGGTATTGGCTGCAAACTCAGATAAAAACAGAGATAAGTATAATCCTGAAGATAGAGAACATTTTATTAAAAATGAAGATGTCTTGATTTACCCTGATACTCTGTGTTGGATTAGAGATTTCACATATTCGTTCAACGAGCCTATGGCTAGAGTTTATTTCTGGCATCCACGTTACGACGATTATCCTGTAGTTGGCGTAAACTGGGCGCAAGCAAGAGCATTCTGTCATTGGAGATCTTACCAAAAAGAGGCATATTGGGAAAAGAATGATCATTTACCTAACACTGAAAACTTTAGATTACCAACAGAATATGAGTGGGAATATGCCGCTCGCGGTGGTAGAATTGGTAACAAATACCCTTGGGGTGGTCCTTATGCTAGAAATGGTAAAGGATGTATGTTGGCTAATTTTAAACCGTTACGAGGTGATTATGGAGCGAGTGATGGTGGAGTTTATCCAGTAAGAGCTGATTCTTATTTTCCAAATGATTTTGGTTTGTATAATATGTCAGGAAACGTTTCTGAGTGGACACAAACAAAATGGGATGAAACTACAAACACATTTTCACATGACTTGAACGGTAACTATGATGTTTACTTTAAAGAGCATAGTGATGATGCGCAAGAGCAAGCAAAAATTGCTAGAGTTCCTATTAATCAAAAACGTAAAGTAATTCGTGGTGGTTCATGGAAAGATGTAGCATATTATATTGAGTGTGGTGCAAGGACTTATGAATTCCAAGATACAAGCAAATGCTATATTGGATTCAGATGTGTTCAAACATACATTGGTCGTTCAAGTATGGACAAAAAATAAACAAAACAATTATTAAACAAAAACAACAAAACTAAATAGAAAAAAAACATGAGTAAAAGTTTCTTTGAATCGAAAAAGTGGAAAACATCCATGAATTTTGTGTATGGTTTCGGTGCAGCAATTGTAATCGTAGGAGCCTTGTTTAAAATCCTTCACTGGCCTGGTGCAAACGCCATGCTGACTATTGGTCTATTAACAGAGGCAGGGATTTTCGTAATTTCAGCATTTGAACCTGTTCACATGGATCCAGATTGGTCTTTAGTGTATCCTGAATTAGCTGGCGGTGAGCCAACTGTGCGTAAAGAAAAAGCATCTGCTGGCGGAAGCGTTTCTCAACAGTTAGATTCTTTGTTGTCTCAAGCTAAAATTGGTCCAGAGTTAATCGAGAGTTTGGGTACTGGTTTGGTATCTTTGAGCAGCAATGTAAAAGATATGGCTAGCTTATCAAATGCAGCAGTTGCAACAAAAGAATATGCTGAAAACACAACTAGAGCTGCAAACAGCATGAATGAAATTGCGAGTAGCTCTGCTATGGTTTCTGATTCATTAGGGTCATTTACAAGTGGTTTGAGTGGTGTTTTAAATAACATTGCAGCAACGGAACAAGCTACAGGCGATTTCAAAAACGAATTGAATCGTTTAAACCAAAACTTGAGTAACTTAAACTCAATTTATGGTAACATGTTAAGCGCTATGGGCGGCAACCGTTAATTTACTATATATACCACATTATAAAGGAGAAAAAAGATGGCAGGTGGTAAATTGTCGGCGAGGCAGAAGATGATTAACATGATGTATCTCGTGTTAACAGCGCTTCTAGCTTTGAACGTAACTAAAGAGATATTATTAGCATTCACGGTTTTAGATAATAGTTTGCAAAAATCTACTGGCAATATTGAGGTGAAAACTGATAAAATTGTTCAAGGATTGAAGAAAACTGCTGAAGATAACAATGTTGGAGCTCAAGCAGCTTTGAAATATTGTAATGAAGCAAATAAAGAAACCAAAACTTTGATTGATGATATTCATCGTATCAAAACTGAATTGTTAAGATATTCTCAAGGAGCAACAGATCCTAATCAAGGTGATCCTAAATTAGGTTTTAAAGTTGATCCAGAGAAAAAGTCTGAGTATATTGAAACAAATCAATATCCTTGGATTGTTAAAAAGAATGGTGAAATGCCCGAGCTAGTTTCTGGTGATAACCTTGATGATCATGTTCGTTATTTTAACGAAGAATTGAATGGTAAGAGAGGTAAAGATTTAGAGGCTAAAATCAATGAAACTCGTGTAAACTTATTGAATTTGATGAAAAAAGCGCAATCTGATCCTAACTTGGCTAAAAACAAAGAAACTGTTGAATTCTTAAATAACAGAATGAGAGATATTGCCTTGAAAACTACTTTATCTGCTGGTGAAGTTAAGGATCCTTTCAATAAAACCTCTGGTTTAATTGAAGATCATGAAGGCAAAAAACTTTCATGGGCTGAAGTGTATATGCACAGCACACCTTTAGCTGCTGTATTTGCGATGATGAGTAAAATTGAAAACGATGCCAAGATTCTTGAATCAGAAATTTGTCAAGGTTTAGC